>OFDN01001090.1_pt1 | contig 19209 bp, 18 predicted proteins | sample 1520971 | NCBI WGS metagenome assembly OFDN01 (sample SAMEA94257418, study PRJEB24077) | hot springs metagenome | biome: Aquatic biome; feature: Geographical feature; material: Water | place: India | collected 2012-06-12 | depth 5 m
GTTAGCATGGGAGAGCACCGAACCTGTGGCCTTCCCCCTCCGGCCCCTTCGGGCCACCTCCCCCGTATGACGGGGGAGGAAAGCCGTAGGCGAAGTGGCGCGCTCCGATGACTATCCTCTCTTCCAGGTGGTGCCCTTCGGCCCGTCCTCGAGGATCACGCCCTTGGCTTTCAGGTCGTCGCGAATGCGATCGGACTCCTTGAAGTCCCTGGCCTTGCGCGCCGCCTGACGCGCCGCGATGGCGGCCTCGATGTCGGCATCGGACGGACCGTCGGCCGCTGCTGCCGGAGTCCAGCGGAACCACGCCTCGGGATCCTGCTGCAACAGGCCGAGCGCCGATGCGCCCGCCTTCAGTTCGGACGGATCGCGCAACTGGTGCAAGGCGGCGATGGCGAGAGGCGTGTTGAGATCGTCCGACAGCGCATCCTCGACCGTGGCCGGGATCGGCTTTTCTTCCAGTGCCTTGCCACGCAGCAGCCCATACCAGCGATCGAGCGTGCCCTTGGCCTGGGCGAGCCCCTCGTGCGTGAAGTCGAGCGGCTGGCGGTACTGCGCCGACAGCAGCAGCAGGCGGATGACCTCGCCGGGATACTGGTCGAGCAGCTCGTGCACGGTGAAGAAGTTGCCGAGCGATTTGCTCATCTTCTCGCCGGAGATGTTCAGGAAGCCGTTGTGCATCCAGTACTTCGCCATGATGGCGTGACCGAAGGCGCTGCGACTCTGCGCGATCTCGTTCTCGTGGTGCGGGAAGATGAGGTCGAGGCCGCCGGCATGGATGTCGAAGGTCTCGCCGAGCAGCGCGCCGCTCATGGCCGAGCACTCGATGTGCCAGCCCGGTCGGCCGCGGCCCCACGGGCTCGGCCAGCCCGCCTGCGCATCGGTCGAAGGCTTCCACAGCACGAAGTCGGCGGGGTCCTTCTTGTAGGGCGCAACCTCGACCCGCGCGCCGGCAATCAGCTCGTCATGCGAGCGACGCGAGAGGCGGCCATAGTCTTCCATGCTGGGCACGTCGAACAGCACATGCCCTTCGGCGGCATAGGCATGGCCGCGCGCAACCAGCCGCTCGATGAGCGCGATCATCTCGCCGACGTATTTGGTGGCGCGCGGCTCGACGTCCGGCGACAGCGCGCCGAGGCGGCTCATGTCGCTCTGGTAGGCAGCAGCCGTGCGCTCCGTCAGAGCGTCGATCGACTCCCTGTTCTCGGCGGCGCGCACCATGATCTTGTCGTCGATGTCCGTGATGTTGCGGACATAGGTGACGCGCGGATGGCGGCGCTTCAGCAGGCGGTAGAGCACGTCGAACACGACGACCGGCCGGGCATTGCCGATATGGACGTAGTCATAGACGGTCGGGCCGCAGACATAGAGGCGGACATGCGACGGATCGAGCGCAACGAACGGCTCTTTCTCGCGCGACAGCGTGTTGTAAACGACTAGGGACATCGCCCCTTCTCCCAACTCAAATGCGAACGAAGGCTACCGGGGCCCGCTGGGCCTCAGACCTCGATACATCGCGCGGTGCCCGCGCCGGGAAGAAAGAACTGCGACATGAGTCCAATCTATACGATGGATTCCTGCTGCGCAATTCGGCGCCCATGGCAACGTTTTCCGGGTCACATGCGGAAGCCCGGTGGGCCGGGCGGCTCGTTGGCGGGTCGAGCCGGCTCCGCTAGTCTCCCGGCCAACGAGAGAGGAAACGAACGACGATGCGCACCGAGGATATCGAGTACCGCGCCGACGGCGTCCGCATGATCGGCCAGTATGTGGTCGACGACAGCAAGCCCGGACGCCGCGCCGGCGTGCTGGTCTGCCACGAGGGGCCGGGTCTCACCGACCACACGAAGAAGATCGCGGCACGGCTGGCGGGCCTGGGCTACGCCGCTTTCGCCATGGACTATCACGGCGACGGCAAGCCACTGGCCGATCTCAGCCAGACGATGGCGCGGCTGCAGCCCTGGATGGCCGATCCAACGGGTATCCGCACCCGTGCGCTGGCGGCGCTCGACGTGCTGAAGGCCCAGAAGGAGGTCGATCCCGCGCGGCTCGCCGCCATCGGCTACTGCTTCGGCGGCACCACCTCGCTGGAGATCGCGCGCAGCGGCGCCGACGTGAAGGCCGTCGTCGGCTTCCATTCCGGCCTCGCAACTGCAAGGCCGCAGGATGCGGTGAACATCAAGGCCAGGGTGCTGGTGTGCATCGGCGCCGACGATCCGATCATTCCGCCCGAGCAGCGCGCGGCCTTCGAGGCCGAAATGAAGAGTGGCGGCGTCGACTGGCGGCTCCAGCTCTATGGCGGCGCCGGCCACAGTTTCACCAACCCGGCGGCCGATTCGCGCGGCATGAAGGGCTTCTTCTACCATGAGGCCACCGACCGCCGGTCATGGAACGCCATGATCGAGCTGTTCAATGAGACGCTGAACTAGAGAACATCTGGGAGGAATCGAAATGAACCGTCGCCAACTGATCGTCGCCGGAGCTGCGGCATTTGCCGCCCCGAGCATCGTCCGCGCCCAGGGCAAGTTCCCCGACAGGACGATTCGCTTCGTCATCCCCTTCGCGCCGGCCGGCCCGACCGACATCATCGGCCGCATGGTCGCGGAGAAGCTGACGGCCATCCTCGGTCAGCAGGTCATCGTCGACAACAAGGCGGGCGCCGCCGGTTCGATCGGCGCGGTGGACGTGAAGAACGCCAAACCCGACGGCTACACGCTGCTGTGCGCGCCCTCCTCCACGCACGCCATCAATCCCACGGCGTTCGTGAAGCCGGCTTACGACGCGGTGAAGGACTTCACGCCCATCGCATCGATCTGCGTCAATCCGCTGGTCCTGGTGGCGCGCATGGACATGCCCGACACGGTGATGGGCCTCGTCGAGCTGATGAAGAAGAACCCCGGCAAGTATTCTTACGGCTCATCCGGTGCCGGCTCGATCATCAACCTCGCCGGCGAATACTTCAAACGCGAGGTCGGCGGCATCGAGGTCGAACACATTCCCTACAAGGGCTCGGCGCCGGCGCTGCAGGACATGATGAGCGGCCAGACCGCCTGGATGTTCGAGACGTTCAGTACGACGCTGCAGCTTCACAAGGCCGGAAAGGTTCGCATCCTCGCCTATGCCTATTCCAAGCGCGCACCGGTCGCGCCGGAGATCCCGACCATGATCGAGGCCGGCGTGAAGGGCTACGAAGCCTATACGTTCAACCTGATCCTCGGACCGGCGAACGTGCCCCAGCCCGTGGTCGACGTGCTCGACCAGGCGTCGCGCCGGATGATGAAGGACCCGACGACCGTCAAGTTCCTGGAAAACATTGCCGCCGTGCCGACGACGGACACCACGCCGCAACTCACGGCGAAGTTCATAAACGACGAGATCGCGAAATGGGCGCCGGTGATCCGGGCGGCCGGCGTCAGGATCGAGTAGAAGCCGCCCCGTTCAGCGATAGCCCGCCGGCGGCGGCACGTTTCCGGGCGCCGGCGCGATCGGCGCCTGCTGCGGCATCTGCGACGGTGTCGGCAGGTTCATGCTGTTCGGACCGGTCGAGACGCCGTCGGTCGACGCAACACGGCCCGGCGCAGTGGTGCCGGTGTTACTGATGTAGTAGCCGGCCACGGCGTTCGAGTTATCGCCCGCCGTCTTGGCCGGCACGTCGATGATGCCGACCCGCGCACCGCTCTTGTCCACTCGGTAGCCCTCGGGGTCGAGCGCAAAACCCTCGTTGTCGATCCGCACGCCGCCCGGCGCGGTCCGGTAGGCCGGGGGCGGTGTCGTCTCGCTATAGAGGGGCTGGGGCAGCGGATCGCAGGCTGCGAGCAGCGACACACCAAGCGCCGCAACCATCAAAGCTCTCGCAGCCATCAAGCCCCCTCATCGTGTGGTCGACTGCGGGCTGATGATGTTGCCGTTGCGGTCGAGCCGGTTTCCCTGGCCATCATAGCGGAAACCATACTCGTCGCGGAAGGCCTCAACGCCGGCCGGCGGGGTCGGCTGGTAGGCGACCGGCGGGGTGCTGTAGGTGGTGGTCGAAACGGTCGTCGCCGGCCCGTAATAGGTCGGGGCGGCCGGAGCCGTGGTGTAATAAGTGGTGGTCTGCGCCGGGTAGGCGCCCGGAACCGGTGCCGGCACCGGCGTTACATAGGCCTGGTCGCGGTAGCGGCGGGCGTCGATCTCCCGGACGACGCAGCGGTCGTACATCGTGCTGCCGGGCGTCAGCCCGTAGGAATAGCAGGCATTGCGGGCATCCGCGTCGAGGCTGGCGACGGTGTAGCCGACGGGGACGCGGCCCTGGGCGCGGGCGGCGGCTTCGCGCGAAACGCAGCGGTTGTAGTTGTCGGTGCCGGCGCGGAAGCCGTAGTCCAGACAGGCCCGCTCCGAGCTGCTCACCGGATAGGCACCGGCGGTGCGGGTTTCATAGGTCGTGCTGCTGCAGGCGGCGGCCGTCAGGCCCAATGCGGCCACAGCGAGGATCTTGGAAACGGTCATGAGGGCGTACTCCTCCAGGGAAATTCCTGGGCAGGAGAACGCGCAATGGCGGGAGCGGTTGCAGGCTCCCTGCGGGAGATTCAAGCCGCTTTCCGAACGGCATCGTCCCGCAGTGCCCGCCGCAGGATCTTGCCGACGTTGGTCTTGGGCAGCTCCTCGCGGAACTCGATGTACTTGGGCCGCTTGTAGCCCGTGAGCTGATCGTGACAGTAGGACGTCAGGGCTTCCTTGGTCAGCGACGGATCCTTCTTCACCACGAACAGCATCACCGCCTCGCCGGAGTTCTTGTCGGGCACGCCGATGGCGGCACATTCGAGCACGCCGGGATGCCCCGCGACGACGCCCTCGATTTCGTTCGGGTACACGTTGAACCCCGAGATCAGGATCATGTCCTTCTTTCGATCGACGATCTTGGTGTAGCCGCGCTCGTCCATGATGCCGACGTCGCCCGACTTGAAGAAGCCGTCGGGCGTCATGACCTTTGCCGTCTCTTCCGGCTGCTGCCAGTAGTCGCGCATGACCTGCGGCCCGCGGATCGCAATCTCGCCCGCCTCGCCGAGGGGCACGTCCTTGCCGGCATCGTCGAGGATGCGGATCTCGACGTTGGGCAGCGGCAGGCCGATCGTGCCGGTATAGGCTTCCGAATCGGTCGGATTGCAGGTCACTCCTGCGGACGTTTCGCTGAGGCCGTAGCCTTCGCAGATAGGACAGCCGGTGACCGCGAGCCACTTTTTCGCGACGGCCTCCTGCACCGCCATGCCGCCGCCGTTGGAGATGACCAGCTCGGAGAAGTCGAGCTTCGCGAAGTCGGCATTGTTGGCCAGACCGTTGAACAGCGTGTTCACCGCCGGGAAGATGTTGATCCGGTACTTGGCCAGCTCCTTGACCGTGCCCGCGAGATCGCGCGGGTTGGGAATCAGGATGTTGAGCGCGCCGGTGCGCATGCCGAGCAGGCCGCAGGTGACGAAGGCGAAGACATGGTAGAGCGGCAGGGCGCAGACGATGGTGGTCTGGCCGCTGATCTTCCGGCGGTTGAGGCCCGGCTGCATCCACGCCTCTGAAGCCAGCAGGTTGGCGACAAGCGTGCGATGAAGCAGGGTCGCGCCCTTCGAGACCCCCGTCGTGCCGCCGGTGTATTGCAGCACCGCGACATCGTCGGGGCCGAGTTGCGGTTTCGCGAGCGTCAGGCGGCGGCCCGCACTGACGGCCTCGTTGAACGTCACATGGCCCGGCAGCGACCAGGCCGGCACCATCTTGCGAACCGTGCGGACGACGAAGTTGACGATCAGGCCTTTGGGGAAACCGAGAAGATCGCCCATCGACGCGACCACGACATGCTTGATCCCCGTCTCGGCGATGGCGTGCTGCAAAGTCGTCGCGAAGTTCTCCAGGATGACGATGGCTTCTGCGCCGGAGTCCTTGAGTTGATGCTCGAGTTCGCGCGTGGTGTAGAGCGGGTTGACGTTGACCGCGATGAAGCCCGCGCGCAGCACGGCGGCCACGGCCACGGGATACTGCAGCACGTTCGGCATCATGATCGCCACGCGCGCGCCGCGCTTGAGGCCCCTGCCTTGCAGCCACGCGCCCAGCGCCAGTGAGAGGGAATCGATCTCGCCAAAGGTGAGCGCCTTGTCCATGCAGACATAGGCCTTCCTGTCGCGATACTTCGAGAAGCTTTCCTCGAACAGGGAGACGACGCTGCCATAGGCCGACGGATCGATGTCGGCCGGCACGCCCGGCGGATAGTTCTTGAGCCAGAAGCGGTCCATGTCGTTCCTCCCAGAACGGATCAGGCCACTATAGTCGGCTCACGAAAAAAGGCCCGTCCTCGCGGACGGGCCTTCCATCTTGAAGCCTGGGGCGTCTTAGGCCGCAGTCTTGGTGAACTTCTCGATGCGCTCCTGAACGGGGCGAACCACGTCGTCGGCCGACTTGCGGACGAACGCGCCGAGGTCCTGCGCCTGGGCGATGCGGGTCTCGAGACGGCCGCGCCAGTACTTGGCCGAGACGTCGAACGCCTCGAGCGGCGACTTGGCCGACAGGAAGTCGCGCATGGCGGCGAAGCCGGCATCGGCATCTTCCTTGGCGACGTCGAGGATCTTGAGGCTGGCCTTCGTGGCGCCGTCGCGGGCCTGCGTGTACTGCGTGTTCAGCTCTTCCGACGCGGTCTGCGCGGCCTGGCTGATCTTCTCGAAGCCCTCGGTGGCCTTGCGGACGCCGATCTGGGCGAACTCACGGACGCGCTCGCCAGCGGCCTTGGTGGTCTCGTTGGCGTGCTCGATGACGTTCTCGATGGCAGCGGTCTGGGTGGTCATGGCGTAAGCTCCTGCAATTGTTTGGTGTGGTCTCGAATGCTGATGGGGCGTATATGGGATCGCCATTGTGCGTTGCAACATAAATTTGTGCGCTGCGGCGCAGAAAATTGAATATCCTTATGTTTCAATGACTTAAACTTTCACCCATCGGGAAGGCCCTTGCCTTTCCCGGACCTGCCGGAGGACAAATCGTCCAACGACAAACAACAGGCGGACCGTGGGAGGACGCCAATGGACCTGCAGCAGCTTTCCGGAATCGACGCCTCCTTTCTCTACCTGGAGACGCCGGAGACCCCCATGCACGTGGCCGGGCTCACCTACTTCGAGCTGCCGCCCGGCTTCGAGGGCAGCTTCTACCAGCACTTCCGGAAATTCTTCGAAAGCCGGCTGCACACGATCCCGATCTTTTCCAAGCGGCTTGCGCCGTCGCTCTACGATCTCGACCACCCGGGCTGGGTCGACGAGGCGACCATCGATCTCGACTACCACCTGCGCGAAACCGCCCTGCCTGCGCCCGGGACCGAGGCGCAACTCGAGGAAGTGATCTCGCGGCTGCACGCCAACACGCTCGATCGCAGCCGGCCGCTCTGGCAGTTTTACGTCATCACCGGTCTCCAGAACGGCCAGGGCGTTCTCTACTCCAAGGTCCATCACGCCGCGATCGACGGCGGCGCCGGCATGGCGATCAACAAGGCGCTGTACGATGTGAGCGCGACGCCGCGCGACGTCGCACCGCCGCCGCCCAAGGCGGCGAGCGCGACGGCCGCACCCAGTTCACCCACCGCGGTCGATCCGTTGAAGGGCATCACCGACATCATGAGCAACATGATGCGCCAGCAGATGAAGATGCTGCAGGCCGCGCCCGACATCATGAACTCGATGGCCAATGCCTTCCTCGGCAAGCCCGGTGAGATGCCCAAGGCGCTGGGCACGCTGCAGAGTCTTGCCAGCCAGTTGCCGACTCTCAACGCGCCGAAGACGCCGTTCAACGCCACGATCACGCGCGAGCGCAGCTATGCCGCGCGCACCATTTCCCTGAGTGACGCCAAGGCGATCGCCAAGGCGAGCGGCGCCAAGCTGAACGACGTGGTGATGGCGGTGTGCAGCGGTGCGTTGAGGCGCTACCTGCAGGAGAAAGGACAGCTTCCCGACAAGCCCTTGATTGCCGGCGTGCCGATCAGCCTGCGCGAGCCCGGCGACACGCGGCAGAACAACCAGGTCTCCGGCATGCTCTGCCAGCTCGCCACCGATGTCGCCGATCCGGCGGAGCGGCTGCGCGCCATCGTGAAATCGTCGACCGAGTCCAAGCAGATCGCCGGCACGTTCCGCGACGCCGTCCCGCAGGATTTCGCCTTCGTGGGCGCGCCCATCCTGCTGCAGCTCATGATGCTGGTGTACGGACGCAGCGGCCTGGCCGACAAGCTGCCGATGCCGATGAACGTCACCATCTCCAACGTGCCCGGCCCGCCGATGCCGCTCTACTGCGCCGGCGCCAAGGTGACGGCGCTGCACCCGGTTTCCATTCCCGCGCACGGTGCGGCACTCAACATCACCGTGCAGAGCTACATGGATGCGCTGAACTTCGGCCTCACCGCCGACCGGCGCGCGGTTCCGGATGTTGCACGCCTCGGCGATTATCTGGTCGAGGCGACCGAGGAGCTGAAGAAGGCGGTCGTGCCCGGTTGAAACCCTTCCGCCCCCTTCCGATATGTGAGACTCTTGTGGCAACGAACAAGGAGCCCCAATGACGGCTGTCGCTGAAGCGTTGCGTCCCCCCTCGCGGACGTTGCTGTTCCTCGAAGGGCGTGCCCTGCAGGAACTCGGGGCGTTCATGATGCTTCGGCCGTGGCTCGCCGCTGCGCCCCGTGGCGACGGCCATCCCGTCCTCGTCCTCCCCGGCCTGCTGGCCAGCGATCTCTCCACCCGGCCGCTGCGTTCCTTCCTCAAGGGCCAGGGCTATGCCGCGCACGGCTGGAAGCAGGGCCGCAATCTCGGCCTGCGCGCCGGCATCGAGGACGGCATGCTGGCGCGGGTCGAGGAACTCCACGAGCGCTACGGCCATCGCAAGATCAGCCTGGTCGGCTGGAGCCTGGGCGGCATCTACGCCCGCCAGATCGCCAAGATGGTTCCCGAAAAGGTGCGTTCGGTGATCAGCCTCGGCAGTCCGTTCGCCGGCAGTCCCAAGGCGACCAACGCCTGGCGAGTCTATGAGTTCGCCTCGGGCCAGAGCGTCGAGGACAGCGATCACAAGATGGCAGGCGCTCTCGCCACGCCGCCACCGGTCCCGACCACGTCGGTGTTCAGCCGCACCGACGGGATCTGTGCCTGGCAGACCTGCATCAACGAGGAGAGCGAGCAGGTCGAGAACATCGAGGTTTACGGCAGCCACTGCGGGCTCGGCCATCACCCGGCGGCCGTCTATGCGGTCGCCGACCGTCTCGCCCAGCCCGAAGGCCAGTGGAAGAAGTTCGATCGCTCGGGCTGGAAGAGCGTGGTCTTCCCGGACTGGCGGCGGAGGTAGAGCAAGCCAAAGAGGCTGGCCACACTGTCGTCCTGAGCGGAGCGAAGGACCTAACAGGCGACCAGCGAACTCCTTGGCTAAGGTGAGATCCTTCGCTGCGCTCAGGATGACAAAGAGTGGACAACCCCCGCTCTAAGACTTCTTCTCGATGCTGCTGCGGATCTCGTCGTAGGATTCCTTCATCCGGTCCTGGACGATCTTGAAGGCTTCGGTGCTGGATTTCTGGACCAGCTCCGCAATGTCCTTGGTGTTGGCGATGGCGGCCTCCATCGCCTTCTTGGCGAACTCGGTCTGCTTCGCCATCACTTCCTGCGGATTGCCGCCCGGCTTGTAGGACTGCGCCATCTCGGCCATGTCCTTCATCGCGGCCTCGAAGATTTCCCTCTGCTTCTGCGCGACCTCGCTCGCACCGCCGGCCACGGCCTGCCAGGAGCGCGTCATCGCCTCGAGATTCTTCTGATGGTGCTCCATCATCTTCGACATGTCGAAGGCGGGCACCTTCAACTGCTCGCCAAGCTTCTTGAACATGTCGGTGAAGGGCTGCGTCGCATCGGCCATATGAACCTCCTGTGCGTTACAGGTACAGCTTCAACCCCTGCTCCAGCGCGTGCAAGGCCAAACCGGCGAGGCCGCCGATCATGGCGCCATTGAAACGGATATATTGCAGGTCGCGGCCGACCGTCAGCTCGATGCGGCCGATCAGCACGTCGATGTCCCACGACTTCACCTGATCGGCGATGAAGCGGCCGACGCCACTCTTCTGGCTCTGCACGAAATCTGCGAGCACCCTCACCATGCCGCGATTGATCTCGGCGCGGATCGCCGGATCGCGCGCAAGCTGGCTGCCGACATCGACCAGCATGGCCTCAAGCTGACGGCGTACCTGGCTGTCAGCGTTGCGCGAATCCTGCTCGAGGAAGGAGCGCACGCTGTCCCAGGCGCCTTCGGCCATCGTGGCGATCTCGGGCCGCGCCAGCAGGTCCTGCTTCAGGCTCTCGGCGCGGCGGGCGAAAGCCTTCGAGGTCCGCAAGCGCACGATGAAGCCGGTAACGAAACTGTCGAACTCCTGTCGCAAAGGATGGCCCTTGTCGGCCCGCGCGTCCCTGATGAAGGCCGTGGTCGAGGCCACGATCTTGCGCAGCAGGTAGGCATCGGCACGATAAAGGTTGAACAGCGCCGGCAGTTCCTGCCGGATCTTCTCGCGCATCGCCGCCAGCGTCTCCTCGTTGGCGAGCACCTTCTCCAACGCCACCAGCAACTCGTCGAGCAGGCGCTGATGCCGTCCCTTCTCGGTCACGGCGCTCAGCAGGCCCGCTGCCAGCGGCGCGAGTTCGATGCGCTGCAGCTCGGCCATCGCCCGCTGGCCGAGGAAACCTTTCAATCCCGACTGGTCGACGGCCGACAGGGCTTGCGGGACGAGACGCAGGATGAAGCCGGCCAGCGAGGCGCTGCGCTCGCGATCGTTCAACCAGTCGGCGACGAGCGCGGCGAAGTCGACCTCGCGCAATCGCGCTTCGACCGGCTCGGGTGCCAGGAAGTTGGTCTCGATGAACTCGCCGAGATTCTCGGCAATGCGGTGATGATTGCGCGGCACGATGGCGGTGTGCGGGATCGGCAGACCCAAGGGCCGGCGGAACAGGGCCACGATGGCATACCAGTCGGCCAGCCCGCCGACCGTGGCGGCCGCCGCGAAGGCCGCGACGTAGCCCCAGATCCAGTGGACGGGCTCCAGGTGACGCGCCACCACGAACAGCGCCGCCGTCGCCACCAGCAGCAGCGCCGCGACGAGCTTGACCCGCCGCAGCGAGCGGGCGCGTTCGGCGTCGCGGGTCAGCTGCTCGCCCACACGTCCAACACGTAGCGATTGTCGGCCGCGAGCCTGGCCATCCACGCCTCCCCGGCCGCCTCGTCGGCGCCGGTCTTCGCACGATGCATCATGATCAGCGCCCGCTTCACGTCGGGCTCCATGCGCCCGCCGTCGCCGCAGACATAGACGATCGCGCCCTGGTCGATCAGGGCCGAGACCTTGTCGGCATTTTCCGCAAGCAGGTCCTGCACGTAAGTCTTCTTTCCGTCGTGGCGCGAGAAGGCCACCTGCAGGTCAACGAGGCCGGCTTCGGCCTGTTCCTTTAGTTCCGGCGCGTAGATGAAATCCTGCTCCGGATGACGGCAGCCGAAGAACAGCATCGCCGGCCCAAGCGCCCGGTTCTGCGCCTTCAGCGCCGCGCGCTCGCGCAGGAAGCCGCGGAACGGCGCGAGGCCGGTGCCGGGGCCGATCATGACGATCGGCGCGGCCGGATCGACGGGCAGCCGGAAGCCGACCTTCGTTTCCTTCACGAAGGCCTGCACCGTGGAGCCCGCCGCCTGACGCGCGAGATGGTTGGAGCAGATGCCGTGATAGACGCCTGCGCCGGACCGCGCCGGTCCCTCGACCACCGCGACCGTCACCGAGCAGCGCGCGCCGTCGGCGACCGGCGACGAGGAGATCGAGTAATAACGCGGCACCATCAGGGGCATCATTTCGAGGAACGCCGCGAAGGGCAGCTCGCAGGCGGGGAACTCCTCCAGGAGGTCGAGCACCGACTTGCGCTTGGCCAGGATCTCGGCCCGGAAATTCTCTTCCTCCAGCAGCGCTTCGAGCCTGGGTCGCGTGAACGGGCAACGCGTGTGCAGCGCCATCGCCTGGATCTGCTTGCGCGTCGCGGGAAGCTGCAGCTCCAGATAGTCGGCCAGCAGACGATGGACGGAGATCGCCTCGCCCGTGGGCAAGGAAGCGCGCCGTCCCTCGGCCGCCGTCAGCTCGACATGGGCGCCGGGCGCGAAGCCGAAGCGCCGCATCGCCCGCGCGATCAGCTCCGCACCGTTCTGAGGCACGATGCTGAGATGATCGCCGGCGCGATAGCTCACGCCGTCGGGCAGCATGACCTCGATGTGCCGCGTGCTGCGGCCGGATGTTTCCGGATTCTGCAGTTCGCGATTGGCCAGGACCTGCATCGGCAGCGCGCCGCTGCCGCCGATGATCGGATTGACCGGCGGCTTGTCGACCGGCTGCACCTGATAGAGCGGTTCCTGGGCCGCACCACTGTCGGCCTCCAGCTTGACGCCGAGCGTCTCGGCCACCGCCGGCAGCATCGGCTCGTACCAGGACTGGAAATTCCCATCGAGATCGTCGCGGGCGTCGCCCTCGCCGCGCACATGAAGTCGCTCGGCGCCCTTTTCCGCCATCAGCTCGTCGATCTGGCGCGGGATCGCCTGATAGGTCGAAGCCCAGTCGCGGTTGCCGCAGCCGAACACGGTGTAGCGCACGCCCTGCAACGCACCAGGCGCGGCATCCTTCAGGCTGGCGAGGAACTGCACGGCGTTGTCAGGCGGCCCACCGTTGTAGGACGCGCAGACGATGGCCACGGCACCCTCGGTCGGCAGCTTACCCGCCATGTCATCGAGGCCGGCCAGGGTCGTGGCGAAGCCCGCGGCCTCGGCATCCTCGGCGATCGAGCGCGCCAGTTCCTCGGCTGTACCCATGTTGGAGCCGAACAGCACGGCGAGCCTGGTGCCGTGGCTGGCGGCCGCCTTGCGCGCGGCCTTCTTCGGCGCCGGCGTCGTGGTGACGGCCGCCCGGCCGCTGCCACGCACGATGTCGGGGCGCAGCCGCACCCGCATCATCAACCCGTCGGGCTTGATGGTGAGCGATTCCTTGATCTTGAGCTGGTAACGCGTGTGATCGACCAGCCGGAAACGCTGCAGGATCATGCCCAGCACCAGCGTCGCCTCGGTCATGGCGAACTGCCGGCCGATGCAGGCGCGCTGGCCGTTGCCGAACGGCTTGAAGGCATGGCTCGGCATCCTGGCCTCGCGCTCGGGCGCGAAGTTGTCAGGGTTGAAGACCTCCGCCTGAGGTCCCCAGACCGACTTGTCGCGATGGAGCATCGCGGTCAGCACGGTGACGAAGGTGCGCTTGCGCAGCTTGTATTTCCCGCCGATCGTCTCGTTCTGATACGGGTAGAGGCCGAAGGCAGGCGCAGTAGGCCACAGCCGCAGCGACTCCTTCAGGATCTGGCCGATATAGACCAGCTGGTTGACTTGGCTCGCGGTCGGCTTGGCATTCACGTCACGGCCCAGCACGCGGTCGACCTCCTCGTAGGCCTTCTGCAGCACGTGCGGATTGTTCAGCAGGAAATAGACGGCGAAGGACAGCATCCCGCTCGTGGTCTCGTGACCGGCGATCAGGAAGGTATTCATCTGGTAGCGGATGTTTACGTCGTCGAGCCGCTCGCCGGTCTGCTTGTCGAGCCCGCTCAGCATGAAGCCCAGCAGGTCGGGCTTGGCGGTGTCGTCGGCTGGTACCTCGCGGCGCTCGCGGATGATGCGGTCGGCGATGCCGTTCATGAAGCCGACATCTTCCTCGAGCTTCTTGCGGCTCTTGCGCTGGGTGATGTCCTCCAGCGGCAGGCCGCGCATCTTCATCACGGCTTCGAGCGCGCGCACCAGCGACTCGACATAGGGATGGTTGTCGCTGCGATAGAACGAGTTGAAGCGGTAGTTGAAGCCGCACAGGCCGATCGTGTCGAGCGTGAGCGCGGTCATGTCCCGCACCACGTCGATCTCCTCGTCGGCGTTCAGCCGCTCCCACTTGGTCACGAGCTGGTCGGCGATGTCGAGCATGCCCTCGTGATAGGTCTGCATCATGCGATGCGCGAAGGTCGGCAGCAGGATGTTGTGCGCCTTCTGCCAGTTCGGTTCCTGGGTCTCGGCAGTGAACAGCGCGTCGCCGCCCAGCATGCGCACCCGGCGCAGCGAGCCGCGGACCGCCTTGTCGAACCGCTTCTCGTCGCACAGCTCGGCGACCAGGTCGGCGCCCGACACGACGACGAGCGGCGTGCCCATCATGTCGAGCCAGAAGATCGGCCCCTGCTCGCGGGCGATCCGCATCAGGTCCTGGATCGGCGCCCCGCCATCCACGGTCAGCATGTTGCCCAGCAGCGGCGTCCGCGGCGGATGGGGAATCGGATGCAGTTTGTTTCGCGCCATGAGGCGTCGTTCCTCCCAGTAGTGCCGTCCTTATAGCAAGGGACAGGGGTTTCTGTCGTATAGTCCCGGCAACTGCATATTCCCGGGAGAAAACCATGAAAGTTGGATATATCGGCGTCGGAAACATGGGCGGCCCCATGTGCCGCAACCTCATCAAGCGCAGCAATCACTCGGTCACGGTGTTCGACCTGAACCCGGAGGCGGTGAAGACCTGCACGGACCTCGGCGCCACCGCCGGCAAGTCCATCGCCGAGGTGACCCAGGGCGCCGACATCGTCATGACCTCGCTCCCCATGCCCCGCGACGTCGAGGCCGTCACTCTGGGCGACAACGGCATCCTCGCGAATGCCAGCAAGGGCCAGACCTATATCGACCTCAGCACCAACGCGCCGTCGATGGTGAAGAAGATCGGCGCCGCCATGGCCGCCAAGGGCATCGCCATGCTCGACGCGCCGGTGAGCGGCGGCACAGTCGGCGCCGAGGCCGCGACCATCGCCATCATGGTCGGCGGCGACAAGAAGGTGTTCGACGACGCCCTGCCCGTCCTGCAGTCGTTCAGCGCCAACGTGATCCACATGGGAGAACTCGGCACCGGTACCGTGGCCAAGCTGGTCAACAACATGATGGCCTTCTGCAACGCCGCCGCCGCCGCCGAAGGGCTGATGCTGGGCGTCACGGCCGGCCTCGATCCGCAGAAGCTGGTGCAGGTGATCGCCAGTTCGAGCGGCAACTCCTCGGTCTTCAAGGCTTTCTCCGAGCGCGCCCTCTCGAACAAGTTCTCGCCGCCGTCGTTCGCCCTCAACCTGGCGCACAAGGACCTGCACCTCGCGATGGAACTGGCCGACGAACTCGACGTGCCGCTGCCCCAGGGATCGGCCACGCACAACCTGCAGCGCATGGCCCGCCGCATGGGCCTCGGCAACGACGACAGCTCAGTGATCCTGCAGGTCTACCAGTCGGTGCTGAAGAAGACGGTGAAGCCCTAAGCCAGGTGCTCCGCAATCAGGCGCGCGACGTGGTCGGCATGGGTGCTGGCCACGTCGTGATCGCCGCCCGGCACGACTTCAAGGCGCGCGTGCGGCAGGCGCGCCGCAAGATGTTTGCCGACGGCGACCGGGCTCACCGGGTCACTGTCTCCCCAAACAAGCAGCGTCGGGGCGGTGATTTTCTCGACGGGGAGCGGCGCCGAGCTGCTTGTGTCGGTGATCCACGCGGCCGCTTTGGGAAACGACTTGCGATAGTCCGCGCGCCAGTCCGATGCGCCCAGTCCAGCCATATCGACGCCGCCCGAGGTCACGCACAGGACCAGCCGGCGCACCAGTTCCGGGTGCTCCAGCGCGATCCGCGCCGCCAGCACGCCACCCATAGACTGGGCCACCAAGTCGACCGGCCCATCCATCTTCGCCGTCACCAGCCGCTTCAGATCGTCGAGACCGCGGATTGCCGGATCGTGCGGCTGAGCGCCGAGGCCCGGCCAGCTCAAATGCTCTTTCGGCCAGTCCGACGGCAGGGCCGTGGCGACCGGCTTCCAGAAGTGCGGCGAGCCGCCAGGACCCGGCAGGAACAGGATCTTTGCTCTGCTCATCGTCAAAGCCCCAGCTTGCTCATGAAGGGCGGCAGCGTCCGCCCGATCGACAGCAGATAGCGGCCCATTGCCCCGGCAACCTGCTTCACGGCCGGTCGCGTGCTCATGCGATCGCGCCAGGCATGCAGGTGCGTGAGTTCGGCGGCGACCGGCGCGCCCATCCGCTCGCCGAAGAGCTGCGCCATGTAGAAGGCGATGTCGGCGTAGCCGTAGGCCCCGGCCAGCCACTCCTGCGTTCCGATCGTCCGCTCCATCTCGGCATAGAAGCGCGACGCGGCATCGTGCGCGCCGGGCGCCTTGGGATCGCTCATCAGGCGGATGATGTGCGGGAAATAAATCTCGTCGGACTTGTGCTCCAGTAGACGGGCTCGGGCGCGCGCCCGCGGCTCCGACGGCCACAAAGCCGGATCGCGCTTCAGCGATTCCAGGTACTCGAAGATCTGTGTCGAATCGAAAAGCTCGAGGTCACCGTCGATCAGCACCGGCACCTGGCGCTTGGGATTGATACGCACGACTTCGGGATGCTTCGGCTCGTAGAGCGTCTTCATCTCGAAGGGCACCATCTCCAGCTCGAAATAGAATCCCTTCTCGCGGAGGGCGATCTCGGCCTTGGCGCCGAACATGCTGAGCGGACCGGAATAGAGCTTCATGCCGACCAGCTTACGGGGTCGTGGCCCTACATCAACATGAACATGCCAATGGCGGCGGCTGCCATCACTGCTAGCGTGAGCCAACCCAGGACACGTTGCCAGGGAGCCGCCGTGAACTCACCCATGATCTCGCGACGCGACGCGACGATCATCATGAACCCAATGATCGGAACGACGATGACGCCGTTCAACACCGCGCTCCAGATCAGCGCCTTGATCGGGTCGATGGGCAGAAGAACGACGCCCAGCCCGGCGAATACCGCCGCCGCGATGGTGAGATAGAAGGGCTTGGCCTCGCCGAATTCGTGCTCCAGCCCCACCTTCCAGCCCCGCACTTCGCCCAGCGCATAGGCGGCCGACCCGGCAAGCACGGGCACCGCCAGCAGGCCGGTTCCGATGATACCGAGGCTGAACAACAGGAAGGCCGCCTCTCCCGCGATCGGCTTCAGGGCCTCGGCGGCCTGCTGTGTGCTCTCGATGTCGGTCTTGCCGTTGGCGTTCAGCGTCGCCGCCGTCGTCAGCATGATGAAGAAGGCTACCAGGTTCGACAGCGCCATGCCGATGCCGGTTTCCCAGCCGATCCGCGTCAGCTCGCGCGGCGCCTGCTCGGGATTGTCCTTGAGCGGTCCGGCCTCGTCGTCACGCTCTTCCTCCTCAACCTCCTGCGAACTCTGCCAGAAGAAAAGATAGGGGCTGATCGTGGTGCCCAGAATCGCGACCACCAAGGTCAGCGTCGCCTTGTCGAAGGCGAACGTGGGCACCAGCGCACCGAGGACCACCGCGCGCCAGTCGAGATGCGCGGTGAAGACGACGCCGACATAGGCAAACAGCGAGAAGGTCAGATACTTCAGGAAGCCGACATAGCGGCTGTAGGGGATGAACACGATCGCCAGGACCGAGGCCATGGCGAACAGGAAGGTGAAGACCACCTGCCCCCAACCGACCAGCATGGCGACCGCCGCGCCCATCGCCGCAAGGTCGGCGCCGATGTTGATCGTGTTGGCGATGAACAGCAGCAGGACTGCGCCCAGCACGAAGGGCCGAGGAAAACTGCGGCACATGTTGGCGGCAAGGCCGCGTCCGGTGACCCGGCCGATGCGGGCGCTGACGGACTGCACCGCCAGCATCAGCGGCCAGGTGAGGACCACCGTCCAGAGAAGCCCGAAGCCCGCGTGCGCACCCGCCTGAGAGTAGGTGGCGATGCCGCTGGGATCGTCATCGGCTGCGCCAGTGATGACACCCGGACCGAGCCGCTTGATCAATCCCTGTCTATTGGTGGCCACCATTGACCTCGCAAACGTCGGCTCCGGCTAGCAAGTTCCTGTCCACCGTCGCACTGTCCGGAAACGAGCAGGCCGGCTGCCCCGCCTTCAGTCACACTGAATTCGCGCCCCGATCAGGCAAACGGCCGAGGTCCCTCGTAATCGCCGACATAGCTCACATGGCTGATGAGCCCGGTGGGCGGCCGCCACAGGTGCAGCGCGACGCCGGGCGGATCCATGGTCATCGAGAGCTTGGCGCCCTCACGGAGATCGAGCAACGCCTGATGGGCGGTGCTAGGTGCGACCGAGGCCAGGGTCCCGGCCCAGCGCACCTGGATCGGACGATGGACATGACCGCACAGCACGCGCTCGACATTGTCATGCTGCCGAACGATCTCCGCCAGGCGCTCCGCTCCCTCGTGAAGCCGTGCCGCGTCGAGAGGTGCGATGCCGACATCGAACGGCGGGTGGTGCATGAAAATAAGCGTCGGCCGGTCGCTTTCGGTCAACCGCGCATCCAGCCAGTCGAGCTGGCCGTCGGACAGGGCGCCGTGTCCCTTGCCTTCGACGAGCGTGTCGAGTGCGATCAGCCGCAGCGGCAGGTCCTCGATGACATAGTGCAGGAAGCCGTCCCGGGGCAGATAGGCATGATCGGGAAAGGCCTGGCGCAGCGCGTCGCGCGCATCGTGATTGCCCGGAATCAGGTAGAACGGGATCGCCAGCGCCGACAGCACGCGCCTCAGGTTCGCATATTCCTCGGGCTTGCCGCTGTCGACGAGATCGCCCGTCACCAGCGCGATATCCGGCCTCGGATCGAGCGCATTCACATGGGCAACGGCGCGCTCCAGATAGCCCTGCGTGTCGAGACGGCGGTAGAGCAGCTCGCCCTCGCGCTTCAGGTGCGTGTCGGAGATCTGTACGATCAGCATGTCCATCCTCGAGTCTGCCTTGGCAGCAGGTTCTTTCGGCGACTATGTACGAGACATGAGGCAATTCCCAGATGAGCGGTGAGAGGCCGGAAGGCCGCGACCGCTACGAGGCGCTGGTTCGTCTGCTGGCACAGCGGGCGAAAGTCCTGCGTCTCCAGGGGATCGATGCCGAAACGATCGCTCGGACGCTGCATGCGGAGCGCCGCGCGCTCTCGACGCAGTTCAAGGAGATCACACCCGAGCCGTTGCGGACCGTGATCCATAACCGAACCGTCGCCGTCTACGGCGATCCCCTCGGCCCGACCATCGAGTTCCTGCTGGCCAAGGGCAAAACCTGGGACGAGATCATCGACGGCGCGACCCGCCACGGCCCGCTTCCGGGTCCGCCCGCCGATTCTCCAGATATCCCGTCGTCCTGAGCGGAGCGCAGCGTAGTCGAA
>OFDN01001096.1_pt1 | contig 19158 bp, 10 predicted proteins | sample 1520971 | NCBI WGS metagenome assembly OFDN01 (sample SAMEA94257418, study PRJEB24077) | hot springs metagenome | biome: Aquatic biome; feature: Geographical feature; material: Water | place: India | collected 2012-06-12 | depth 5 m
GATTGCCGCTGGGAGGAGTTGATGAGTTCACGAAGACGGCGGGAGTGATCGAGTTGGAGCAAGTCGGCGCGATTGTTTTCGGCCAGAAGCGGCAACGCCGACTGCCCTTTGGCGAGGGCATGGCTCAAAGTCCATGGCTTCCACGCCATCGCCGAACAGGGGCGCTGCGCGGCCCCTTCGCATTCCCGGCCCGTGTGAGCGGATACAGGGGAAACAACCCATCAACAGGGGATAGGCACAGGAACGAGCAGAGTGTCCCGGACTCCACGCCTTTGGTAGCGTCCCAGCCGGAAACACGTCCATGGCCCTCAAAGCAACGATCTACAAAGCGCAGGTGCAGCTCTCGGACCTGGATCGCAACATCTACTGCGACCATTCGGTGACGATTGCCCGGCATCCTTCGGAAACGGATGAACGGATGCTCGTCCGTCTGCTGGCCTTCGCCCTCAATGCTCCGGGCGATGGCGAAGAACCGCCGCTGGAACTCGCCAAGGACATGTGGGAACCGGACGAACCAAGTCTCTGGCAGAAGGACGCCACCGGCCGGATCACCCACTGGATCGACGTGGGTCAACCAGATGAGAAGAGGTTCCTCCGGACCTCAGCCCGGGTGGACCGGATGAGCGTTTACAGCTTCAGTTCCAGCACTCCCATCTGGTGGAGGGAACTCGAACCCAGGCTCACCCGCCTGCGCAACGTTACAGTATGGCAGATCCCGCCGAAGGAGAGCCAGGCACTCGCCGCCTTGGCTCAGCGTTCCATGCAACTGCAGGTCACCGTTCAGGAAGGAACCATCTGGGTGGGCGACGGCACTCAGTCGGTCGAAATCAATCTGGTGCGATTGATGGGGCCGATGGAAGGCTGAGGGTCACAGTCGGTGCCGCGGGCTCAATCCCAACGCCTACCTCAGGACGTCCTCAACCGCCTTCCCACGCTGACCAACCACCAGGTCCCGGAAATCACTCCGCCCAACTGGGGCAAGGTCCGTCCCGTTCCCCGCTCCATCGCGGCATAGAGGTCAAAGTTTTCAACTTTGACGTCTATGCACGCAACGGGGGCTGAAGGTGACGCTTACGCTGCGGGGGCAGCGGGGGCGCACGCTGTGGCCCGGATGACGCGCAGCGGCAGGAGGGAGCGCGAGGGCTGTGCGGCAGGCGCGGGTGGCCGACATGCTATCGAGCCGGCCTGAGGCGAGCCAGATTCCTTCTCACCATTTGGCGGGACACCGGCAGGGTTCGTTCACGCGAGGTCAGCACGTTGGCTAACGCGCTCAATGATTCGTCGTGCGATGTCCGAAGCGGGCGTGGCCAACGAAAGTTTCTGGTTGAGCGAAGGCGTGTCCATCCATTCGCCATCTTCGTTGCGCGCCGTCTCGGTGATTTCCAGTTCGTCATTGCCACGGAAAACCGTGAAGCAAGCTCCTCGTTCAACGAAAGCGTTCCAGTTCTTTGCGCCTGCCGGTTTCAGGATGACCGGCTTCGGGAACGCAGCGCGCGTCGGTGTTGGAACTCTTGGATTTCCGGCTGTCATCGCTTGCTCAATCGCAGACGCCAGCGATTGCGCGTCGTCGAGTCTCGCGACTCTCACGGGTTCAACATCCAGAAAGAAGCCCGCTTCGGTTTGAGCCACGTTCGGCACAAACGCTGTGCCCTTGCGGACGTAAACATGCCACATCGGTCTGACAGCTTGGTTGCTCATGGAACTGGTGTGACGATGAAGTTGAGGCCAGCCCCTTGTGCCCGTTGAGCAGCGGCGTTGAAGACAGCTTGTTGCGCCGCGCTCATGCTTCCTTGTGGAACGGCAACTTGGAGTGTCCTGGCTGTGACCTGGCCGGGCTGGATTACCACGCCACCATAAGGCGTCGTCTGGCCCGTCCATCCCGCGAGACTGTCCACGTAACCGTTCAACCGACTTCCGAGTGCTTGGGCGTTCTGGTAAGTCGCGGCGTTCAGGTCAATGGACTTGATGCTGGTTGCGACGCCATTTTCAAATCTGTCTATGACCCGGAAGCCCGCCGGAAGATTTCCTCCCAACTGAGATTCGATTGCTAGACCGCGTGGCCCAGGCCCTAACGCCCACACTCCACTATCTGCGGCGCTTTCGCTGGCCACGTGCTTAAGAAAGCCACTCGTTCCGGATGCCGCCTTGCTGGCATCAATGTTGGCCATCACCCTTGCGCGCATGCCTTCACGCTCCGCGAACTGTCCGACTGCGGAAGAAATCCCTTCCACTGCATTGACAGACGTGCCGGCGACCATTGTTTCGGCGCGAACGGCCGCTCCAACCGCCCGACCGACGCCGGCCATGGCCACATTCTCCGCTATGGCCCACGCCATGTTGCCGTAACCCACCAACGGGTCTTGATGACGCCCCGTTCCAACTTCGATTCCGAAGAAACCCTCAATGCCGAACACCGCGATGTTGATGAGCGGCAGCGAATGGTAAATCCGGGCATCCTGTTCTTCAGGGGTGAGGCGCCGGGTGCTCATCTCATACAGCCTGTGCTGCTGATAGATCTCATTGTGAATCTCCCGCAATGAGCCGAGCATCGATCCGGCGATTTCATTCTGCAGTTCGCCGATGTTGTGAAAGAACGCATTCTTGCTGGCCGTCCAAGGAATGCCATCAAGTCCCAAGGGGTCGATTCCGCCAAAGGGGTTGTTGTTGAGGTAAGCGTAGGAGAGGGCTGCCGCACCACCGGCATGGCCGCCACCCGTCCCACCGCCTCCTGACGCCGCCTCCCCGGAACCAACCGACGCATACCCCTTTGTATCGCCAAAAAGGGAGAACACGTCCGCGCTGTTTCGGAAGCCCCGCCCATGGCCCTCGGAGAGATGAGGCTTCGAGGCATTCTGCACGGCTGCGTAGGGGCGGTTGGCCGCCCGTTCCGAGGGCGCATCAGGCAATCCTCCCTGCAAGCTCCACTCCGGAACACCCCCTACCGCCAAAGGTTGGACCGGCACCGTCCGCCCCGGTTCAGACACGGGGTCACGGTTGAGGAATCTCCCAAGACTTGGGCTGTAGTAGCGGTATCCAAAGTTCAGGAGTTCGGATTCCGCGTCGAAGGCCTTTGAGGAGAACTGAATCCGGTTCACCGCGGAAAGCGGCCCGGTTGACTTTACCTTCTCACCGTAGGGACCATACTCGTATTCGGCAACGCTCCGACCGTTCAGGCGATCCACAAGGCCTATGACGTTGCCCCGCGAGTCATTCACAGCAAGATAACTGCCCCGGGGTTGAGCCAGGTTTTCGAAGCCAACAAACCCGCCGGTTCCTCCACCACCCAGGGCAACGCCCCAGACGAGCAGTTTGTCCACCGTGTGGGAGCCAGCCCCGGCAACCAGTTCCGTTACCGGAGTCCATCCGCTGTAAATCCATCGACGATCTTCCGAAACCGTCCATGACGCTGCGTCGTTGGGACGCGTTTCCACCTGTTTGCGGGTTCTCCTGCCAAGATAATCGTAGGTAAACGTCAATCGTTGCCGCAACACGCTGGCATCAACCGGAGAACTCGGCCCCGAGGCCCTGGTGGCCATCTGACGCAGTCGATTTTCCCCATCGTAAAGATATTCCCATTGGGCATCTTTGGTGAGGTTCCCGTTCTCGTCGTATTCAAACGCCTCCGACACCGGTTTTGCGTGGACATAACGAGTCTCAGAAAACGGAATGTTTCCCGAAGGACCGCCCATTCCGGAGACCACGACCGCCTCGCGACTGGTCTTCGCGACATTGCCTGTCGGGCGCTCCCTGGTGGCAAAGAGGTGCTTAAGCCCCCACGGATATCCGGAGGCCGGAGCGGGCGGCAGGGTCGAGGTGACCTGAGGAACACTCGGCGTCGCGGAGGATCCCGCGAGCGTGACGGACGAGGAGGACACAACCACGTTCTGATCCACCAAGGCGGACACAGCGACACTGCCAGGGTTTTGCCTGGATGCATATTGTCCAAGCGAGTTGGGAACGTAAACCAGACCTGGCCACACCGTGCCCTGGGAATCCGTCGCGACGCGGTTGCCGGCCGAGTCGTGCTGATAACGCCTTACCAGTCCCGGGACAGAGGCTCCAGGATCGCCATCCACAGACGCGGTGAAAGAAGGCCGGAACCACGACAATTCACTTCGGAGCGTGTATTCGTTATCCAGGCGCTGTCCCGGGTAGTAACCCTGCCACAGTGTTCCGGTCCGAGCCTCCTTGATGAGGCGATGGAGCTGGTCGTATCGTTGCTCCTGGCGACTTCTGGACTCCCCATCGACGGAGGTCTCCCATACCCGGACCAAATCATTGTTGATTCCGAAAGTGCGACCTTGAACCAAGGATCGGCCGTCTCCCAGCGGCGCAGCCACCGACTCCAACAGGCCGCTGTCGGCATGGTAGCGATAGGACACTGTCCCGAGCGAAGATGCGACGCTGTCAATTCTGCCATCCACCCGGTCATACCCGTAACTCACACGGTGCAGCCGGCGGTCCGATGAATCGCTTACTGAATACCCATTTTGCCTGCCCAAGCTGTCATATGTGGGGCCCACTCGCCACGCCTCCGCGTAATGAGAGCCAGGAGTTGATGTAGCCGTGGCACTGGCAGACAGTATCTCGCGGTCAAACTGCTGGTCGGCGCTTCGATATTGAAGCTGCCTGACCCCAAGCGCATCCCCGATGGCGACCACGCGATCAAGGCGGTCATAGACATATGTAAGGGTCGGCGTGGTCGAATCGCTGTAGGCAATCTTCCAAAGATTGCCGCTCGCAGGATTCGGGCTCCCAATCGAGCCATCCTGATAGCTGTAAGTAGTAATTCGGCCATCCGGCCACGTGCGCTTGGCCATCTGCCGGTAGAGGTTGTATTCGTAGGTTGTGACCTTTTCGCTGATTCCCGCCTCCCGGGGGATGATGCGATCTTCCCTGAGCAGTCCATTTTCAGGGAAATATGCCCTACGCCTGACATTCGGAAGCCCGGTGGAGGCGGGCCAGTTAGCCTGATTCCAGTCAACTGAGCTGACCTCGTTGAACGTCCGGATTTCCCTGAGCGCCCCGACAAGCTCGGGCTGTTCGGCAGCTTCATAATACTTGTATTCCGTGGGGTAGGCTGCAGACCCCCAGATGCGGTCCATCTGTCCCCTCGTATTGTAGCTCATCCGCACGACCGGCAGAGTTGCTTCGGTTGCGGCGTCTGGAATTGGCGGACCGGTGGTTCCGGAATAGTTCGGGAATCCAATCAGCTTGGTAAGCCTGCCCAGCGAGTCATATTTCCTGAGCGTCCACGAGTTGTCCGCAGTCCGCATCGCAACGGCCAAATGGGTGCCCGGGGCAAAATTCACCAAACTGTCGCCAGTTCGATCCCGCGTCAGCACAGCTCGATCAAGGAAATCATGGCCGTGCTCTACGGTCACTCCGGTTCCGTCTGTTTGTCTGACAAGCCTGCCGTCATGCCACACCCGGATGGAATTAGCCGTCCTTGTGGAGCTGCTTACGCGGTCGACTCTCAGCCGATTGCGGCTCTCCCCGCCGCTGTAGATTCCGGGTTCGCGAAAACTCTCGGTCCGCAGATGATTCCCGGTCTGGTCAATTTCGACCGTCTCGGCCTCCAGCAGCATTGTCCTGCTGACTCCGGCAACACCTCCGGCTGCGGGCGGGATTTGAACGGACTGCAGTCCAAACCCGCTGCGGCGGACCCGCGTCTCGGACACAGGGAACGAACTCGGACTGCCGGTCAGGGCGAATCCGTGCGCCTTTGAGATCTCCCAGACGTCGCCGCTCACCACCCCGAACCTGATGTCATTGGTCCCTAGCCGGTCTCCGGAGGCTTCCTGCAAGTTACCAGCTTCCGGCACACCGAAACGGAACCCGGCCTTAACCACATGGCCATACGGATTGTATTCCAGCTTCAGCGGACTGAGGTTTCCGCGTTTGACGCTCGCCAACCGGCCGTTGCCGGGGTCGAAGGAGTAGCCCGTGACCAAATCTCCGACGCCAGCGGGGTTTGAAGTCACCTCTCTAAACTTTCGCCCCAGCATGTCAGAGTAGACTACAATCCGCTGGGTGCCATTTTCGCCGCCTTGAACGGTGGTCTCAATCTCCGCCGGAATCCCATCTACCACCTCAATGCGAAAGTCCTTCCACACCGTGGCACCGGAGGTTCCGGAGACGCTGGCGGTGCGGCCGTCACGAAACCGTTTGGTCTCCTTCCAGACTGCGGCTATCTGCACATTGTTAGTGTCATAGAGCCTTATCGTCGACAGCCGGTTAACGTCGTCATACTCGGTAACAGTGCGGACCCCGTGCTCATCGGTTGCGCTAGTCATCCGACCAGCAAGATCATAGGTGAACCGCTGTTTCAGGGTTGCATTGGCATCTGTTTCAACACTGCCGGAATACACTTTCTCGGTCAAAATGCGGCCATCCGCGTCATACTCCATCTCGTGGGTCGCCTTGATGTTCCCTGGCACGATGATCGGCAACTGCCCGTCAAGCGCGGGCGCGCTGAATTCCTGCCATTTGTACATCCGTCCGTAGTCGTCGTAGTGAAAGCGGCGGATCATGCCGTCTTCAAGACGGTCCTCCTGTTTGCGCCCGGTGTACTTCACTGCGGGGACCGAAGGAGGAGTCCCAGCCACCTCAACATTATCAAAGCTGATGCCGGATGCAACCGTAACAGCCGCGTTACGGTCGGTGAATTGGGCTTCGTAGACGGGCACCCAGATGCTCGTTCCCGCGGCCGATCTGACTTCTCGCTTCTTTACGACCAGATCACCGGCAGCGTTATACGTGTTGATGATTCCCTCAAGCTTCGCATGCAGAATGCCCTCACTCGAATTGCCCACCACCCATTGCTCGGACGCAACCAGCCTTCCCCAGCGGTCACGGATGGTGACATCGACTGTCGAACGCATTGGAGTCACCCAGATTGGGTCGCCTGTTTGGCCGTCAACCTGGTTGAGCTGCCAGCACCCCGTCTCACCGCTGTTTCCGGAAAGACCGCTGACAACAATTGTGCGGAAACTTCCGTCGGAAGGGACTGGGTTCTGCTGCGGATGCAGTTGGTACCCTCCGGCAGCTGTTGGCTGCAAAAAGTGATAGTAGTATGCTAGCGCAGCGCCATCGGTAGAGACCTGCGATACAGGAAGATCCGAAAAGACATCCGGCTCATCCCTCCTGTACCTGCGAACCGCACTTTGCAGGTATGCATTAGGGTCCACTGCAGAGGGCTTGAAATAGTCGCGCTTCACAGTTGTCCACACTTTCTTTCCATTTAGCGTGGGCGCATATCCCGCCGGATTGTGAACGAACTGGCTTTCCCTAATGCAGAGTCCGCTTGCGAGGCTGCCTCCGACAGGCACAAAAAGGGACTTTTTGGTCAACGGCAACGATTCGCTGCCATCAAAGTCTGGAGCGTAGTCCATGATATCAACGACCGTATTGTCAGCCACCATCGACGGGGACACCGCGACTCCGCTCGCGTTCAGTCCATCTTTGTAGGGCCTCGTATGGGTCTTCAACATGCCGCGCTTGTTGAATTCATCGGCGTAGGTGTAATAACTCCAGCCTCCACCCGGTTCCTTTGCCCACTCCAGTTTCAGCCAGCTCGCATTCGAGTTGCCATCAATCAGAGTCCCCTGGTCCTCGAGCTGCTGTGCCAATGGTAGATAATGTCTGTATTCCCATGCGACCCAGCTGCTAGATGCTTCGGTGTCGCTTATACGAAATACCATAGGGAAGCCCAGAAACCGTGAGTCAATCTTCCGTCCTATAACTAATGTAACGCGAGCGGTAACCGGCCACGCGTTGTTGAATCCAACCCACGTATTATCCTGCTGCCATGCCGCTGATTGACCCATGTATTCCATTAGGCCCGTTTGGGTGCCGACACCCCGCCTTATTTTAGTGACCGGACTGCCGCTCCGCTTCCAGTCCATGGCGACGGCGCCGCCTGTTGATACGAATGTGTTGATTCTGCCTAGGTTAAACGCCGCGGCTTCTGCGATCATCTCAAGTCCGCCTTCAGTCCTACTGACAATCGAGTTCACTGCAATCGCTGGAGACGAGATCTTGTAGGTGATAAGCGCTTTTGAAGTATCAGGCTGTGGGACGCTTCCCCATGTGGCCTCATCATAGCAACGGAGCACGAAGCCATCGGGACTTAGGAACCCTGGCTCATTGTAGTAGGCTACAAAGACAAGTCCACCGCTTACGGCACGTTTCAAGCGTGATAACGTTGTATTGAACTGCACGTAAGGTTCATACTCGCATGAGATATCAGGGCTGTTGCCCACAATGTCTGGAACCACCATTCCAGCTACGCCCGTGGCTCCGACACTGTGCGCCGCAGGTTCCGGACCTCGCACGGACCGAATGTAGCCGGCCGGGCGCCCTGCACGATCGGTTCCGAGCGATATCTTCAGGCTGCCGTTGCCAGGTTGCAGGGTGTCAGCTTTGCCGGCAGGTGAGACGGCAGCGGCCTTCAACCGGACTCTGAAAGCAGTTATCCGCGTTTCAGGCGTGGAGCCAATTGCCGACAGCGAACTGACTTTTCTGCGGCTAATCCATTGGGTCGGAGGGGGATAGTGAAGCGGCAACGGATTCTGGGCAATCTCCGCCGTCTGCACCTCGTAGGACTCATCTGGCAGATTAACTACAATTTCATAGGCAGATAGATTCCTGCCCGTCACAACGAGCGTATACAGAGCATCAACTGCCACTCCACCGGTGGCGATAAAGCCCCGCGGACTGGACCAGGCTCCGTTCGCGGGCAGGTTGGCGTCTGCAAATACTACATACGGATCACAGTCAGGCCATACTGCCTGCGCCTCGGCGGGGTTTCCCAACATCCCAAGCGGAGCAAATGTCTGCCGGATCACCGACATGCTCTGCAATGACACGGTCATTTCGGCAGGACCAGATCCGCGTTGTCCCCGCACGAGTAGTTCGGGATATATCACGCCAGGTGCGTTAGGGATCACGGCAAGGGCTGATGTGAATATGAGCCACGGCAGCACTGCGATGATACTCAGGAACGACATCACGCGGCGAACATGCCCTGACGCTAGCGCTGTGTGTGATTGCTTCATGGATCGGATCGCTTGTTTTACGTAGGTATCCAGGCGGTTAACGGGCCGGTGTCAAAGTCATCAAATTGACTTCGGGTATTGTTGGCGATCTGCCTAGGCTGGACTCGATTCCATCGGGCAGGCCGTCCCCGTCTGAATCTGCCGCCAACGATGATGTCTCGCCCGGGGTTGTGACCCCATCACCGTTCTGATCCTCCTCGTAGTCGGCTATTCCATCGGCGTCAGAATCCTTCGGCCGCGAATAGATTACCGTTGGCAGCCAGCCTGTGTTGTCACAGCCGTTGTCAACGCCGTTGCTGAGCTGAAAATCCAGAAAATCGCCGACCGATACGACAAGGCTCCCCTCCATCGATGCGATTGCTCCAGGAACATTCGGAATGGTTCTCCAACCCATCGCGGTCGTGCCATTCTGTGCAATTCTCACCCTCACACCCGTTGAGTCACCGCAGCTCTGAGTCAGGTCACTTGCGCTTCCGGACACCCACACCCGGCCTGACTTGGGAATCACAAACCGCCTGACGGAGTCCACTGTTTGTCCCGGCGACATGAAGGTTGGAGTGATCCATGTATAATGGTTGTTGTGACCCAGCGGCCAAGCGATCCGCCACCATTTGTTGCCCAGCGCGTCATAGTCCAAATCCCCCACGACCGCACCCATCTTATCGGCATACATATACCTCCACCCGTTCCCGCCCTGAACGCCAACGGGAGCGCCCGATGCTGGATACGCCTCCGTGGCCACGTAATGAAACCCAATGTCAACCTGGCCCGAATCCTTGTTCTGGTCCACTCCGACGGTGTGTTGCGCCAGTCCCGCCGCCGCCGCAGTTCGGCTTCCGGCGTTGACGAGCGAGGTGCTGGCGGGATCAAGGTATCTCGTTCCGAAGGGACCGCGTGCGTATTTGATTGACGTGAGGGTGATGTCCGGGGTGCTGCCACTGACCAGTGAAGGGCTGCCGACGTCTACGACACTTCGGCGCGCGTTGTTTCCCCTTAGGAATGAGGCCAAGCCCGTCCCCGTCAGCTGGTTGGTGGACCCATCGAACACGCAGTCCTTGAGATAGCAGCCGGGATTTCCAAACCCTGCCGGTATGCCGTCATCGTATTTCAGATTGATCCGGCAGCCTATAAACTGTGAGTTATAAATGGACCAAAGGGCAGCTGAATCGTAGTTGGCGCCGAAATAGTTGACCACCGACTTTTTGATGTCGATGGAACAGCGTTCCACACAGCAGTTGACAAGCTCCACCATCGAAGGTGTGGCAACGGACTGGTAGTAATCGCCGATGGTGCAGTTCAGGTTATACAGCAGGCAATCGGTCGCCTTAATGCGGACTCCGTTGTAGGCGTATGCGGCCGTTCCAAGAAACAGCGGAACTTTGCGCCCGCAGCCAATCAGTTCGACAAAGCGGAGTTCGATTCTGCGCCCATGGATCGCCGCACTGCCAACACTGAAGAATGTGGGGGATGTGGCGCCCGAGCCGCCATAAGAATCCTCCTGGATGAGGTGGGCCGGCAGGATGCGCGCCATGCGATCCGGCCTTCCAACGATTTTCAATGAAGTGTAGGGGCTGTCCGCAATTTGAAGCCCAAAGCTTCCCTTTACCGCAATTACTGCTCCATCGACGAACGTGGCGTGTTCGGCGGCGGCGACAGTGGCCTGGCCCGAACACACGTAGTCGACTGGTGCGTAGTGATATCCAATATCGGGCGTGTCTTTGTCACGGAGGACAGTCGGGCCATATATCCCGGCTACGATGGAGCCGAGTTCAACCGGCGGAGCCGTTGTCAGCTCGGCAAGTTCCGCGCGAAGCTGTGGATCAAGGGCCAAAGATCCACTGTCCCTGAGTCCCTGACCGCCCGACAGGTAGTGTTTCGCGCCATCAAACGCGCCGAATGGCGAGGCATCCTCATCAACAACCCTAACGTGCGTGGCGCTCCCCGCAGGAATCTGCCAGTTCAGCGTAGTGACCCCAACAAACAATGAGTTCATCACCGCGACAGATCCAGAAAAGCCCGCATCCAGAAAAGACTCTACACCGTGAACTGTCAGATGCTGCGCATCCAAAGACGCCCCCCCCAGTCCCGCAGCAACTTTTGTCCCGGCGTTGGCGGACGCACCATACCAGATAAGCGCATTGTAAAGTCGTGCCGCACAGTTTTGGAGATTCAAGGCCGTTTGACAGTGGCTGACCTGCACGCCGCTCAGCCGATGTCCGGATCCGCCATTGATGGACAATGCCGTCTGGGCATGCCGTATGATAATATTGCCCAGGGAGTAAGTCTGGCCGCTTGAAAGCGCGTCGAACTCAAGCGCAGGTTGCCCTCCCCACACTCCCACGGTGGGGGATCCGGTGGCAACCGACTGCCCCACTGAGTTGTCCGTGCTGACCGTAAAGACCACCGGACGATGCGGCGCAGTCTCAAAGGAGGCTGGCCCCCGAATTCGGAGTTTCCCTGATCCTCCCGATGCAAACTTTACCACCGCCCCGCCTTCGAACGTAGTCGCCCCGTTCAAGTCAACCGCTCCAGTTACCAGGTAGGTTTCGTCGCCGGCAAACGTGTAGTTTGATTGCGTCGTGGTAACGGTAAGATAGTCCAGCACAAACCCATGGGTCGGTGCTTCAGAAGCGGCTACGTCGCGATTGGGCCGCCTCTGGGGAATGCGATGATCGGCCGAATTGATTGCGCGCGAGCGCTTGGGGAGGGGATGACTGGCGTTCAACCGTCCCCGCGCTGGTCCGCTGACCGACGCCCCGTTCCCGTGAGGCAGCGTTTGGAGCGCCTTCCCAACCTCCCCAAAGGATACTGCTTCGACTAGAAACTGCGCCCCCTCTTCACTGACGATCCAAGATTTGCCAACGTGAGCCACCGGCCGCTGGTCATCGTTCAGCAAAAAACTGCGCCCCCTTCCGATACCAAGCTCGCCGAAACTCAGATCTTCGTCGGCCAACGTCGCGTCCTCGCTCATTGGAGAGGCGCCGGTGCCCCGCACGGTTCGGCGGGTCGGTGTTTCAGTCTCGACAAATTCGGTCCACACCTCAAGGCGAGTTGTCTTGGGATTGAGTCCAAAACTGTCTGGTGACGGTGGCTGCTTCCAAAGTATAATGTCTTGTTCAAATCCTGCTTTGGTGTAGGTGTAGCGAACATCAGCGGCCATCCCAGAAAAGGCGTTCGCATACGTAACCTGGTTCTGGGCAGTAATCTCAGCCTCGGAGTCCTGGACGCGGCCTATCAGGACCGAATTGCCTGTTTCGGGATCGTAGTATGCCAATCCATAGACATGACTCCGCATCCGCTTCCCATCGGGAGTGTATAGCACGACGGCGCCTTCTGCGTTCAGATTGTGATAAAGGGCTACCTTGTGCTGCCCTTGGTATGCCAACGCCCAGCCGTTTGTGCTCACAAAGGACTCCTGGCTTGACACCCACTCTCCAGATGCGTTCCGGTAATTCAGTCCCGTCTCGATCTGAACGTAAGAGTTGGTCTCGGAAATCAATTCACCTGATTCGCCAAGACGCGTCTGAATCAATTCAACACGCTGCTGATGTGCCTCTTTGTGCGCAACCCTCTTGCTGCTCCGTGGCGTCAGATCTTGGGCGGCACTTGCCTGGCAAAGCAACAACAGCAGGGCAAACTCCAGCCATGTTTGTGCGTGCAGGCTCCCAGAGCACTTTGTCATGCGGCAGCGAACGCCACAGGCACATTTGAGTGGGGCAGAGATCATGGTGTGTGAGAGGCAGAAACGCCTACCCTCGAAGATGGCTGCATAGCAAGCGCAATTCTTCGGTCTAAAATCAGAGCGCCAAGATTGGACACTTCATCGCGTGTGGGACCCAGATATGGGTGGAATGATGAATTGAAACTGCAGTTGGCTCTGCACTGAATTGTGAGCGAGCCTCCCTCGGATTGGACTGGTTCCTACTGCTGCGCGACGGTCTCAAGGTCGGCCAAGGATTTTCACGGAGGACAGAGAAGCGATACCGCAAACTGGCCGAAGTCGAAGGACTGGTCGGAACTTCCCTGACACCCACGACAATGGCGATCATGCTCGGTTCAGGAACGAAAGGCGATCAACCAACTTCGCCTCCTGTCCCAAGCAACGAAAAACTGAGTCGGAGACCGGCGAGGATTCCTAGAACCTATCCCAAAACCTCTTTCATGAGGAGCAGGGCACAGGTCAAATTCACAAAGCCTTGAAACATCGCGGTCGATTTCTCCCAACGGATGCACAGGCGCCGGTAGTTCTGGAGCCAGCCGATCGTGCGCTCGACTGTCCAGCGACGCTTGTAGCGGCGCAGTTCGCGGCCGTCCTGGGTCTTGTTCTCGGGCTTCCGGTTGGAGCGGTGCGGGGCGATCAGGTCCACTCCGATCTCCTCCATCCGGGCGTCGAGTTTGTCGGAATCGTAGGCCTTGTCGCCGATGAGCCGCTCGGGGAAGTCGACCGTTACCATGAAGTCGAACAAAGGCTCGACCAAGGTGCTCTCGTGAGGACTCGCGCTGCCCGTGTTCACGGCGACCGGCAGACCTTTGGCATCCACCATGATCATGCTCTTCACGCCCTTTCCGGCCTTGGTGCAGCCGATTCCGTCGCCCCCTCCTTTCGCCTTGGAGAACGTGCCATCCACGAAGCACTCGTAGAGTTTGAAGCCGTCGCGCTCCTCGACCCTCTGACCGAGAGCCGCGAGCAGCTGCTCGAAAGCTCCCATTCCCACCCAACGCTTGAAGGCCCGGTGAACCGAACTCTTCGTGCCGAACTCCGCGGGGAGGTCCTTCCACTTCGCTCCGTTGTCGAGGATCCAGAAGATGCCGGCGATGGCTTTGCGGCGATCCGCCCTCGGTCGGCCACCCTTCGGCTTGGGAGGGTCTTCGGGGAGGAGACCGCAGAGCACATCCAACTGGTCTTCAGAGAGTTGCAACATCAGCCAACCCAAAGCAGTCGCCTTGCCATATGCCGATCGGTTTTGGGATAGATTCTAGTCCCTGCCGCCCTTTTTCCCCTTCGTCCAAGCCAGATCCAAGAAGAAGTCCGTTCAGACCCTCCAGCAACCCATCCGGAGCTAAAAGAAAGGTCCGCCTACCTACACTCCCGCATCTTCGGGTGTTGAAAACACGGTCGGAACCAGCAAACACAACATCAACACGCTACCGTCCCGTGGTCATTCTGCGGCGGGTTAGGGCAAATCCTCCTCCGGACGCAATGGCGGTCAGCAGCCACACCAACCACCACACTGGCTCGCTGTGTGTCGATCTGAATGGCCAGAAGCCACTCTCGACGGTCCGGGAACACACCGAAGGCAAGATTCTCAAGCACAACACCGCTGTGGCGACAGCAACGACCCCGGGAACGATCCACAGGCGTCTCAGGTGCAGGAAGGTGGGGGAGGATGTTCCTGACGAACCGCTACTTTCGCCGGAACCGGAGCTGGGTTGGCCAGAATCGGAAGAGGACTGGCGGTGTGGCTCGTTCGAGGTGCTGGCCTTTCCGCTGCCGGCGTCAGTTGAAGTGCTGGAATGCTTGGGCGTTGGGACCGTTCCGGTCACTTCACGCCGGAACTGCTTTTCAACCGAGGGTGGGCGGGAACTCACAGGCTCCCTTGAATTCGGCGGCGGATATTGCGGGCGGCCCGGAAACGCTTTCGACGTGTCCGATGTGGCCCTTCCTTCGCCAGTTGTATGGGCCTGACGTGGAACATTGGCCGGCCGGATCTGGGACAGCCTCAATACCAATTGCTCGCACATGCCGAAGAACCGCTCTTCATCACCAGCAAATCGATAGTCGTGGTCATGGACGAGCTGGTTACGAACGGAGGCGACTCGACGAAGGTCCCTCATCAGAGACGTGGAGCGCAGCGGCACACTCCGCGCCTTCTCCAACATCCCCTTGCCGGAACCGCCCAGTTCGACCAACTGCTTTTCGATCCGCGTCGTGTAAGCCAACAGTTTCTCGGTGAATGACATGGACAAACTGCTACCTCATCCCGGATTACGTAGCGTTCCGAATTGAACGGCAAAGTGCCCTCCGTGCCAACCGTGGCGATTGACCGCTTGCCGTGCCGAAGTGGGGTGGCCATCGCGCTCCAGGGCGGACTTCAAATCCGAATCTACCGATACAAATCCAACGAACCCCCAGGGGTGGGGTGGGTCTGCGTGATCATTTCTGGAAAGAGCCGTTAGGGGAAAAAAGCGGTGGCCTAGGAACGGCCAACGGGAGGGGGAGCACACAGGATGTCGGAGTGGGAAGGCCCAAAAAAGGGGGGACACCCCTTCCCCATCGTTTTTCACAATTCGCGGTGCCTAACGATTGCAACTGCCACGAAATGAATCAGTTGCAGAAAGTGCTCGTGTTCGCCGCGGATACGAAACGAACTGCACCTTGTAGCCTGAAAGGCGTGCCGAAGGTAGCTTTGGCCGATTCACCTTCAGGGGTTGAAGGACGCACCGCACCGACAGTTGCGATGCGCCCAAGCATTTCTCTACCGACATCATCATTGTCCCATAAATGGTCCTTCAAAGCAAGTTCTCAACGCCCCTCGGAGGGCTTGTTGTTCATTCCTGGCGGCATCAACCAGGGGCTTTGGTTCCTTCCAGGTCGGTAATGACTGCTCTGCCGGGCAGTGGGCTAAACCCTGGGTTCGTTTGATTGATCGTCCTGAGCCAACAGGAAGATGATCCTCCTGATAATCCTACTGCCCCCTAAAGGGGGGGCAGTCAGTAGTATTATCCGGAAGATCACTTCGCTTCCCTGGTTGGGGGTTGTTCCTGATGATCCTACTGACCGTTTCGGCCCAGTAGGATCATCCGGATTATCCCATTACCGAGCCTTTGAACGACAACGTCGTGGTCCTGACGGTGCATTTCCTTGCCTGGAGGGAGGACGAACACGCGGCAAACGGCCGGAACGCCCGGCTGACTCCAGCGTTTTGTCAGCCTGATGGCCTTCCAAGGGTTCAGGAGGCTGGCGTGATTCGGTTACCAAAGCCTCTTTGCCTTCGGCGGCGATAGTCCCGGCGTCAGTTGGAATGTTCCTGATGTTCCTGACCGCTTCAGGAAGATCAGGAATATCCGGTTCAATGGGTGAAGTATGCGCCTGAATGGCCTCTGCCACCGCCTTTGGAACCGACGGGGGTGTGCTCAACGCCGGTAACGCGGCATTGTCGGCACCTGCCGGCGGCGGTGAAGCGTGGACACGAGCAAGGTGCACCTCAGGTTTTTTGCCATCGCGGCGGACTTTTCGCTCCTCGATCTCCTTACGCTCAAGCAATCGGGCCAGTATCTTGTATGCCTTATCCCGTCCGATGCCCTGGACAGCGCAACGTTCGATCAGGGTCACTTTGGAAACGGATTCCATCGGAGGGATCATCGACAGCACCTTTCCATCCTCGGAGGTGCCGAGTTTCTTGCCCTTGGTGATTGCGCCTTCAGCCTCCTCAGCGGTTGCCGGTCGCCAATAAATCTCACCGTCCCCCTTGGCCTGCGCGATGTATTTGCTGAACACACGGCTTTCACCGTCTTCAGCTACCCAGCGCAACCGACCACCACGCTTTCCGGCATGGAGTTCAAATACTCCCGGCGAGGCGGTGGCACGCAACGCCAAGACAGCGCGAGCCCAGTTGGCCCACTCAATCGAGCCAGCGCCCAAGTACGCTCCTTCACCGAACAGCATGCCGGCGGATTCAGCCTTTCCGGAAGGCTTCCTCGTGTGATGGACAACCACGGATGCGCACTGGAACTGGGCCAGCAGGGGATTCAGCTGACGACGAAGGAACTCCCCGACGTCAGCGGTAGAATTGGAGTCGCCCTCCAGGTAGGCCAGGGCTGGATCGATGAAGATCACGTCTGGACGGTGTTGCTCCAGCAGTGGCCTGACCGTGTCGCAAAAGAATGCAGCCCCGGCACGAGAGTTTTCCTGCACAACGAATATCCGGGAAAAGGCTTCACTCCGTTCTTCTGGTGTCAGCTCTAGTCCTTTGACGATGCCATCGCGCATTTCAGCAAGATCGCCGTCATCATTCTCTGCCTGGATCAGCAATGACTTGATCGGTCGCGCCGGCTCAATGCCGAAGACCGGGCGACCCAGTGCCCAGGAAATCATGAACTGCATGGAGAGACTGCTCTTGCCGATTCCGGTGGGTCCTGCGAGCAGGAGACCGCCACCGCGACACAGGTAGCGATGGCGGAGCAATTCCTCGTCGCTGTCCGGCAAAGGCCTTTGTAGTTCTGCCAACGATACGGCCCGGGGCGGTGGCGCACACGAAGTGTCGACGCCAGACTCCCTCTCGTCCTCACCCGGAAGGTATTCTGAAGTGCGCACGCTCACAGGAGCCTCCCTTCCGTGGGATTGCTCGCCAGATCGTTGCGGTAGATCGGCAGGTAGTCGTTCAGGTCCTTGATCGGAGTGTTGTCGACCTCCTCGTCGGCACAGAGGAAGACGAAATCGACCCTGGCGGCACCAGCGGCCAACAGTTGCTCCTTCCACCGTGCTACGCCTTTTCGGCCAGCCGCATCGTTGTGCGGCACGATGCGGACGTGCTTGCCTTTGAATGCCGGCAGGGCGTCCGTCCCGATGGAGGCGCTGCCGGAGAGCATCGCCACCGGGCAGACCTTGTCCATCGCACCTTCCTGGGCGACGACTTCAAAGGCGGCGAGAAGGTCAGGCAACCCCTCCACCAGAAGGATTGTTCCTTTGGTGCCGACTTCGGCCAAGCCGACGGGCCAGCCCTTGCGGCTGCCCTTCACGGCATGTGACTTGCGCTCGGGCAAGGTGCCCCAAGATGGAAACACTTCACCGTCGAGCCTCCGGACCTCCAGCGCGTGACCGGAGGAGTCCGTGACGCCAAAGACCTCGTGCCCCGCGAGAGTTCCGAAGACCAGCACGCCGTGCATTTGTGCCAGAACCACGCCAAGTGGGTTGATCCGCCGAAGCCTGCACAACTTCTCCAGTTGCGCGTCTGACCCGGGGCCAAAGCCAGAACGATCAGGCTTTTCGCGAGGTGTTTGGTCCTGAATCTTCAGCACCTCAACCTCATCGGCCTTCGACTTCCTGTCCGCCACGTGCTTCCAGACGTCGACGGCCTTTTGAAAGGAGTGCGCGGTGGGAAGTTTCTTTGCCCGCACGATGAAGCCGATCTCATCACCGGAGTCACCGGTGCCGTGGTCTTTCCAAAACCAGCGGTCGTTGCGTTGGAAGATGCCCCAGGAGGGCTTCTTGTCGGCACGAAACGGCGAGGAGCACGTCCGGGTTGCGAACTTCGCATACCCCATCCGGCTCATCAGGACCGGCAGAGGGCAACGGGTGCGAAGATTACTGAGTTCTTCTGCCACTGAACCATTCTGGCCGCCACTTGGGGCGACCGCATTCTCTAAACGCTTACTTTGAGTTGTGTCGGTCATAATCGAACTGCTTTGGTGGCACGGAACCGCTTCGAGGGTGCCGTGCCGGTTGGTTGTCTGCCCGGTAAGGGGCTTTACGAGTTCAAGGGATGCACTGTCGGTGCATGGAGGTTGCATGGCCGGCCTTACGGTTCTGGTGCGACCAGCAAGGCACAAACGTAGCGCCTGCCGTCGGCGGTCACGCGAAGGAGGTCGTAGGGATCGACGCTCATCACGGCTCGCTTCAGCCTCGCGTACTCCTCATCGAGGCGCATGGTGATGCACGGGTTCGGGACTTCACCGGCCTGCAAGTAGTCGGCTCCGGTGATCCTGCCAGTGTCGATGCCGACGCTGGTCAGGAACTTCGGCACGTAGTTGAGGACTTCCGGCGGTAGGTGCCTGGCTTCACCGATGAGGCGATCCTTGCGTCGAGTCTTCGCGGCTCCGATGAGGAAGCGCTCGCGTTCGTCGGCCTGAAGTTGCAGGCCGTCGGCGAGTTTTTCGGCCACCTCTGGGCCGACGGAACGTTCACCGTGCTCGTAGGCAGAGACAAGGCTGGCAGGCACACCGCAGGCGGCCTTGAAGTGCGTCTGCGTGAGTTTACGGCGGGTGCGCAGGCGCTTCAGGTGTTTACCGAAGTCGGTGCGACACTGGTCCATTGAATAGCTGTGTTCGGACATGGAAATTGCGTTGCTGAGTTTACCAGGCGGATTATCCGGGCCTGGCA
>OFDN01001097.1_pt1 | contig 19138 bp, 14 predicted proteins | sample 1520971 | NCBI WGS metagenome assembly OFDN01 (sample SAMEA94257418, study PRJEB24077) | hot springs metagenome | biome: Aquatic biome; feature: Geographical feature; material: Water | place: India | collected 2012-06-12 | depth 5 m
TCCCGACATCCTGCTCCCAAAGCAGGCGCGCTACCAGACTACGCTACACGCCGAAGACGGAAATATAACCGATTTTCTGAATTTGTGTCAATGTCGATGTGATAAAATTCTATTTTTTACGACAAATATTTTGTTCATGAGCGCTCATATTATTGATGGTAAGCAAATTGCCAATCAACTGCTAGAGGAAATCAAAACCAATATTATCCAACGCTTGCAGGCCGGAAAACGCGCGCCATGCCTCGCGGTCATTTTATTGGGGGATGACCCTGCCTCTGCCATTTATGTACGCAACAAACGTCTTGCCTGTGAGAAAACAGGCATCGTTTCGGTGGCGCATAATTTGCCAGCCAGCACGACACAGGAAGCATTATTTGCGCTGATCAGGCAACTGAATGCCGACGACCACACTGACGGCATTCTGGTGCAATCCCCATTGCCGGATCACATTGATGAAACGGAAATCCTGGCCCTGATTGATCCGGCCAAAGATGTCGATGGCTTTCACCCGTATAACATAGGCCGCCTGGCGGTGCGCCAGCCATTGCTGCGTTCGTGCACCCCTTATGGCGTGATTAAAATGCTGCAAGCCAGTGGCATCGCGCTCAAGGGGCTGGACGCGGTCGTGGTGGGCGTCTCTAACCACGTCGGCCGCCCCATGGGCCTGGAGTTGTTACTAGCAGGTTGCACGGTGACCAGCTGCCATCGACACACCAAAGATTTGGCAGCGCATATTGGCCGGGCAGACTTAATTGTTGCGGCCGCAGGCAAAGCAGGCCTGATTAAAGGTGAGTGGATCAAGTCTGGTGCGATTGTGGTAGACATTGGCATCAATCGCTTGCCGGATGGCAAAATTACCGGCGATGTGGATTTCGCCGTCGCCAGCCAACGTGCCAGCCACATCACCCCTGTACCAGGCGGTGTCGGGCCGATGACCGTGGCAACGCTGATGGAAAATACCTTAAAAGCACTGGAGCTCCGAGAGCAAGCCTGATCCTGGTGCCTTTAAAACACAGAAAAGAGACTTTGCATGCCCTTGGAAACTGGTGTAAACTCGCGCGATTGTTGAATGACCTAATGCAGTACAAGCGCCTTTTTTGGCAATAACTATTCAGTAGTTTCGTTCTTTGGAACCATCATGGCAGATACCGTTAACAAATCCTTCACCCCTTACCAGCCAGCCGCCGGTGAGGAATACATGAGCAAAAAGCAGCAGGATCACTTTCGTAAAATCCTGAATGACTGGAAATCAGAACTGAGTCATGACATTGACCGTACCGTGCACACCATGCAGGACGAAGTCACCAGTTTTGCGGACCCGAATGACCGTGCCAGCCAGGAATCTGATATGGCACTGGAGTTGCGTAACCGCGACCGCGAGCGCAAGCTGATTAAAAAAATCGACGAAACCTTGCGCAACATTGACAGCGGCGACTATGGCTACTGCGAAGGCTGCGGCATTGAAATCGGCCTGAAACGCCTGGAAGCCCGCCCGACAGCGACCTTGTGTATTGACTGCAAAACACTGGACGAAATGCGCGAGAAACAAGTCGCTAAATAATCCTCGCCACCAGGCTGAATCAGTTCAACCTAGGCAATAAAAAAGGCTGCTTATCCATAGCAGCCTTTTTTATTTTCTTTTGCATGCAGTAGTTACCAGCTCTCTTCTACCGCGAATAAACGCCGATGTTCACGGATGGCATAGCGGTCGGTCATGCCAGCAATATAGTCTGCCACCGCACGTGCCTGATTGTGTTTGGCAGCCAATTGATACTCATCAGGCATCAAGGCCGGATTGTCCATAAATGCCTTAAATAGCTCTTCGATAATACGGCGCGCTTTGGCGCTCATGCGATTGACGCGGTAGTGCTGATAAAGATGCTTACGCAAAAACTGCTTGAGTTCCAGGTTCTGTTCATCCAGGGCCTGGCTAAAGCCAACCAGGTAGTCAGGCGTCTTACGCACATCATCAATGCTGGCAGGGCTCAATGCGGCGATTGCCTGCTGGCTTTGCTGGCATAAGTCGACCACCAGCACATTAATCATGCGGCGGATGGTTTCATGCACCAGCCGCTTTTCTTCGATGTCGCCATACAGTTTTTTCACTTCTGCCATGTTTTCGGCAAACAGCTGAATACCGGCCAGTTGCTGGATCGTGATCAAGCCTGAGCGTAAGCCATCGTCTACATCATGATTGTTATAGGCAATTTCATCGGCAAAGTTGGTGACTTGCGCCTCCAGGCTGGGCGATTCGCCGCGCAAAAAGCGCTCACCGACATCCCCCAGCAACTGCGCATTTTTGCGTGAGCAATGCTTGAGGATACCTTCGCGCACCTCAAAAGTGAGGTTCAGACCATCAAAACTGGCATAACGGTTTTCGAGCACATCCACCACGCGCAAGGATTGCAAATTATGCTCAAAACCACCGTAATCGCGCATGCAATGATTCAACGCATCCTGGCCGGCGTGACCAAATGGCGTGTGACCAAGGTCGTGCGCCAGCGCAATCGCTTCGGCCAAGTCTTCATGCAGGCCCAGCGTACGCGCAATGCCTCGCGTGAGTTGCGCTACCTCTATGCTATGCGTGAGGCGCGTGCGAAACAGGTCGCCTTCGTGATTCACAAATACCTGCGTTTTATACTCGAGCCGACGAAAAGCGGTGGAGTGAATAATACGGTCGCGATCGCGCTGGAACACATTGCGCAACGGTGACTCTTGCTCGCTGACCTTGCGGCCACGCGTTTGTTCAGGATGTGCGGCAAAGTGGGCTAAGGTCATGGCGGCTTTCGGGTCAGGCCGCCAATGACAGCGTTTGTTTTAACTTCTCGGCATCGTAATCGGCAGTGATCACGGCCTTGCCGATATCCTGCTGCAAAATCAGCCGGATACGGCCGTCCGCGACTTTCTTATCAAGCTGCATCAAGCGCAAATACTCGTCTGCACCCAAATCTGGCGCTGCTATCGGCAACTTGGCGGCCTGCATAATGGTTTTAATACGCGCCATTTGTGCGGCATTGAGCCAACCCATACGCTGTGACAGATCCGCCGCCATGACCGTGCCGGTGGCGACGGCTTCACCATGCAGCCAAACCCCGTAACCCATGGCATTCTCAATGGCATGGCCAAAAGTATGGCCCAGGTTAAGCAAGGCGCGCTCACCCTGCTCATGCTCGTCGGCCACCACCACCTCGGCTTTATTCTGGCACGAGCGATAAATCGCATAGCTGGCCACGGCAGTGTCCAGCGCCATCAGCGCAGGCATATTGGTTTCCAGCCAGTCAAAAAAGTCCGCATCGCGGATCAGGCCATATTTAATCACTTCAGCAATGCCTGCAGACAACTCACGCTGCGGCAATGTTTTTAAGGTGTCGATATCGGCCAGCACCAACTTAGGCTGGTAGAACGCGCCTATCATGTTTTTGCCCAGCGGGTGGTTGATACCGGTTTTGCCGCCAACACTCGAATCCACTTGTGAGAGCAAAGTAGTCGGCACCTGGATAAACGGCACGCCGCGCAGATAAGTCGCTGCCGCATAGCCGGTCAAATCACCAATCACCCCGCCGCCCAGGGCAATTAGGGTGGTATTGCGCTCGCAGCGATTTTGCAGCAAATGGTCGTAAATGATCTGTAAGGTCTGATTATTTTTATACGCCTCGCCATCCGGCAGAATGATCTCAATCACACTCACACCGGCATCGCGCAAGGGTTGGGCAATCGCCTGCATGTACAAAGGCGCTACCGTCGTATTGCTGACAATCGCCACTTGCTTGCGCTTTAAATGCGGCAGAATCAGATCCACCTGGCCCAACAGACCATTACCGATATGAATTGGATAGCTACGGTCAGCCAGGCTGACGGTTAAGGTTTGCATGAAGGCTCCAACGCATTGAGCGCGTTTTCAATTTTTTGAATAATCACGGTGACTGGCTGATGGCCGGTATCGACAATCAGGTGTGCCGTTTCGGTATAGAGTGGATTGCGAGCGTGAAACAATTGTTCCAGCTTGGCTTTAACGTCCACATTTTGTAGCAAGGGGCGATTTTTATCGTTGCGGGTTCGCAAATACAATTCATTGACGTTGGCACGCAGATAAATCACATAGCCATACTGCTTGAGAATCTCCCGGTTTTCCGGTGCCATAATAGCGCCACCGCCGGTGGCGAGCACGATATTATCCTGCTGCGCAAACTCTTCCAGCGTAGACGTTTCGCGTTTGCGAAAACCAGCCTCGCCTTCCAGTTCAAAGATGGTGGGAATTTTAACGCCGGTGCGTTGTTCAATCACATGATCGGTGTCGTAGAAGGTTTTACCCAGACTCTTGGCAATCAATTTGCCAACCGTGGTCTTCCCCGCCCCCATCAAGCCGATCAAAAATATGTTGTTTGGTATTTGCGCACCCATAAAAAAGCCCAACCGTTTCAGTTGGGCATTTTAAGGCAAAGCCTGTCGGCTGTCAGTAATCGTGCACGCTTGCGTGCGCTAATTAGTTCAAAGCCAGCGTTTCATCCATCACTTTAGGCGTGATAAAAATCAGCAACTCTGTTTTATCTTCTTGCTTGGTGTTGCGTTTAAACGCATAGCCGACCACTGGCAAGTCACCAAAGAAAGGCACTTTGTCGGTAGATTTACGCGAAACCTGTTCGTAAATCCCGCCTAGCACCACGGTTTCGCCATTCCCTACCAACACCTGGGTTTGCACGTTTTGCGTGTTAATCGCCACGCCACCCGGCAAGGTTTCACCACGGCTGTCTTTGCGCACATCCAGATCCATAATGATTTTTTGGTCAGGCGTAATTTGCGGAGTGACTTCCAGGCTCAACTCAGCCTTTTTAAAACTCACCGCCGTCGCGCCGCTACTCGTTGCACTTTGATAAGGAATCTCTACACCTTGGGCAATTCTGGCTTTTTGCTGATTTGCCGTGGTCACCCGTGGACTGGAGATCACTTTACCGCGGGAGTCTGCTTCCAACGCGGACAATTCAAGGTTTAGTAGCAAGTTAGCCGACAGCTTGAGCAAACTCAAGGCAATGCCACCATACGCATTGGTCACCGGCAGGTTGGACATCAAATCGGGCTGACCGTTGGAGCTGACGGCGTAGTTACCCAGTGTTGCACTTTGTATGGTGCCGCCCTGAGTGCCCAGCGTATATGTGCCCGTGCCACCTGCGGTAGTCGGGGCGGTGTAAGCCGTCGCTTTGTTACCCAGCGAACCGCCGATCGACAACGCACTATTGTTGCCCGGCGTGCCAGTTTGCGAAATGCCAAAACGCGCACCTAATGCTTTAGAGAACGTGTTCGATGCAATCACCATGCGTGACTCGATCATGACTTGCTTGACCGGGACATCCACTTTGTTGATGATGGTCTGAATTTCATCGAGTTTTCTTGGCGTGTCCTGCACAAAAATGGTGTTGGTGCGCGCATCAAAGGTCACACTACCGCGTTGCGACAGAATACGGTTCATACGGCCTGCTGACGAGCCGCCTGACGTACCGGCAGAGGAACCACCACTTGATGCGCCGCCGCCGAGCAACATATTTCTGAAGTCCATGGCTTTTTGATATTTTAATGAGAACACTTCGGTGCGTAATGTTTCCAGCGTTTCACGTTCTGCGTCGGCGGTGAGCTGAGCTTTTTCTTTGGCGGCAAACTCCTCTGCTGGCGCAATCGAAATCACACTGCCATTGACGCGCATGTCCAGGCCTTTGCTTTTCATGATCACATCCAGCGCTTGGTCCCACGGGACATCTTTCAGACCGATGGTCACGCTGCCAGAAACCGAGTCACTGACCACAATATTTTTACCAGTGAAGTCAGCGATCACTTTCAATACATCCCTGACATCCACACGCTGAAAGTTAAGTGACAGTTTTTCACCAGCATAGCCCTGCTTAGAGCCTTGAATCAGCTTATTCGGGTCTTTAGCCAACGGACGGATATCAACCACCAGGCGCTTATCAGTCTGGTAGGCAGATTGTTCCCAATCACCTTGCGGCTCGATCACGATCTGCGCCTGATGATGGTGGCGTAAGGCATCCACATACAACACTGGCGTATTAAAATTAATCACATTCAACCGGCGTTGCAAGGCTTCTGGCAATTCGGTATCGGCAAAATCAATCACCACCGTTTTACCTGCATTACGCACATTGACGCCGACACGGCTGTCAGACAAGTCGACCAGAATACGGCCTTCACCATTCTTGCCACGCACAAAATCAATTTTCTGGATTTTATGTCCAGCGGCGACTTCCTGCTCAGCAAAACGCTTAGCCGCCACGGCAGCCACCGGCACATCCGCGCCTTCTTGCGTCAGCCCGACCAGCAAGGTTTGATCCTTTAACTGCAATTCGTGCTGCACTGGCTTGGACAAATTAAGCACCACCCGGCTGCGGTCACTGGCTTGCGCCACCTGTACCGACTTTAAGACCCCCTGATTCACCGGCAGCACATTTTTGCCGGTGGCATTGCTGGCATTCGGAATATCAAAGACGATTCTGGGCGGATTACTTAAGGTAAAACTGACCGGGGCAGACGCCAGTGGCTGCGCCATCTGCAGTTGTACGTTCAAGCGCCCACCTGGCAAAACCGTAACATCCACCGCTTGCAGTTGATTAGTAGCGGCGGGCGGTTCTGCGGCAACGCTCACTGCCGAGACAGCCAAGGCCACAGACAAGAAGGCCATCCGGGTAACAAAATCACTAAATTTTTTCATCATTGATGTTCCTGCAGTTCCAACGTTGTCATTTGCTCGGCCCACTCCCCGCTCACCGGGTCCTGAATCGTCTCTTTGATTTTCAACTCATATTTCAATGTCTGGCGGTTTTCTGCCAAGGCCGTAATCACACCAAATTTTTCTCCCAGGTGTGAGCCGGGCTTGACCTGGTACACCATGCTGTCTGGCGTTTGAATAGTGGCAAACATACTGTTCTTTTTGCTCAACACGCCTACAAATTTGAGGCTTTCCAACGGGTATGCCTCTAAGGGCTCTTTCGGGCGTTTTAAGTCTGGCTGATTAGTGGTTTGCACCGCCGCCCTGCGCGGCACAAACGGATCGTGCAGCCCGCCATCTGCGTTATATTGTTTGGGCGAAAAGCTCTGCACCTGTGGCAGCGGCTCGACTGGGCCTACCATCGTCTGGCTGGCCTCATTCATAAACTGTGTCAAATCGTCATCTTGCGAGACGCCACAAGCGCTAAGCAAGATGGCCGGGATGACACAAAGCAAGTAGTGGTTACGCATCATTTTTTACCTGCCTTGCTCTCTTGCGCCTTACGCGCAGCCACTTCCTCTGCATCCATATAGCGATAGGTTTTGGCGACGGCCTCCATCACCAGCATGTCTTTATGCGGCTGTTTATCATCTTTGCCTGCGGGCATAATCTGCAGATTATGCAAGGTCACAATACGAGACAGCTTGGCCACCTCCGTCACAAAAGCCCCCAACGTATGGTAATGGCCGACCACTTTGATGTTGATTGGTTTTTCTGCATAAAACTCGGCAAAAATCTCCGGCATCGGCACAAAGCCTTCAAAAGAAAGACCTTGACTCAACCCTGCCTGGTTAATGTCAGTCAGCAAACCGTCCATTTCAGACCGATCCGGTAACTGCTTGAGCAAAGTGCCAAAAGTACGTTGAATATCAACCACTTGCTGCTCATAGGCTTTGATCTTCATGGCCTGCACCTTTTTAGCCAGATACTCGTCGCGCAACCCTTGCTCTTTTGCTTTTTCGGCTTTTAATTCCTTGAGGTTGGGGCTGAGCAAAAAGACATACCCAACCACCAGCAAGGCTGTCGACAGGATGGCCAGCAACACGGCTTTCATCGGCATCGGTAAATTGCCGGCCGTTTTGATATCTATATTATTAAAATCAGAAAGTTGCATCTCTTCAGTTATCCTTTGGCAGGTGCAGGTTTCTGCTTGCTAAGGTCTTCTTTAGCAGCTTCACGCTGCAAAGACACCCGCAAGACAAACTCATATTCTTTAATCCCCAGCGCATTGGTATTGGCCTTGATTTCAACCAGATTGGGGCTGTGCATAATGGCGGACTCACTCAGGTTGTGCACCAGCGTGGCAATCCTGGCATTGGTGTCTGCGATCCCTTTGAGCTCAATCTCATCTTGCAATTGCTTCACACTCTTGAGAAACACGCCTTCTGGCAGCTTTCTGGCCAACTCATCCAGAATCAGCACCGCCTGGTTACGGTCGCTCTGCAAACCTTCCACAATCTGCTTGCGCTCTAACACATGCTTAATTTGCTCTTTTAAGCTGGCAATGACGGCAATCTCTTTATCCAGCCGCACCATTTCATCCTGCAAACGCTGATTACGCGCTTGCTGGGTCTGAATTTTGTTGTGGATATAGCTCCAACTTACGAACAGAATAGCCGCAGCCGCAATGGCGACCAGCGATGCCATTAGGCCAAACTCACGCTGGCGCTCAGCGCGCTTGATCTGGCGATGCGGTAACAGGTTGACTTTAATCATGCGTCCACCCCGCGCAATGCCAGGCCACAGGCAATCATCAGTGCTGGCGCGTCTGTTTCAAGCTGCGATGCCTTGATTTTGCTGGCTAAAGTCATGCCCTGAAAAGCATTCGCAACCAGGGTATGCACACCGGCTTTTTGCTCGATCAGTGCAGCCAAGCCTGCCGTCGCGGCCACACCACCGGCCAGCAACACATGGTCAACTTTGTTGTACTGCGTAGAGTTTGTAAAAAACGATATGGCACGGGCAACCTCGCTGGCCAGGTTTTGCAAAAACGGCTGCAATACTTCCTCTTCATAAGAGTCTGGCAAACCGCCCTGACGTTTGGCAATTTCACTTTCCTCAGGAGATAAACCAAAGCGGCGCTGAATCTCTTGAGACAACATGGCGCCGCCAAAGGCTTGCTCTCTGGCATACACTGAATGTGCCCCGACCATGACATTGATATGCGTCACATGCGCGCCGATGTCGAGCATCATGGTGACGGTTTTTTTATTGTGCTGCGGTAACTGTTTGACGAGTTGGCGATAGGCGGTTTCAGTCGCATAAGACTCGACATCGACGATACTGACCTTCAAACCAGCCTCTTCAGCCACGGCCACACGGTCATCAATTTTCTCTTTTTTAGCCGCCACAATCAGCACTTCAACTTCGTCCGTGCTCTTGCCTATTGGCCCCAACACCTGAAAATCGAGGTTCATTTCCTCAAGCGGAAACGGAATATACTGGTTGGCTTCAGATTCCACCTGCAATTCCAGGTCTTCTTCGCGCAAGCCTGCGGGCATGATCACCCGCTTGGAAATCACCGCTGCCGTCGGCAATGCCAGCACCACCTGGCGCGCACGTGAACCTAGCAAACGCCAGGCCGACCGCATGGTGTCAGCCACTTGCACCAAGTCATTAATATTGCCATCGCTGATGACCCCTTTAGGCAGGGTCACATTAGCGTAGCCGTCCAGTCGGAATTGCTGTTTGCCAATAGCACTCAGCTCCACCATCTTGATGGCGGTTGCGCTGATATCAACACCAATAAAACTGGTTTTTTTGCGTTGTAAAAAGCCCAGACTCAACGGTAATGCCCTTTTTAAGTATTTGAATGTTCGTTGGGTTATGCATCAACCATGCCAACTCACACTATTTCATGGCGACAAGCAAATGCCTGGCCTTCATGGTCGCCAGAACAATGCTGATTATTTGCATGATTCCATAATTAACTGCCATTGAATTGGCAAAAAAAGATTACAATTCATGGGTAATTCTCACGATGGCAGCAAGACGCATGAACTCAAGAAACTGGTTGCAGTCCCTTCTTTTTCTTTCCATTATCGGCAGCCTGATCGTCGCCGCCCTGCTGGTGTTGATGATCAGCATCCTGTATCCATCACTGCCTTCGCTGGATGCGCTCACGGATTACCATCCGAAATTACCGCTGCGTATTTATGATGCCGAAGGTGGCCTGATTGCCGAGTTTGGCCAGGAGCGCCGTGCCTTTGTGCCGATTGAGCAAACGCCCAAAGTCATGAAAGACGCGATTCTGGCCATTGAAGACCGTCGCTTTTACCAGCACAACGGTATTGATACCACCGGCATTTTGCGTGCCATCCGCAACAACCTGACTGGCCGTGGCCATGAAGGCGCCAGCACCATCACCATGCAGGTGGCGAAAAACTTTTTCAGCAGCCCGGATACGCCGCGTAATATCTGGACCAAGATTAAAGAGGCCATGCTGGCCATCAAGATCGAAAACGCCATCAGCAAAGACAAAATCCTTGAGTTGTACCTGAACCAGATTTACCTGGGCGAACGCGCCTACGGCTTTGCCACGGCGTCTAAAACCTATTACGACAAAGACCTCAAGCAAATCAACCTGGCTGAGGCCGCCCTGCTGGCGGGCTTGCCGAAAGCGCCAAGCAAATACGACCCTTACATTCACCCTGACTACGCGATCAAGCGCCAGCATGAGGTGCTACGTGATATGCATCGCTATGGCATGATCAGCGACAGCGCGTTTGAGCAGGCGATGAACACGCCGCTCAAATTTCAATCTTCAAAACGCCAGGTACAAACCCTGGGCGGCGAATACGTGGCCGAGATTGTGCGCGCAACCTTGTATAAACGGTATGGCGAGAAGGCCTACACCAGTGGCCTACGTGTCTATACCACCATCAATAACAAGCACCAGGCAGCGGCAAACACCGCCGTCATCCAGGGCATTATCAATTTTGAATTACGTCATGGGTTCCGTGGTGCGGAGCAAATCATTTCGCTGCCAACAGGCAAACTGACCGCCAGTGGCGCCAGTGAATTGTTACGGGATTTTGTCACTTATAACCAGTTTGTGCCCGCCTTGGTCACCAAGGTCGAACCCAACCTGCTCACTTTGGTCACCAAGCGCGGCACGGTACTCAAGCTGCAGGACAAAGCCATCTTACTGGTAAAAAACCATATGCCACCCGCCAAACGCACGCCGTTATCACTGGTGCCTGGCGCAGTGATCCGGGTCTATCAGCAAAATGACAGCTGGATGGTAGTACAACTGCCTGAAGTGGAAAGCGGATTTATGGCGCTCAATCCAGAAACCGGCCAGGTGCAGGCGCTGATTGGCGGCTTTAGCTTCCAGCGCAATAAATACAACCATGTGACACAAGGTCGCCGCCAGCCAGGCTCCAGCTTCAAGCCATTTATTTACTCGGCGGCGCTCGAAAAAGGCTACAGCCCGGCCAGCGTGTTTGAAGATGCGCCAATTAGTTTCACCTCGACCGAAACCGGCAGCAATAGCAGTTGGGAACCCCGCAACTACGATGAAAAGTACGCAGGCCCGATGCGCTTGCGTGAAGCCTTGGCACAGTCCAAAAACACCATTTCCATCCGTCTGATGAACGCGATTGGTGCCCGCTACGCGCAAAACTACCTGCGCAGATTTGGTTTTGATCCCAAAGATCATCCGGCTTACCTGTCTACCGCGCTGGGTGCAGGTTCGTCCTCCGTCTGGCAAATGGCTGCAGCTTACGCCACGTTCGCCAACAGCGGCTATCAGGTGCATCCTTACCTGATTGAAAAGATTATCGATAGCCGCGGCAAGGTGATTCAAGCCGTGCAGGCAGGCAAGCATGTGTCGCAAGAGCGCGTGATTGACCAGCGCAATGCCTTTATTATCACCACCATGCTGCAAGACGTGGTGCGCGACGGCACGGCCAGGGCCGCGCTGTCACTGCGCCGCCCAGACATCGCTGGTAAAACCGGCACCACCAATGACCAGTTTGATGCCTGGTTTGCCGGTTATCATCCGAAAGAAGTGGCGGTGGCCTGGGTCGGCTATGACAATCCGCACAATCTGGGGCGTGGTGAGACTGGCGGCCGTGCAGCATTACCGATCTGGATCAATTACATGCAGCAAACCCTGACCGGGTTGCCTATCTATCAGTACAAAGTGCCGGATGGTGTCTTGCAGCTGAAGGTCGATGCTTACACGGGCGCGCAAGTGGGTGAAGATGACCCTGGTATTTATGAGTATTTTTACGAAGAACATCTGCCGCAATCGCAACCGGAAAACCTGCCTGGCTTGTTTGACCCAGAGGCAGAGCATGCGCCAGAAGACAACGAGCCGTCCTTTTTGGAGCGCCTGATTGGCGACCACAGCGGCGGCGGCAATGAGGACAAAAAGCTGCCAGCAAACCCGGCGGCCAAGTTACTCAGCCCCAATTAGCAACGAATTCCACTTAAAGCCTGATGCGATGTTTGACGATTTTTCAAGTGATCTAAGGCAAAAAATAGCACAGTCTGCCGCGCGCCTGATGTTTGAGGAAGGCATTAGTGACTATGGTCGCGCCAAGCGCAAGGCGGTCAAGCTCATGGGGATACAACAGGATGCGCCGCTGCCGACCAATGCTGAAATTGACTCAGCGTTGCGCGAGTATCACGCCTTATACGCCGATGAAAACGATGCCGCGCACCTGCTGGAGCTAAGGCAAGCCGCCTTGCATACCATGCAGCTACTTAAAAAGTTTAACCCGCACTTGATTGGTTCAGTGATGGAGGGCACTGCAGGCCCCTACGCAGATACCGATATTCACGTGTTTGCAGAAAGTGGCAAAGAGCTGGAGATTTACCTGCTCAACCAGAATGTGCCTTACCGGCTGGATGAACAACAGTTTCGCATGTCTGACCGTCCTGGCAAGCAAAAGCACGACCTGGTGCGTAAACGGGTGCCGGTGTTACTGGTGGAAACACGTTTTGGCACGCAACGCATCAGCGTATTTGAAACCGATGATATCCGCACCGCGCCGCGCAAAAACGGCGAAAAATCAGGCATACACCGCATGAACTTGCTGCAACTGACCGAAGCGCTGTCTGCAGGCAAATCCCTCAGCGAGTAACTTTATTGCAAGCTGATCTGGCCGTGCCCCAGCACGGTCCCGGTGGCATAGGCCATATCGACCAGTGACACTTGGTAATCACTAATCGCGCGGATTTCTTTCAGTTGCGCCTCACCGAGACGTGTCAGCGTTTCCAACACCTCGGTCATGGTGCGCAAACCCTCATTAAACTGCTTGAGTTCGGCCTCGTAGTTGATGCCCGCCACTAGCACTTGCTGGCGTGCCGCAATGATGCGTTGCCAGTTTTGTTCGACCTTATCCAGCGTGTCATGAATCTCGCGTTTGACTGTCAAGGTTTGCAGGGTTTTGGTGGTCAGTCGCTGCATGCGTTGCGCCACGGCCCGATCCAGCTTGGCTTTACGTGCCTCGTTACTCACCGGCATTTCAAACTTGAGGCCCACAGACCAGTCACGATAACGGCCACCAAACAAATCCTGGCCAATATCACCAAACCGTTCGCCGGAGCCGGATAACGCCCCATACTGATAATCGAGCGTAAACAATGGCAAGGTCTGGTTTTGCAGATAATCGATCTGAATCAGGTCGGCACTTAACTTCAACTCTTGGTCCAGCAATTCAATACGGCTATCCAGTGCATCACGAATTAGATGTGCGCGGTCAAATTCAAACCTGACCAGATTAGGTGCCGTCATCGGCACCCAAGGTGACTGCCCGGCCTGGTCGTCAGGCAAATCATTGAGTAAAAACTGCAATTGGCGTTGTGCCAGCTTCAAGTTGGTTTCTGCCACAATCAGCGCCTCCATGCGGTCGGCCACGCCGATTTGCGCGCGGTTCACTTCGACTGCCGCGGTCAACCCTTCCTGCACCCGACGTTTGACCATCGCCAGGTTCTGGCTGGCATATTCAAACTGGTTTTTGCGCACGTCCAGCGCTGCCCAGGCCTCATACAGCTCCCAGTAGGCCTTGTCTACCGTCGCCACAATGCGGATGGTCTGCAGGCGAGTTTTGAGTTGTACGCTGTCACGATCTAGCTCAGCGACGCGGATACTCGCTTCATTCGCCTGCTGGCCGGCGTTGCGCAGCAATGGCTGGCTAAACGAGAAACGCAAGGCACTACGATACTGGTCACTGGCAAACTTACCCAGACTCTGGCGATTTTCCAGCGGTGCGCTCAATGTCACCGTGCCGCCCGTGCGCAACGGTACTTTCACACCGGCCTCCACATCCCAGTATTCTTTTTTTTGCGCATCCAGGTTAAGCTTGGCCAACTCACCATTCAACAAAGCATTATCCGATTTGAGAATGACCTTATCGCCCGCCATGGCCGGTGTGTCTTTTTCGGCATATTTGGCATAGGCAAAAATCACCTGGTCAAACTTGGCCTGCTCTTCGCGCAATGATTGCTTCGCCAGTTCAGGATCCATTTTGGCGACTTTGATCTGCAAGTTGTTTTGCAGCGCCCGCTGGCGCATATCGGCAAGCGTTACTTGCGACCCTTGGACCTGCGGCACAATGCTGTCACTTTCTGGGCTCTCAAACGGCTTTAACGCTTTTTTCAAATCCACAGTCACGGACGATTTACGTTGCTGCTCTTGCTTGACGGCATCGTGCAGCGGCACACCCGGCTGTGGACTGTAAGTTTCCAGTGCACGCCCTTCTGGTTTTTCCAGGCGTTGCCGCGCCCGTGTATCCGTCACCTCATCGGCCAGTAAGGTGCTGCAGGGCGAGGCGAGTGCAAACAGCGCTAGCAGGCAACGCATCATGCCGCTTTGCCCCCTGCCTGCTGCAAGGGCACAGGCTCATGTGGAATACGCGGCGGGAAGCCATTGAGCAAGCGCCACAACTCATAGCCGATGGTCACTCGTTCGAGCAATACCCAACCTTTGGCGCTGATGCCTTGGCGTAAAAATCTGGCAGACGGCCACTCTGGCGTCCCTGGTTTGTGTACAACCATGATACGAAAGTGACCAGTGCCGTTATCGGTTGGATCAACAAATGAAATCTCGCCTTCAAAGGTGCCTACACCGACCTGCGCCCAGCCCGGCACTTGTATCGCCGGCCAGCCCTCAAACTCGAGCCTGACAGTGCTGCGTGAAGTGATTAATGGCGCGTCGCGGCCATCAACCCACAACTCAACCGCGCGCTGCGAGGTGTGTGGCACAATCACCAGCAAGGGGTCGCCCTGTTTGATAATCTGCGACTGCGAGTTAACCGGCAGCCTGAAAATCGTGCCATCTCTAGGCGCAACGATGCGCTGCATATTTTGCCGCGCCAATGAAATTTCGGAGTTATGCAGGCTGTTTTCACTGTCTGCGGCTTCACCGCGAATTTTGTTGATGACCGCAGAAGTCGAGTCCAAGTAGGCCTGGGTGTCAGAGCGCGTTTGCTGAATATCGGCCGCGGCAGAGCTGGCCTCGGCTTTGGCCGACTGCCATTGTGCCTGCGCGCTATTGAGATTGCGGCTGGCGATAATATGGTCACGCTCGGCGACTTCAAGATCACGTTTGGACACCAGGCCATCGCCAAACAGGCGTTGCAGCCGCTGCACTTGCTGGCTGGCGGTGTCTAGCGTCGCCTGCGCAGAATTTACCGCTTCCTGGCTACTGCGGATTTTCTGGTTAGCCACATCCAACTTGTATTGCGCGGCTGAAATCTTGGCATCGCGCGCGGCGGTCAGGTTCTGTTTCTGCAACTCATAGGCACGCAACTCATCCTGCTTGGCGCCCAGCTTGCTTTGTAAATTATCACGCTGCGCCTCCAGGCGTTGTTTAAAGTTTGGGTCAGTATCAGCAATCTCCAGCAATAAATCGCCTTCTTTTACCTGTGATCCTTCCTGCACATGCCAGCGATTAATCAAGCCACTCACCGGCGCATCAATGGTCTGCACGCGCTCAGAGGGAGAGTAGGCGGTCACCTTACCCAGCGCAGTAACATTTTGCTGCCAGGGTAAAAACAAAAACATGGTTGGCAGACCAACCAGTAACCAGGCCAGGCGTTTAATCCAAACGCGTAAATGCTGCGGCGTTTGCACCCTACGCATCAGCGTCATTTGCAATTGATCATGCATACTGATCTCCTTGCCCACGCTGATTATCTGTGCGCTGGCTATCCAGCGTAATGACCTGCTGGAATTGCTGTGCAATATGCGCAAAACGCGTGGTGACTATCAGCATCCATTGAGACTGATGGCGTTTGAGCAGGGTCAGCACTTGATCCAGCTCCTGCTGGCCGAGCCCATCCAGCAAACCATCAATAATCAATAGATCGGGATGACCGAGCATTGCTCTGGCCAGCATCAGGCGCTGCAACTGGGTATACGTCATGGGCGCGCCATAATCAGTTAATATGGTATCCATGCCTTTTGGCAGCTGGCTGATGTCTTCCCACAGGCCCAGCATACTCAGCATGTCGACCATCGCCTCCAACGGAATATCCTGGCGCGCCAGACGCAGATTCTCCAAAATTGAACCATGCTGCCACTCCACCTTATTGGCAATACCGATATGGTCGCGCAAGTGATCGAGGTTGAGTTGGCGTAAATCAATGCCGCTGTAGCTGACATAGCCCTGCGCAGGCTGCCTGAGCCCCGTGATGAGCTCCAGAAGCGTACTTTTACCGCTACCCAAAGCGCCCAACACCGCCAGACTCTGACCCTGTTGTAATTCAAAACTGACCGCTTTCACCAACGTCGCCTGGCCATGGTGACTAAAACCCAAGCCAACTACCTTTAGTGAATGGTAGCCATCCAGACTCGATGGATGCTCGCCGACAGCTTCGACGGGCATGGTCTCCAGTACGCCCAGCTTATCAACCGCCGCCAGCAGATCATAAAAATATTCCAGCTTGGTCACAAAGCGCACAAAAGCGGATAACACACCAAAAATAATGAGCTCTGCGGCCACAAACTGACCAAGGTTAATCTGACCTTTGATCACCAGCGTGCCGCCTAAAATCAGCATGCCAGTGCCAACCACGGCATACATGCCGACGGCACCGATCAATTGCATCATCAACACGCGAAAATGCATCACTCTGGCGCCAAGATAGTCTTGTACCAACACTTCAGTATTTTCTGTGGTGCGCTGCTTTGCTCCATAAAATTTGGACAACCATCTGTTGCGCGCAATATTCTCTAACCAGGCAGCCATGTCATATTTGGCTTTGGATTCTTTGAGTGCCGTGGTTTCTGCCTGTTTGCCGAGCAAAAATACGATCGCCCACAACACCACCAGCATCAGGATGACCAGAATGCCGAAATACAAACTATAAAACAGTAGCACCAGGCTACCGATCAAGCCTTGCAGTAAAGCGGTGAGGCCAACCGTGAGCAGGGTGGCCACCGACTTTTGTACGGTCTGGATATCAAAGTAGCGGTTGACCAGCTCGACCGGGTTATGCTGGTCGTAAACGGAAATGTGAATTTGCTGCGTATTCTGCGCAATCCGTAAACTATGTCGCACAAATACCCGGCGCTGTATCAACTCGACCAGAAAACTCTCGATCGCATAAATCGCCCCCGACAAGGCCAGCAGACAAAACAGGATAAAGCCGACCACATACAAAGGCTGCAATACGCCGCCCATAGTGACTATATTGACCATGGTTTGCACAGCAACAGGCGTAGCGATACCCAACACACCGTAGACCAGCGTCAGATAAAAAAGCAGCAGGATATCCTGCTTTTCAAAGGCGGCGAGTTTTAATACCCGCTGTACGGGGGTGAATAATGAGGGAGTCAGATTTGCCATGCTAAGAGTTGTTTTAATTTAGGCCCATTACATGGATATTAATGGATTATATAAGTTCCGAATATGAGTTTCGAAAAAAAACGGCTCATCAAGAGCCGTTTTTCCGAACATCCAAACAACATCCTTGGACTAGAGGCTATAAGCACGCTCACCATGTTCTGTGGTGTCCAGGCCTTCGCGTTCATATTCTTCACTGACGCGCAAACCAACCACCGCATCCACCACTTTGTAAAGAATCACGCTAACAATACCGGTCCAGATCAAAGTCACGACCACAGCAATAATCTGCGTTGTCACTTGACCACCCATGGTCACGCCTTCGGCATAACCAACACCGCCTAAGCCAGGAGCCATCAGTACACCTGTAGCGACCGCACCCCAGATACCTGCCAGGCCATGTACACCGAATACATCCAGCGAGTCATCATAACCCAGTGCGCCTTTCAACTTGGTCACGCCCCACAAGCTGATAAAGCTGGCGGTGAAGCCCAGGATGATAGAACCCATCGGACCGACGAAACCGCAAGCAGGCGTAATGGCAACCAAACCTGCAACCGCACCAGATGCCGCACCCAACATGCTTGGTTTGCCTCTGAACAACCACTCAGCCAAAATCCAGCCCATGACAGCAGCCGCTGTTGCCAGTTGTGTATTCACCAGCACCATACCGGCAACGGCATCCGCAGCCAGTTCGCTGCCTACGTTAAAGCCGAACCAACCCACCCACAGTAGTGAGGCACCAATCATGGTCATGACCAGGCTGTGTGGAGGCATAGCTTCTTTTCCGTAGCCGATACGTTTGCCCAGCATCAAGGCACCAATCAGCGCAGCCACACCAGCGTTGATGTGCACCACCGTACCACCAGCAAAGTCTTTAGCACCCAACTCGGCCAAGTAGCCACCACCCCACACCATGTGTGCAATTGGGATGTAAGCAAATGTCACCCACAAGGCAGTAAACAACAACACTGCAGAGAATTTCATACGCTCAGCAAACCCACCGACGATCAAGCCCGGCGTCAAGGCAGCAAAAATCATCTGGAAAGTCAGGAAGACATACTCAGGAATCGTGCCCGACAAACTATCTGTTGTAATCCCAGACAAGAATGCCTTGCTCAAACCACCGATGATGGCATTGCCCTCACTAAACGCCAAACTGTAGCCATAAGCCGCCCACAGCACAGACACCAGCGAAAACACCACAAAGACCTGCATCAACACCGAAAGCATGTTTTTCTGACGCACCAAGCCGCCGTAGAACAAGGCCAAACCCGGAATCGTCATTAAAATCACCAGCACAGTGGCCACAATCATAAATGCGGTATTGCCCACGTCCAAGGTCGGTGTAGCCGCTGCTGCTGCCGGTGCGGCTTCTGCAGCAGGCGCTTCGGCCGCTGGCGCTGCCTCAGCGGTAACAGTTTCCTCAACTGTGATTGTTTCTGTCACAGTCTCTTCAGCATAACTCACCGGGGTTGCTGCCAAACCAATCAACGCAACCAGTGATAACATCGAAAGAATTTTCTTCATAGCTGAAGCCCTTTCTTATAGCGCATCCGGACCGGTTT
>OFDN01001104.1_pt1 | contig 19068 bp, 13 predicted proteins | sample 1520971 | NCBI WGS metagenome assembly OFDN01 (sample SAMEA94257418, study PRJEB24077) | hot springs metagenome | biome: Aquatic biome; feature: Geographical feature; material: Water | place: India | collected 2012-06-12 | depth 5 m
GACCTGCTCGACCCCGCCTCGCGGCCGGTGTTCGACGCGCTGCGCGCCGCGGCGCTGCGCGGCGAGCCGCCGGCCGATGTGGAGCTGACCTTCGCCGGCGACGGCGAGCCCTTCCCCGTCTCGGTCAACGGCGCGGTGCGCAGCGACCAGCGCGGGCGCGCCATCGGGCTGGTGCTGGTCGGCCGCCCCATCGGCGAGCTGCGCCGCGCCTACCGCGCGCTGGAAACCGCGCACCAGGGGCTGAAGCAGGCCCAGCAGAAGCTGGTGCATTCGGAGAAGATGGCCTCGCTCGGCCGGCTGGTCGCCGGGGTGGCGCACGAGCTGAACAACCCCATCAGCTTCGTCTACGGCAACGCCCACGCGCTGCGCCGCTACGCCGACCGGCTGACCGCCTATCTGGACGCCATCCACGAGGGCCGCGACCCCGAGGCGCTGGCCGGGCTGCGCCGCGACCTGCGCATCGACCGCGCCCGCGCCGACCTGCCGGGCACGCTGGCCGGCATGCTGGAGGGGGCCGAGCGGGTGCGCGACATCGTGGCCGACCTCCGCCGCTTCTCGTCGGAGCAGAAGCAGGCCTTCGAGCTGTTCGACATGACGGCGCTGCTGCGCTCCGCCGTCGCCTGGGTGGCCAAGGCGCAGATGCAGGATGTGGAGATCGTCTTCGACCTGCCCGAGCGGCTGGAGGTGGCGGGCCACCCCGGCCACCTGCATCAGGTGGTGATGAACCTCGTCCAGAACGCCATCGACGCCATGCATGACGCCCCGCGCAAGACGCTGGAGCTGCACGGACACCGCGACCCCGACCGGGTGACGGTCACCATCCGCGACAGCGGCCCCGGCATCCCCGACGCCATCCGCGACCGGGTGTTCGACCCCTTCTTCACCACCAAGCCGGTGGGCAAGGGCACCGGGCTCGGCCTGTCGATCAGCTACCAGATCGTGCACGACCATGGCGGCGCGCTGGAGGCGGCGAACCACCCGGCCGGCGGCGCCCTCTTCACCCTCACCCTGCCCGCCCCCGACGAGCGGGCGACCGGAGGACGGCGGTCATGACCTCGATGCTGTGGATCCAGTCCGGCGGCTGCGGCGGCTGCACCATGTCGCTGCTGAACGCGGAATCGCCCGGCCTGCTGCCGACGCTGGAGGAGGCCGGGATCGAGCTGCTCTGGCACCCCTCCCTGTCGGAGGAGACGGGGGCGGAGGCGACGGCGATCCTGGAGGCGGTGTGCGCCGGCACCCGGCCGCTCGACATCCTGTGCGTGGAGGGTTCGCTGCTGCGCGGCCCCGGCGGCAGCGGGCGTTTCCATGTGCTGGCCGGCACCGGGCGGGCGACCATCCACTGGGTGCGCGACCTCGCCGCCGCGGCGCGTCATGTGGTGGCCGTCGGCACCTGCGCCGCCTATGGCGGCATCACCGCGGCGGGGCCCAACGTCACCGACGCCTGCGGGCTCCAGTATGATGGGCGGCGGCGCGGCGGGCTCTTGGGGGAGGGCTTTGCGGCGCGCGGCGGGCTGCCGGTGGTGAACGTCGCCGGCTGCCCCACCCACCCCAACTGGGTGACGGAGACGCTGATGCTGCTGGCCGGCGGGGCGCTGGGTCCAGCCGACCTCGACCCCTTCCAGCGCCCGCGCTTCTACGCCGACCATCTCGTGCACCACGGCTGCACCCGCAACGAGTATTACGAGTACAAGGCGAGTGCGGAGAAGCCGTCGGACCTCGGCTGCATGATGGAGCATATGGGCTGCCTCGGCACCCAGGCGCACGCCGACTGCAACACGCGTCTGTGGAACGGCGAGGGCTCCTGCACCCGCGGCGGCTACGCCTGCATCAACTGCACGGCCCCGTCCTTCGAGGAGCCGGGCCACCCCTTCCAGGAAACGCCGAAATTCGCCGGCATCCCCATCGGCCTGCCGACCGACATGCCCAAGGCGTGGTTCGTGGCGCTCGCCTCCCTGTCGAAGGCGGCGACGCCGGAGCGGGTGCGCCGCAACGCCGCCGCCGACCGCATCGTCGTGCCGCCCACCATCCGCCACACCGGGAAATCATGACCGACACGGCCCCGACGCGCCGCCTGATCGTCGGCCCCTTCAACCGGGTGGAAGGCGATCTGGAGGTGCAGCTCGAGCTCGACGGCGGCCGGGTGCGCGCCGCCTTCGTCAACGCGCCGCTGTTCCGCGGCTTCGAACGCATCCTGGAAGGGCGCGACCCGCGCGACGCGCTGACCGTGGCGCCGCGCATCTGCGGCATCTGCTCGGTCTCGCAGTCGCACGCGGCGGCCGGGGCGCTGGCCGCGGCGCAGGGGATCGAGCCGACGCCCAACGGCCGCCTCGCCACCAACCTGATCCTGGCGACGGAGAATCTGGGCGACCATCTCCTGCACTTCCACGCCTTCTTCATGCCGGACTTCGCCCGCGACGCCTACGCCGCCCGGTCCTGGTTCGCGGCGGTGCGCGAGCGCTTCAAGGCCACCCAGGGCAGCAGCCTGCGCCGCGCGGTGGAGGCGCGCACCGCGCTCTACCACATGCTGGGGCTGATGGCCGGCAAATGGCCGCACACCCTGACCATCCAGCCCGGCGGCGTCGCCCGTCCGCTGGACGCCCGCGACCGCGTGCGGCTGCAAGCCCAGCTCCGCAGCTTCCGCCGTTTCCTGGAAACCCACCTGTTCGGCACAACGCTGGAGACTGTGGCCGGGCTGACCACAGCCGACGAGCTGGAGCGCTGGCGGACGCAGGGGCCGGCGGGGGATTTCCGCCTGTTCCTGGAGATCGCGGCCGACCTCGACCTCGCCGGTCTCGGTCGCGCTTATGGCCGCTTCCTCAGCCACGGCGCCTACCCCGACGGGGCCGGCGGCCATCTCTACCGCCGCGGCGTGGTGGAGTACGGGGTTTCGCACCCCTTCGACCCCGCCGACGTGGCGGAGGACCACAGCTTCAGCCGGATGACCGGCCGCGACCGCCCCCACCCGCCCTTCGCCGGCTCCACCATCCCCGACGAGGCGGACACCGACGGCTACACCTGGTGCAAGGCCCCGCGCCTGTCCGGCCGGCCCGTCGAGACCGGGGCCGTCGCCCGCCAGATGGCGGACGGGCACCCCCTGATCCGCGACCTCGTCGCCCGCGACGGCGGCAGCGTGTTCAGCCGCGTCGTCGCCCGCCTGCTCGAACTCGCCCGCACCGTGCCCGCCATGGAGGGCTGGTTGCAGGCCCTCGACCCCGCAGCCCCCTGGTGCGCCACCGCCCCCCTGCCCGCCGCGGCGCAGTCCATCGGCCTGACCGAAGCCGCCCGCGGCGCGCTGGGCCACTGGCTGCGCATCGAGCACGGCCGCATCGCCGGCTACCAGATCATCGCCCCCACCACCTGGAACTTCTCCCCCCGCGACGCGGGCGGCACACCGGGCCCGCTGGAAAAGGCGCTGGAGGGGGTGGCGGTGGGGGACGAGGGCGGCGCGTCGCTGGCCGTGCAGCATGTGGTGCGGAGTTTCGACCCCTGCATGGTGTGCACGGTGCATTGAAAAATTACCGTTGACGATCAACGGTTTCGTTCTCCCTGTCCGACATTCTTCCGACAGCGGCCGGCCGTGCGGCGTGTGGAGAGGGTGCGATGCGGAGAGGTTCGGCACCCTACCCGCATGGGTGCGCTATGGCGTAGCGGATAGGAAATTTCGCCAGTTCTTTGCAGCCGCTATTATTGTTAGGTTGTTGCGGTTCGAAAATTTCTGCAATCGGAAGCAGACATGGCCCCCGTCTACCGGCTGTACAACACCATCAACCAGGCGCACGTGTTCACCTCCAGCCAGACGGAGCGGGATTGGATTCTGACGACGCTGCAGGGCTTCAACTATGAGGGGATCGCTTTCGATTCGGTGGCCGGCAGTGGCGTGTACCGCTTCTACAACACGCTGAACGGGAGCCACTTCTTCACGGCATCGGCCGCGGAGCGCGATTTCATCAACGCCAACCTGCCACACTTGCGATACGAGCAGGTCGCGTTCACCGCCTCTCCGACACAGACATCGACGGCGAACGTCCCGGTCTATCGGTTCTACGAGCCGAATCTTGGCCGCCACCATTTCACGGCCAACGCCGAGGAAGCGGCCTGGATCACCGCGACCCTGCCAAGCTGGCGGGCGGAGGGCATCGCCTACTATGCCGCGGCGGCCCCGACCAACAGCTTCACCGACGGCAACGACGTGATCACCAGCGTCTACAGCGCGCCCGGATACGGCGATTCGTTCCGGGGCGGGCTGGGCAACGACACGCTGACGGGCGGCGCGGGCGCCGACGTGATGTTCGGCGACGCCGGCAACGACACCCTGACGGGCGGTTTGGGCGCCGACGTGATGTTCGGCGACGCGGGCAACGACACCTTGAACGGAGAGGCGGACGACACCCTGATCGGCGGCCTGGGTGATGACACCTATGTCTTCGCCACCACCAACGTGACCATCACGGAGCTGGCCGGCGAAGGAACGGACACCGTGCGCTACCAGGGGGCCGGGGCCTTCACGCTGCTGGAGCACACCGAGAACCTGTACACCACGGCCGCGTCGGCCATCGGAAACGCGGCGAACAACTACATCGAGATCCGGGGAAACGGCGCCTTTGAAGCGTTCGGCCTCGACGGGGCGGACACGATCTTCCTGAGTGTGGCCGGCATCGCCAATGGCTATGGCGGAAACGGCGACGACACGATCACCCTCGGAACCCGGGGCAGGGCGGAAGGCGGCACCGGCTCCGACTTCCTGACGGCCGGCGCCTTCGTCAACGCGGGCCCCTATTCGTTTGCAGTGGCGGACACGTTGGCAACACTGGATGGAGGCTCGGGCGACGACACGTTGTCGGCATCGAATGGCGTCATGACCATGATCGGCGGAACCGGAAACGACACCTTCCTGTTCGACACCACCATTCAGCGCAGTAATACCTCAGGGCTCAGCACCGCCCTGAATGGATCGTTCATCATCAATGACTTTTCGACCGGGCAAGATGTTGTGGGTTTCCGGGGCACGACGTTGACGGCCAGCCAGATTGTCGACCGTTTTCAGAACTACGGGAGCGATACCTTCGGAACCGCGGTCCGCGGCGTTTTCACCGGAGCGGATTTCATCGCCAGCGCGTCCAGATCCAACTTCGAAATTCTGATGCTCGGGTTGAGCCGGTCGCAATTGACGACCAGTTCATTCGTCGCGGCGCCTTGAAGCGTCCGACCGCTGGCCAACGTCCTGAGTGACCGGTGGCACGTCTGTGAGATCACCAGCCTGACCGAGGAGATTGCAGCCGTGCCGAACCCCGTCGCCCTCCGCCTGTTGGTCGCCGCAACGGTGACCGTCATCGTCGGGCCGGCTCTGCCGCCCCGGGACGCCGCCGCCCAGCCGGTGCCGGGCATCTATCTGATCCGCTGCCAGGATCCGGCGACCCGTCAATGGCGGGTTCTGGCCGACCACGTCGCCAACCCCGAGACGACGGACCGGCCGGCGGCCGAGGGCGGCGGGCGGGTCGTGCGCGGTGCCGGGCCCGACGGGCGGGCGGTCACCGTGGTCATGCCGGCCGACCGCACCTGCATGATGAGCGCGCGGTGAACCCGGCGCCTCCGCCCGCGTTGTCCCACCATGACAACCACACCCCGCCACCGTCGCACCGCCCTGTCCGCCGCCGCCGCGCTGCTGCTGCTCGCGGGGTGCGAGACCTATGATCCGGGCAACCCGCTGATCGGGAGCTGGACGCTGACGGCGCCGATGGGCGCCAGCGGGATGGCGCTGGGGCGCTACGAGTTCCGGCGGTCGAGCATGCGGACGCTGGGGGTGGATGTGCCGGTGGATTACTCGGTGTCGGGGAACACCGTCACCGTGGTGCCGGAGAGTTTCGGGCCGATCCTCGAGATCGAGGTCGTCGACGACGGCGTTGCCCGGCTGCGCGACCCGCTGACCGGCGGGGTGATGACGTTGCGCCGCCTGCGCTGACCGGCTAGACGTCATAGGCGCGTCCTTCGCGCTACCTTTTTCACCGTCCGCCGCGCTACAAGGCCCGTCCAGGTCCTCAACCTTGCCGTGCCAGCCATGCCGACCATCCTCCTCGTCACGGCCACGCTCTACCGCCACGCCGTCGCGCGGTTGCCCTACGCGCTGCGGCGGGCGGGGTTCCGGGTGTGGGTGGTGTGCCCGCAGGTGTCGGCGGTGCGCTACAGCGACAACCTCGACGGCGGCAGCGCCTATCCGGACGACATCGGGCCGGCCGGGCTGGCGCTGGTGATGGCGGACGCGGTGAAGCGGTCGGGGGCGGACACGCTGCTGTTCGGCGACGAGGTGGCGGCCGGCGTCGGCCGCGCGATCCTCGACGGGCTGGCGGGGGACGCGGTGACGCCACCGCTGCGCACATTGCTGGAGAGGTGGATCGGCGGTGTGGACGGCTGCGCGTTCCATCGGTCGGCAATGGTGGAGCGGGCGCGCGGGCTTGGCATCCGCACGCCGCGGCAGGTGGCGCTGGAGCCGCGGACCGACGCCACGGCGCTGGCCGGACTGGGAACGCCCATCGTGGTCAAGCGCGATCATGGCAGCGGCGGCGGCGGGATCGCCCTGGTGGCCACGCCCGGTGAGGCGTTGGAGACCGCGGCGCGGCTGCGCCCGCCCGGTGCCGATCCGGCCGGAGCCGGGATGGTGGTGGCGCAGGAGCATGTGCCGGGTGCGGCGGCGTCGGTGACCTTCGCGACGCGCGACGGACGGTTGCTGGACGGATTCGCCTACAAGACCCTGCGCCGCCACCCCGAGCCCTTCGGCCCGGCCTCGGTGATCGAGGCGCTCGACCGACCCGACCTGATGGCGATGGCGCGGCGGGTGGTGGCCGACCTGCGCTACAGCGGCTTCGGCGGCATCGACGTCATCCTGCCCGAGGGAGGCGGAGAGCCGGTCTTCCTGGAGCTCAACCCCCGCCCGCCGCAGACCACCCATCTCGGGCCCCTGTTCGGCGTCGACCTCGCGCGGGCACTGTTCGTGGAGGTATCCGGCGAGCCCGGCAGCGTTCCCGACGCACCGGCGACCCGTGCATCCACGGTCGCGTTGTTTCCGGCCGAATGGATGCGCGACCCGGACAGCCCCTACCTGCACGCCGCCCATCACGATGTGCCTTGGCAGGAGCCCCGGCTGACCGCCGCCGTCATGGCGCTGACGCCACGGCTGCGCAGCCCCGGCTGAGCCGGCGTCCGCCCGCCCTCCCACGCTCCCGGAACGCGCCCGCACCGCGCCTGTTGTCCGGCCATCACCACACGCAGGGACGGGAGCGGATCCAATGGCACGGCATTCAGGATGGATTTCGGCACGCGGGCTGGCCGCCTTCGCCGGCGGTGCGGCGGCGGCGGTTCTGGTCAGCCGGGTGCTGCCGCCCCTGCTCGCCCAGGCGACGGGTGCGGCGCGCGCCTCGGCCGGGCGCGACCCCTTCGCCGGGCTGGAGCACGACCACCGCGTGATCCTGTCCCTGCTGACGGAGATGGTGGAGAGCCCGCCGGACGCGGTGGTGCGCCGCACGCAGCTCCTGCTCCGGCTCAAGCGCCGGCTCGCCGCCCACGCGCTGGCGGAGGAGGATGTGGTCTATCCCCTGCTGCACGACGACGCGCACGCCGAGGACGACGCCCACCAGCTCTACGGCGAGCATGCGGAGATGAAGATGCGGCTTGCCGCGCTGGAACGGATGGCGAAGGACGACCCGGACTGGACCGGCATCGCCCGCGGCCTGAAGGACCTCATCGCGTCCCACGCCCGGCAGGAGGAGGAGGTCGATTTCCCCCGCGTGCGCGCCGTGCTGGACGGGCGCGGCAACGCCCGCCTGTCGGGTGCGGTGAGCCGGGAGAAGGCGCTGATCCTGTAACACCAAATCCCGCCACGGCTCACGCGTCGAACACCAGCGTGATCTCGCAGCGGTCGTGGTGCACGGTAGTGGTCACGCGGTCGGCGGCGCGGCCGATCAGGAAGGCGGCGAGGCTGCGGGCACCGTCGGGAGCGGACAGCACCTCCTGCTCGGTCGGGCGGTCGGTGCGGGGCTGCAGCGCCTCCCCCGTATAGGCGACGGTGACGGCGAAGGTGAACTCGTCGAAGCTGGTACGCACCTCCACCGGGCGTCGCACCTCCGCACCCCCGGTATCGGCGATCATGCGGTTGCCGGCCAGCGTCTCCACCACCTCCTGCGTGGCGAAGCGGGCGCGGAACAGCGTGTCGGGTGCGGCCCCCCAAAGCCGCCCCTGTGCGGTCATGAAGTCGGCGAGCCGCTCCACATCCAGCCGCGCGGCGTCGATGCGGAAGCGGCTGCGCTTGTGGATTCCGATGCGGAACAGCGCGTTGAGCAGCACCGCCAGCGTCACCGCGAGCGCCAGCGGGGAGGACACCAGCGGGACCAGCCAGCCCGGCAGCGTCTCCACCTCCACCGGCTGCACGAGCTGACCCAGCCCGAAGGCGAGCCCGATCCCCAGCGTGAACACCTTGCGCGAGTCGAGCAGCCGCGACGCCATCACCTGGATGCCGTTCATCACCAGGAAGCAGCCGCTGAACATCAGCGCCGCGCCGATCACCGGCGGCGGCATCACAAGCAGCAGCGTCGCCACCTTGGGCGAGAAGGACAGCGCCAGCAGGAACAGCCCGACCGCCACGCCCACCGACCGGCTGGTCGCTCCCGTCGCCACCGACAGCCCGACGGCGCCGGAGGTCGCCGCCTGCCCGACCCCGCCGACCAGCCCGGCCACCACGTTGCACAGACCGTCGGCCAGCACGCCACGGCCGATGTTGCGCATGTCCGGCCGCACCCAGCCGGCGTCGTTGGCCTTCTGCGCCGCGGTCACCGCACCCACGGCGTTCAGCGCCATGGCGAGTGCCGCCACCAGGAAGGGCAGCGCCAGCTCCGCGTCGAAGGCCAGCCCGAAGCCGCCGACGTCCGGCACCGCCAGCAGCGGCGCCACCGCCATTCCGGCCAGCTCCTCGGCCCCCATGTGGCCGGTCGCGGCGGCCAGCCCGTAGCCCGCCGCGATGCCCACCAGCGTGCAGTAGAGGCGCAGGTGTCGCCCGCCCCACACGCTGGCCACCACGATCACCGCCAGCGTCAGCACCGCGATGGCCCGGTGCACGGTGCGGTCGCCCGCCGGCAGCGCGTGGCCGAGGAACTGCCGCTCCGCCAGCGTCATCACCGACAGCCCGACCATGAACACCACGAAGCCGGCCAGCTCGGCCGGCAGCAGCGGGCGCATGCGGTGGATCAGCCGCGACAGCAGCGCCACCGCCGCCCCGGCGACCATGGTCATCCCGAACAGCAGCGGCAGCCCGCCGCGCTCCAGCGCCAGGAAGCAGGGGGGAAGCAGGATGGTGGTGGTCGTCGTCGGGATCAGGTAGCCGGAGCCGATGCCGAAGCGCCCCGCCGATTGCAGGATCGAGCCGATCCCGCCCGCCACCATCGTCAGGCAGACCAGCCGCACCCCGTCCTCCGGCGGCAGCTGCCCGAACCGGGCGATGGTGACGGCGACCACCAGATAGATGGCGACGATGGCGAGATGCTGGAGGGCAAGAAGCCCCGTGACGGAAAGGGAAGGACGCTCATCGACCCAGTAGGTCAGCTCGGCCGGGCGTTTCGCCATGATATCCCTTGCGGCGGCGTTGGTCACGGCAACGGTATACCGCGGGCAACGCACTTGCCAACGGGCAAGCGCCGAATTCCCCACCCCATCGTTTTGTTGGTGGAACGACCATCGGGTTAGGTCGGATGACACCGTGACCCGGCGGCTGTTCGCGCCATTTGGTCGGGGTATGCGCGGCACCTTTCCACGCCACGGTGAAACATGACCCTGCCCAGCCACACCGCCAAGCGCGCCCGCCACGGCGCGGCCACCGCCAGCCCGGCGCAGACGCTGCTGGCCGCCGCCTTCGCGGCGGTGACCGCGGCCGGTGTCGCCTTTCCCTTCATCGGGCTGACCGACGCCAGCCTGTGGGGTGACGAGCTGTGGACCCTCTACCTGTCCGACCCGGCGCTGGCACCGGCGGAGCTGCTGGGTGAGCGCATCGCGCGTGACGTGCACCCGCCGCTCTATTACCTGATGCAGAACCAATGGCTGCGGCTGTTCGACGACCCGGTGCTGGGGGCGCGGCTTCTCAGCGCGCTGTGCGCGGCAGGGCTGGTGATGGCGGTGCTGGGTTTCGGCCGGCGCTTCCTGTCGGTGACGGGCACCTTCTTCCTGTCGGCGCTGGCGGTGACCTCCCACGCCGTCATCGTCTACGCGCACGAGGCGCGCAACTACGCGCTGGTGTTCGCGCTCGGCACACTGCTGGCGCTGCTGATGACCGAGGCGGTGCGCCGCATCGGTGCCGGGAGCCGGCTGTCCGCCGGGCTGCTGGCTGGGCTTGGCGTGACCGCGGCGTTGGCCGGGCTGACGCATTACTACGGCTTCCTGCTGGCCGGCGCGGTGTTCGGGGTGGTGCTGCTGGGGGCGCTGGCGGCACGGCGCTGGCACGACGCGGGGCTGACCGCGGCGGTGGGCACGGCGGTGTTCGCGGTCGATGCCGGTTACGCGCTCTGGCAATTGCCGCAGGCCACCAACGGGCTGGACGAGGCGTGGATCGGCGAGTCCGCCGGCTGGTACGCGCTCCAGCTCAAGGAGTTCGCGTGGCTGGCGGGCGGCGGGCAGCATGGCATCCTGGCCGTGCTGCTGGGGCTGGCCGCGGCCTTCGTCCTCGCCGGGCGGCGGCACGGCGCCGCGGCGGCCCTGGCGCGCCACGCCCGGCCGGTGCTGCCCTACACGGGTGCGGTGCTGCTGGTCATCCTGTTCGGCATGCTGCTGTCGGCGCTGTGGGCGCCGTCGGTGACCGCGCGCAACCTGCTGGTCACGGTGCCGATGGTGTGGTTCGGGCTGGCGGTCGCGGTGGACGCGGCGTTGCGGTCCCCCTCGATCTGGGGGCGACGGGCGGTGGCGGCCGGGGCCACCGTCACCGTCGGCGTTGGTGCCGTCTTCGCCGCCATCACCGGTGGGGCGGTGAAGGAGGAGTGGCGGGAGTCCGCGGCCTTCGTGGAGACGCAGGCGGCCTGCCGCGGGACTGCGATCCCGGTGGTGGGACCGGCCGCGGTGCACGCCCCCTTCGGCCCGCACGCCGAGCATTTCTACGGCGCCTATCTGAGCCGCGCCGACCTCTTCCGCTTCGTCAACATCCGCAACCCCGGCAACGCCGGGGTACAGCCGGAAGGCGACTGCCCGATCCTGCTGTGGGCGGCGCGCGAGCTCGACCTGCCGGAGGTGCGCGCCGTCCTCGACCGCGCCGCGCCCGGCACCCGCATCATCACCTTCCCCAACACCCGGCAGTGGGATTGCTGGCCCACACGCTGCCGGCTGTTCAACCGCACGCAAGAGGTGGGGGCGATGGTGGTGCTGAAGCCCGCAGCACTCCCATAGGAAGCGGCGGGCGGGTCAGCGGTCCGTGCCGGCGACCGCAGCCTCCTCCGTCGCGCGGCCGTAGCCGGCCACCCGCTGCAAGGTGCAGAAGGCGATGAGCAGCGCGTTGACGCGCGGGTCGAGCAGCACGCCGCCGAAGAACAGGAAGCCGAACAGCAGAAAACCGGACATCCACTTGGAATGGGCACCGACGAAGACGCAAGCCAGGAAGAAGACGGTGAACACCAGCGTGCCGACGATGCCGTATTCGAACAGCAGCTTGCCCCAGGTAGGGTCGTGCGCCTCGTAGGGGACGTTGTGCAGCACGCCGGTGATGCTGCCGGGGCCGAGCCCGAAGAAGAGCGCCGGCGTGTTGTCGACCACGAAGTCGCGCAGCAGCCAGAAGGCGGAGACGAAGCGGGCGAAGCCGCTGGTCTGGGTGGACTGGAGTTCCCCGGCGCGTTGCAGGATGACGTCCAGGTGCAGCGACCCGGCGAAGGGGATCAGCAGCGCCACCCCCACCGCCCCGGCGATCATCAGACCCACCGCCCGCCGGTGCAGCACGACCAGCGGCAGGAAGAAGGCCAGCAGCAGGATGCCGGTGCCGGAATAGGACAGCGGCAGCGCCAGACCGAACAGCGCCAGCCGCAGGACCCGGCCGAAGAACAGGATCTCCACCAGCAGCGCCAGCGCCAGGAGCTGGCTGAAGATCGACGGCTCCAGCAGCAGGAAGCCGTTGCTCTTCATCATCGTGGCGCCATAGGTCAGCGGCACCGCGGTGTTGAAGCCCGGCATCAGGATGGCGTCGGGCAACAGCCCCTTGAAGGTGAACAGCAGTTCGGACTGGATCACGAACTGCGCCAGGAATTGGATCACGCCGAGCACCGCGCAGACGAAGACCAGCGTCTGGAAGGTGGCGAGCGTGGCGAGGAAGAAGGCGCGGTCGGTGACCGTCACGAAGACGAAGGGTACATACAGCGCCACGAACAGCAGGTAGGAGGTGGCCGAGGCGGTGGAGGGGTTGACCATCGCGCTGACCGCCGCCGCCGCGGCCACCACCGCGAACAGCGCGAGCCGGGCGGTGTCCACCTGCAACAGACCGCGCAGCGCCATCAGCCCGATCGTGGTCAGCGTCACCAGCAGGCCCAGCGCGATGGCCGATTCACCCAGCGGAAATCCGAAGCGCTGCAAGGGGATGGCGGCGAACAGCATGACCTGGATGCAGCGCAGCAGCAGCCGGCGGTCGCGCTCCTCCCGATCGTCGATGGTGATGCCGACGGCGGCGGGTCGACGGACCGGAGCGAACTCCGGCAGCGCCACCAGGGGGGGAATCTGCGTCGTCATGCGGCGCGCGGCGCGTTGCGGGTGCCGCCGGCCCGTTCGGCCAGCGCCTCCGCGTACAGCGCCAGCGTACGGTCGGCGATGCCGCCCCAATCCTGCATGCGTACGGCCAGGTCCCGCGCCGCCCGGCCAAGGCGTACGCGCTCGTCCGGCTGTTCGGCGAGCGCGCTCATGGCGGCGGCCAGCGCGTCCGCGTCGCCCGGCGGCACCAGCCGCGCGCTCGCCCCGTCCGTCAGCGTCTCCTTGAAGCCGCCGATGTCCGACGCCAGGATCGCCCGCCCCTGGCCCAGCGCCAGCGACAGCACGCCGCTCGCCTCGATCTCCCGGTAGGGGAAGACCTGCACGGCGGCGCGCGCCATCAGCTCCGCCATCTCCGCCTCGCCCAGGAAGCGGAAGTCGAGGGTGACGAGGTCGGACAGGCCGTGCCGCTCCACCGCCGCCGACAGCGGGGCGGTGTCGATGTAGGGCTTGCCGGCGACCACGAAGCGGCAGCGCCGCCGCACCGCGTCGGGCATGCGGGCGACCGCCTCGATGAACAGATCGACGCCCTTGTAGGGCTTGATCTTGCCCACCAGCACGAAGGTCACGGGGTCCGGCGCCGGCGGCGGCATCGCCGGAACCGTGCCGAGCAGCCCGTGCGGCACCACGGCGATGCGGCGCGGGTCCACCCCCGCCGCCACCAGCCGGCGCACGCCCAGGGTCGTGTGCACGATCACCCGGTCGCAGCGTCGCGGCAGGTCGATGGCCCCCAGCCGTTGCAGGACGGAGCTGGGGTTGCCGTTGAAGGGCTCGGTGTCGTGCATGGTCAGCACCACCGGCGCCAGCGCCTGGAGCGACGGCAGGAAGCCGCGGTCGACCATGGGGAAGGGGAACCACTGGACGTGGATCACGTCCGGCCGCAGCTCCTTCAGCAGGCCGCGCAGCCGCGCCATGCTCTCCACATGGCTGGCCCCCTTCAGCCCCAGGAAGACCGGCCGCGGCAGCGCCTGGAGCCGGTCGAGGCCGCGGTAGAAGGGCTTGTGGAAGGGGATGGACGGCTCCGGCCACCCGTCGCCGTCCGACAGCCAGCGGCCGACCATGTGCAGCTCGTGCCCACGCCCCTTCAGGCCGCGCGCCAGCGCCAGGTCGTAGGGCAACGTGAAGTTCGACGGATCGATCAGGGCGACGCGCATGGACTCTCCCTTCCCAGGCGGCGCGGGGTCAATAGGCGCCCCGTCGCCGCAGCACCTTGCCGGGCGTGCGCAGCAGGATCACCACGTCCCTGGAGACGCTCCAGGTGGCGACGTAGGTGCAGTCCAGCTCCACACGGCGATCGTAATCGACATCCGACCGGCCGCTCACCTGCCATAGCCCGGTGATGCCCGGACGGCACTGCTCGTAGAAGGGGTAGAACTTGTCGTAGAAGGCGACCTCCTTTTCGACGATGGGCCGCGGCCCGACCAGGCTCATCTCGCCGCGCAGCACGTTGAACAATTGGGGCAGCTCATCCAGGCTGGTCTTGCGCAGGAAGCGGCCCACCGGCGTCACGCGCGGGTCGTCGCGCAGCTTGAAGGTGCGCTCCCACTCGTCCCGCGCGTCCGGATCGCGGGCCAACAACTCCTCCAGCATGCGCTCGGCGTCCACATGCATGGTGCGGAACTTCAAGCAGCCGAAGCGGCGCCCGCCCACACCGATGCGACGGTGCGCGAACAGGACCGGCCCGCCGTCGCGGCGCACCAGCACCGCCACCGCCAGCATCAGCGGCGCGAACAGCACCAGAAGGCCGGCGGCCCCCACCACGTCCAGCACCCGCTTCATGCGGCTGGCGTGGATCGGGCGGATGGCCCGCACCGCCGCCGCGTCCATGGGCGGGGCCGACACCGATCCCCAGCCGAGATAGCCGGCGAAGCTGGGCTCCCCCATCAGCGCGTCCACCCGCACCGACCCTGCCGGCGTCCAGGTCTGGAAGCGCTCGCCGCGGAAGGACTTGACGACGCCCAGCGCGGTGGCGGCGAAGGCCGACAGGATCTCCGTCACCCGCCGCACCGGCCCGACGCGCAGCGCGTGGCCCAGCGCCAGCGCCGTCGCCCCGCCCAGCGTGGTCAGCAGCGCCGCCTCCCACCCGACGACATCGACCAGGAAGGCGAAGGCGAAGCCGCCGGACGCGGCGAGGCTGAAAGCCCCCAGCCAGCGCAGCAGCTTGTGCGACACGTACTTGTACACGGTGAAGGCGCCGCGCTGGACCACCCGCGGCCACAGCAGCCGGTGCACGTTGAAGGCCTGGCAGGCGATGCGCACCTTGCGGCGGAACTCGTCGCCGCTGGAGGTGGTCGACTGCTCCCACGCCATCGCCTCGGGCGCCCGCACGATGCGGTAGCCATCGCACAGGATGGAGAGGGAGACGTAGAAGTCGTCGATGATGTCGCTCGGCACCGCCGGGTAGAGGGCGCGGCGCACCGCGAAGATCGAGCCGTCGGCGCACAGGACGGAGCCGGTGTCGCTCTCCAGCTGCTTCACCCACTCCTCGTGCCGCCAATAGGCGCTGCCGACGGCGGCGGTGGCCGACGCCTCGCCGTTGGTGTAGCTCAGCGTGCCGCACACGCAGCCGACCTCGGGGTCGGCGAAGTGGCGGCGCAGCGCCGCCACCGCGTCGGGGGCGAACATCACGTTGGCGTCGGAGAAGACGATGATGTCGCCGGTGGCCCGCGCGATCAGCCGCTCCATGCCATAGGTCTTCCCCTGCCGCTTCGGCCCGACGATCACCGTGATCTCCGGCTCGAAGGCGCGCAGGATGTCGGCGGTGGCGTCGGTCGAGGCGTCCACATAGACCAGCAGCTCGACGTTCGGGGTGGAGCGCTTGATCGCCAGCAGGTTTTCCGCCTTGCGCCGGATCACCGCCTCCTCGTTGTAGGCGCAGACGCAGATCGAGACGGGCGTTCCCACCATCTCGTCGTCGGCCCGGATGGGGGCCCGCACGGCCGCCGTTCCCGAATTCTTCTTGCGCAACATCATCAACGACAATGGATAGGTCGCGAACGGATGCACGGCCAGAGCCAGGAATAGAATGGCGAAGGACGCCAAAAGATACTCGTCCACGTTCATGTCCCCCGGTTCGGATCTCAGATTGCCTGTGATCGCCGCCTGTGATCGCCCTTTGGAGCTGTGGTGTTTTTCAGTAACAATATTTGTTAAAATTTGCAGGAAACCGTGATCTGTTGGCGTATGCAGCAAAGTATCAGGTATCGGTATTGTCTCTATACTGTATAAGCGCATTCATGCTGCAGCGCAAAAACGGAAAAGGGTTACCTGTCGCTGCGCCGCCCAACCCTAAACACCGTCGGCTCGTTCCGTATTCCCAAAAAAATCCTTATGACGATGATCGCGCATCGCCCTGACGATCCTCAAAATTTAAAATATGTCGCGAAGATTTTGACAGACGCAAGTCAATGAACCCTGAAATCACATCTTTGGCTCACGGCCGGCTCATCATGGAATCATTGCCATTGTACCCCTTTTCACGGAACCGGCCCGGCAGGAGGCGTGCGCTCCCACCGGGCCGAAGGACCGGGTGACCGCCGGCGTCAGCCGGATGAACGCGCCGCGTAGACCTCGTCCCGATCGGCGTTGGCCGGCCGCGGGGCTGGCAGCGCCTTCTGCCCCCGGTGATAGCCGGCGTAGTAGTCGTGGGCGCCGGCCTTGCGTCCGACCCGGCTCAGCACCGATCCGACCAGCACATGCGGCGGCACCTTCAGCCGGCGGGCCGCGTGGGCGGCGGTGTTGCGGTGGGTCTGCGCCCAGGCGCCGACGAACAGGATCGCGTCGGCGTGCGCCGCCAGCATCACCGGGTCCGACACGCGCAGCACCGGCGGGCTGTCGATCAGCACGAGGTCGAAATTGGCCCGCGCGTCCTGGAGCAGCATCGCCATCGACTGGCCGGTCAGCACCGCCTGCGGGTTCTTCACCCGCCCGCTGGCCGGCAGATACATCATGCCGGTCTGGTGGTCGATGCGCAGCGCCGCCTCCGGCGGCTCGTTCTCGGCCAGCAGCTCGTCCACATACTCGCCCGGCTCCTGGCGCAGGAAACTGCCCACCGTCGGCATGCGGAAGTCGGCGTCGATCAGCAGCACCCGCGCGCCGTCCAGCGCCGCGACGCGGCCGAGCGCCGTGACCAGGCTGGTCTTGCCCTCCCCCGGCACGCTGGAGGTGACCATCACCACCTTCGGCGTCCAGCCATGCCGGGCCGAACGCAGCCCGGCCCACAGGCCGCGCACCGATTCCGCCGCGTCGAGCTGCGGAGCCGTGACCACCGCGTCCGGCAGGCGCGAGGCCCCGTGCCGCCGCCCGCGCACCACCGGAATGGTGCCGAAGGCGGGGAAGTGGGTGAGCTTCGCCAGTTCGTCGCCGGTGAAAACCCGGCCCTTGGTGGCGTCGCGCAGCAGCACCCCGGCCCCGGCGAGGCTGAGCCCGGCCATGCCGGCGAAGGCGGCGATCGCCTTCTTGTTGGGACCGCTGGGCTTGATCGGCACCACCGCGGCCGACGCGATGCGCACGTCCGGCAGCGGCCCGGTCTCGCCGCCCGCCGTCTGCTCGACGCGGGCCATGTAGGACTGGTAGATGACGCGCTTGGCCTCGGCCTCCTTGACGAGCTGCTGAAGCTCCACGACCTTGCCGCCGGACACCTCGGCGCGCGTCCGGCCCTCGGCGATGCGGCGCTCCAGCCCTTGCACCTGGGCCTGGGCGATGGTCAGATCGCGGCGCAGCGACTGCGTGATCTTGCGGATTTCGCCGGCGATCTGTCCGCGGACGTTGGCCAGCTCCTCGGTCACCGCGCGGATCTGCGGGTGCCGGGGTCCGAGCCGCTCCGACATGCTGGAGAGGTTGCGGGCGACCTGCGCCTCCTGCTGGCGCAGCCCCTGGATGAGGGGGGAGGCCAGCACCTCCGCCGATGCATCGACACCGCCGGTCTCCAGCGCGCGGGTGGCGCTCTGCACGCTCGCCTCCAGGCTGGTCACCTGGCCGCGCGCGGTGTCCAGCTTGGACTGCAGGTCGGCCAGCGCCAGCGCGTTGAGGTCGCCGCCGTTGGTCTCGATCAGCCCGTTGGCAGCGCGGAACTCCTGCACCTTGCGGTCGGCGTCCACCACCTCCTGCCACAGCCGCTCGACGCGGCCGGACAGCACCTCGTTGACGTGCTGGGTCACCTCGCTTTTCGAGCGCACCTGCCCCGCCATGTAGATTTCCATGACGCGGTTGACGATGGCCGATGCGAGACCGGGATCCTCGGCGGTGTACTCCACGCCAATCGCCGCCGACTTCTCGCTGGCCGCGATGTCCAGATTGGCCTGCACGATGTTGGCGGCGATGGCGTTAGGGTCGACGGGCACGCCGGACCCGGTCTCGCCGCCGGGCAGCAGCGACAGGACGAAGGTCCTTGCGGCGTCGATCGGCGACCACTCGTCCGGCTTCATGAACAGCGGGTTTTCGGCGAGATTCAGGTCGCGTGCCACCCCTTCGGCGAGCGCGCGGGAGCGCAGCACCTGCGCCTCGGTCTGCGTGCGGATCAGGTCGCCCGACGAGCCGTTCAGACCGGCTCCCAGTTCGGAGATCGAGATCTGCCGTGGTTCGACGACCAGCAGCCCGCGCGCCGTGTAGGTTTCGGGGAGCTGGCGGGCGATCACATAGCCGCCGATCGCAGCGACCACCAGCGCCATCCCCAAAATGTATTTCTTGCGCCAGAGCACGCGTGCGAGCTGCGGAATCGTCAGTTCCGTATGATCCATTTGCGACCTGCCGGCTAAGGGGCAATCAAACCGAAAACCCGAGCATTGTCGCCCGAATACATGGCCTTTCGGATACCTGTAAACAGCACCCGGACTAGCACGGTGCTGGGAAGGACGCAAAATCTTCTTTATAATCACCACAGTTACGGATTGTCTAATCCATACCCCGATCTTGTGTGGTGTTGGCGCGCATTAGGGTGGGAGCACCGCGTCCGACAGTGGGTCTTTCGGGGAGAAGCGGGGATGGCGGGTTTCGACGTACCCCTTCCGGACGAAGGTGTTCCGGCGCCGAAGGGGTGGGGTAAACCCATTGCACCCGTGCCCGCACCCGCCGCTTGCCGTATCCCGGCGGTCGGTCGCCGCCGCATCGCGTGAGGAGCATGCCCGCCATCGACGTCTCCATCGTCATCCCCGCCTACAACGCCGCCGGTCTGGTGGACCATGCCGTCCGATCGGCCCTCGACCAGGCAGGCGATGGGCCCGCGCTGGAGGTTCTGGTGGTGGACGACGCCTCGACTGACGAGACGGCCGCGGTGGTGGAGCGGCTGGCAGCGGCGGACCCGCGCGTGCGCCTGCTGCGCCA
>OFDN01001110.1_pt1 | contig 18978 bp, 16 predicted proteins | sample 1520971 | NCBI WGS metagenome assembly OFDN01 (sample SAMEA94257418, study PRJEB24077) | hot springs metagenome | biome: Aquatic biome; feature: Geographical feature; material: Water | place: India | collected 2012-06-12 | depth 5 m
AGAGCTGGGCGGCCAGGGTCTTGTTGGGGGCCAGGATCAGGGCCGGGCGCTGGGTCTGTTCGATGACCTTGGCCATGGTGAAGGTCTTGCCCGAGCCGGTGACGCCCAGCAGCACCTGATCCCGGTCGCCCGCCTCGGCCTGGGCCACCAGTTCGGCGATGGCGGCGGGCTGATCGCCGGCGGGGGTGTATTTCGTCTCCAGCCGAAAGCGCCCGCCCTTCTTGGCGCCTTCGCGCGAGGGGCGGTGCGGCACCCAGTCGGCCGGGGCGGCGACCGGCTCCTCCGGCGTCAGGCGCGGACCCGTCACCGGGGCGAACATCGGCATTTTCCCGGTGTCGCGAATGAAGGCGGCCGCCGCCTCCCGCACGCCGGGATCGGGCACATGGACGGGCTTTGCGGAGACGGGCTTGGCGGGCTTGGCCGCAGCGGGCTTCGGCGTCGAAGAACGGTTCATGAACAGAACTTAGTGCGGCGACTTCAAGGGCGCCAGAGAGCCGAAGAGCGCTTGTAGCGCCCGGAATGTGGCGCATGCGGGCCAAAAAATGGCGACAAAACGTCACTACGCGAAAAGAACATGCTTCGATATGCCGCGACGTGGCTGCTGTTTTCCGGTTTTTCGTCGCTAATCGTACGTTTGTGCGACTTTTTGGTTGCGGCCCGTATTCCTGATCCTTAACAGAGTCACAGAACTGATACATTTGATGTATCGGTGATATATACCTTTGTTACCCGGCTACCGATCTAAGTAGTGTATCAATACTGTTTGTGAATGGGGCGTATGCGTACTCGTAAAAACACTCTTCTTTCTTCGACGATTGTCGGGGGATTGGCCGCTTCTATCTCGGTCTTGGCCGCTTCTGGCGCCTTGGCCCAGGACGCCGCCGTGGTTCAGGACGGAACGGCGGCCCAGGACGGCTCCGCCCAGGTCGAGGACATCGTCGTCATCGGCTCGCGCATCCGGCGCGACAACTACAATGCGCCCTCGCCGACCCAGGTGGTGACGCGCGAAGAGGCGACCCTGCAGGGCTTCGCCTCGACCACTGAGGCGCTGCAAAGCACCGCCGTCACCGGCGGCACGTCCCAAATCAACAACGCCTACGGCGGCTATGTCACCGACGGCGGCCCCGGCGCCAACACCATCGGCCTGCGCGGCATGAGCCCGAGCCGGACTCTGGTGCTGCTGAACGGCCGTCGCGTTTCGCCGGCCGGTTCGCGCGGTTCGGTCGGCGCGGCTGACCTGAACGTCCTGCCGACCGCCATGATCGACCGGGTCGAAGTCCTGCGCGACGGCGCCTCTTCGGTCTACGGCTCCGACGCCGTAGCCGGGGTGGTCAATATCCAGACCCGCCAGAACTTCGAAGGCCTGGTCTTTGAAGGACAGCGCAACGAGCCGCTGGAGGCCAATGGCGCGGGCGGTTCGACCCGTCTGTCGCTGACCGCAGGCGTTCGCGGCGATCGCTGGCGCGCCGCCGGTTCGATCGAGCGCTACGAGCGCGACGAACTGACCCTGCGCGACCGCGAGTTCACCCGTTGCCAGACCGACGGCTTCCGCAACGGCCAGGACTATATCGACCCGCTGACCGGCCAGTCGAAATGCTATCCGGTCACCACGACCGGCTCGAACGGCGTGACGATCAACACGATCGCCACGGGCGCTACGACCGGCGTCGCGGCGCCGGGCGCGACCGGCACGACCTTCAACCGCTGGCGTCCGAACTCGGCCGTCACGACCGGTCTGGTCGGCTTTGAAGGCGTGGGCGGCCCGGGCAACGACCTGAACGTCCGCGACACCTTCGAAGACCGGATGCTGAACGAGTCGCTGATCTCGCCGGTCGAGATCACCACCCTGTACGGCGAAGCCGGCTATCAGTTGAACGCCCTGGGCAATGCTGAAATCTACGGCGAGGCCCTGTTCAATCAGCGCAAGTCGTCGCAAACCGGTTACCGCCAGCTGGCGCTGGACTACGCCGTCGGCAGCCCCCTGATCCCCGCCAATCTGCAGGGCAGCGTCGCCTTTGGCGACCAAGGGCTGAACCAGGGCCAAGACGTCGGCGTGCGCGCCTTCATCGGCTACGGCAACGATCACTCCGAACAGGAAGTCGATTTCGGCCGCTACGTCGCCGGGATCAAGGGCGACTTCTTCGTGCCTGAATGGCGCTATGACGCCTATGTCAGCTATTCGCGGTCCAAATCGACCTACACCAGCGAACAGTTCCTGACCGACAATCTGATCGCCTCGCTGGACGTGGTCAGCGACGGCGCGGGCGGCTTCCAGTGCGCCGCCCTGGCGTCGAACCCCGGCTGTGTCGCGGCTCCGGCCCTGACGACCCAGACCATCGGCGGCGTCCTGCCGCAGGACTGGAAGGACTATGTCTTCCGTCCGGTGACCGGCACGACCGAGTTCATCGAGAAGGTCGCCAGCATCGGCATCGACGGTCCGCTGTTCAGCCTGCCCGCCGGCCGCGTCATGGGCTTCTTCGGCGCCGAATGGCGTGAGTCCGAGATCGACGACACCCCGGGCCTGGATAGCCAGCTGGGCAACACCTACAACTATTCGACCTCGGCCATCACCCGCGGTTCGGATTCGGTGAAGGAAGTCTTCGGCGAGATCGAGGCCCCGCTGCTGGTTGATCTGCCTGGCGTTCGCGAGCTGACCCTGAACGGTTCGGCCCGTTACACCGACTATGACTCCTACGGCGACGACACGACCTACAAGGTCGGCCTGGTCTATCGTCCGATCGACTGGATCACGGTTCGCGGCACCTACGGCACCTCCTACCGGGCCCCGGCCCTGTTCGAACAGTTCGTCGGCGCCACCAGCGGCTTCCAGTCGAACTCGATCGACCGCTGCAACGACTACGGCGCGCCGGGCGTGAACCCCAACCGCGTCGCCAACTGCGCCTCCGAAGGCCTGGCCGGCGACTTCCAGTCCACCAACAGCGTCCGGGTGATCACCGCAGGGGGCGCTGAGGCCGGCCTGTCGGCCGAGACCTCGACCAACATGACCCTGGGTCTGGTCGTGCGTCCTCCGATGCCTTCAAGCTGGGGCGACCTGGCCTTCGCCGTCGACTACTATGAGATCGAGGTCGAGAACGGCGTGTCGCGCACCGGCGCAGGCGAAATCCTGACCCGCTGCTACGACTCCAACCCGGAAGACTTCGCCGCCGACGCCGGCTTCTGCCGCCTGGTGTCGCGTGATCCGGCGGACAACAGCCTGACGGTCTCGGACAGCTACGTGAACCTGGCCACCGACAATGTGAAGGGGCTGGACTATACGGTTCGCTATCGCAAGGACGTCGGTCCCGGCACGGCCCTGCTGAACCTGGCGATCACCCAGTACACGGAGATCTCCAACAAGCTGTTCGAGGAAGACCCGCTGGTCGACTACACCGGCATGGTCAACAATCCGGAGTTCACCGGCACCGCCGACGTCTCCTACGCTTGGGATCAATGGCGCGTCCGCTATGGCGTCGAATGGATCCAGGGCACCGACAGCTACGCCTACTATGAGGAAGATCCGGTCACCTCGGACTACGACCTCGCGGTGGACGACTACTGGCTGCACAACGCCTCGGTCCAGTATTCGGCCGACGGCTGGACCGCCACCCTGGGCGTTCGCAACCTGTTCAACGAAAACCCCCCGACCATCTCGGCGGGCGTGTACAACCGGGTCGGCAACGCCCCGCTGTACTCGGGCTACGACTACCTGGGCCGCACGGCCTTCGTGAACCTGACCAAGTCCTTCTAAGGCGACGTCAGCGCGACAAGAACGGGGCGGCGGACTTCGGTCCGCCGCCCCTTTTTGCGATCGAAGCCGATTATACCGTCATGTCAGGAACCAGGGTCCAGATGCGTCGCAGCGGCAGTTCGGCGCGTATGTCGGCTGGAAGGTCATCGTAATGGGTCAGCAGGGCGTCAACGATCTGTTTGCGGTCCCAAAGCCGCACTCGGAAGTACAGCTCATTCACACGTTTTCGTACTGGCGGACTAAAGCCGGACCAACTGACCAAAAGGCCATGATCGGCATGAACGTCATGGATGCAGCCGATCAGTCCCTGAAGCGTCGGCTGGTCCACCACTATGCCGCCGGACTTGACTTGAACGACAAGCTTGGGGCCGCTCAGGCCGAGGGCGCCCTGGCCTGCGACGATGTCGATGCCTCGATCCGGCCCAGGTGGCGACACCTCGACTTGATATCCCTGAGTTCCTAAAAGCGCGGCGATCAAGCGCGTGAAGGCGTGGCCTGCGAACTGGCTGGATATGCGCCGCTCGATCTGGTCGCGCGCCAACTCGGCCAGGTCCGCGATATCGGACGTTTCGGCGGCTTCCTCCGCCCCGGTTTCCGGCGTCGATGACGGCTTGGTTGAGGGCAGAGCGGCTGCGCCGGGGTCCACGCCGGTCTCGACCGCAGCGAGCAGGCGCGCCAGCGCTTCGTTGCGGCTGATCTCGCACACCGTCTGCGACGCGCCGAGACTATACAGCAGATCCTGTTTCAGAGCGTCGCGGGGCAGGTCCGTGCGCAGCCATTCCACACGACGGGCGGGCGCCCCGGCCTCGGTGTGGATATAGCCGGGCTGAAGCCTGCCGACGGCGAGACGGCCGGTGGTCTTCAAGGGCGTCACCACCAGATCGCCTGCAACGGCGACGTTCTTCAACTGGTTCAACTGAGCGGCCCAGTTCCGCAGCGTGCCCGGCTGTTCGTCCGGCAGGGCCTGGTGCAGGATGGACAGCACCGCCTCGCGCGTGTTGGCAGGCGTCAGGTCCGGCAACTCCCATCCCGTGACCAGTCCCCCGGTTTCCGGGGCGTGGGCCTCCTGTTCGCCGAACTTGCCGAGCCGCACCATCCATAGTCGAGGCATTGATCAGGTCTCCGTCAAGCCGCGCGGCGCGCGGCGTAGGTTCCACCGGGCAGGGCGTTGATCCAGCCGTAGCGGACCAGGGTGGACAGGGCCTGCACCACCCGCTGTTCGATCCGCTTGCCGCCGCCCTTGAAGGCGCGCGACACGGCGGCGGCGTCCATCGGGCGGTTCGCCGCCTGGAGCACGGCGTGGATCAGGGACATGGACGGGCTTGGCCGCAGCGGGCTTCGGCGTCGAAGAACGGTTCATGAACGGAACTTAGCGCGGGACGGACGGTCTCGCCATAGCGCCGCAGGGCCGCGCGGGTTGCGGGCGGTCAGGCGTCGAGCCGCGCGGCCTCGGCCTCGATCCGGCGGCGCCAGTCCGCAGCCTCGTCCGCGGGCAGGACGGCCAGCATCTTGGGCACGTTGCGCTCCATCCGCGCCGCCTTCATGTCCGCATCCCAGGGCCAGACCTCGGCCGCCTGCAACATCTCCAGCGTCCGCCGCAGGGTGTTCACCGCAATGGGATAGGGCACGACATAGGCGGGCGCCGCCGGGGCGGCGTCGCCGAAGAGGTCGGGTTGGGGCGAGGGAAACAGTTCGGCCTGTGCGGAGGGCATGGGCGGGCTTTCGGTACGATTCGCACCCAGTATCGCGCGGACCACCGCTGGACGCGAGCGGAGCCGGGGATTTATCCCCCGCTCTCTGGCGGCGGGAGAGCGGTCACTGAGATGGAAACGCCTTCAGATATTCGGCGTCGATCCGGTCCATCTGGGCGATGGTGAACTGCAAGGCCTCGGCGATGTTTCCGACGTGGGTCTGTTCGTCCAGGTTCAGGACGCGACCCTTGCGGCTCTTCAGATATTTGTCGATCACCTGATAGCCGCCGATATGAAAGTCCCAGACGGCCTGGGGCAGGTTGGCGAAGCCCTGGGTCTTATTGATCCAGACGGTCTGCTCCTCGGGCGAATACCGCACGGCCTCGACCATGTGATCGCCCTTGCCCGTATAGTCGCCCAGACGCGGTTTGGAGCGCGGGACGGTCTTCAACAGATGGGTCTGAATCAGCGCCCAGCCGAGGACCGACAGGGCCTCGAACTGTTCGGGCGTCTCGGCGAAGGGGATGCGCGGGAAGTCGATGCGCAGGAACTCCGCATAGCGCGTCCGATAGGTCGGGGCGTGCAGCACGGCGTAGATGTAGCCGAGGACCTGCTCGGGATCGTAGTGCTGGCCGTAGCGGTCGTCGATGAAGTCTCGGAAGGCGGGGGATAGGTTTTCCTCTGATCTACTGCGGAGCCTCAAAGGATATGCGTAAGACAGATCATAGACCGACGAAAACTTGTGCCCTATCGGCATTTCCGTGCAAAAAATCGATCCCGAATCCTTCGTCATGCGGGTTGTGGTCAATGCGATGTTGCTGGGATTGATCTCCGGCATGAAGTCCCAGCGTCCCCAATCCACAAGCCGACGGTCATAGACCATCAGGCGCTCGTCGAAGGGATGGAACCCAGTTCGACGGATGCTGTCTTTCCAGTCGGGTTTTTCAAGCAGCGCAGCTCTTGCAGCTTCCGGCGACCAGCTGCGGGTTGGTGTAATGCCAAGGCGCATTTCGCCATCGGCGAATTCCTGGACTTTGGCCTTCAGTTCCCCCTCCGTGAAATCCATGGCGAGATGGTCACGGGCAGTGACGATTCCAGATACGCCCTTTTGGAATATGTCAGCTAACAGAGGCAGTTGTTCATAAGTCGCTCGTCCAGCCACGCTGTCTTCAAACAGATAGAACGGAGACGCTGGCTTAATGGGTCCGAGTTCCTTGGTGGCGAGCGTAGCGTCGGCCAAAATATTGTATTTCTGGAGCCTCCGGCCGTAAATGTCGCCCCGCCAAACGCCGCGCTCGAGCCCAGGTCGTTTAACGAATATGCTGATTGCGACGCCCTGTTCGATATCGAACACGTTGTCGTCCTTAGACCCATCGGGTGACTTCTCTTTCTTCTTAGCATTGCCGTGAAGGTCGAGAACGTAAATCTGATCGAAGCTCATCATCAGCGATTGGCGCATCCCGCGGAAGGTCGGGTTGTCCAGCCAGGAATGGTTGGTGATGATCCCGACCACACCCTCGTCAACAGCGTCCATCTTCATCTGTGCAAAGCGGATGAACTTGACATAGTCATCGTGGAGCCAGTGTTTGCGCTCACCGAAATGCTTCCCGTCCACCTGCTTGTAAGCTTCGATGGCGGCGGTGATCCACTCGCCCTTATTCTTCGAAGCGGCCGAATACGGCGGGTTCCCCGTGATCACTAGTATCGGCTTATCCTTGACCGCCTGAGCCCCCTTCACCTCCTCTGCAAGGGCGGGCATCAGCAGATTGCCCTGCGGCTCCACCGGCTCCAGCGTGTTGGTCAGGAAGACCTGGAGCCTGGCGTCTTTGTCCATCGGTGGCAGCTTGAGCCGCTCACGCTCGGACGCGACCATCGGATGACCCTTGTCGCGCAGGTATTGCGACAGCTTCAGGTGGGCGATGGTGTAGGGGGCGATCAGATATTCGAAGCCGTAGATGTTCTTCGTCAGATGTTCGCGGACGATGCCGTCCGCCCGCCCTGATTCAGGCCCGCCGATGGTTTCGAAGATGCGCTCGAACACCTCCAGCAGGAAGGTGCCCGTGCCGGTGGCGAAGTCCAGCACCGTGACCCGCTTGTGGTCCGCCAGGCCGTCCGTGATGCCGAAGGTGTCCTTCAGGATGTCGTCGATGGCGCGGACGATGAAGTTCACCACCGGCGGCGGGGTGTAATAGACGCCGCGCCCTTTGCGCATCGCCGGGTCGTAGGCCTTCAGAAAGTCCTCGTAGAAGTAGATGAAGGGGTCCTTCTCGAAGAGGCGATGCTCCTCCTCGTCTCCGGCCTTGACCTTGCGGCTGACGGCCTTGCGCGCCCGAAACGACAGGTCGTTGTGGATGGCGGCGAGGTCGATGCCGTTCACGATGGACAGGATTTCGTCCACGACCCAGCGGCTGGGTTTGTATTCCGGCTCGTCCATCTCTTCCAGGAAGCGGACCAGTTCGCGGATCAGGCTGAAGCTGCCGGGGATGAATTTGCGGACATTGTCCAGCGTGACCTCGACACCCGCGCCTGCGTTCAGACGCGCCAGGAACAGTCCGTAGGCCAGCATCTGGGCGAAGGCGTCGGCGAAGGCCTTGATGTCCAGGTCGTGGAAGATCTGGTCTCTGAAAGCGGCGTAGAGACCGTGCAGCTTTCCGAGGTCATTGTCTTTCTGCTGGCGAACCAGTTCCTCGGTCAGGAAGTCGCGCAGCAGGGCGGCGCGGGTCGCCAGTTCCACCGCCAGCGTCTGGCCCCGGCCGATGTTCTGGGGCGCGGTCGAGAAGAAGGCGCGCAGAAGTTTGGCGATCTGATCGACCGCCTCAGGCTTCAGCGCCAGCTTTTTGGCCGACAGGTCGGTGGAGTGGGCGAGGCGGGCGCGCTGTGGGTCCTGCCCCTTCTTCAGCCAGACGAATTCCAGATAGTCGGTGAGCAGAAGGTTTTCGGACAGCTTCTGGTATTTTTTGACCTGATCCGAGCGGATCAGCTTGTCCAGGCTGTCGTCGATCTGCTTGTTCTCGACATAACCGACCACGCGGGCGTCGCGCTTGACCATAAAGTCGGGGCGGCCGCCGCCGTCCTTGTCGCCGCGTGGCTCGTGGCGGACATGGAGCCGTGTGTCGGCGTCAGCGGCGGCTTCTTTCAGCAGCCGTTCCAGCGCCCCGCGATCGGTGTGCTCGGTCTTGGCGTCGATCGGCGTCGCGGCCAGGGCCTTCAGATAGTCGTCGAAATTCAGCGTCACATCGTGCCCCGCAACCTTGGCGTGACTGTAGGCGTGCGGACTGCGCCTGCCAAGGCGCGTATCAGACGGCCTTGACTCCCTCACACAGTATGTCCCATACACTGTGTGTCACACACTATGTGACGCATGGAGATCGGCGGGTGAGTCAGGATGAGGAACCGCTGTTCGAGAGTCTGCGGCTGGAGCTGCGGCGGGGGTCTTTGATCCTGGCGGTGTTGGCCAGTCTGAGGACCGAGCAATACGGCTATTCGCTCAGGGTCGCCCTGAACGCGGCGGGCGTCGAGATGGAGGAGAGCACCCTCTATCCGCTGCTGCGCCGGCTGGAGAGCCAGGGGCTGCTGGACAGCGAATGGCGCGAGGAGGAGCGGCGCAAGAAGCGCTTCTACCGCCTGTCGGCGCGGGGCGAGGTCCTGCTGGCGCGGCTGGCGGCCGAATGGCGGGGCCTGTCGGCCTCGCTGGAGACGATGTTGTGATCATGGGGACTGAGGGAGAGAGCGGGATGGACCTGGTCGAACGGTATCTGAAGGCGGTGGCGGCCCAGCTGCCCAAGGCGACGCGCGACGACATCGTCGCCGAGCTGCGCGACGAGATCATGGGCCGGATCGAGGCGCTGGAGGCGCGACTGGGCCGGGCGCCCGGCGACGACGAGGTCGAGGCCCTGCTGCGCGAGGTGGGCCATCCGCTGACGGTGGCGGCGCGCTATCGGTCCGGGCCTCAGTCGCTGATCGGGCCGGAGCTTTATCCCTGGTGGCTGTTCGCGGTGAAGACGGCCCTGGTGGTGATGGGCTGCGTCACCCTGATCGGTCTGGCGGTGCGGGTGCTGGTCGGGGACATCTATCTGGGCCAGGCCATAGGTCAGAGCTTCGGCGCCCTGTTCAGCGGGGCGGTGACGGTGATCGGGGTCGTCACCCTGATCGGCTTCGTGCTGGAGCGGCAGGAGAAGAAGCCGGACTTCATCGCCAAATGGCGGGTCAAGGATCTGGGCCTGTTCGAACTGGGCGGCGACCTGGACGCCGAGACCTGGCGCGAGCGGCTGGCGCGCGGTCGCGATGCGGCCCGGGCGGCCAAGCCGGGGCCGGCGGTGCGCAAGAGCGCCGAGATGTCGCCCGCCGCCAAGGCCGTCGCCAGCGCCATCGCCTGGGCGGTTCTGCTGCTGTGGTGGACCGGCCTGTTGCCCATGGCCTCGATCCGGCCGGAAGACCTGGCCGGCAGTCTGGACGGGGTCGATTACGGCCGCATCCTGGTCCAGATCATCGACGCCGCCTATTGGCCCGTGACCCTGTTCGCGGCGGCGCGGGTGGTGTTCGACCTGATGCGAGCCGCCTCGGGCGGCAATGCGCGGCTGACGGCCGTGGGCGACATCAGCTTTGGGGCGGCGGCGGCCTGGGGCCTGTCGTGGCTGTGGTTCTGGTCGCCGCTGAGCCCGGTGATCTGGGTCGGGACGGCGACCGATTTCTTCGACCGGGTGCGGAGCCTGTTCGACCGGACCGGGGACCACGGCGGCGAACTGGCCACCCTGTTGATGATCATCGTGGTCTGGGCCTTCGTCGGCGAGGTCTGGCGCGTCCTGCGCGGCGTGGGGCGGATGATCGTCGGACGGTGTTGAACCTCCGGCCGCCTTCGCCGTTGCAGTTGAAACGGCGGCGACGGGCGGCCGGGTCGGGGCTTAAGCGTGACGTTACAACAGGGTTTGGCCTTCGGCCTGGTGGGGCTGACGGTCGCAGCCTTCATCTGGGGAAGGTTCCGCTATGATCTGGTCGCCTTGGCGGCCCTGGTCGCGGGGCTGGCGATCGGGGTCATTCCGGCGGACGCGGCCTTCGAAGGCTTTTCCAACGACGTCACGGTGATCATCGCCTGCGCCCTGGTGGTCTCGGCCGCCTTCGCCAAGTCGGGCATCGTCGAAACGGCCCTGAAGCGGATCATGCCGTACCTGAAGACCGAGCGGTCTCAGGCGCCGGTGCTGACGGCGGCCGTGACCCTGCTGTCGATGGTCACCAAGAACGTCGGCGCCCTGGCCATCATGATGCCGGTGGCGTTGCAGGTCAGCCGACGCACCGGGACCAAACAGTCGCGCCTGCTGATGCCCATGGCCTTCGGCGCCATGGCGGGGGGAATGGTCACCCTGGTGGGCACCGCCCCCAACATCCTGGTCGCCGAGGTGCGCGAGACCATGACCGGCGAGCCGTTTCGCATGTTCGACTATGCGCCCGTCGGCCTGATCCTGACGGCGGCGGCCCTGGTGTTTCTGGCCTTCGGCTACAGGCTGCTGCCCAAGGACCGGACCGGGACCATCGGCCTGTCGGCGGCCCTGTCGGCGAACGCCTATCTGACCGAGGCCCGCGTTCCCGAGGATTGGGTGATGGAGCCGCGGCCGATCAACGCTCTGAAGGCCCTGGCTGTGGACGACATCCAGGTCATGGCCCTGATCCGCGACGGCAAGCGCAAGACGCGCCCGCGCGGCAACACCATCGTCCGCCCCGGCGACACCCTGTTGATCAAGGGCGACCAGGAGGCGCTGGAGGGCTTCATCGACGCCGCCAAGCTGAAGCTGGTGCGCGGCGACCGGCCGGTGTTGCTGGAGGAGGCCAAGGACGAGGTCAGTCTGGCCGAGGCGGTGATCGGGGCGGATTCGAAGCTGGTGGGGCAGTCGGTGCGGTCGCTGGATCTGTACGGTCAGCACGGGCTGAATCTGCTGGGCGTGTCGCGCAGCGGCTATGAGCTGACGCAGCATCTGCGGACGGCCAAGCTCCAGGCCGGGGACGTCCTTTTGCTCCAGGGGTCGGAATCGGGCCTGCCGGGGAGACTGGCGGACCTGGGCCTGCTGCCGTTGGCCGAACGGGAGATGCGCCTGGGCGGACAGAGGCGAAAATTCCTGCCCGCCCTGGTCCTGACGGCGGCGATGGTGATGGTCGGCTTCGGCCTGATCCCGGTCTCCATCGCCTTCTTCGGCGCGGCGGTGATCATCGTGGCCCTGGGGGGCTTGAAGATGCGCGAAGCCTATGCGGCGCTGGACGGACCGCTGCTGGTGCTGATCGCCGCCCTGATCCCCGTCTCGGACGCGATCCAGCAGACGGGCGGAGCCGATCTGATCGCCGGCGGACTGCGGTCGGTGTTCCAGGGCATTCCGCCCGTGATCGCGGTGGCGGGAATGATGTTTGCGGCCATGGCGGTGACGCCCTTCCTGAACAACGCCGCGACGGTTCTGGTGGTGGCGCCCATCGCCGCGACCCTGGCCCAGCAGCTGGGCTATCGCCCCGATCCCTTCCTGATGGCCGTGGCCGTGGGGGCGGCGTGCGACTTCCTGACCCCCATCGGACACCAGTGCAACACCCTGGTCATGGGGCCGGGCGGCTACAAGTTCTCGGACTATCCCAAGCTGGGGGCGCCGCTCAGCCTGCTGGTGCTGATCATCGGTCCGCCGGCCATTCTGCTGTTCTGGCCCATGTAGGTTCGGGCGAGAGGCGGCCGGTCCGACCGGCCGCCTCATCCTGCGTCAGGCCGAACGGGGCGCCGCGGCCGGCGTGCAGCTCAGGCGGCCGTCGTCATTGCGGATCGCCGCGCCCCGGCAGCTGCGGACGCTGAGGGTCGACGAAACGGACTGACCGTTCCTGGCGATGCAGCGGGCGCGCAGCCGATCGCCGTTCAGGCTGATGCCCCGGCAGGTCTCACGATAGGCGCCGACGGGCAGGGCCCGCCCTGAGGCGGCGGGTTCCGGGCTGACCCTGTCCTGGGCGGCGGCGGTGAAGGCGACGAGGACGGCGCCGGCCCCCAGGACGGCGAGCGTGGAAAAAGGTAGGCGAACCAAGGCGTGACTCCCATTGTTTTATAACTGCGCCTCTGCGTGCGCAGGTGAGAGGTTATGTCGCATGGGGTCTCAGCGAAACCCCCCGTTCTCGGATAGAATTCTCACGCTCATCCATGGCCGAAAACCGCGAGACAGGTGCGGCTGAAACGCCCATTCTGCGCCGATGGAACAGACCCTGGATTCGGAAGCCTGCTGGCGGGCGCTGAGCGCCCGCGACGCCCGGTTCGACGGGCGGTTCTTCACGGGGGTCACCTCGACCGGCATCTACTGTCGGCCGGTCTGTCCGGCGCGGACGCCGCGGCGAGAGAATGTGGTGTTCCACCCGACTGCGGCCTCGGCCGAGGCGGCGGGGTTTCGGGCCTGTCTGCGCTGTCGGCCCGAGACGGCGCCGGAGATGGGCGCCTGGCGCGGCACGTCCAACACCGTCAGCCGCGCCCTGGCCCTGATCGAGGCGGGCGCGCTGGACGACGGGGACGCCGAGGCCCTGGCCGAGCGGCTGGGGGTGGGGGAGCGGCACCTGCGGCGGCTGTTTCGCCAGCATCTGGGCGCCGCCCCCGTCAGCGTGGCCCAGACCCGGCGGGTGCTTCTGGCCAAACAGCTGATCCATGAGACCGAACTGACCATGGTCGAGGTGGCGATGGCGTCGGGCTTCGGCAGCGTGCGCCGGTTCAATGAAACCTTCCAGGCCCTGTACGGGCGCCCGCCCTCGGCCCTGCGGCGGCGCAGGGCGGCGGAGGAGGGCGGCGGGCGCGTGAGCCTGAACCTGGCCTATCGCCCGCCCTATGACTGGGACTTCGTGTCGGCGGCCTTGGCGGCCCGTGGGGCGGCCGACGAAACCACGGCGGACGGCGCCTGGACGCGGCGGCTGCGCAAGTCGGTGGATGGGACCGAGGGCGCGGTGACGGTACGCCCCGGCGCGCTCGGCAAGGCTGTGGTCCAGGCCCGCATAGACGAGCTGAAGGCCCTGCCGGGCGTTTTGGCGCGGGTGCGGCGCGTGTTCGACCTGGCGGCCGATCCGGAGGCGATCACCCGCGACCTGTCCGCTGACCCCGAGCTGGCGCCGGTCTTGGCCGCGCGGCCAGGTCTGCGCCCCGTCGGCGACTGGATCGACGACGGAGAGGACGCGCCCAGCGACCGGCTGACCGGCGTCGACGCCGCCCTGACGGCGCGGGCCGAGCGGTGGCGGCCGTGGCGCGCCTATGGGGCCCTGTATTGGAACATGATCAAGGAGATGAGCCATGACTGAACCCGCGACGGCGGCCTCGGACCTGACGCTGGATCGGTTCGCTTCGCCTCTGGGCGAGATTCTGGTGGTGACGGACGCGGACGGGGCGGTGCGGGCCTTGGACTTTCACGACTATGAAGACCGGATGCGGCGGCTGCTGCACCGCCATTACGGGCCGGTCTCCCTGAGGACGGGACGAGCGGAGGGGGTGCGGCGGGCGGCCGACGCCTGGTTCGCCGGCGAACTGAGCGCCTTCGAGGGATTGGAGGTGCGGACCGGCGGCGGAGCCTTCCAAAGATCGGTATGGGCGGCGCTGCGCACCATTCCGGCGGGCGAGACCTGGACCTATGGTCGGCTGGCGGCGGCGGTTGGATCGCCCAGGGCGGCGCGGGCCGTGGGGCTGGCCAACGGCGCCAATCCGGTGGCGATCATCGTGCCGTGCCACCGGGTGATCGGCGCGAACGGCGCCCTGACCGGCTATGCCGGCGGGGTGGAGCGCAAACGCTGGCTTCTGGCGCATGAGCGGGGCGCCGACCGGTTCAGCGTGGCGTGAACCGGTCCGGCGCCAAGGCGGCGGGGGTGAAGCGGGCCTGACGCACCGCCCCGTTGAAATAGTTCAGCCGATTGATCCGGCAGCCGACGGAGGCCCGTCCCGGACCCTGGGGCTTGAAGGCGATCGGATGTTCGCCCTGCAAAACGCCGTCGACATAGGACCGGTACATCGTTCCGTCGAAGGTCTGGGCCACATGGAACCACTGTCCGCAGGGGTGCAGCCGCTCCGGGAAGATCAGGGTGTGGTTGTAGCCGGGGCCGCGGGTGAAGGCGTCCAGGTACCAGCGGTCGCGCACGACGCGGATTTCGAACAGGAAGCGGGTCTGGGACGGGGGCTGGCCCGCCGGCGCCTCTTCCGCCAGATGGAACCACCGCTGTTCGAAGGCGCCGCCGTCGGGACGGAACAGGGCCTCGAAGGTGAAGGTCTCGGCTCCGGCCAGCGGATGGCTGTCGATGAACAAGGCGTCGTCCACGCCGTCGAACCGCACAGCCCGGCCATAGGGGCTGTCGATCAGGGCCGGCGCACCTTCCACCGTCGTCCGCTCGCCGCCGATGCCGGCCAGCCGGTCGAAGGTCCAGACCGTCTGCCGGGCCGGCGCCCCCGACAGGGTGGCGCAGCCGCTGAGGGCCAGGGCGCCCGCACCCGACAGGACGGCGCGGCGATGGGGAGGGGCGGGATCAGACATGGCGACCGTCTTCCCCTCTGGGTCAGGTCCCGTCAAGGAAGAGGCGGCAGGCGGGGTTGGTGGTTTCATCGACGTAGGGATAGCCGAGGTCGGCGAGGGCGGCGGTCAGTTGAGCCTGTTCTTCGGGCGGGACGCTGAGGCCGGCCAGGACCCGGCCGACGTCGTCGCCGTGGTTGCGATAGTGGAACAGGGTCAGGGCCCAGGCGGGCTGGAGGCTGTTGAGGAAGCGCAAGAAGGCGCCCGGCCGCTCGGGGAACTGGAAGCGCAGGATGCGTTCGTGGGGCAGGCCGACGGTGCGGCCGCCGACCATGTAGCGGACGTGCAGCTTGGCGGTCTCGTTGTCGCTCATGTCCTCGACGGCGTAGCCGCCGGCGCGGAGGGTCGCGATCAGGTCGTCGCGCTCGTGAGGGCCGTTGCGAAGGGCCACGCCGACGAAGATCTGGGCCTGGCCGTCGCCGGACCAGCGGTAGTTGAACTCGGTGACCGAGCGGCCGTCCAGGCTGTCGAGGAAACGGCGGTAGTCGTCGCGGTCGTCCTTCATGGCCACGGCCAGCAGGGCCTCGGCGCCCTCGCCGATCTCAGCCCGTTCGGCGACATGGCGCAGCCGGTCGAAATTGACATTGGCGCCGGAGTTGACGGCGATCAGGGCGCCGGATCCGGGATGGGCTGCGGCCCAGGCCTTGAGGCCCGCAAGCGCCACCGCGCCCGAGGGCTCGGCGACGGCGCGGCTGTCGTCGAAGATGTCCTTGATGGCGGCGCAGATGGCGTCGGTGTCCACCAGGACGATCTCGTCCAACAGATCCCTGCACAGGCGGAAGGTCTCGGTCCCGGCGCGGCGCACGGCCACCCCGTCGGCGAACAGGCCGACCTCGTTCAGGGTGACGACCTCGCCGGCGTCGACGGCGGCCTTCATCGTGGGGGCGTCGACGGGCTCCACGCCGATGACACGGGTCTCGGGGCGCAGGAATTTGAGGATGGACGCAACGCCGGCGGCCAGCCCTCCGCCGCCGATGGGGACGAAGACAGCCTCTATGGGGTCGGCGTGCTGACGGGCGATCTCCAGCCCGACCGTCCCCTGGCCGGCGATGACGTCGGGGTCGTCGAAGGGGTGGATGAAGGCGGCGCCGGTCCGGCTCTCCAAATGGCGGGCGTGGGCGTAGGCCTCGTCGAAACTGTCGCCGTGCAGGACCACTTCGCCGCCCAGGGCGCGCACGGCGGCCACCTTGATGCCGGGGGTGGTGGTCGGCATGACGATGGTCGAGGGGATGTTGCGGCGGGCGGCGGCCAGGGCCACCCCTTGCGCGTGATTGCCGGCCGAGGCGCAGATCACACCCTTTGACAGTTCGGCCTGGGACAGGCCGGCGATCTTGTTGTAGGCGCCGCGAATCTTGAACGAAAACACCGGCTGCAGATCTTCGCGCTTCAGCAGGACGGGCCGTTCGAGACGCGCCGAAAGGCGACGCAGCGGATCGAGGGGCGTCTCCTCCGCCACGTCATAGACGCGGGCGGTCAGGATGCGGCGGATGGTGTCTTGCATGGAAATGCCGGGAAGTCGGTATTCTGCGGAATGAAGTCGGCCGTTGTCTAGGCGAACCTGCCGGGTTTGGGAACGGTTCTTGCCGTCTGCGGCGACGGTTATCGGCGCAAGACCAGGTGGCGAGGTGTTGAAATAGCCCGGCGGCGCCCCGGCATCGCGGGCGTCAGGCGGCCGAAGCGCGCAGAAGGCTCCCGTCGGAGGCGGAGCAACCGGGGCCGCTTGACGCGCCGAGTAACCTATGGGTTATATGTCACCTGTAGGTGACGCGGGGCCATGATGGACGATCGGGAAAGACGTGAGGTACGGGCGCGAGAGCGGAGGCGCACACAGCGTCTCGCGATCTGCGCAGGCCTGGGCGGAGTTGGACTGGCCCTGCTGGTGACCGGCCTTCTGGTCATGGAGGAGTGGCCGGCGAACCCCGAGAAGGGGCGTCTAATCGGCGGCGTGACGATGGTGGCGGGCGTCGCCGCCATCATTGCGAGCGCCTTCTTCGCGCGGCGTTTCCTGCCGAATGCTGACACCTACAAGCTACAGACCGGCTCCGCCTATCGCGACAAGGTTCAACGCCAGCGGGCGCATTCCATGGCCGTCATGCCGATCACCGGCGCCTATCTGACCTTCCTGTCGGTCAAGGCCGGTTGGGGCTTGGCGTCGGGCGCGCCGGGGGGCGTGGATTACCTAATGGTCGTGATGGGGCCCATGATCGGCGGCCTCATGCTGCTGATGGTGGCCGGTTTGGACAATCGGCGCGACAAGCGGATGAAACGACTGCTGGACGACGAACTGACATTGTCGTTCCGGCACAGGGCGCTGGCTACGGCCCTGGGCGTCGCCGCCGTCGGGATGGTCGGCGTTTTTGCCCTGGGGCTTTGGCGACCGGCTGCGGCGGTCGCGGCCTTGCCGGCCCTGCTTTACCTGACCGGCACGGCGGCGGTGGTGCGCTATTGGTGGCTGGACCGCGAGGCCGAGCTTGGCTGAGCCTCGGCTGGCCGTGCGGCTGAAGGAGGTGCGGACGGGCGCCGGTCTGACGCAGCAGGAGCTGGCGGACAGGGCCGGGCTGTCGCGCAAGACGGTGAACACGATTGAAAACCGAGTCTTCACCCCGTCCGTGGTGGTGGCCCTGGCCCTGGCGAAGGCCTTGAATGTCCCGCTGGGCGATCTGTTCGAGCTGATCGACTGAACAATCCGCTTGCGCCCGTCCCCCATCGGCCTACATTGGTTCCGCTTATGCTAACTTTGAGCATAAGGGTCGATGGGAGAGGATCATGGCCGACGGCGCCTTTGGTCTGACGCAGGAACTGGAGCGGGAGACCGCCGGGGTGTGGGCGAAGGTCAAGGACCACGTCACGCCGCTGGAGTGGCCCGAACAGGCGCGGCTGATCAGCGCGATCAACCGGCTGAAGCGCGAGCGCGACGCCGTGATCCTGGCCCACAACTATATGACGCCCGAAATCTTCCACGGGGTCGGCGACTATGTCGGCGACAGCCTGGGCCTGGCCAAGGAGGCCGCCCGGTCGGATGCGAAGGTGATCGTCCAGGCGGGCGTGCACTTCATGGCCGAGACGTCGAAGATCCTGAGCCCGGAGAAGACCGTGCTGATCCCCGATCTGCGGGCGGGATGTTCGCTGGCCTCGTCGATCACGGGGGCGGACGTGCGGCTGATCAAGCAGCGCTATCCGGGCCTGCCGGTCATCACCTATGTGAACACCACGGCCGAGGTGAAGGCCGAGACCGACATCTGCTGCACATCCGCCAACGCCGTTCAGGTGGTGGAATGGGCGGCGAAGGAATGGGGCGTGGACCGGGTCATCCTGATCCCCGACGAATTCCTAGCGCGCAATGTGGCGGCCCAGACGACGGTGGGGATCATCGCCTGGAAGGGGCACTGCGAGGTGCACAAGCGCTTCACCGCCCAGGACATCGCCGACATGCGCGACGCCTGGCCCGACGCCGAGGTTCTGGCCCACCCCGAATGCCCGGAAGAGATACTGGCCGCCTCGGACTTCGCCGGATCGACGGCGGCCATGACCGACTATGTCGAACAGCGCCGGCCCAAGCGGGTGGTGCTGATCACCGAATGTTCGATGGCCTCCAACATCAAGGGCGACGTGCCCAGCGTCGAGTTCGTCGGCCCCTGCAACCTGTGCCCGCACATGAAGCGGATCACGCTTCAGAACATCCACGACTGCCTGCTGAACATGCAGTTCGAAGTGACCGTGCCCGAAGAGATGATCGAACGCGGGCGGATGGCCGTGCAGCGGATGATCGACCTGCCGCCGCCGACGATCCCGGCGCGCTATGACATCGTCAAGGCGCGGCATCACGTCGATGTGGAGCTGATCTGAGCGACGCGGCGATCGGTCCCCTCGCCGGGGCAGGGCGCCGCGCCCATCTGGACGCCATGAGCAAGACAGACACACCCGCCCCCGCGCCCGACCGTCCCCTGGGGCCCTGGGACATCAAGCCCGAAACGGCGGGCGCGCGACCGGCCCAGACCGA
>OFDN01001111.1_pt1 | contig 18953 bp, 15 predicted proteins | sample 1520971 | NCBI WGS metagenome assembly OFDN01 (sample SAMEA94257418, study PRJEB24077) | hot springs metagenome | biome: Aquatic biome; feature: Geographical feature; material: Water | place: India | collected 2012-06-12 | depth 5 m
TTGAACTCGGCGTGGGCGTCACGGCGACGGCGATGCCGCGGTCCTGGAAAAAGCCCTTCTCCTGCGCCACCCAGATCGGCCAGTTGCTGCCGGAGGGGAAGACGCTGAGGCGCAGCGGGGACTGCGCGCGGGCGATGGCGGGGGCGAGCAGCGGGAAGGCGAGGTTTTGCATGGGCGACGCTCACAAGTAAGCAGCTGTGGCGTCCCCGATAGCACCGGCGCAGAGCTGCTAAAAATTCATTGTTTGCGTCGTTTCATTCGCTATTATCGAATGATGGCCGGGCTCAACTACAATCATTTGCGCTATTTCTGGATGGTCGCGCGCGAGGGCCATCTCGGCCGCGCCGCGCAACGCCTGAACCTGACGCAGTCGGCCCTGTCGGTGCAGATCAAGCGTCTGGAGGAGCAGCTCGGCCACCGGCTGTTCGACCGCGCCGGTCGCGGCCTGCTGCTGACCGAGGCCGGCCGGATCGCGCTCGACCATGCCGAGATCATCTACGCCACCGGCGACGATCTGCTTGGCGCCCTGCGCGAGAGCGGGCTGTCGCGTCACGTGCTGCGCGTCGGCGCGCAGGCGACGCTGTCGCGCAATTTCCAGCTCGCCTTCCTGCGGCCGATCCTGGGGCGGCCCGATGTCGAGGTGGTGCTCAAATCCGGCGCGACGGCCGAATTGCTGCGCGGCCTCGCCGCCCATCAGCTCGACGCCGTGCTGACCAACCAGCCGCCGGCTTCGGACCCCGATCGCGCCTTCCTCACGCACAAGCTGGCGGAACAGCCGGTCAGCCTCGTCGGACGCCGCGATCTCGTGGCGGGCTCAGCCGGTTTCGAAGACCTGCTGGCGCGCAACCCCGTGATCCTGCCGCCGCTGCACAGCGGGCTGCGCGACGATATCGAGGCGCTGATGAACCGCGCCGGGGTGACGCTTCGCATCGCCGCCGAGGTCGACGACATGGCGATGATGCGCCTGCTGGTGCGCGAGGGCGTGGGGCTGGGCGTGCTGCCCCCCATCGTCATCCAGGACGAGCTTGCGCAAGGGCTGCTGGCGATCGGCGCCGCGCTGCCGGGCATCGTCGAGCGCTTCTACGCCGTGACCATCGCCCGGACGTTCAGAAACCTGCTGTTGCAGGACCTGCTGGACGAGCCGATTTGAGCTGACCGGGAGGGTTGCAAGCGAGCGGAGCGCCCTGGCGTGCGCAAGGCGCGCTCCGAACGCTGGCGAAGCGGGGCCGAGATGCGCGGGCGCATCGGTTCCGGACAGTGAGCTGGCGCTGAATATGTGTTCCGAAATCAACCACTTGGGTGAGTGGCTGGGGGACTAGGACTTTGCCCAGCTACGCCGCTGGACCGAGCCCAGATCCGGATCGGCGAAGGGGGCAATGTCGCACGGCGCCTGCAGCAGAGCGCCGACGGTTGGTTGAACGGGGACTATTCGACCACGATCATCATCGCTTGCGATCACTCGGGGTGCGGCAAGACGTGCGCTGAAACTGTCGAGTCGCGGCTCACCGCGCGCCTGGAGAGCACGGGCAACATGAAGGTCCAGCGCGACAGGCCGCCCAAGGTTCGGGATCTGTCGATCGCCGAACATAGGGCGATCGACGAAATGCTGGCGATCGCGGCGCACGAGCTTGAAAAGATCGTCTCGACTTTATCTCCCCGCCCAGGCGCCCCGCCGAGCCGATCCAGAGGTCCTTCGCGCCGCAGTCGCCTCAGCCCCGCGATGCCTTCAGCGACATGCTGAGCCGCCTCGATCTCACGCGGGCGCGGCGTATGCCCGCTACACCGGCGGCAGCCCCGAAGCCGATCTCGTCCAAGCCGCGGCCATCGCCGTGGGCGGCGTCGCGTTACGTCCCGCACTACGCCGAGATGGAGGGGACTTTGACGAAGCTCGGCGCCAAGCGCTTCGAACTCGCGGTCGGGACGCAGGTGTCGGCGACTGAGGTGCCGGCGCTGCTCGACAAGAACCGCGCGATCCGCAAGGACCTGATGGTCCAGGGCCTGATCGGCTGTGACCGCAAGCGTGGCACCGGCCTGTTCGTGCTGCGCCCGATCGTCGTGAGGTCCGGCGCCATCGCGGCGGCGATTGTCAGCGGCTCGACCAAGACAGCCACCCCTCGCGCCCCGCCAGCCGACGTCTGGAATGTCTGCTTCTGGGTAGCCCGATGGAGTTGGCGATCTGGCACCCGCCCGCGCAGACTATAAGTAAAATTGGTATGCGGTATGATGCCTTCAAGCCGCCTTCTTGTCGGCAAAGAACGTGCCGACCGCGCTGCGCAACGCATGAGCCTCCCGCGCCAGACTCTCGGCGGTGCTCAGTGCGCGGTTGGCGGACAGCATGGCCGCCTGGGAGGTCGCGGTCACCTGCTCCATCTGATGGGCCACGCCCGCCGTGCCGCTGGCCGTGGCCTGAGCGCTCCTAGCAATCTCAGAGGTCGCGCCCATCTGCCGCGAGGTGGAGCCGGCGATGGCGACCGTGTGCTGCGCCACCTCGCCCATGACGCGCGCGATCGTCTCGATCGCCGCGACTGCACCCTTGGTCTCGTTCTCAAAGGCGATGATGCGTTCGGCGATCTCGTCAGTCGCCTGGGCGGTGCGCTTGGCCAGTAGCTTGACCTCGCCGGCGACGACCGCAAAGCCGCGCCCCGCCTCGCCGGCGCGCGCCGCCTCGATCGTCGCGTTGAGTGCCAGCAGATTGGTCTGCGCCGCGATCTCGCGGATCAGGCCGATGACCCGCGCGATGCTCTCCGACGCACCCAGCAGGTTGCCGACATTGACGCGCGCCCGCGCCGCATCCTCGGCCGCTGACCGGACCACGCCATCCGTGTGGCCGATGCGTTCGGCGATCTCGGTGATCGACCCGGACAGTTGCTCCGAGGCGGCCGCGATCGAATGGACATTGTGGAACGCGTCGAGGGCTGCGCCCCGTGCTTCATTCGCCTGGGAGGTAGCGCTGGTGGCGACGGCGTTGAGGCTGCGGGCCGTATCCTCCATCTCGTCGACGCCGACCCGAACCGTGTCGAGAACCTGGTCGATGCGGATGTTGAACTCCGCGGTGAGTTCGTCGCGCTTGGCCTGGCGGCGCAGCCGCGCCGCGTCGCCGGCCTTGGCCTCGGCCTCGAGCTCCGCGCGTTCGGTCGCAGTCCGGTGGAACACCGCCACCGAGCGCGCCATGTCGCCGATCTCGTCGCGCTGTACGATCGACGGGATCTCCGCGATCGGCTGAGCATCGGCGAGACGCTGCATCGTCGCCGCGAGATGGCGCAGGGGCCGCGACACGCGCAGATGAACCAGCGCAAGCGCCCCCGCGAAGCCGGCCACCACCAGAAACCCACCCCCCAGCTGCAGCCAAAGGCTGTGGCGTTGCAGCAGGTCTCTCTCGGCATCCGTCACCACGGTGCGGCTTTCATTCAGTTTGGCGACTTGCCTCAGCGCGGCATTGAGCGCCTTGCGGTTGTCGCGGTTGCTTTCGTTGTTGCCAAAACGGTCGGCGGCCGCGGGCCCTTCCGCACGCGCGCGCTCGACCAGCTCCGTTCTGAAACTCAGAAAGGCGTCGAGTTGCTCGGCCACCGCGCCGAAGGCGGCCTCGGTGTTGCTGCCGGGCAGCGATTGCCAGTCCCGAGAGAGGCGCTCGATCTCCGCCAGATTGGCAATCAGCGGCGCGACGAAGCGCTCCGCGTCGGCGATGTCCCTTGCCAGATAGATCCCGCGAGACTCCATCACCGCGCCGTTGACGAGGCTGTCCATGCGCTCGACCATGAGGATGCGGCGCGTCACCGCCTCCATCTCGCTCGTCATCGCCGCATAGCGCGACATGGTCTGGACGCCGAGCCCCACCGCCAGCGTCGCAGCCAGCGCGAACAAGGCAAAGGCGCCGAAGATCTGGGTCGATATCTTGCGCGGCCCGATCATCCCGAAACTTTCCGCCAGGGAAACGATGATCCCCTTTTTGTGGAGGATGGCGCGAAAGGATTAAGGGGCGTCTAACTCCGCCTATCGGCACGGGACCGTGGCAATCCGGACGGACCGCAGCGACTGGCTTCGCCGCCCCATCCTGTTCTCACACCGCCATAACCGGCGCCCGGGTGGCGCGCCCCCAGAATGTGGCTGTCCTTACGAGTGATGGCCCGGGGCTGACTTTAGGAGGGTCTGCTTCTGGGCTGTCCCGTTGCATATGAGGCCCCAGCAACGAGATCTGGCGCAAAGCCGACGAATGCACCGTCCGCTTCGAGAGTGGATCGGGTGAACGCGCTCATCATGATCAGCATGTCGCTGCCGCATCCCAAGGCAGTCGATCAGTAAATCCGACTTTATCGTCTGGTTGGTCTAGGCAGTCCCACCCGGAACTGTCTAGACTGGGTAGATATATCAAAGACTGCCTCTTTTTCGGAGACGGCCGATGAGACCCCTGCAGCGCCGCGGCGACGGAAGTAACGGACGCCTGCACTCCGGCAGTCGCCACATGGTGTCCGCAGGCCATAGCGCGGCGGCTACCGCGGGCTTTCTGATCCTCGAGGCGGGCGGCAACGCCGTCGATGCGGGCGTTGCGGCTGGGCTGGTTCTCGGCGTCGTGCAAAGCGATATCGTCAACATCGCCGGCGTGGCGCCGATTATGGTGCGCTCGGGCTCGACACATGAGGTCGTGACGATTGACGGTCTCGGAACTTGGCCCGGGAGGGCTTCGGCGGCCTATTTTCGCGAGTTTCATGATGGCGCCATTCCCGCGGGCTTGTTGCGCACAGTGATACCGGCAGCGCCGGCCGCCTGGATCGAGGCGCTCAAGCGCTTCGGCACGATGAGCTTCGGCGAGGTTGCCGCCAGCGCAATCCGGATCGCGAGAGACGGTTTCCTCGTGCACCCGACCATGGCGGATTTCGTCGCCAAAACGGCCGCCGACTACCGGCGCTTCCCCCAGAACGCCGCGCTCTACCTGCCCGGCGGGCATCCGCTTGCGGTGGGAAGTTTGCTGGTGCAGACCGAATTGGCGGCGACGTTGGCGCACATGGCCGATGAGGAGCGCGCGGCCGCCATGCGCGGCCGGGACGCGGGGCTGACGGCGGCACGAGACGCTTTCTACAAGGGCGACATCGCGTCCTGCATCGCGAGCTACCATCGCGACAATGGAGGATGGTTGACCAGGGCCGACCTGGCCGGCTTCGAGGTCAATCTCGAACCCCCAATCGTCACCAACTGGCGTGGCGCGACGATCTACAACGCAGGGCCTTGGTGTCAGGGACCGGTTCTGGCTCAGATCCTGACCGTGCTTGGCGACGCCGATCTCGCGGGCATGGGGCACAATTCTCCCGATTACATCCACTTGCTCACCGAGGCGATGAAGCTGGCCTTCGCCGACCGCGAGGCCTTGTACGGCGATCCCCGCTTTGTCGACGTGCCCTTGGACAGGCTGCTCTCGCCCGCTTACGGGGCCGCGCAGCGAAGGCGTATCGCCATGGGGCGCGCCATTTCAGGGATGCCCGCAACCGGCGCGTTCCCGATCGAGCCGCCGCCTTCGGCCGACACATCCTATGTCGCGGTCGTCGATCGCTGGGGCAATGCATTTTCGGCGACGCCGAGCGACACCTCGAACGACACGCCGCTGATCCCGGGCACGGGACTATGTCCGTCTTCGCGCGGCTCGCAATCCTTCACGATCCCAGGGCATCCGAGCGAGGTCGCTCCGGGCAAGAGGCCGCGCCTGACGCCGAACCCTGCAATGGCCGTCTTTGAGGACGGCACGGTGATGCCCTTCGGCTCACCCGGTGGCGACGTGCAGACCCAATCGATGTTGCAGGTGCTGCTGAACCTGATGATCTTCGATCATGATCTGGTCAGTGCGATCGAGGCGCCGCGCTTTGCCACTTACAGCTTCCCCTCGAGCTTCGAACCGCATGAGATGTTCCCGGATCGATTGATGCTCGAGGGCCGGATCCCAAAGGCGACCTTGGCGGATCTGCGCAGCCGCGGCCACGATACGAGCGCCTGGCCGGATTTCACCTTCCAGTGCGGCGGCGTTTGCGCCGTGCTCCACCACGAATCCAGCGGGCTGAAAATAGCCGCTGCCGATCCACGCCGGAACTCTGGCACTGCCGGCTGGTAGCCGTTCGTCACCACGTCACAACAAGGGGAGATCGAAATGGATAGACGTCAATTGCTGGCAGGGGCCGCGGCCCTTGCAGGTAGCAGCGCGCTCCAATCTTTCGGACCGGCCTTCGCCCAGGGCAAGCCCTCGCAAATGGTGCTGATGACCTGGGGCGGCCTTTGGGGCGATTCCATGAAAGAAGGCGCCGACGCCGCCTTCGAGAAACAGACCGGCGTCAAGATCATCCAGGATCGAGGATCGAGCCCCGGCGAGCGCATCACCAAGATAAAGGTGAGCGCGGCCGACCAGAAGTTCGACATCGTGCAGTTGCACGACGGGATCGTGCCGCTCGCGGTCTCGCAAGGGGCGCTTGAGCCGATCAACCGCAACTCGCCGCGCCTGACCAATCTCAAGAATGTTCCCGACAGATTCATCCAGAGCCATTGGTTGGCGATGATCTATTCGCCGCTCGGGATCATCTACAACACCAAGCGCGTGAAGAATCCGCCGACCTCCTTCGCCGACCTGTGGCGGCCGGAATTCAAGAACCAGATCGTTCTGCCGGAAATCACCCATTCGATCGGCCCCTACATCATTCCGATCGGGTCCATCGCAGCCGGCAAGGGCCCCAACGACGCCGAGGCCGGCTTCGATATGCTGCGAAAGCTCAACGCCTTGCAGCCGATATGGGCCAAGGACACCGACACGATCATGAATGCGCTGCGCAACGAGGAGGCCGTGATCGGCCTGCTCTACAAGTCGCAGTCCTTCACCGTGAAGGGTTGGAACACGCCAGTCGAGTGGGTCTATCCCAAGGAAGGCGCGATCCTCTACTCATCGGGCACCGGCATCGCCAAAGGCTGCAAGAACATGGAACTGGCGGAGGAATATCTGAACCTGACGCTGGACCCGAAGGTGCAGATGGTTGCGGCGCAAAAGTTCAACTATCCCGGCACCAACAGCGGGACGGAAGCCATTCTGCCGCCCGACCTCCAGACCCGGGTCAAGGCGTCGCCGGAGGAAATGACCCGGTTGATCGATCTCGATCACGCCGTCCTGGCGGCGAAGCGGCCGGAATGGACCGATCGCTGGAACCGCATCATATCGGCGGGCTGATGGTGCCTGGCCAGTCCCGCACTTACCGGCTCGGCTGGTACGACAATGGCGACCGCCTCGACTTGGCGGTCGTCGTCAACCGGCTCGTGGCCTGCGGCCACGCGGTCAGCCGTCTCGATGAGGATGCCGCTGGTGCCGAGGCGGGAGACTATATGGCCGCATTGCCGGATGCGCTTGCGCAAGGGCTTCGGTCGCATGGGTTCAAACTCGTTGCGTGGGAGGCGGCAAAGCCGGCCGCGAGCCGCCCGGTAACCCCGGTCGGGCTCGCCGTACTATCGGGCCGCGCTTCGGCCTATCCCTATTACGGCTATTACGCGCTGACCCTGGCCCGGCTTGGACTGTCGTACCGGCCGGTATCGGGCGGCGACATCGCGCAGGGCGCGCTGGACGGCGAGAACCTGCTGGTGCTTCCCGGCGGCTTCTCGAACTGGAGCCTCGACGCGAAGGAGGAGACGGCCGGCGCGGACGACGCCGTACGCGCGTTTTTCAGCGATGGCGGCGCGGCGGTCGTATCCTGCGGCGGGGCCTATTATCTCGCCAAAGGCCGTTCCAATTGGCTCGGACTGGCGGATGCGCGCCCGCGCATCACCCAGGATTATCTGCGGACCGGCGTCGGCGTGACCACGTGCCGGATCGCGAACGGGCCGATGCGGCTTGGGCTGCCCCCGACGCTCGAGATCCCTTATTTCCACGGGCCGGTTTTCGATGAGATGGGCACGAACTGCACGGCTCTGGCTCAGTTTCGCGATCTCAACGCGAGCGGTGCGCTGTTCATCGACAATCCGCTCGCGCCGGAGACGTTCGCGGCGCATATGCAGGGGCACGTCGCGGCGCTGCGGACAGATGGTCCGCGCGGACGCGCTGTCCTGTTCTCGCCTCATCCCGAAATGGGGGATCTTCTCGTCAAATACATGGCCCTCGAAGGCTATGTGCCGCGCTACCTGCCCATACGCGGGTCGCTCGTAATGCAAGAGACGATGGATGCCTATCGCCCGGCGGAATCCCGGAGTTTTCTGCTGGTGCTCAACGCCGTCGAGGCCATGGGCCAAGGCGCCAGGCCGGTCGCTGCGCATGCCGGCGCGCCCGAGCGCGCGCTGGCCGGGGCGGCGGTCGCCCGTCTCGAGGCCTGGGTAGCGGCCTGGCAGCGGCGCGCCGGAGAACTGGAACCCAGCGACGGCGGGCTCGGCGAGCTGGAGCGCAGCCTCGTTGCGGGGTTTGCCGCGCGATTGCCGTGCGCGGCGGCCGCGTTGCGCGAACTGCTGCCTGCGGTCGCCACTGCCCGTCATGACGGTCCGCGCCTGGGGGCCTCTTTTAGCGCATTGGCCGGTGACGCCGTCGCGGCCTGGGCAAGCCCGGTAAAGCGCCGCCCCGCGGAACTGTTGCTTGAACTGGAACTGGCCCTGCTTCTCCTCGAAGCCTGGCGCACGCTTTGTGAAATCCATCGACTGGTCGAGATGCATGACTGATGAAACTGCCTATGCCGGTCCCCCGGTCGATGTACGCTTCACGGGGGTGACAAAGCGTTATGGCAAGGCCGTGGCGGTCAAGGACTTGTCCCTCGAGATACCCCGCGGCTCGTTTTTCTCCCTGCTCGGCCCCTCCGGCTGCGGCAAGACGACGACGCTCCGGCTTATCGCCGGCTTTGAAACGCCCGATCAGGGCGATGTCTTCATCCGCGACCGGCGCGTCACGGAGACCGCGCCCTACCGCCGTGATTTCGCGATGGTGTTCCAGAATTTTGCGCTGTTTCCGCATCTGACGGTCGAGCAGAACGTCGGTTTCGGCCTGCGCATGAGCGGTGTCGAGCGACAGGCGCGCAGCCGGGCCGTGGCGGCGGCGCTGGAGATGGTCAAGCTGTCGGGTTTCGCCGGGCGCTATCCAAAGCAGCTATCCGGCGGGCAACAGCAACGTGTCGCGATCGCGCGCGCCATCGTCATGAAACCGGCCGTGCTTCTGCTCGACGAGCCGCTTGGCGCGCTCGACAAGAATTTGCGCGAGGCGATGCAGGTCGAGCTGCGCAGCCTCCAGCGCGAACTCGGCATCACAACCGTCTTCGTCACCCACGACCAGGAAGAGGCGCTGACCATGTCCGATTGCGTCGCGGTGATGCGCGACGGGGTCATCGAGCAGCTTGGCCCGCCGCGCGAGATCTACGAGCGTCCGGCGACGGAGTTTGTCGCCACATTCCTGGGCGCCAGCAACATGATCGATGCCCGCGTCGTGGAGCAGAGCGCGCAGACCTCGCTGGTCGAAGCGCCCTGCGGCCGGTTCGCCGTCAACGGATCGCATCCGCAAGGGACGCGTCTGCGCCTGGCGATCCGGCCCGAGCGCATCGTGCTCGGGCGCAAGGGTCAGGACCTGCCATTGCCCGCCATCGTCCGAGATGTCGTCTATCGCGGCATGACGGCTCATCTGTTCCTCGAGTGTCAGGGGCAGCAGTTGCTCGCCTTCGTCCAGAATACGGATCAGGCCGCGCTGGATTGGGCTGCGGGACAGGCTGTGACCGTCGCATTGCCGCCCGAGAGCCTGGTGCTGCTCGGCAACGAAGGCGCCGCTCGTGGCTGACGGCTTCCGCCTCACGCGCCGCTGGGCGGCGCTCGCACTGCTGGCCCCTCCGCTGGCAGTCTTCCTGATGTTTTTCGTCGCGCCGCTCGTGTCACTCTTCTGGGTCAGCTTTCATGAGCCGTCACAGACAGAGCTGTTCGGAGCTGAACTGACCCTCGAGCATTATGCGACGATCCTCACCGATCCCTTCTATCATACGATCATCCTGCGCACCCTGAGCACGGGCGGCGTGATCTTGCTGCTGTGTCTCGTCCTGGGTTATGCGACGGCCTATGTCCTAGCCCCCCTGCCCCAGCGCCAGCGCCTGATCCTGCTGTTGCTGCTTGTCGTCCCTCTGATGGTCAGCAACGTCGTGCGCGCCTATGGCTGGATCGCGATCCTCGGGCGCCAGGGGCTGGTCAACTCGCTGTTACGCGACACCGGATTGATCGATCGGCCATTGCTGCTGCTCAACTCGTTCGAGGCGGTGTCCTTCGGCCTGATGACAATCTTGCTGCCTTATATGGTCATCTCGGTCGCGAACGCGCTGAATGCGATCGATGTCCAGTTTCGCGAGGCCGCCCAGTCGCTCAGGGCCAATCCGTTCAAGACATTCGTCCATGTGACGTGGCCGTTGTCGAGCCCAGGCGTCGCCTCCGGCATGCTGCTGGTGTTTCTGCTGACTCTGAGCGCCTATGTCACGATCACGCTGCTGGGCGGTCCACGCATGAAGCTGCTGGTGAGCCTAGTCTTCGACGCGGTCGGCGCCTTTCGCTGGCCCTTGGCTGCGGCGATCTCCTTCGTCCTGCTGGTACTGGCGCTGGCGATCTCGGCCCTGATCCTGGCCGTCTTGCGCCCACAGCGCGTCCAGGGGCGCGGCTGACATGGCGCACATCGTTCTCGTCGCACTGGCCGGGCTGACCTACCTGCTCGTCCTAGGACCGATCGTGATCGTGCTGATCACGGCCTTCTCTCCAACCGACTTTTTTGTGTTTCCGCCGCCTGGCCTGTCGCTGCGCTGGTTCACGGCCTTTTTCAACACGGACAGTCTGCGGTCCGCCTTTCTTCGCAGTATCCAGATCGCGTTGACCTCGGCGCTCCTCGCCACGATCCTCGGCTCGATGGCGGCTTTGTTCGTCGCCAGGCGCAAGGGGTTTCTCGCCAGCCTGCTCCAGACGCTGTTCCTTGCGCCCCTGATTTTTCCGGCCATCGTTCTCGGGTTAGCACTGCTTCTCTTCTTCAAGCTGATCGGAGGAATGCCGGAATTCGTCGGCCTCGTACTGGCCCATTCGATCCTCGGCATGCCTTTCGTGATACGCGCGGTCAGCGCTAGCCTTCTCGCCGTCGATCCGGTGCTGGAGGAGGCGAGCCAGAGTCTGAGGGCCGGCCCATTGCGCACCTTCGGATTGATCACCCTGCCGCTCATCTGGCCAGGGATCCTGTCAGGGGCGATGTTCGCCTTCATCCTGTCCTTCGGCGAGCTCAACACGGCGCTGTTCCTAACTGGGCCTGGAGTTACGACCTTGCCGATCGAGATCTTCAGCTATCTGCAATTCCAGGGCGGGCAGCTCGTAATCGCCGCAGCCTCCGCGGTGCAGGTGGGGATGATCGCTGTGATGGTGGTTGTTCTGGAACGGCTCGTGGGCCTGAGCAGAGTGGTGCGGTCGAACTAGTTCCGTTCGACCCGATAAGTTTCTTAGTTGCGCCGACCCGTCTGCGCGATGTGGAATTCTCACAGTCGCGCCGGGATGTATACGGCGGTTCCGGCCCATAGCTGACGTCTGGAGCGTCCGCTCCAGGGTAGTCGGCTGAAGCTGGATGTTGAGTAGAAGGGGTGTCTTTTACTGCTCCAGAGCGCCCAAAATGCTGCGGTAGCCAGGGGTCACTTCAAATGCCATTGCTTGAGAAGCAGCAGTTTGCCAGCAAAATGCTCCACTGAGACGTGTTCGCGGAGCCAAACAGTCATCTATCCTGCGCGGCGGTCAGCTCCGACTTACGTCGCTGGCTTTTATCAACGTCGGGCACTTATAGCTGCAGGCTGAGTGGGTGACATTCCTGAATTCCCAATCTCGTCCTCTGAAAAACCTCTTGCCAGAACGGCGCAGCCGCTAAATCTATAGGTTCGGCGAGAGGCAAGCCGCAATCAAGCTCCCCTCGATTAAGAAGGCGGAGCCAGAGGGAGAACCATGATGACCGAAACCGTGAAGCCACGTTCCAGCCGCCGGAATTTCATGAAGGTTGCCGGCCTCGCCGGCGCCGGCGCCATCGCCATGCCGCAGGTCAGCCGCGCCCAGACCGTGACCTGGAAGTATCAGTCGACGTGGCCGACAAAGGACATCTTTCACGAGTTTGCGGGCGACTTTGCCAGGCGCGTAAACGAAATGTCGGGCGGGCGTCTGAAGCTGGATGTGCTGGCCGCCGGCGCAGTGGTGCCAGCCTTCCAGATGCAGGATGCTGTGGCCGCAGGAATTCTCGATGCTGGGCACGGCGTCTGTGCCTATTGGTACGGCAAGAACAAGGCGTTCTCTTTGTTTGGGACGCCGCCTTCCTTGGGCTGGGATGCCCATAGCTTCCTCGCCTGGATGAATTATGGCGGCGGCTACGACCTCTACAACGAGCTCGTTCAGCAGCAGCTCAAGCTGAACTTGGTCGGCTTCCTCACCGGGCCGATGCCGTGCCAGCCGCTCGGATGGTTCAAGAAAGAGCTGAAGACGGCGGACGACTTCAAGGGGCTGAAATACCGCACCGTCGGCCTCGCCGCCGATCTGATGCGCGAGATGGGCGCGGCGGTGACGATCCTGGCCGGCGGTGAAATCGTGCCGGCGCTCGAGCGCGGCGTCATCGACGGGGCGGAGTTCAACAACCCGTCCTCCGACTCGCTCCTCGGCTTCCAGGACGTTGCCAAGGTGTTCATGCTGCAGAGCTATCACCAGGCGGCGGAGAGCTTCGAGATCATCTTCAACAAGACGAAGTTCGACGCGCTCTCGCCGGAGCTGAAGGCGATCGTGAAATACGCGGCCGAATCGGCCTCTTCCGACATGTTGTGGAAGGCGCTCGATCGCTATTCCAAGGATCTGGAGATGCTGCGCGGGAAGGGCGTCAATGTGGTGCAGACGCCGGAAGCGATCCTGAAGTCGCAGCTCGCCGCCTGGGACAAGGTCCTCGAGAAGCTCTCGGCCGAGAATGCCTTCTTCAAGAAGGTCGTGGAGTCGCAGAAGGCCTGGGTGAAGCGCTCCGTCGGCTATGAGCGGGTCAACACGCCGTCTCGCGAGCTGGCATACACCCACTTCTTCAAGGCCTGAGGCCCCCGCCCCACGCCATCGACGCCGGCCGCCAGCGCGCGGCCGGACGCCTGCTCGGACAGAGCGGAGGCGTCCGGCCGGTGCGCGCGACGACCAAGCGCCTGCGCTGCCTCGCGCGCCCCGATCCCAACCGGACCTGTTCATGAAGCTCATCTTAGCGATCGACAAGTTCAACACCGCCATCGGCAAATTCGCCGGCTGGAGTATCCTGATCCTGACATTTGCGATCAGCTACGAGGTGTTCGCGCGGTATGCACTCCGCGCGCCGACCGAATGGGCCTTCGACGTCAGCTACATCCTGTATGGGACCCTGTTCATGCTGGCGGGCCCCTATGCGCTGGCGCGCAATGCGCATGTGCGCGGCGACTTTCTCTATCGCCAGTGGAGCCCGCGGACGCAAGCCAGGCTGGACCTGACCCTCTACTTGGTCTTCTTCTTCCCGGGCATCATCGCGCTGGCCTGGGCAGGCTACAAATTCGCAGCGTTCTCTTGGATGATCGGCGAGCATTCCTCGAACTCGCCAAACGGACCGCCGCTCTATCACTTCAAGTCGCTGATCCCGATCGCGGGGGTGCTGATGACGGTCCAGGGTCTGGCGGAAATGGCGCGCTGCGTTATCTGCCTGCGCACCGGCGAGTGGCCAGCCCGGCTGCATGATGTTGAGGAAACCGAGAAACTCATTTTGGAAAATGCAGCCCTCGCCGAGGGCGCGCCGCAGGTAGGGAAAGCCGTCTGATGTTTGGCATGGGCAATCCCGAACTTGGCGTGCTGATGCTCGTCCTATTCATCGTCTTCATCATGCTCGGCTTTCCCATCGCTTTCACGCTGATGGCGCTGGGGGTCGGCTTCGGCTACTGGGCGATGGGCGACATCGTGTTCAACCTCGTTGTGCAGCGAACCTATTCCGTCATGGCCAACGACGTGCTGGTTTCGATCCCGCTGTTCATCTTCATGGGTTACATTATCGAGCGGGCGAACATCCTCGACAAGCTGTTCAAGTCGATCCAGCTTGCGCTTGGCAATGTACCCGGCTCGCTTGCCATCGCCACGCTGGCTACCTGCGCGATCTTTGCTACCGCGACGGGCATCGTCGGGGCTGTGGTGACGCTTATGGGTCTGCTCGCCTTCCCGGCGATGCTGCGCGCCGGCTACGACGTTAAGCTCTCGGCGGGCGTCGTCTGCGCCGGCGGCTGCCTCGGCATCCTGATTCCGCCCAGCGTGATGCTGATCCTCTACGGGGCCACTGCGGGCGTGTCGGTGCCCAAGCTCTACGCCGGAGCGCTCTTTCCCGGTTTGCTGCTCGCCAGCCTCTATATGATATATGTGCTGGTGCGCTGCTGGCTGAACCCAAGCCTGGCGCCGAAGCTGCCGAAGGAGGAGACAGATGTCCCGTGGTCGACCGTCCTACGGGCTCTAGCGACCAGCTTCTTCCCGCTGACCCTGCTGATCATGTCAGTGCTCGGGGCCATCTTCTTCGGGCTCGCCACGCCAACCGAAGCCGCAGCGATCGGCGCGCTCGGGAGCCTGCTGCTGGCTGCAGCCTATCGCTCTCTGACGTTCGAGAAGGTGCGGGAATCGGTGGTGCTGACGGCGCGCACCGCGGCGATGGTGTGCTGGCTCTTCGTCGGCTCCTTCATCTTTTCCTCGATTTTCGCAATTCTGGGCGGGCATGAACCGATCAAGAACCTAGTCACGGCCATGGATCTCTCGCCCACCATGTTTTTAATCGTGGCGCAGATAATCATTTTCATACTGGGCTGGCCGCTGGAATGGACCGAGATCATCGTGATTTTCGTGCCGATCTTCCTGCCCCTTCTCGAGTTCTTTAAGATCGATCCGCTGTTTTTTGGCATCCTCGTGGCCTTGAACATCCAGACCTCATTTCTTTCGCCGCCGGTGGCAATGGCTCCGTTCTATCTGAAAGGCATCGCGCCGCCGCATATCACAATCAACGAGATTTTCTCGGGCGTAATGCCATTCCTCATGCTTGTCTTCGTCGCGCTGGTGCTTGTCTATGTGTTTCCGGGGATCGCCCTGTGGCTACCGAAGTATCTCTATGGCTGAACTGCCACACTGACCTGCCACCGATTTCCTGGACCGTTCAAAGCTGGAAAATTCCAGTTTAGCAGCACTGGCTGTGGCCGGAGCGTCAAAGGCCCAAAATATTGCCTCTTGATTGGAGTGCTTAGGCCGTTGCGACTTCCTTTCTCAGCATTGGCGGAAGGCCTGCGGCGCTGGATAAGCTGAGGCAGGCGCTCGGCGGCTCGGGCATCTCGATACTCCGCTAAACGCACGTCATTGTGCGTCTCATGCAGCGAATGTCTGGTCGCGGCCGACTGCCAACTTCGGCTTTTGGCGCATCTCGCAGGGATCGGCGTCCGACGCTTTGGCCCTCAGCCGACATCCGCAACCGGCCTGGCCGGCGTGGCCGCCCCCCCGCATCGGCCATCCCGGTTCAGTCGATTTCAAAGACGGAAATGACGCGGATCCATAGTTGACTGCCTGCGCCGATCCTGCATACTGACTTGCAGGTCAGTAAGGGTTATGACGTGAGTAAGCCTGTCTTCGATCTGATTGTGGTAGGCGGCGGCGGCGCGGGCTTGATGAGCGCTCTGGCCGCAGCGCGACACGGGCGATCCGTGCTGCTCCTAGAAAAGGCGGCCGAGCTCGGCGGCACCACCGCCCTTTCGGTTGGCACGGTCTGCGCATCCGGGACGCGGCTGCAACGCGAGATGGGCATCGACGACGACCCCGATGCGCATTTCGCCGATCTCGACGCGTTTGTCGGCCCGCTCGGCAACCGCGACAACCTCGCTTTGCGGCGGATCCTGGTCGATGAGGCGCCGGAAACCATTGCGCTGCTGGAGGAGCTCGGCGTCACCTTCATGGGGCCGCTCCCGGAGCCGCCGCACCGGCAGCCGCGGCTCCACGCCATCATCCCGCATTCGCGCGGCTTCATCGTCCATCTCGAAAAGGCCTGCCGCGCGAGCGGCGTCACGATCCGCACCAACCAGCCGGTCGGGTCGCTGATCCATCGTGACGGCCGGGTGCGCGGCGTCGTCATCGGAGGGGATCGCGATGACGCCGGAGCCACGCGGATCGAGGCGCGCCTCGGCGTGATCCTGGCCTCGGGAGACTTCAGCTCGGCAGCGCTGGAGTTCAAGCGGCGCTACATGGACGGTCCGTTGCTGGAAATCGGCGGCATCAATCCGACCAGCACCGGCGACGGGCAGGCGATGGGCGAGGCTGTCGGCTCGGAAGTCTTGAACGGCGATCTGGCCTGGGGACCGGAGATCCGGTTCGCGGCCCCGCCGCGCCCGAGCCTGATCGCGCGCCTGCCGACCAGCCCCTGGTTCGCAAGGCTCGTTCTCGCGGCCAAGAAGCGCCTGCCGGATGCGCTGCTGCGCCCGTTCCTGCTGCGCTTCGTCACCACCTATCTTGCACCGTCGCCCGGCCTGTTCCGCTCCGGCGCGATCCTGGTCAACCAGCGCGGCGAGCGCTTCTGCGATGAAACGGCGCGTCCGCAGGATGAGATCGGGCGCCAGACCGGGCAGTCGGCCTTCATAATCTGCGACGCGGTGATCGCCGGGCGTTTCGAGGCTTGGCCGCATTTTGTCTCGACCGCCCCAGGCGTCGGCTTCGCCTATCTCTCGGACTATGCCCGCTCGCGCCCCGATCTCTACACCACTGCGCCGACGCTGCAGCAGCTTGCGGGCAGGATCGGCGTGCCGCCCGACAGCCTGGTCGCCAGCGTCGCCTCGCATAATGCCGCGCTAGGCGCTGGCGATGGCTCGCGCCTGCCGATCGCGAAGGGCCCGTTCGTCGCGCTCGGCCCGGCAAAGTCGTGGATCGTGTTCAGCGAAGGCGGCCTGCGCATCGACACCGGGTTCCGGGTGCTCGATCGTGGCGGGGCCGCCATTCCCGGGCTCTACGCCGCCGGCTCGGCCGGGCAAGGCGGTGTGCTCTTGGAAGGTCACGGCCATCATCTGGCCTGGGCCTTCACATCGGGCCGGCTCGCCGGCCGCAACGCCGCCAGGGCTGCCCTGCCCGACTGACCGTCAGCCGACGCCGGCCGGGCCAATAACAAGAACCACGCGCAACCACAGAGGGAAAGTCCAACACATGTCGAAATTCAAGATCGCTCTCGCCGCCACCGCCGTTGTTGCGGGGCTTGGTTTTGGTGCGCCCGTGGCGCAGGCCCAGAACAAGCTCGAACTCAACATGGCGACGCCCTGGGCGGGCGGCCATTGGCTCGACATCGGCGCCAAGAAATACGCCGAGAATGTCGAGCGCATGACGGAAGGCCGCATCAAGATCAACGTCTTCCCGGCCGGCGCGCTCGGTCCGGCGCTGAAGGTCACGGAAACCGTGCAGAAGGGCGTGGCCGATATGGGCCATTCCTGGCCGGGCTATGACTGGGCCGTCGATCGCACCGGCGCCATCTTCTCCGGCTGGTCGGCCGGGCCCAACCCGGAAGAGATGATGATGTGGCTCTTCAACGGCGGCGGCGCCGAGCTCTGGAAGCAGTGGCGCAAGGAGAAGTTCGACGTCGTCGCCTTCCCCTGCGGCGTGCTGGAGACCGAGTTCTTCATGCACTCGCACAAGCCGATCCGGACGGCCGACGACATGAAGGGGCTGAAGCTGCGCACCTCCTCGTCCTGGGCCGAGATCGCGCCGATGCTGGGCGCTTCGACCGTGGTCTTGCCGGGGTCGGAAGTGTTCAGCGCGCTCGAGCGCAAGGTCGTCGACGCCATCGAGTGGGGCGGGCCGGGCAGCAACCTCTCCGAGGGTTTCCACAAGGTCGCGAAATACATCATCATGCCCGGCCTGCATGCGCCGTCGGGCGCGCATGACTGCATCTTCAACAATGCGACCTGGGCCAAGATCGGCGACAAGGACAAGCAGCTGCTCGAGCTCGCCGGCCGCCTGACCGTGTTCGACAGCTATCTCGGCTACGCCAAGAGCGATCTCGACGCCTACAAGCAGATTCGCGCGACGCCGAACCTCGAAGTGATCCAGGTCGATCCGAGCCTGACCGCCGCCGTGGTCAAGGTCTCGACCGAATGGGCGGAGAAGCAGGCCGCCAGCAACGCCTGGTTCAAGAAGGCCTTCGACAGCCAGAAGGCGTTCATGGCTTCGGTCAAGCCGCTGGCCGAGTTCCGCTTCGCCACCGGCTCGCGCTGACGCCTGCCGCCGGCGGCGCCGCATCGGCGCCGCCGGCATCCCTTCTGGATCGAGGTCGATCAATGCCCATCATCCGTTTCGTCGGCCTCCTGTCGCTGTGGTCGGGGCGGCTCGGCGCCTTCGTCGTGCTGCCGCTCGTGCTGGCCATGGTCTTCGAAGTGGTCAGTCGCTACGCCTTCGCGGCGCCCACGGCCTGGGCCTTCGAGCTCAGCTACATGATGATGGGCACGATCTTCCTGCTCGGCCTGTCCTATGCCGTGCTGCAGAACCAGCACGTCAATGTCGACTTCATCCATCAGATGCTGCCGCGGCGCGGCGTCGCCGTCATCGACGCCATCGGCTATGTGCTGATGGCCGGCATGCTGGCCTGGCTGACCAATGTGCTGGTCGCAAACGCCATCGGCGTCTATCGCAGCGGCGAGGGCTCGGGCCTCTCGGCCTGGAACCCGCCGATCTGGCCGTATCGCTGCATCTATGCGCTCGGCTTCGGCCTGTTTGCGCTGCAATGCCTCGGCAAGGCGATCGAGAACCTGCTCATCGTATTCGGGCGCGAGACCCAAGGATCGGCCCGATGACCGCGCAGACCGTCCTCTGGATGTTTCCGGCCCTGCTGGGCCTGATCTTTCTCGGTTTCCCCGTCGCCTTCTCGATGATGCTCGCCGCGCTCGGCTTCGGGCTGATGCGCTTCGGCGGCACGCTGGTGCACCAGTTCGCCCAGCGCATCGACGATC
>OFDN01001114.1_pt1 | contig 18864 bp, 16 predicted proteins | sample 1520971 | NCBI WGS metagenome assembly OFDN01 (sample SAMEA94257418, study PRJEB24077) | hot springs metagenome | biome: Aquatic biome; feature: Geographical feature; material: Water | place: India | collected 2012-06-12 | depth 5 m
TGAACTCGATGACGTCGTGGCCCTGGTTCATGCAGTGCTTGATCAGCGGATAGCCGGCGAGCGCGCCGATCACGAAGATGCCCGGCGCGGTGCTCTCAAACACCGGCGACAGCTTCGGAAAGGCGCCGCGGTCCTCGCTGGTGAACTCGATCCCGCAGTCCTCGACGAAGGCGCGCGGCGGGGCTGAGCCGATGCGGGCGATGATCCGGTCGCAGGGAATGCGGATTTCCCCGTCGCGGGTGGTCAAGGTGATCCAGCCCGGCTCGATCGCCTTGGTCTCGCTCTCGGTGCGGATGGTGAGCTTGCCGGCCTCGTGATCGGCCATCAGCGCGCTGACATTGGCGGCCTTGGCGGTCGGGAACTCGGTGCTGCGGTTGAGGATCGAGACGGTGTTCCTCTGCGCCGGGTCTTCGGCGAGGCCCCGCGCGTTCTCGATCCCCGCATCGCCCGTGCCGACGATGACGATATGCTCGTCGACATATTCGCTGGGATCGTCGAGCTGGTACTGCACATGCGGCAGGTCCGCGCCCGGGCAGCGCATCAGGTTCGGGTTGCCCTGTGTGCCGATGGCGAGCACGACGTTCTCGGCCATCACCACCTCGCCGCTGGTCAGCTCGATCGCGTAGGGCGGGGCGTGGCGCTGGAGTTCCCTGACGCTCTTCGTCCCGTCGCGCGCGCGGGTGACGATCTGCTGGACCGAACCGGGAATGGCCTCGCCCGTGCCGCGGATCGCCTTGGCTTCGGCGTGATACTTTACATTGACCTTGTGGCCCGCGATCTGCTCGTCCCAGATGCCCAGGATGGCTTCGCGCTTGCCCGCCTCGAAATCGATGTCCGAGCGCAGCACCAGATTGCTGGGCGTCGCCATGACGTGCTTGCCCTTCTGGTACTTGTAGATCGTGTCCGAGAGGTGGTCGGTCTTCTCGAGCAGAACATGGCTCAGCCCCAGCGCCGCTGCACGCGCGGCCGCGCTGAGGCCCGCCGGGCCCGAACCGATGATCGCGACTTTGAAAATCCCGCTCACCTATCCTCCCCCTCGCGGATAGATCGCCCCCTGCTCTGCACCATACCCAAAACCGCCCCCGATGCCAGAGCGAATTGCCCCTGCATCGCGCCAGTGCTAGCGGTGCGCGCATGGGACAGGGCGAAACGCTGCCTGAGGGCGGATCATCGAAGGCGGGCTGGTTCTTGCTGGGGGCAGCGCTGCTGCTGGCGGCAGGCTCGATCGGATTCAACATCTATCAGGGCGCGGGCGGACCCGCCGAGCCTGCGGCGGCGACGGGCGGCGAAGGCTCGATCGAGGCGCTGCGCGCGGCGGCCGAGGCCTCGACCGACGATGCCGGCCCGTGGGGCGACCTTGCCTTCGCCTATTTCAACCAGGGCCAGTACGATGAAGCCGCCGCCGCCTATCGCCGCGCGGTCGCCATCGCGCCGGGCGAGGCGGTGCTGTGGTCGGCGCTCGGCGAGACGCTGGTGCTGGCGAGCAAGCGCGACCCGATCCCGGCCGAAGCCTTGCAGGCGTTCCAGAAGGCGGTGTCGCTCGACCCCGAGGACCCGCGCGGGCGCTATTTCCTCGCCGCGAAGAAGGACCTCGACAAGGATCACGAGGGTGCGATTGCCGCATGGCTCGATCTGCTCGCCGATTCTCCGCAGGGCGCGCCGTGGGAGGCGGACCTTGTGCGCACCATCGAGCAGGTCGGGCAGATCAACACAATCGACGTCGCAGGCCGCATCGCCAAGGCGCAAGCAAAGCGGAAGCCCGCGCTGATCGCACCGGGATCGGGCGCGGTGGCGGGCGATCAGGCCTCCTCGTCGCTGCGCGGGCCGACGGCAGCGGACGTCGCGGCGGCGGGCGCGATGAAGCCGAGCGAGCAGCGCCAGATGGCCGAAGGCATGGTCGAACAGCTCGAAACGCGGCTCGCCAAGGAGCCGAAGAACATCGATGGCTGGGTGATGCTGATCCGCAGCCGCATGACGCTGGGCGAACCGGCCAAGGCCAAGGCGGCGCTGGATGCGGCGGTCAAGGCCAACCCGGCCAACGCGGCGCAACTGCGCGAGGCGGCGGCGCAGCTGGGGGTCAGGTAACCGGCTGGCGCAGCGGCCCGCGCGCGGGATCATGGGCCTCGATCCGGCGGAACACGGCGGTGGTGATGGCGATCGCCAGCGCCGTCAGGGCTAGCCCTGCGACCACGTCGACCCAATAGTGCCAGCGGGTCGCGACGGCCTCGAACACGATGAACACGAACAGCGGCAAATAGGCGATGCCGAGCCAGCGCGCGTGTTTCCAGGCATAGCACAGGAACACCGCCGATGAGGCGACATGCAGCGAGGGCATGGCGGCGACCGCGGCGAACAGGAACGCGCTGCCCTCGCTCGCGATCCATGCCCGCTCCCCGGCGGCGAGCGCGAGGTAGCCGCCGTGCATGTGCTGCTGGCGCGCCGTCTCCAGCGCATTGGCGCCCGGCTCGTAGAGGAACGGGCCGACCGCCGGCATGATGCAATAGGCCAGCGCGCCCAGCACATGCACCAGCATCGCGGCGAAGATGACCTTGCGGAACACGATGAAGGCCTGCATCGAATGGACGATGATGCTGCCGGCGAACATCGCCAGGAAGGCGAACAGGTAGAGATGCTCGCCCGCCGGCATCACTGTTTCGGCCAGGTGGTGCACCCCGAACGCCAGATCGACCAGCGGCCGGACCACCTGGTCGGTCTGCCAGTACAGCCCGTCCCACAGGCGCGGGTTGATAAGGCTCATCCACAGCTTGATGTTGAAATGGGTGATCAGGATGACGGCATAGGCGAAGGCGGCCGCGGCATAGTAGACCAGCCGCATCGTCTGCTTCGCCAGCACCAGGATCGCGCCCAGCAGGCCGATCAGCGACAGCGGGACGCCGTAGCTCATCCCCGTGAAGGCCAGCGACTGGCCCGAGGGCAGCGAGATCGCGAGATCGAGCGATGCCGCGATCACGCCCCCTGCCGCCGCGAAGCACAGGGCCAGGATCAGCTCCGGAAAGGGGACGAAGAAAATCAGCTTCGCGCGGCGCGACACTGTGAGCGATTGTGTGTCTTCAACCGCAATCGGCTTCATCAGGTTCATGCGCGGGGAAATGTCTTTTCGTAAGATGCGGCAGGGCAGGATTTGCAGAAAAGCAGCGCGTCCGCCCCTTGGTTACGATTTCATGGCGGAAAAATGACAAACTGCCAAAGAAAACCAACCTGCCGGAACGAAAACGAGGCCCGGCATGCCGGACCTCGCATCGTTTCACGCATCCTGCTCCCGCCGGGGGGAGCGGTGCGGGCAGGGCTCAGACCACCCCGAAGGCCAGCATCGCGTCGGCGACCTTCTTGAAGCCCGCGATGTTCGCGCCCTTGACATAGTCGATATAGCCGCCGCCCTGATCGCCGTAGCGGATGCAGGAATTGTGGATGCCGGACATGATGTCCTTGAGCATCTGCTGCAGTTCCTCCTCCTTCCACGAGCGGCGTTCGGAGTTCTGGCTCATCTCGAGGCCCGAGACCGCGACCCCGCCCGCGTTGCTCGCCTTGCCCGGCGCGTAGAGGATCCTGGCGTGCTTGAAGGTGTGCACCCCGTCGAGATCGGTCGGCATGTTGGCGCCCTCGGAAACCGCGCGGCAGCCGTTGGCGACCAGCATCTTGGCGTCCTCGCCGAGCAGCTCGTTCTGCGTGGCGCAGGGGAGGGCAACGTCGCAGGGCACGCCCCACGGGGTCTTGCCTGCATGGAAAGTCGCCTTGGGGAAGGCCTCGACATATTCCTCGATCCGGCCGCGGCGGTGGGTCTTGTGGGTCTTGACCCAGTCGATCTTTTCCTGATCGATCCCGTCGGGATCATGGATGAACCCGCCCGAATCCGACAGGGTCAGCACCTTGCCGCCAAGCTGGACGATCTTCTCGGCCGCATGGGTCGCGACGTTGCCCGAGCCTGAGATCACCGCGGTCTTGCCCTCGAGGTTTTCGCCTTTGGTCGCCAGCATGTTCTCGAGGAAGTAGACCGCGCCATAGCCGGTCGCCTCGGTGCGGATCAGCGAGCCGCCCCATTCCAGCCCCTTGCCGGTCAGCACCCCGGTGAAGTTGTTGGTGATGCGCTTGTACTGGCCGAACATGAAGCCGATCTCGCGCCCGCCCACGCCGATATCGCCCGCCGGCACGTCGATATCGGCACCGATGTGGCGGTAGAGCTCGGTCATGAAGCTCTGGCAGAAGCGCATGATCTCGCGCACGCTCTTGCCCTTGGGGTTGAAGTTGGAGCCGCCCTTGCCGCCGCCCATCGGCAGGCCGGTGAGCGCGTTCTTGAAGGTCTGTTCGAAAGCGAGGAACTTCAGCACCGATTCGGTCACGCTCGGGTGGAAGCGAATCCCGCCCTTGTAGGGGCCGATCGCGTTGTTGTTCTGCACGCGCCAGCCGCGCTGGACGCGGATATTGCCGGCATCGTCTTCCCAGCAGACGCGGAAGGATACCACGCGGTCGGGCTCGGCGATGCGGCGGAGGATCTGCTGGGAGTGATACTCCTCCTTGTCCTCCATGAATTCGAAGATGTCCTCGGCCACTTCCTGGACCGCCTGGACGAATTCCGGCTGATGCGGATTGCGTTTCTTCACGCCCTCCATGAAGCCGTTGAGATCGACGTGATCGGTAACTGCCATGATGTATTCCCCCCCTGCTCGTGGCTATATGCGCCCCTGATGCGCCTCGCTTGTCGATTTGCGGCAGAACCATCTTCCCAAATAGTGGCACTTCCATGGCAGGGAGGGACAGGCGGGCAGGGGGTGATCAGATCGCCGAGGAAAATGTGCGCGGGGCGGCGGCGCGGTAGGCGTCGAACAACGCGGCGATGACGCGGGCATAGGGCAGGCCCTGGGGAGGAATCGCCAGATGCCGGCCGCGCAGCTGTGCGAGGCCCGCGTCGATGAAGGGGGGGAGACGCTCCGAGACTTCGGCAAGGAGATCCTCGGGCAGCTCCGCCTCGCCCGCGCACAGCAGCGCCTCGATCACCCCCCCGCGGCGCTGGTCTTCCGCAGTGCGGGCAATGCCGTGGCCCGCCGACAGACGCCCCGCCTCGCTCAGCTGGCGATAGGTGGCGGTGTGCTTCTCGTTCTGCGCGAGGAGGCCGGGAAAGCCGCTGATCGCGCTCGCGCCGAGGCCGATCAGCACTTCGGAAGGATCGTCGGTGAATCCCTGGAAATTGCGCCGCAGCCTGCCGGCCTGCGCCGCGCGCGCCATCGGATCATGGGGCAGCGCGAAGTGATCGAAGCCGATCGCCTGATAGCCGCCCGCCGTCAGCATCCGGTGCGCCTCACTCGCCATGGTGAAGCGCGCCGCAGCGCCGGGGAGGTCACCTGCGCGGATCATCGTCTGGCGCGGCACGAGATGCGGCACATGGGCATAGCCGAACACCGCAATCCGGTCCGCACCCAGCTTGCGGGTCAGCTCGAGGCTGTCTTCCAGATCGGCCTCGCTCTGATGGGGCAGGCCGTACATCAGATCGAAGTTCAGCGACGTGACGCCGCCCTTGCGCAGCCAGTCGGTGCTGCGGCAGATCATGGTGAGCGATTGCTCGCGCCCGATCGCCTTCTGGCAGTGCGCGGCGAAGGTCTGCACGCCCATGCTCGCCCGGCTGATGCCGGTGCGCCTGAGCACAGTGCTCCATTCGGCGGTGAGGCTGCGCGGGTCGAGCTCGATCGACCATTCGGGGGCGGACAGCGGCAGGTGGGCGTGGAGCGCATCGACAAGGCCGAGGAACTCGCCGGTCAGGATCGCATTGGGGCTGCCCCCGCCAAAGGCGATGCGCCGCACCCGCGCGTCTTCGGGCAGCAGGCTGCCGACGGTGGCGATTTCCTGATGCAGCGCGGCGAGATATGCTTCCAGCCGCGCGCGCTTGCCCGAGACGGCGGTGTTGCAGCCGCAATAGAAGCAGATCGCCTCGCAGAAGGGGATGTGGAGATAGAGCGAGATGTCCCCGCTCGCCTCCGCGATGGCGCGCTCGATGGTGCCGGGCACGAGCGGGCCGAAGTCCGCGGCGGTCGGATAGCTGGTATATCGCGGCACGGGGGTCGCGAGCAGCTCGGGGTGATAGGTCCACATGAGGCGCTTAAAGCGCTCCCGCCGCACCCCGTCTTTGCGCGAGATCAATTTCCCCGTTTCGGATGTTTTGATTGATCTTTTTCCCGGCAGGTCCCCGCGTGGCAGGCCTTGGGGTGGCAGTCGCCTTCTTGCGCGGGGCGTTCGTCCTCGAGCGGGATTGTGATCGTGCCGCCGTTGCACAGGTGCATGGTGAGAGTCTGGCCGGGCGGGGCAGGCAGGGGGCCGATCATCACCGGGGCAAGTGCGGCCAGCGCGAGGGGGAGCAGGTTCACGAGGCTTCCTCCTCATCGATGAGGATGCGGTGGGCGGCCCCGTCCATGTCGTCATACTGGCCGGCGCGCATCGACCACAGGAAGGCGGCGAGGCCGAGAAGGCCCATGCCGAGCGCGATGGGGATGAGGATCGCAAGCCCGGTCATTGCGACGCTCCGGGGGCTGCTCCCGCCAGCCGCAGCGAATTGGCGATCACCACCAGCGAGGACACCGACATCGCGATCGCCGCGACCAGCGGCGTCACCTGCCCGGTCAGCGCCAGCGGCACGGCGAGGACGTTGTAGGCGATCGAGAAGCCGAAATTCTGCCGCACCACCGCCATGGTTCGCCGCGCGACCCTGACCGCGAGCGCGACCGGCATCAGCGGCTCGCCGATGAACACCGCGTCGGCCGCCTGCTGGCTGGCGTCGGACGCGGTCCCGGGCGCGATCGAGGCGTGGGCGGCGGCGAGCGCGGGGCCGTCGTTGAGGCCGTCGCCGACCATCAGCGGGCGGTGCCCCGCGACCTTGAGCGCCTCGAGCGCGGCGAGCTTCCCGCGCGGATCGGCCTCGGATTGCGCGGGCAGGCCCAGCGCCCTGGCGATGGCAGCGACAGGCGCGGCGCGGTCGCCCGAGAGGATGCGCGCGGGCAGGCCCTCGGCCGCAAGCGCAGCGAGCGCGGCGGCGGCATCGGGGCGCAGGGGATCGGAAAAGACGATGACCTGCCGGGTCTCGCCGATCCTGAGGGTGGCGGCGAGCAGGGCCCCATCATCTTTGGCGGCTACGCCTTCGGGATTCGGGCCCTCGGGCTTTTCCAGTGCGACCCTCAGCCCTTGCCAGCGCCCTTCGAGCCCGGCGCCGCTCGCTTCGGCGATGCCGGTGACGACGGCCGGCGTCACGCCCTCGCGCAGCAGTGCGGCGGCAAGGCCGCGGCTCAAGGGATGGCGGCTGGTCTGGGCGAGCGCGAGGGCGATGCTGCGCGCTTGCGGGTCGAGCCCGGCGATGTCGGCGCGCGGGGTGCCGAGCGTGAGCGTGCCGGTCTTGTCGAGCACCGCCAGATCGCACTCGGCCAGACGCTCGAGCGCGCTGCCGTCCTTCACCAGCAACCCGCGCCGCATCAGCGCGCCGCTCGCCACGACCTGCGCGGCGGGAACCGCAAGTCCCATCGCGCAGGGGCAGGTGATGATGAGCACGGCAATCGCGATGGTGAGCGATGCGTGCCACCCGGCGCCCGCGATCATCCACCCCGCGAAGGCAAGCAGCGCCAGCGCGTGCACCACCGGCGCATAGAGCCGCGAGGCACGGTCGGCGATGCGGACATAGGCGGAGCGCGATTGCCCCGCCTCGTCCATCGCCCGCGCGATCTCGGCGAGCGCGGTATCCTCGGCCACGCGGGTGAGCCGCACCGTGAGGGGCGCGCCCATGTTGATCGCGCCCGCGTGGACGACCGATCCGGGCGCGACGGGTTCGGGCGCGCTCTCGCCGGTGAGCATGGCGTTGTCGAGAGCGCTGGTGCCCTCCACCACCTCGCCGTCCGCCGCGAGCGCCTCGCCGGCGGCGACCAGCACCAGCATCCCGGGCAGGAGGTCTTTCGCCGCCACCCGCCGGGTTGTGCCATCGGGCGCGATGACGCTGGCGCTCCTGCCCATCCGCCCGAGCAGCGCGCCGATCCCCGCGCGAGTGCGGGTGCGCATCTCGGCATCGAGCGCGCGGCCCGCCAGCAGGAAGAACAGCAGCATCACGGCGCTGTCGAAGAAGGCATGCGCGCCGCCGGTGATGGTCTCGTAAAGCGACATGCAGGTCGCGAGGATCACGCCGATGGAGATCGGCACGTCCATATTGGTGCGCCGGTGCTTCAGCGCCATCCATGCGCTCGCGAAGAAGGGACGGCCCGCATAGGCGATCACGGGGAGGGCAATGGCGGCGGAGAGCCAATGGAACAGGTCTCTGGTGGCCCCGTCCGCGCCCGACCACACGCTGACCGAGAGCAGCATGATGTTCATCGTCCCGAAGCCCGCGACCCCGAGCGCGCGGGTCAGCCGCTTGCGTTCGGCATCGTCGCTGGCGAGCGGATTGTCGGCGACCGGCTGGGATTCGAACCCGAGCGCGAGCAGCGCCGCCGTCAGCGCGCCCTCGTCCAGCGCCGGATCATGGCTGATCGCGACACGCTTGGCCGAGAGGTTCGCGCGGGCGGCGGCGATGCCGGGGGTCTTGGCGAGCTCGCGCTCGATCTTGCCGATGCAGCCGGCGCATTTCATGCCGGGCACGGTCAGCCTTGTTGTGGCCAGCGGCGTCTCGGCCGCGAGGTGGAGGGCGGGCGCGTTCACCTGAGTTCGGCCTCCCCGGCCCATGCCTCGCCGCCCGCCCGGATCGCGAGGCGCAGCTGCCAGCGGCCGGGAGCGAGGGCCTCGTTTGAGACCCAGGTCCCCTTGGCCGTCGGCGCGAAGGTCAGCGGCTGCGCCTCGCGCGCGCCGAGCGGACGTTCGGCGGTGGCGGTCATCCGCGCCCCTGCAGGCACGCCGAGCGCTTCGACCACCACGCGCCCGTCGGCGCGGCGATGCGGCACCGCCTGCCAGCCCAGCGCCTTCGAGGCTGCCGCCTGCTTGAGCCAGCCGTTGTAGTTCTGGCTGGCGACGTAGGAGTTGTCGACGACGGTGCCGTGGAAGCTCCCGACCGCGATGCTCGCCATCAGCAGGTTCACCGCGATGACTATGGCGAACCCGCCGACGAAGATCGCGGCCATGTGCTTGCCGGTGAAGTTCTTGCGAGCTTGGGCCATCATTCGCTCCCCGGCATGGCAAAGGTGGTTTCCTCGGTATCGGTCTCGCGCTGCTCGTCGAGCGCGGTGAGGCGGAAGGCGAAGGCGCTGGCGCTCGCGCCGCTCGGCAGCAGCACATAGGCGCGCAGCACCCGCGTTTCGTTGGCGCGGACGGTGACGGTCTGCGCGGGCGCGGCGTTTTCGAGGCTGATGCTGTCGGTCCACATCACCGCCCCTGCGGGCAGACCCTGAAGCGCCACTTCCATCTCGCGCGGGCGGGCCTCCATGTTGCGCAGGCGCAGCGTGTAGGCGTTCCGGACCGAGCCGTCCTTCAGCAGCATGAAGGGCGGGTTGCGGTCGGGCGCGACGGTCAGGTCGGTGTGGCTGCGAGTGCCGAGCGCGAAGAGCAGCCCCGCGCCGATCCCCGCCCAGACAGTGAAGTAGATGAACACGCGCGGCCGCAGCAGCGCCTTCCATGCCGGGCGGGCGGGTGCGCCCGCGCGTTCGGCGTCGCATTGCTCGAGGGTTGCATAGTCGATCAGGCCCCGCGGACGCCCGGTCTCCTTCATCACCCGGTCGCAGGCATCGATGCACAGCCCGCAGGTGATGCAGCCGATCTGCTGGCCCTCGCGGATGTCGACCCCGGTGGGGCAGACCGCGACGCACAGCTGGCAATCGATGCAGTCGCCGTAAGCATCGAGGTTCTTCGCCGCCTTCTTGAGGCTGCCGCGCTGCTCGCCGCGCCAGTCCTTGTAGGTGACGATCAGGCTCTTCTCGTCGAGCATCGCGGTCTGGATGCGCGGCCAGGGGCACATGTAGATGCACACCTGCTCGCGCATGAAGCCGCCGAGCCAGAAGGTGGTGCCGGTGAGCACCGCGACCGTGGCATAGGCGATGGGGTCGGCGGTGCCGTGCCAGAAATCGTAAGTGAGGGTGGGCGCGTCGGCGAAATACATGATCCACGCGCCGCCGGTCCAGAAGGCGATCGCGAGATAGACCGCCCACTTGGCGAGGCGGCGGGTGGTCTTGGCCACGCCCCAGGGCGCCTTGTCCAGCCGCGCGCGGGCGTTGCGGTCGCCGTCGAAGAAGCGGTCGACGTGCTGGAACAGGTCGGTCCACACGGTCTGGGGGCAGGCATAGCCGCACCATGCGCGACCCACGGCGCTGGTCACGAGGAACAGGCCGATGCCCGCCATGATGAGCAAGCCCGCGACGAAGTAGAATTCGTGCGGCCAGATCTCGATGTCGAACATGTAGAAGCGGCGGTTCGCCAGATCGACCAGCACCGCCTGATCGGGGGCATAGGGCCCCCGGTCCCAGCGGATCCACGGGGTGGCGTAGTAGATCGTGAGGGTGATCGCCATGATCGCCCACTTGAAGCGCCGGAAGGGCCCGTCGATCCGCTTGTTGTGGACCGTGCGTCCGGCCTCGTAGAGCGCCGAGCCCATGAAGCCCGCGCTCTCCTCGAGAGCGGGCGCGGCAGGCTTGGTCCCCTCGGCCCCGAGCGCCCCGGCCCAGTCCCGCCTGGGCTTTTGCGCGTCCGGAGCGGGGCGATCGAGTTCGTCGGCTTGCGCCATCTTGCGGTGTCCTACTTGGCGGCGACTTGCGCCGCTTCCGGTTGGGGGGCGGCAGGCGCAGGGGCCTGACCGCCGCCGCGGGCGTGGACATAGGCGGCGAGCATCTTGATCGTCACCGGATCGAGCCGCCCCTGCCAGGCCGGCATCACGCCGTGGCGGGGGGCGAGGATCTGCTTGCCGATCGCCGACGCGCTGCCGCCATAGAGCCAGATCGCGTCGTTGAGCGCCGGGCCGCCGACCGCGGGCAGCCCTTCTCCGCCCGCCCCGTGGCAGGCCGCGCAATTGTCGGCGAACATCTGCGCGCCGGCGGCATTGGGCCTGGCCTTGCCCGAGAGCGAGAGCACATGGGCGGTGAGCGCACCGACCTGCGCAGGCTCGAGGCTGCCCTCGAAGGCCGGCATGAAATTGCTCCGCGTCTCGGCCGCCGCATCCCAGCGGATGCCGTGAGTGAGGGTGTATTCGATCTCGGTCAGCGTCCCGCCCCAGATCCAGTCATCGTCATTGAGGTTGGGATAGCCCGGCGATCCCGCCGCGCCCGCGCCGTGGCACTGGACGCAGTTGACCTTGAACGCCGCCGCCCCGCCCGCGACCGCCGCCTGCATCAGCGCCGGATCGGAAGGGAGCGCCTCGATCGGGGTCGCGGCGATCTTCGCCACCACCCCGGCGCGCGCGGCATCGGCGGCGCGCATCTCGGCGGCCAGAGCGCCCCGGCTCGACCAGCCGAGCGTGCCTGCCGTCGCCCGGTCGATCAGCGGCCAGGCGGGGTAGAGCACCACATAAACGACGGCGAACAGGATCGTCGCATAGAAGGTGTAGAGCCACCAGCGCGGCAGCGGCGTGTTGAGCTCCTCGATCCCGTCCCATTCGTGGCCGACGAATTCGGTGCCGGTGGGCTCGTCGATGCGCTTCTTAGTCATGGTCGTCATCCCTGAAGATCGAGTGCTTGGCATCGGCCACGTAGCGCTTGGCGCCGGGGCGGAAGTGCCACAGGCACAGGGTCAGATAGAGCGCGCAGATCGCGGCAAGGCCGTAGCTGTCGGCGAAGTGGCGCAAGGCGGTGTAGAGGGTCATCGGCCCTTGTCCCCCTTGGTGAGCTGCTCCTGCGCGGCGGCAGAGTTCACGTCGACCAGCGTGCCGAGCATCTGGAGATAGGCGACCAACGCGTCCATTTCGGTCACCCGCTTGGGGTCGCCGTCGAAATCGCGGATCTGCGCCTTGGGGTAGCGCGCGGCGAGATCGCCCGCGTCCGCCTCGGGATTGGCCTGCGCCTCGAGATCGGTCGCGGCGGCAGCGATGTCCTTGTCCGAATAGGGCACACCCACGGCCCGCAGCGCGGCGAGGCCCGCGGCCGGATCGGCCACCTTCAGCTCGGTTTCGGCGAGGAAGCCGTAGCTCGGCATGATGCTCTCGGGCACCACCTCGCGCGGGGCCTTGAGGTGCTGGACGTGCCAGGCATCCGAATAGCGCCCGCCGACCCGGGCGAGGTCCGGCCCGGTGCGCTTGCTGCCCCACTGGAAGGGGTGATCATACATCGATTCCGCCGCGAGGCTGTAGTGGCCGTAGCGTTCGACCTCGTCCCTGAAGGGCCGGATCATCTGGCTGTGGCAGACATAGCAGCCCTCGCGCACATAGATGTCGCGCCCGGCCTGCTCGAGCGGGGTGTAGGGACGCATCCCCTCCACCTTCTCGATCGTGTTGTCGATCCAGAAGAGGGGTGCGATCTCGACGATCCCGCCGATCGCCACCACGCCCAGGGTGAGCGCGGCGAGCAGGGTGACGTTGCGTTCGAGCTTCTTGTGGCCCTCGAAGGCTCCGGTGTTGGTGGTGCTCATGGTGTCAGGTTCCCTGTCTGAGCGGTCATTCGGCCGGTTCGGCCACGAGGGTGCGGGCAGGCCGGGCGGCAGGCAGCGGGATGTCGGCAGCCTCGTCGTGCGGGGTCTCGCCCAGAGGGGCCTCGTTGCGCAGGCGGCCCGCGATGGTCATGGCGATGTTGAAGGCCATGATGATCGCGCCGGCGAGGTACATCAGCCCGCCTGCGGCGCGCAGGATGTACATCGGGTGGAGCGCCTCGACCGTGTCGACGAAGCTGTTCACGAGGTAGCCGTCCGCGCCGTATTCGCGCCACATCAGCCCCTGGGTGATCCCCGCCACCCACATCGAGGAGGCGTAGAAGACGATCCCCAGCGTCGCGAGCCAGAAGTGCCAGTTGATCATGCGCAGCGAATAGAGCCGCTCGCGGTTCCACAGGCGCGGCGTCAGGTAGTAGACACAGGCGAAGGTGATCATCCCGTTCCACCCCAGCGCGCCGGAATGGACGTGGCCGATGGTCCAGTCGGTGTAGTGCGAGAGGCTGTTCACCGCCTTGATCGACAGCATCGGCCCCTCGAAGGTGCTCATCCCGTAGAAGGCGAGCGCGAGGACCATCATGCGGATGATCGGATCGGTGCGGACCTTGTCCCACGCGCCATTCAGCGTCATCAGCCCGTTGATCATCCCGCCCCAGGACGGCATCCACAGCATCACCGAGAACACCATGCCCAGCGTCTGCGCCCAGTCGGGCAGCGCGGTGTAGTGGAGGTGGTGCGGGCCCGCCCAGATGTAGAGGAAGATCAGCGACCAGAAGTGGATGATCGACAGGCGATAGGAATAGACCGGCCGGTTCGCCTGCTTGGGCACGAAGTAGTACATCATCGCCAGGAACCCGGCGGTGAGGAAGAAGCCGACCGCGTTGTGGCCATACCACCACTGGGTCAGGGCATCCTGCACGCCCGCAAAGGCCGAGTAGCTCTTGGCCCCCAGCAGGCTGACCGGCAGCGACAGGTTGTTGACCAGGTGCAGCATCGCCACGGTGATGATGAAGGCGAGGTAGAACCAGTTCGCCACGTAGATGTGCGGCTCGCGGCGGTTGAGGATCGTGGCAACGAAGACCGCGAGATAGGCGACCCACACGATGGTCAGCCACAGGTCGACATACCATTCGGGCTCGGCATATTCCTTGCCTTGGCTGATGCCGAGCAGGTAGCCGGTCGCGGCGAGCACGATGAACAGCTGGTAGCCCCAGAACACGAACCGCGCGAGGCCGGGCAGCGCCAGCGTTGTGCGGCAGGTGCGCTGGACGACGTAGAAGCTGGTGGCGAGCAGTGCGTTGCCGCCGAAGGCGAAGATCACCGCGCTGGTGTGCAGCGGGCGCAGGCGTCCGAAGTTCAGCCAGGGTTCGATGTTGAGCTCGGGAAAGGCCATCTGCGCGGCGATGAACACGCCCGCCAGCAGCCCCGCGATACCCCAGAACATCGTCGCGATCACGCCCCAGCGAACCGGGTCGTCATCATAGCGGCCCGCGCCCGGGGGCATGCGGAAGATGCTCTGGGCGCGTGCCAGCGGGTCATAGCTGGTCGCCGTGGCGACGATCAGGATCAATGCCACAAGGCCGATGACACCTGCGTGGATCGCGAAACCGCTATCGGGGGTGAGCGCAATGGCGGCGATACTGGCCATGAGGACAAGCGCCCACACGCCCAGCCGCTTAACGACTGTTTCCATGTTGATTTATCCCTTCCGTCGGCCGGTCGTCTAACCGGCCCCCGTGCCTCGTGTGTTTGACCGAAATCAAAAATGGTTCAGTTTTTGCCGGCGCCCTCCGGTGCGGGCCGGCGCCCCGCGATCCGCGCGAGCGCGCCGACATCGGTGATCGCGACCTTCGAGCGGCCCTCGGTTGCGACCAGCCCCGCCTCGCGCAGCTCGGTGAGCTGGCGGCTGACGGTCTCGATCGTGAGGCCGAGCGAATCGCCGATGTCCCGGCGGCTCATCGGCAGCGCGAAGGTGCAGGTGCCGGTGGAGCAATCGGCCAGCCGCTCGGCCATCGAGACGAGGAAATCGGCAAGCCGTGCCACGGCCGACTTGTGCCCCATCTGCATCATCCGCGTGCGCGAGCGGTGGAGCGCCTGGAGCGAGCGGGTCAGCACCGAACGCAGCACCGCCGGATCGCCCTGCGCCTGATCGAGGAAGCGGTCCGAGGGAAAGATCACCAGATCGCACGGGGTCAGCGCCACGAGGCGGAAATCGCCGTCCCTCTGGCGCAGCACCGAAACCAGATCGCCCGCGAAGTGAAAGGCGAGCACCTGCCCGCCCGGAACCCCCGCCGGTGTCCCGGCACCCGTCGGCGCGGGCCCGCGCGCGACCAGCTTGGCCGCGCCGCTCGCGAGCCATACCAGCCGGTCGGTCTCGGGATCGGGCGCAAGCTCCTGCCCGCGCGCCAGCTGCGCCGCCTGCCCAAGCGCGCAGAGCGCATCGGCCACGCGGCCCTCGCTCGTCCCGTCCGGCAATGCGGCGCGGAACGCGGCGAGCCCGATCGCGGGCGTCGGCGCGGATTGGGGCGGGGGGCTCAAGGTCGCCATGATGGATGCCGTATTGGGCGCTGGCGGGGCAATGGTCTTTGATTCCGATCAATGAGGCGCGCGCAAACCTCGGGCTATCCGGCCGCCACAGGCAGCAACCATCCTGGGCCGCGGAGGGCGGCCACTGCTGTCCGAGGACAAGGAAAATGAAGCGACTTCTGATGCTTGGCGGTGCCGCGCTGGTGCTGGCGGGGACTCCCGCAATGGCGCAGGGCGACGAAAGCGACCGCGCCGGGGACATCCAGTTCAAGGTGCTCGGCACGCTGGTGGCGCCCGACGGTGCGATCACCGACATCAACGTCAACCTGCCCGGCCTGCCGGCGAATCTCGACACCGAGGCGAACGACAACGTCACGCCGACCGTGGCGATCGAATGGTTCGTGACCGACAACATCTCGATCGAGACCATTGCCGGGATCACCCAGCACGATGTCGACACGGTCGCCGGGCTCCCGGCCGGGGCCGAGCTGGTCTCGGACGCCAAGCTGATCCCGGCGACGCTGACGGCGAAGTACCACTTCGACCTCGGGGGCGTGAAGCCCTACGTGGGCGCGGGGCCGGCGCTATTCCTGTGGGTGGCCGATGATCCGGGCGCGGCGACCCTGCCGCTGGGCGTGACCGAGACCAACCTCTCGAACGAACTGGGCCTCGCGCTGCAGGCGGGCATCGACGTGCCGATCGGCGACAAGGGCTTCGGCCTCAGCCTCGATGTGAAGCGCTACTTCATCGACACCACCGCGCGCTGGTTCGTCGGCGACACGCTGGCGATCGAGACCGAGCACAAGCTCGATCCGTGGCTGATCAGCGCGGGCGTGGCCTACCGCTTCTGAGCCCTGACGGGTCGCGGCAGGAGCCCCGCCCGCCGGAATGCGGCTGGCGGGGCTTTGCCTTGGGCTGTTGCCGGGCGGCGCGCGGCTATAGCCCGGTAATGGGCATGTAATGCGCGGGTGGTGGGGGCGCTGCAATGCCGGATTGGCAATGTTTCACGTGAAACATTGCCAATCCGGTTAGTCCGTATCCGGCTCAGAAATTGTACTGCGTCGAAAGCTGCACCCGCTGCAGATCGCCGCTGCGCCCGTCCTCGAGCGTGCGGGTCGCATACATCACCTCCACCCCGACATTGAGCGGGCCGACCGGGTTCCAGATCAGGTTGGCAAAGGCGTTCCAGCTCTCGTCGGTCACCTGATCGGTGGTGAGCCGCACGGGATTGTCGGCCTTGAAGTAGGAGCCCCCGAGGCTCGAGCGCCACCGGTCGCTCCAGACGTGGCGGTAGGTGGCAAAGCCCGACCAGGTGAAGATCGGGTCGAGCGTCCCGTCGGGCTTGATCGCGGCATCGTTGACGATGTTGAGGCCGATATAGCGCCCGAGCCCGTCGCCCGCGGTCGCCATGAACCGGAAATCGTCCTTCGCCCCCACCTTCAATTTGCCCGAAAGGCTGAGGCCATAGGCCCAGGCTGCATCGTCCACGCCCATCAGGTCGTCGGTCGATACGTGCAACTGGCGCACGATCCCGGCGGCGGTGAAGGTGCCCCAGTCGCCGCTCCAGTTGTAGCGGGCGATGATGTCGGGAACCTGGTCGTCGCCCGGCGTCACCATCGTCCCGTTCTGCGGGGTGACCACGGTCTCGGGCTGCTCGACGGCGATCTGCAAGCCCCCCTTGGTGTAGCGGATCAGCGGCTGGCGATCGAATACCGTGCCCGGCGTCACCCCGATGAAATCGAGCGAATCCGGCAGCGCTGTCACGTTCTGGAAGGTCGACCAACCCTGCCCGAAGGTCCAGTTGTCGTAGTTGATCAGCGCGTGGCGGATACGCGGGGTGAAGCTGTTGGTGACCCGTTCATTGCCGCCGTCGGTGACGTTGAAATCGAGCTCGATCAGGCCGCTGAGCTTGTGATCCGTGCCGACATCGGTTTCGGTCTTGAACAGGAAGCGGGTCTGGCGCGCGGAGAAATCGGTGTCGAACCCGCTCGCCCGCCCGCCGACGGGGATTGCGGAGGGGAACAGGAAATCGCGCAGGATCGAATTGCCCGCAAGCTGACCGCCGCTGGTGCGCTGGCTGATCGCGTCGAGCTTCACATAGCCGCCATAGGTGACGCGGGTCTTGCCCACCTTGAAGCCTTCGCCTTGCGGGATCGCGAAGTCGATGAGCTTGTCGGACATCTCGGCCTGGCGGGTGGCCAGCGTGCGGGTGGTCGCCTCGGTGGCCTCGACCTCGCTGCGCATCGCCTGCTGCTCGGCCCGGATCGCCCCGGTCTCGGCGCGAACCGCCGCGAGCGCCTCGGCCTGCTCGGCCTTGGCGCCGGCCTCGGCATCGAGCCGCTGGATCAGCCCCTCGACCATCCGTTCGAGCCGGTCGAGCCGTTCCTCGACGCTCTGCGCCTGCGCGAGCGCGGGCCCCGCGGCGAGCATGCTCGCCCCCAGCAGCGCCGCCCGGAAGGCCCGGGCCACTCCCGATTTCACCATGAGACTCTCCCATCCTCTCTTATGCCGGCCAGAATGCGGCGAACGGGCGGGGCGGGACAGTTAGCGGATGGTCGTAAGACCTTTGTCTGATGGGGCGTGCGGTGTAGCCTGATGTAAAACGGGTGCAGAACAAGGGAGAGTCGAGATGATCCACGCCGTCGAGCGGCCTCAGGCCCAGAGCCCCACGCATTGCACCCCCGAGCAATATGACGCGATGTACCGTGCCTCGGTGGAGACGCCCGATGCCTTCTGGCTGGAGCAGGCGCAGCGGCTCGACTGGGTAAAGGCGCCGACCATCGGCGGGGACTGGGCCTATGATCCGGTCGCGATCAAGTGGTTCGAGGATGGCCAGCTCAACCTGTGCCACAACGCGGTCGACCGACACCTTGCCGAGCACGCCGAGCGCACCGCGCTGATCTTCGAGCCCGACGATCCGGCCACGCCGTCGCGCAGCCTCACCTATGGCGAACTCCATGCCGAGGTGGTGCGGATGGCCAACGCACTGAAGAAGCTCGGCGTCACGCGCGGGGAGCGGGTGACGATCTACATGCCGATGATCCTCGAAGGGGTGGTCGCGATGCTCGCCTGCGCAAGGCTGGGCGCTGTGCATTCGGTGGTGTTCGGCGGCTTCTCGCCCGAGGCGCTCGCGGGCCGGATCGAGGATTGCGGCAGCCGCTTCGTCATCACCGCCGACGAAGGCCTGCGCGGCGGCAAGCACGTTCCGCTCAAGGCAAATGTCGATGCGGCACTGGGCCTCGCCGCCCATGCGACTCATGTCGCCGGCGTGCTGGTGATCCCGCACACCGGCGGGGCGATCGACATGGTTGAGGGCCGCGACCACTGGCTCGCCGACCTGGCGAGTGAGGAGGACTGCCCCTGCGAGATCATGGGCGCGGAAGACCCGCTGTTCATCCTCTACACCTCGGGATCGACCGGCAAGCCCAAGGGCGTGCTCCACACCACCGGCGGCTACGGCGTGTGGACCGCGACGACCTTTCACTACATCTTCGATTACCAGCCGGGCGAGGTGTTCTGGTGCACCGCCGATATCGGCTGGGTGACGGGGCACTCCTACGTCGTCTACGGCCCGCTGTTCAACGCGGCGACCGCCGTGGTGTTCGAAGGCGTGCCCAACTACCCCGATCATGGGCGCTTCTGGGACGTGGTCGACAAGCACCAGGTCAACATCATCTATACCGCGCCGACCGCGATCCGCGCCCTGATGCGCGAGGGCGACCACCACGTCACCAGCCGCTCGCGCGCCTCGCTGCGCCTGCTCGGCAGCGTCGGCGAGCCGATCAATCCCGAGGCGTGGCGCTG
>OFDN01001119.1_pt1 | contig 18848 bp, 18 predicted proteins | sample 1520971 | NCBI WGS metagenome assembly OFDN01 (sample SAMEA94257418, study PRJEB24077) | hot springs metagenome | biome: Aquatic biome; feature: Geographical feature; material: Water | place: India | collected 2012-06-12 | depth 5 m
GCTGAGCTTCGCTCAGCCCGACCCAAGCACCGGCAACGGCCCGGCGACCAGCGGCACGAACCGCACCGGCATCAGCGTGTCGCGCTGCAGGCCGCTCTCGTTCTTCACGATGCGCTCGACGACCTGCGAGGTGGGATCGCGGCCCACGGGCACGATCAGGATGCCGCCGACGGCGAGTTGGTCGATCAGCGCCTGCGGGCGTTCCTCGGCGGCGGCGGTGACGATGATGCGGTCGAACGGCGCCTGGCCCGGCCAGCCCTTGCTGCCGTCGTTGATGTCGACCACGACGTTGTAGATGCCGAGGTCGAGCAGCAGGCGCTCGGCGGCCTTGGAGAGCGGCTTGAAGCGCTCGACCGAATAGACGCGGCGCGCGAGCTTCGCCAGCACCGCCGCCTGGTAGCCCGAGCCGGTGCCGATCTCGAGCACCTTCATGCGCGGGCCGACCCGCAGCGCCTCGGTCATGGCGGCGACCACCAGCGGCTGGCTGATCGTCTGGCCGAAGGCGATCGGCAGCGCGGTGTTCTCCCAGGCGCGCTCGGCAAAGGTCTGCGTCACGAAGCGCTCGCGGTCGACCGCGGCGATGGCGGCCAGCACGTTCTCGTCCGTGATGCCCGAGTTGCGCAGCTCGGCGATCAGGCGCTGCATGGCGGCGACGTTCACGCGGGCCCGCCCCTAGTCGAGATCGACGGGCGCCGCCTCGAACTCCGCCACGAGCTTGCGGCGCATGCTCTCGTGCGTCAGGTCGAGGTGCAGCGGAGTGACCGAGATGTGGCCCGAGCGGACGGCGGCGATGTCGCTCGCGGCGTCGATCTCGCTCTCCTGCGGCGCGTAGCCGATCCAGTAGTAGGTCCCGCCGCGCGGATCCTTGCGCTCGACGATGTGGCCGCCGAAGCCGCGCGTGCCGGTGTGCGTGACCCGCACGCCCTTCACGGAGCCCGCGACCACGTCGGGGAAGTTGATGTTGACCAGCACGTTGCGCGGCCAGTCCATGGCCAGCACGCGGCGCGCCACGGCCGCGCCGTGGGCGGTCGCGGTGCCCCACTTCACCGGATGGTCGTGCGTGTAGGCCTGGCTGAAGGCGATCGACGGCAGGCCGAGCAGGCAGCCTTCCATCGCGGCGGCGATGGTGCCCGAATAGGTCACGTCGTCGGCGATGTTGGTGCCGCGGTTGACGCCCGACAGGACGAGGTCGGGCTTGCGGTCCTTCATCAGGTGCTTGACGGCGAACAGCACGCAGTCGGTCGGCGTGCCGTCGATGGCGAACTTGTGCTCGCTGACCTCGCGCGCGCGGATCGGGCGCGACAGCGACAGCGAGTGGCCGGCGCCGCTCTGGTTGACCTCGGGCGCCACGATCCACACGTCGTTCGAGAGCTGCGTGGCGATCTCGACAAGGGCTTCGAGGCCCGGCGCATGGATGCCGTCGTCGTTGGTGACGAGGATGCGCGCCCTGGCGAGGTTGGCGACCTTCATTTCTTCGCAGACGGCGCGGGGATCAGCTCGAGGCCGCCCATGTAGGGACGCAGCGCCTCGGGCACCGTCACGGAGCCATCCTCGTTCTGATAGTTCTCCAGCACCGCGACCAGCGTGCGGCCGACCGCGAGGGCAGAGCCGTTCAAGGTGTTCAGGAAGCGCGTGCCCTTGCCTTCCTTCGGCCGGTAGCGCGCGTTCATGCGGCGGGCCTGGAAGTCGCCCATGTTCGAGCAGCTCGAAATCTCGCGATAGGCGTCCTGGCCGGGAAGCCAGACCTCGATGTCGTAGGTCTTGCGCGAACCGAAGCCCATGTCGCCACCGCACAGCACGACGGTGCGATAGGCGAGGCCGAGGCGCTTAAGCACCAGCTCGGCACACTCCGTCATGCGCTCGTGCTCGGCGGCGGACTGGTCCGGCGTGGTGATGCTCACCAGCTCGACCTTGGGGAACTGGTGCTGGCGGATCATGCCGCGCGTGTCCTTGCCGGCCGAGCCCGCCTCGGAACGGAAGCACGGCGTGAACGCCGTGAAGCGCAGCGGCAGTTCCTTCTCTTCCAGGACCATGTCGTTCACCAGGTTGGTGAGCGAGACCTCGGCCGTCGGGATCAGCCAGTAGCCGTTGTCGGTGCGGAACATGTCCTCGGCAAACTTCGGCAGCTGGCCGACGCCATACACGGCCGCATCCTTCACCAGCAGCGGCGGGTTGACCTCGGTATAGCCGCCCTCGACCGTGTGCAGGTCGAGCATGAACTGCGACAGCGCCCGCTCCAGCCGCGCGAGATGCGCCTTCAGCACCACGAACCGGGAGCCGGAGATCTTCGCGGCAGCGGCGAAATCCATCTCGCCGGTGGCCTCGCCCAGCGCCACATGGTCCTTCGGCTGGAAGCTGAAATTGCGCTGGTTGCCCTCGCGGCGAATCTCGACGTTGCCGTGCTCGTCGGCGCCCTCGGGCACGTCCTCGAACGGCAGGTTCGGCACCACTTCGAGCCGGATGCGCAGTTCCTCGTCGAGGCGGCTCGCCTCGTGCTCGCCGTCCTTCAGGCTCTGTTCGAGCGCGGCGACCTCGGCCATCAGCGCGTCGGCGTTCTCGCCCTTGCGCTTGGCCATGCCGATCTGCTGGCTGAGCGCCTTGCGCTTCGCCTGGATGGCCTCGCTCTCCGAGATGGCCGCGCGGCGACGCTTGTCGATCGCCAGGATCTCGGCCGACAGCGGCGGCAGGCCGCGCTTCTTCAGGCCGGCGTCGAACGCCTCGGGCGTCTCGCGGATGAAACGGATGTCATGCATGGCTAGCTGCCGGACCCCTCGGCGGCCTTGGCGGCTTCCTCGGCCTTCTGCTCGGCCTCCTCGGCGGCCTTGTCCTCGCGCGCCCGCTTCCGCTCGATCACGCCGCCGATCAGGATGGAGATCTCGTAGAAAGCCATCAGCGGGATCGCGAGCGCGATCTGGCTGACGACATCGGGCGGCGCCAGGACCGCGGCGATGACGAAGGCCACGACGATGGCGTAGCGGCGCTTGGATTTCAGCCCTTCGGTCGTGGCGATGCCGACCTGGATCAGCAGGGTCAGCAGGACGGGGACTTCGAAGGCAAAGCCGAAGGCGAAGACGAGCTGCAGGATGCGTTCGAGATAGTCGGACGATCTCAGCGTCTTCTCGATGTCCGGCGGCGCGTACTGCGTGAGCATGAAGTTGATCACGTACGGCAGCACCACGTAGTACATGAGCGCGCAGCCGGCATAGAACATGAACGGCGTGGCGACGAGGAACGGCACGAAGGCGCGCTTCTCGTGACGATAGAGGCCGGGCGCGACGAACAGCCAGATCTGCACCGCGATCAGCGGGAAGCCCACGATCAGCGCCACGAACGCCGACAGCTTCACCGTGACGAAGAAGAACTCGAAGATGTCGAGGACGATGACCTTGTAGCCGTCCGCCAGCGCCGGCTGGATCAGGAACGAGAAGATCGGCTTGGCGAAATAGAAGGTGACGAAGAAGACGGCGAAGAAGCAGACCAGCGCATAGATCAGGCGCTTGCGCAGCTCGACCAGGTGGTCGAGCAGCGGCATCGGCTTGTCGTCTTCAGGTCCGTCGTGCGCCTGGGTCACGGATGGGCTCGCAGATTGGGAGCCGCGTTATGCCGCCCTTTGGTGCGCAATTCAAAGCGCAAGTTGGCGCTAGCCGGCCGCGACGGCCTTGGCCGGCTTCTCATCGGCTGCAGGCACCGCGGGTTCGCTGGCCAAAGGCGCCGGTTCGGCGGCTGGCGCGGCCTCCGCGGTGATGGCGGCGGTCGTGGCCTCGAGGGCCGGCTCGGCCGCGATCTGCGGCGCGGATTCCGGCTCGACCAGCGGATTGTCGATCTGGGCCTTGGCCTCGGCCATGGCCTTCTCGCCCTCCGCCATGCCCTCCTGCAACGCGCTCTTGATTTCCCGGGTGGGATCGAGCGCCTGCAGGTCGAGGCCCTGACTGCCCGTGAGCTGCTTCTTCACGTCGTCGATGTCGGCCTGCCGCACCATTTCGTCGACATGGCCGCGGAATTCCGACGCCATGCCGCGCATCTGGGCCATCCACTTGCCCCAGCTGCGCAGCATGCCGGGCAGTTCCTTCGGGCCGATGACGACCAGCGCCACGACCGCGATGACCAGAAGTTCCGGACTATCGATGCCAAACATGGCCGTTCAGGCCCTCACAGCGCCGCGTTAGACCTTGGCGGCGTTGTCCTGGTGGTGAACCGTGCCGCCGGGCGGCGTGGTCGTCGCCTGAGCCGAGATCGGCTTGGCGGTGTCGCCCGGCTGCGTACCCGGCTGAGCCTGCGGCGGTGTCTCCTCCTGCGCGCCCCCGACGCCCTTCTTGAAGGCCGAGAGGCCCTTGCCGAAGTCGCCCATGAGCTGCGAGACCTTGCCGCGACCGCCGAACAGCAGCAGCACGACGGCCAGCACGATCAGCCAGTGCCATATGCTGAAGCTACCCATTTCAAAATGCTCCCAAGTCGATTTGCAATCGGCGTGTCGATCAACGAGCGCCGATTATGGCATCCGCCGCGAAGCCACGGCAACCGGTCGAATAAGGTGGTTCTGGGGCGTCAGCGCCCTGTTCCCCCGGCATTCTCCTCGACGGCGAGAGGCTCATCGGCCTCTTCCTCCGTCGGTTCGAGCGGCAGATCGGGCTCATCCGGCCTGAAAATGGGGGGTTGGGCGCGCGCGTCGAGGAGACCTGCGGCTTTCAGCTCCTCCTGGCCCGGCAGATCGTCGAGGCTCGGCAGGCCGAAATGTTCGAGGAAGAAATCGGTCGTGCCCCAGGTCACGGGCTTGCCGGGCGCCCGCCGGCGGCCCATCGGCTTGATCCAGTTCTGTTCGAACAGCAGGTCGAGCGTGCCCTTGCTGAGGCCGACACCGCGAACCTGCTCGATTTCCGCGCGGGTTACCGGCTGGTGGTAGGCGATGATGGCCAGCGTCTCGACCGAGGCCCGCGACAGCTTGCGCGTCACCGGCCGCTCAATCTTGAGCTTCTCCGAAAGGTCCGGCGCCGTGCGAAAAGCGTAGCCGCCCGCCACCTTCACCAGGTTCACACCACGGCCGGCATACATCTCGGCGAGGTCGGCCAGCAGGCGCCCGACATCGGCATCGTTTGGCAGGCGCTCGGCCAGTTCCTTTTCGTCCAGCGCCTGCGTGCCGGCGAAGACCAGCGCCTCGAGCAGGCGCAGATGCTGGGCATGGTCGGGTGACACGACATCGGTGACGGCCGGTCCGGCGGGAGCGGCAACCGCGGTCGCCACGGCGGCAGCGGTCGCGACGGCCACCGCTTCTTCTGACACGGCTTCGACGAGCGCCTCTTCGGTCGAGGCTTCCGCTGCGGGCTCGTCGGCTAGGGCTGCCTTTGCAGGCTGCTCGTCCTCATCGCCATCCTCGTCGTCCACATCCTCGTCGTCGCCATCGTCCTCTTCGGCGTCGTCGTCATCCTCGTCTTCGTCGGCGTCATCGTCGTCCGACTCGTCGTCTTCTTCGTCCTCGTCTTCATCGTCGCCGTCTTCATCATCCGAATCGTCGTCATCGTCATCGTCATCATCGTCGGAATCGTCGTCCGACTCGTCTTCGTCATCCTCGTCGTCCTTTTCCTCGGCCTTCTCCTTGCCGGCGGCCAGCTGGCGGACGAGTTCGAGCGCTTCGGGCTCTTCGACGGTCGGCGTGGCGTTTTCGATGTCTGACATGTCGGGGACCGTCACTGCTGCTCGGTACGTTTACGCAGATGGATGGGGCCGAAGCGCTCGGTCTGGCGCAGCTCGATCTGGCCGTCCTTGGCAAGCTGCAGGCCAGCGACGAAGGTCGCGGCGATCGCCGAGCGGCGGCGCCCCGGATCGGTGAGGCCGGCCGGCAGGAAGGCTTCGAGCGACTGCCAGTCGATGGCGATGCCCAGCATGCGACCCAACCGCTCCGCCGCCTCCTCGACCGAGAAGAACTGCATCGGCTCGATCTGATAGGTGTCGGCATCCTTCGGGCGGACCTGCGAGCCGTAGGCGCTCAGAAGATCGTAGAGCTTCACGTCCCAGACCGCGCGGCGCACGACCACGATGCCCTCGGGTTGGCCACGCGCGAAGATGTCCCGCCCCAGCTGCGGCCGCGCCATCAGGCGAGCGCCGGCCTCCTGCATCGCCTCGAGGCGGCGCAACTGCCATTGCAGAGCGTCGGCCATCTCCTGGCCCGAGGGCTCCTCGCCGGCCGGCGGCTCCGGCAGCAGCAGGCGCGATTTCAGGTAGGCGAGCCAAGCCGCCATGACGAGATAGTCGGCCGCCAGCTCCAGCCGCATGCGGCGAGCCTGATGGATGTGCGAGAGATACTGGTCGACCAGCGCCACCATCGAGATTTTGCGCAGGTCGACCTTCTGGTCGCGCGCCAGGGTCAACAGCAGGTCGAGCGGACCCTCGAAGCCCTCGAGGTTGACGATCAGCTCGCCCTCGCCCGGCGCGATGACGTCCGGGCCGCCCGCACCGAACGTGTCGGCGGCGGCGGGCGCGGGCGCGTCCTCAGGCGGCGGGCTGGCGGAATCGGTCATGCAGTCCCGGTTTAGTCAGCGAAAGCGCCTGCCGCCACAGGATTTGGTAGCGCCTTATCCCCATTCCGGGAGGAGTTCGGCGACCCGCCGCGCCGCTTCGGCCAGGCCCCTGCTGCCGGCAGGGGCCCGATGGCGCGCGAGGAAGGAGCGGCCGGCCTGGAACCGCCGGCCGGCGGCCTCGGTCATGGGGCCGGTACGGCCCACGATCTCGACCATTTCCGGCATCTTGCCGTTGCAGTGCAGGGCGACGTCGCAGCCCGCCGCCAGAGCCCGGGCCGCGCGATCACCCAGGGAGCCGCCCAGCGCCTGCATCGAGAGGTCGTCCGACAGCAGCAGCCCGTCGAAGCCGATATGGGTGCGAATTACATCCTGCACGGCTCCTGCCGATACCGTGATGCATTCTTTCGGATCGATCGCCTCGAACAGGAGGTGCCCGGTCATCGCCCAGGGCAGGTCCGAGAGCAGCTGAAACGGCACGAAGTCGGTGCGCTCCAGTTCGGCGCGCGAGGCGGTCACGGTCGGCAGCGCCTCGTGACTGTCGACGGTCGCACGGCCGTGGCCGGGGATGTGCTTGATGACCGGCATCACGCCTTCGGCCAGCAGACCCTCGGCCGCCGCGCGGCCCAGCGCCGCCACCGGCTCGGGCCGGTCGGCATAGGCCCGGTCGCCGATCACCACATGGGTCTCGGGAAAGGCGATGTCGAGCACCGGCAGGCAATCGACGTCGCAGCCGATCGAGGCCACGTCGGCGGCGAGCAATCGCGAATTGAGCCTGGTGGCCTCGAGCCCCTGCTCCGGGTTGCGGGCATAGAGCTCGCCCAGCAGGCGGGCCGGGGGCGCCTTGCGCCAGTTCGGGGGACGCAGGCGCGCAACCCTGCCGCCTTCCTGGTCGATCAGGACCGGTGCATCGGATCGCGCCACGCAGGACCGCAGATCGTCGACCAGCCGCCGCGCGCGCTCGACCGTGTCGATGTTGCGCGCGAACAGGATGAAGCCCAGCGGATCGGCATCGCGGAAGAACGCACGCTCCTCGGCCGAGAGATCGGGCCCGGCACAGCCCAGGATTACCGCACGGAGACGACTCATTTCCGGCCCAGCGATCGATACTCAGGAGTTCGGAAAATTCCGTCGTCTCGACTGGAGCGCGCAGCGCGGAGCGGAGAGACCTTCTCTCCTCCCAAAGCCAGCTCGTCGAGGAGAGAAGGTCTCTCCACTTCGCCTCGCTGCGCTCGGCTCCGGTCGAGACGACGGGCTTTCTGGAGCAGTGATCTCATTGCACCCTAGCGGGCGGGCGGGACCGAGACGCAGTCGGCCTTGCGGGCCTTCAGCGAGGCGCAGACCGAATGGGCCTGCTTCTCGTCGAGCGGTCCGGCCTGGACGCGATACCAGACGCCGCGATCGCCGAGATCGACGCGGACCGCCTGCATGCGGAGGTTCGACAGCTCGCCGGCATGCGCGCTCTGCAGCCGCGCCCAGGTCGACTTGGCGACGTCCTCGTTCTTCACCGACGCCACCTGGATGCGCCAGCCGCCGGTCGGGCCGGACATGTTCTCGATCAGGCTGGCGATGCTGGGCCCGCTTTCGGTCGCGGCCGGCGTGGTGGTGGCCGGCTGGACGTTCGGCGGATTGGCCGGAACCTTGGGTTCCCCGGCGGCGGGCGGCGTCGTGCCGGCGGCGGTCGAGGCAGGTTGCAGCGGCGTCGGCGTCTTGCCGGCTTCCGCCTCTCGGGGCGGTGCGGCCGGCAGCGGCAGGCCGTTGGCCGGCAGCTTCGGATTGACGGCGACCGGCAACAGCTTCTCGGGCTGCGCCGGCACGGTGCCGGGGGAGATGCGGTTGAAGACTTCCTTGTCCTGGTTCGGCGGCACGAGTCCGCCGGCATTCTCGGGCTTCACGCGGGCCGGCGTGGTCGGCGCCTGGACCACCAGCGGCTCCAGCCCCTTGCCGCCCGCCTTGACGTCCTGGTTGTGCGCCCACCAGACGACCGAACCAAAGCTCGCGACGGCGGCGACCGACACCATCACCGTGAGGATCTGGCCGCGGCGTCTGTTGACCCGCATGAGCAGCGAGTCCCGGGGAGGCGGGGGAATTGAATCGGGTTCATGCGCGACGGGCCGAGGCGGAGGATCGAGCCGCACAGCTACCGACTCGTTGGGCCGGTAGATCGTTGGTCCGTCGCCGGAGGGGGACCGGCGAACATGCATTTTTTATCTCATTTCATCGACGGGTGTGACGCCGAAGACCTTTAAACCTGATCCTATCACAAAACCGATTCCCTGTACCAATGCCAGACGCGCCCGCGTGAGATCGGAGTCGCCTTCGATCACGAAGCGCAGGCCCGGCTCCTCCCGTCCCCGGTTCCAGTGGGAATGGAAGGCGGCTGCCAGGTCGTAGAGATAGAAGGCGATACGATGGGGCTCGTGCGCCACCGCCGCCGCCTCGACCTGGCGGGGCCACTGGGCAATCATCCGGATCAGCGCGAGTTCGCCCACGTCGGAGAGTCGGTCGAGCGGCGCGCTGTCCAGACCGTCGATCGCAATGCCCGCGGCCGTCGCCTGGCGCATCACGGACCGCGTCCGCGCATGTCCATACTGGACATACCAGACAGGGTTGTCGCGTGACTGTTCGGTGGCCTTCACGAGGTCGAAGTCGAAGGGCGCGTCGTTCTTGCGCGTGAGCATGGTGAAGCGCACGACGTCGGGCCCGACTTCGTCCAGCAGGTCGCGCAGCGTCACGAAGGTGCCGGCGCGCTTGGACATGCGGACCAGCTCGCCGTTGCGCATCACGCGCACGAGCTGGCAGAGCTTGACGTCCAGTTCGCCCTGCTTGGCCGTGATCGCGCTAACGGCGGCCTTCATGCGCTTGACGTAGCCGCCATGGTCGGCGCCCCACACGTCGATCATGTCGGCGAAGCCGCGACGGTACTTGTCGTGGTGATAGGCGATGTCGTTGGCGAAGTAGGTCCAGCTCCCGTCCGACTTCTTGAGCGGCCGGTCGACCTCGTCGCCGAACTGGGTCGCGCGGAACAGGGTCTGCTCGCGGTCTTCCCAGTCGTCGGGCAACTGGCCCTTCGGCGGCTCCAGCCGGCCCTGGTAGATCAGGCCCTGCCGCGTCAGCTCCTCGAAGGCGCGATCGACGGCGCCGCTCTCGACCAGCGCGCGCTCCGACGAGAAGACGTCCATGTTGACGCCCAGCGTCTCGAGGTCGGCCTTGATCTCGGCCATCAGGGTGGCGATGGCGAAGGCGCGCATCTCGGGCAGCCAGTCGGCCTCGGGCTTGCCGATCCAGCGCGCGCCGTCGCGCTGGGCGATCGCGGCGCCCACTTCCTTGAGATACTCGCCGGGATAAAGGCCCTCGGGGATCGAGTCGATCTTCTCGCCCAGCGCCTCGCGGTAGCGCAGGTAGGTCGACTGGCCGAGCTTGTCGACCTGGGCGCCGGCGTCGTTGATGTAGTATTCCTTGGTGACGTCGTAGCCCGCCTTGTGCAGCAGGTTGGACAGAGCATCGCCCACGATGGCGCCGCGCGCGTGCGCCACGTGCAATGGTCCGGTCGGATTCGCCGAGACATACTCGACGTTCACTTTCTCGCCCCTGCCCATCGCCGAATCGCCGTAGGCGATGCCGGCCTTCAGGCAGTCCGCGAGGCGCGCCCGCCAGAATCCGTCGGCGATCTTGAGGTTGAGGAAGCCCGGCCCTGCCACCGCGCCGTCGACCACGTCGGGATTGGCCTTGAGCCGGGCCAGCAGCGGCTCGGCGATGTCGCGCGGCTTCTTGCCGGCCGCCTTGGACAGGACCATGGCGGCATTGGTGGCGATGTCGCCGTGCGCGGCATCGCGCGGCGGCTCGGCCGTGATGGCCGAAAAATCGAGCTTTTCGGGCAATTCGCCCGCCTGCTGCATGGACTGGAGCGCAGCGACGATCTCGCCGATGAAATGACGGTAGGGATTCATGGGGCGGGTATTGCCGAATCCGCGCCCTTTGTCATCCGGGGGCGGGATACGGGGAAGCCGTCTCCAGGGAGCGCGCCTTACGAATACAGATCGAACAGGCGCCTGTGTTCGTCGAGAGCGTAGCGGTCCGTCATGCCGGCGATGTAGTCGGCAACCACACGGGCCCGGGAATGCGACCCGGCCTGCTCGGCCTTCTCGCGCCACGGCGAGGGCAGGCAATTGGGCTCGGCGAACAGGAGATTGAACAGGTCGACCACGACGCGACGCGCCTTGGAATGCGAGCGGTTCAGCTTCCAGTGCTCGTACATGCGCGTGTAGAGGAAGCGCTTCACCGTCTTCTCCGTCGCCGTCATCGCCTCCGAGAAGGCGACGACGGGACGCCCGAGGGCGCGAATGTCGGCCACGGATTGCGGGTTGGCCTCCTTCAGGCGGCGGCGCGTCTCGGCCACCACGTCCTCGACCATGGCGTTGATCACGCGGCGCACCGCCTCGTGGATCAGCCGCGGCTGTTCGATGCCGGGATACTTGGCCGTCACCAGCGCGAACATCTCGCCGACCAGCGGCAGGTCGAGCAGGTCCTTCACCTCGAACAGGCCGGCCCGCAACCCGTCGTCGATGTCGTGATTGTTGTAGGCGATGTCGTCGCTCAGCGCCGCGACCTGTGCCTCGGGGCCGGCATGGCCGTCGAGTTCGAGGTCGTGGTCCTTGCAATACTCGACGATGGCGGCCGGCAGGTCGGCCAGGGCCCGACCGGGCTTCAGCAGCGGGCCGTTGTGCTTCACCGCGCCCTCGAGCGTTTCCCAGGTGAGGTTCAGGCCGTTGAACTCGGCGTAACGATCCTCGAGCTTGGTGAGGATGCGCAGGGTCTGGGCATTATGGTCGAAGCCGGCATAGGGCAGCATGACGCCGTGCAGCGCCTCCTCGCCGGCATGGCCGAACGGCGTGTGGCCGAGATCGTGAGCCAGCGCCACCGCCTCGCCGAGATCCTCGTCGAGGCGCAGCGTCCGGCAGATCGTGCGCGTGATCTGGGCGACCTCGAGCGAATGGGTGAGGCGCGTCCGGTAGTGGTCGCCCTCGTGATAGACGAAGACTTGGGTCTTGTGCTTCAGGCGCCGGAACGCCGCGGAATGGATGATGCGGTCGCGGTCGCGCTGGAACGGGCTGCGGCTCGGCGACTCGGCCTCGCGATGGTGGCGGCCCCTGCTCCGCCACGGCAGCGTCGCATAGCGCGCCAGCGCCTCGTGTCGCCACAACTCCTCGGCCAAACGCGGGTCCTCCTGCAGGGCCGCGTTCTACGCCGTCCGGAGCGCCGTGGCTACTTGACCAGGGTGACGGGCACCGACGTGTGCGCGATCACGTCCTGTGCGACCGAGCCCATCAACACGCCGGCCAGGCCGGTATGGCCGCGCGTGCCCAGCACCACGAGGCCCGCGCCAACCTTCTTCGCGAATTCAGCGACGATCTCGCCCTGCCGGCCGACGCCGATATGGGTCTTCGGCGTCACCCCAGCCTTGCCGGTCAGCGCCACCGCGGACGCAAGCGCCTTCTGGCCCTCGTCGCGGTGGTGGGACTCGATCTGCTCGCGCGAGACGAACGTTGCGACCGCACCGCCAAGGCTCGGTTGCACGTTGAGCAGATGCAGTTCGGCGGCGCAGCCCGTGGCGACCATGTCGAGGGCGTGCTGAACGGCGCGATCGGAGCAGGCCGAACCGTCGACCGCGACGAGGATGGCGTTGATCTTGTGCATGATCGCTACTCCTTGCCCTTGTCGGTCGCGAGATCCACCGGATCGTGCGCCTTGTGCTTCTGCTTCGCCCGGTGCTGGAGGAAGTATCCCACCGCGACGACCAGGACGGCGCAACCGATCTCGAGGATCGTCTTGGCATGCGGCGTGATGGCGGTGAGCTTGGCGGCATAGCCCGGATCGGTGGCCAGCACCTCGCCCGCGATCCAGCCCAGCAGCGCGCCCCCGGCCACGACGATGACCGGGAAGCGGTTGAGCAGGGCCATGATCAGGGTGGCGCCGAACACGATCAGCGGAATGGAGATGATGAGGCCAAGCACCATCAGCGTGGTGTCGCCCTTGGCGGCGGCGGCGATGGCGATGGCATTGTCGAGGCTCATCACCGCGTCGGCGATGATGATGGTGCGGATGGCCGACCCCAGCGAGCTGGCCGCCTTGACGCCGTCCTCGCCCTCTTCCTCGCCCTGCACCAGCTTGATGCCGATCCACAGCAGCAGCATGCCGCCCACGAGCTTCAGGAAGGGGACCGACAGCAGATAGTCGACGATCAGGACGAACAGGATACGCAGCAGGATGGCGCCGCCGCTGCCGATGATGATGGCCGGGCGCTGGTGCTTCTTCTCCAGGTTCCGGCAGGCCAGGGCGATGACGAGCGCATTGTCGCCCGACAGGATGATGTTCACCAGAATGATCTGGGTCAGGCCGCTCCAGAAAGCGGGCGTCAGCTCAAATCCCATATGCAGCGGTCCCCGTGCGGTTTTCCTGTGCCCTGTTTCCCAGCGGCCTGCGCTTCTATGCTTCGGCCGAAGGTGTTAGTGCAGCCCTCCCGAAGGGGCAAGCCAAACCGGACAGGATACAGGGACGAAATCGCATGGCGGGAAGCGCAGGCTACAACAGGATGTTCCCCGTCTCATGGACGGAACTGCACCGCGACGCCCGGGCGCTGGCCTGGCGACTGGCCGACCTGGGGCCCTTCAAGGGGCTGGTCGCGATCACCCGAGGCGGACTGGTCCCGGCGGCCATCGTGGCACGCGAACTGAATCTTCGCCTGATCGACACGGTCTGCTGCTCGACCTACGACCGCATGGAGCGCGGCGCCAAGGTCGAAACGCTGAAAGGCACGTCCGCCGAGCAGGACAAGGGCAAGGGCTGGCTGATCATCGACGATCTGGTCGACACCGGCGTCACCGCCCGCGCGGTCCGGGCCATGCTGCCGGAGGCCCATTTCGCCACGGTCTATGCAAAGCCGGCCGGCCGGCCGGTCGTCGACAGCTACGTCACCGAAGTCAGCCAGGACACCTGGATCCTGTTCCCCTGGGACCAGGAGGCCGTCATGGCGAAGACCGTCATCGAGCTCAAGGGCGACGCCAAGTGAGGCACGCCGCCGACAGCACATTAATTGTCATCCCGAGCGTAGCGAGGGACCTTTACTGGCTCCCACGAAGGGTCCCTCGCTACGCTCGGAATGACATTGTGCGGGACTTTACAGTGTGCGCCGTTCGTACCCCTGCGCTTACAGGAGCCGACCAATGAAGTGCTACGTCATCCCTGCCCCCAAGGGCATCGACTCGCTGACCCTGGTCGAGCGGCCGGATCCGACGCCCGGCCCGGGGCAGGTCCTCGTCCGGGTCAAGGCGACCTCGCTCAACTACCGCGACCTGCTCACCATCGAGGCACAGTATGCGCGGTCGGCGCCGAAGCCCGACCTGATCCCGCTGTCGGATGGCGCGGGCGAGGTGGTCGCGGTCGGCCCGGGCGTCAGCCGGGTCAAGGTCGGCGACCGGGTCGCGGGATGCTTCATGCAGCGCTGGTTCGGCGGCGCCATCAGCGACAGCGCCATGCCCTCGGCGATGGGCGGCGCGATCGACGGCATGCTGACCGAGCTGGCGGTGCTGGAAGAAGAAGGTGTCGTGAAGCTGCCGGCGCATCTCAGCTACGAGGAGGGCGCCACCCTTCCCTGCGCTGCCGTCACGGCGTGGAACGCGCTGGTCGAGATCGGTCACCTCAAGGCAGGCGACGTGGTGCAGATCCAGGGCACCGGCGGCGTCTCGATCTTCGCGCTGCAGTTTGCCCGGATGTTCGGCGCCCGCGTGATCGGCACCTCCAGCTCCGCCGCCAAGGCCGAGCGGCTGAAGCAGATGGGAGCCGAAGCGGTCATCGACTACAGGGCGACGCCGGACTGGGACCAGGAAGCGCTGAAGCTGACCGGCGGCCGCGGCGCCGACATCACCGTCGAGGTCGGCGGCGCCGGCACGCTGCCCCGCTCGTTCATGGCGACACGGCTCGGCGGCTCGATCGCGGTGATCGGTCTGCTGTCGGGCATGGCGACGCTCGACCCGATGCCGATCCTGCGCCGCAACCTCAAGGTCCAGGGCCTCTATGTCGGCAGCACGCAGATGTTCGAGGCGATGAATCGCGCCATCGAGGCGAACGGCCTCGAGCCCGTCATCGACAAGGTGTTCCCCTTCGCCGAGGCGAAAGCGGCGTACCAGCACCTCAAGAGCCAGAAGCACTTCGGCAAGATCGTCATTTCACACGCCTAGGAAGCAGATCCCATGATCAAGCGTCGTCTGTTCAGCGCCGGCCTGCTGGCCGCCCCCTTCGTGAAGCCCGCGTCCGCCCAGAACGCACAATCGGCGTGGCAGCCCAGTGGCCCCATCAAGATGGTCGTGGCCTATCCGGCCGGCGGCCCGACCGACGTGATCGCCCGCATCGTGGCGGCCGACATTTCGGGACCGCTCGGCCAGCAGGTCGTGGTCGAGAACGTGTCCGGCGGCGCCGGCGCCATCGGCACGCGCACCGTCGCCAAGGCCAAGCCGGACGGGCAGACGATCACGTTCGGCAACAACCAGACGCACGGCAACAACATGTTCATGCTGAAGGAGCCGGGCTACGACGCGGTGAAGGACTTCGCGCCGCTGGCCGGCGCCGGTGCCTTCGAGCATGTCTTCGTCGTGCGCAAGGACCTGCCGGCGAAGAACATCCAGGAGCTGATCGCACTGGCCAAGGCCAAGCCCGGCGAGCTGAACTACGGCTCGACCGGCATCGGCTCGGGCTCGCACCTTTCGACCGAGCTGTTCATGGCGCGCACCGGCACCAAGATGACCCACGTCCCCTATCGCGGCGCGCCGCCGCTGGTGCAGGACCTGGTCGGCGGCCGCATCGACATCTCGAACTCGACGCTGCCGAGCGTGCTGGCGCAGATCAAGGCCGGCACCATCCGCGCCATCGCGATCGGCAGCGCCAAGCGCAATCCGCAGCTCCCGGACGTCCCGACGCTCGAGGAGCAGGGCGTGACCGGCGCCAACGCTTCCTCCTGGGCGGCCTTCTTCGCGCCGGCGGCGACGCCGCAGCCCGCGCTCGACCGGCTCTCGGGCGAGATCATGAAGAGCCTGAAGAAGCCCGAGGTCGTCGAGAAGATCGACAAGCTGGGCTTCACCGTCGAGCCGCGCGACCCGCCGCAGTTCAAGCCCTACCAGGAGCGGGAGATCGCGACCTGGGTGAAGATCGCCAAGGACGCCGGCATCCAGCCCGAGGAATAGGCCACGCCATGAAAAACCTCTGGTCCGATAGCGACGCCAGGCAAGCCATCGCGAGCCACGCCACCAAGGGCATCGACGAGGACCTGGCCCTGCGCGTCTACACGACGCGACTGCTGGGCGGCGAGCCGAAGCTGGTCCTGCACGGCGGCGGCAATACCTCGGTGAAGACGCGCATGGCCGACGTCACCGGCCAGCCGCTCGACGTGCTCTGCGTCAAGGGCAGCGGCTGGGACATGGGCACTATCGAGGCGCCGGGCCTTCCCGCCGTCCGCCTTGCGCCGCTGCGCGAGCTGGAAGGGCTGCAGGCGCTCAGCGACGAGGACATGGTGAACGTGCAACGCGCCAACCTGCTCGACAGCAAGGCGCCCAACCCGTCGGTCGAGACGCTGCTGCACGCGTTCCTGCCGCACAAGTTCATCGACCATACGCATTCCAACGCAGTGCTGGCGCTGACCGACCAGCCCGACGGCGCCGAACTGGCGGCCGATCTCTACGGCACGCGCGCCGCGCTCGTGCCCTACGTCATGCCGGGCTTCGCGCTGGCCAAGAAGACCGCAGAGATCGCGCGCGCCCATCCCGACGTCGAGGGGCTGATCCTGCTGAAGCACGGCATCTTCTCGATGGGCGCGACGGCCGAGGAAGCCTATGTCCGCATGATCGACCTCGTGACCATGGCCGAGCAGCGCCTCGCCAAGGCCACGCGGAAAATCTTCCCAGGCGCCACGCTGCCCGCGACTCCGGCGACCGCGGCGGAGATCGCGCCGATCCTGCGCGGGCTGTTCTCGCTGCCGGCCAAGGCCGGCGGCCGTGAAGCCGCGCAACGCTTCGTGTTCGAGTTCCGCACCTCGCCGGAGATCCTGGCCTATGTGAACGGCAAGGAGATCGCGCGCTACAGCCAGCAGGGTCCGGTGACGCCCGACCATGCGATCCGCACCAAGAACGTGGCCTTCATCGCGCCGGCGCCGGAGGCCGGCAAACTCGATGCGTTCAAGAGCGAGGCCAAGGCGGCGCTCGAAAAATTCGCGGCCGACTATCACGCCTATTTCATGCGCTACAACGGCCGCCAGGTCACGGCGAAGAAGGAGCTCGACCCGATCCCGCGCGTGGCCCTGGTGCCCGGCGTCGGCCTGTTCGGCATCGGCAACAGCTCCAAGGACGCGAGGATCGCGGCCGACCTCGCCGAGACGACGGTGGCGGTGATCGCCGACGCCGAGCGGCTCGGCACCTACGAGTGCATCCCCGAGCCCGACATCTTCGACATCGAATACTGGTCGCTCGAACAAGCGAAGCTCAACAGCGCGGCCGAGAAGCCGCTGGCGCGGCGCATCGTCGTCGTGACCGGCGGAGCCTCGGGCATCGGTGCGGCGACCGCAGCGGCGTTCGCGCGCGAAGGCGCCGAAATGGCGGTGCTCGATCGCGACGTCTCGAAGGCGAAGGGCTTCGCCGTCGCCTGCGACGTCACCGATCCGAAGTCTGTGCGCGCGGCCTTCGACAAGGTCGCGGCGACCTATGGCGGCGTCGACATCGTGGTCTCCAACGCGGGCGCGGCCTGGCAGGGCCGCATCGGCGACGTCGACGAGGCCGTGCTGCGTAAAAGCTTCGAGCTGAATTTCTGGGCGCACCAGAGCGTGGCGCAGAACGCTGTCCGCATCATGCGCACCCAGGGGCTGGGCGGCTGCCTGCTGTTCAACACCTCCAAGCAGGCGGTGAATCCGGGACCGGACTTCGGCCCCTATGGCCTGCCGAAGGCCGCGACGCTGTTCCTGATGCGCCAGTATGCGCTCGACCATGGCGCCGACGGCATCCGCGCCAACGCCGTGAACGCCGATCGCATCCGCACGGGTCTCCTGACGGACGAAATGATCGCACAGCGATCCCAGGCGCGCGGTCTCAGCGAAGCCGATTACATGGGCGGCAACCTGCTCGGCCTCGAAGTGACCGCCGACGACGTGGCGCAGGCTTTCGTTTCGCTGGCCAAGGCGGCGAAGACGACGGGCGCTGTCACGACCGTGGACGGTGGTAATATCGCGGCCGCCCTGCGCTAAAGAGTCCTCATAAACGGGAGGTCCTGTTGTCGATCGAGACGCGCCCCCTTCATCCCTGCATCGGCGCCGAGATGACCGGCCTCGATGCGACGCGGCCATTGACGCCGGCCGAGGTTGCGGCGGTCGAGGCCGGCATGGACAAGCATGCCGTGCTGGTGCTGCCGGGCCAGGACATGACGGACGAGCAGCAGCTCGCCTTCACGCGCAACTTCGGTCCGCTGCAGGAAGGCGCCAACACGACCCTGACAGCGACCACGATGCGCCTCGGCGAGGCCTTCGCCGACGTCTCCAACCTCGACAAGGACAACAGGCGCCTCGAACGAAACGATCGCCGCCGCATGGCCGCGCTGGGCAACCGTCTGTGGCACTCAGACGCCACCTTCCGCATCGTGCCGGCCCGCTACTCGTTGCTGAGCGGCCGCATCGTGACACGCGACGGCGGCAACACCGAGTTCGCCGACATGCGCGCCGCCTACGACGCGCTCGACGAGGCCACCAAGGCGGAGATCGAGGATCTGGTCTGCGAACACTCGCTGATCTACTCGCGCGGCCAGCTGGGCTTCACCGACTTCACCGACGAGGAACGCCATCGCATGCGCCCCGTGCTGCACAGGCTCGTGCGCACGCATCCGGTCACGGGGCGCAAGTCATTGCTCCTGTCGGCCCATATCGGCGCCATCGTCGGCTGGCCGAGACCCGAGGCGATGGCCTTCATCCGCGACCTGATGGAGCACGCCACCCAACCCCAGTTCGTCTACGTCCATCGCTGGACGAAGAACGACTTCGTGATCTGGGACAACCGCACCACGATGCACCGCGTCCGCCGCTTCGACGACCTCAACATCGTCCGCGACATGCGCCGCACCACGACCATGAGCGAAGGCCCGACGGTCGAGGGACAGCAGGCGGCTTGACGCCCGGCGCACCTCAATAACCCGTCGTCCTGAGCGAAGCGCCAAAGGCGCGCAGTCGAAGGACCTCTTTTCGCGTCAACACATCGTGCGTCGGAAAAAAGATCCTTCGACTGCGCCGCCCTGCGGGCGGCTCCGCTCAGGATG
>OFDN01001122.1_pt1 | contig 18815 bp, 16 predicted proteins | sample 1520971 | NCBI WGS metagenome assembly OFDN01 (sample SAMEA94257418, study PRJEB24077) | hot springs metagenome | biome: Aquatic biome; feature: Geographical feature; material: Water | place: India | collected 2012-06-12 | depth 5 m
CTCGGGAGCGGCAGCCGCGGGCTGCTCAGCCGCGGGAGCGGGCGCAGCGGGCTTCGCCGGGGCGGCCGGGGCTGCGTCCGCCGGCTTCACGGCGGGCTTCTCGGCCGCCTTGGGTGCGGTGATGCCCTCCGCCTCGAGCGCGGCGCGCAGCTTGCGCGCGACCGGCGGCTCGATGGTCGACGACGGGCCCTTCACGAACTCGCCCAGCTCTTTGAGCTTCTCGAGCGCGACCTTGCTTTCGATGCCGAGCTCGCTCGCGATCTCGTGCACGCGTGGTTTTCCAGCCACAATTCTCCTGTCCGGGTCCGCTCCCCGGGCAGGGGCAGACCATTAGTGCCTGACGGAACTCATTTCGAGCCGCTCATGACTTGTCCATGTGCCGATCAGCCTGTTCTCTGGTGGTTCTCGGGGCCGCGGATTGCGGCGACCCGAGGTACGCCAGAACCGGTTCTGCGTCGAGCGGACCGGCCACCCGCAGTGCACGGGCCCAGGCCCGGCGCGCGGTGGCGGATTCGACGCAGTCGCGAGTGCGGTGCACCCACGCGCCCCTGCCCGGAAGTCGGGCCGGAGCATCCACCGCGATCGCCCCATCGCGCGCCACGACCCGCAGAAGAGCGGAACGCGGAGCCCGCTGGCGGCAGCCGAGGCAGGTTCTGACGGGTTCCATTGTAGCCCCCTCCTTCCTGCCTCCGGGTGCCGCACGCCGACCCTCGCTCGAAACGCGCTGCGTTTCGAGCTTCGGCGCAAAGATCGAGATTCAGCCGCCGGGTTACTCGTCCATGACCGAATCCGGCTGAATATCGATCTTTGCGCCCGTCAGCTTCGCGGCGAGGCGGGCGTTCTGGCCCTCCTTGCCGATCGCGAGCGAGAGCTGGTAGTCGGGCACGAGCGCGCGCACGGCCTTCGTGGCCGGGTCGATGACGAAGGCGCTCGACACCTTCGCCGGCGAGAGCGCGTTGGCGACGAAGGCAGCCAGGTCGTCGCTGTGGTCGACGATGTCGATCTTCTCTCCCCCGAGCTCGGCGGTCACGGCCCGCACGCGCTGCCCGAGCTCGCCGATGCAGGCGCCCTTGGCGTTGACGCCCGGCTCGGTCGAGCGCACGGCGATCTTCGTGCGGTGCCCCGCCTCGCGCGCGAGCGCGGTGATCTCGACGACACCGCTCGCGATCTCGGGCACCTCGAGAGCGAAGAGCTTGCGCACGAGCGACGGGTGGGTGCGGCTCACCGTGATCTGCGGCCCCTTGAGGCCCTTCGCGACGCTCGTCACATACACACGGATGCGCGACCCGTGGGTGTACTCCTCGCCGGGCACCTGCTCCTCCGGCGGCAGGATCGCCTCGACCGTGCCGAGGTCGATGTGCACCATGCGGGGGTTCGGGCCCTGCTGGATGACGCCCGCGACGATGTCGCCCTCGCGACCCTTGAACTCGCCGAGCACGCGGTCGTCGCCGATGTCGCGCAGGCGCTGGTTGATGACCTGCTTCGCGGCGAACGCGGCGATGCGGCCGAAATCGTCGGGGCTGTCGGGCGCCTCGCCGACCACCTCGCCGTTCTCGTCGAGCTCGGGCACGTACACGGTGACGTGCCCGGTCTTGCGGTCGAGCTCGACGCGCGGCTGCGGCTGGTCGGAGCCGCGGTGGTCGTCGCGGCCGGTGTGCTTGAGGTAGGCGGTGAGGATGGCCTGCTCGATGATCTGCACGAGCTCGTCGAACGGGATCTCCCGCTCGCGCTCCATCATCCTCAGGATGCTCAGGTCGATGTCCACGTCGGTACCTCCGCTATTCGGTTGAGACGCGCGACCCCTCGAGGGCCGCGGTGCGAACCCTCACGATACCCGAGTCGGTCAGGAGCCGGCGCGCAGGGCGGGCAGCACCTCGTGCAGCGCGATCTCCGAGCGCTCGCCCGTCGCCCGGTTCCAGAACTCGACGCGGCCCTCGGCCGCACCCCGCCCAACGACGACGATGAGGGGCACACCGATGAGCTCGGCGTCGCCGAACTTCACACCCGGCGAGACCTTCGGCCGATCGTCGTACAGCGTGTCGAGGCCCGCAGCGTCGAGCTCGGCGACGAGCGTCTCGGCCACCTCGTAGGCGACCTCATCGCGCCCGGCGGCGACGACATGCACGTCGAACGGTGCCACCTCGCGCGGCCAGATCAGGCCCTTCTCGTCGTGCGCGTTCTCGGCGATGACCGCCATGATGCGCGTCACGCCGATGCCGTACGAGCCCATCGTGACGGTCACGAGCTTGCCGTTCTCGTCGAGCACCTGCAGGCCGAGCGCCTCGGCGTACTTGCGGCCGAGCTGGAAGACGTGCCCGATCTCCATGCCGCGCGCGAGCTCCACCGGCCCGCTGCCGTCGGGAGCCGGGTCTCCGGCGCGCACCTCGGCGATATCGGCGACCCCGTCAGCCGTGAAGTCGCGGCCCGCGACGAGGTGGTAGACGTGCTTCTCGTGGGCGTTCGCGCCCGTGACCCAGGCGGTGCCGTCGGCGACGCGGGGGTCGAGCAGGTACCGGATGCCCGTGCTCGAGGTCTCCCCCAGCACCGGGCCACTCGGGCTCCACGGGCCGATGTAGCCCTTCACGAGGCCCGGGTTCGCCGCGAAGTCCTCCTCCGTGGCAGCCTCGACAGCGGCCGGCGCGAAGGCCACCTCCGCGCGCTTCATGTCGACCTCGCGGTCGCCGGGCACGCCGACGACGACGAGCTCGCGGGTGCCGTCGAGGGCGGTGAGCCGCAGCACGACGTTCTTCAGGGTGTCGCCGGCCACCCAGGGCCGGTCGTCGCGCGGGTAGCGCTCGTTCGACAGCGCGACGAGGGTCGCGATCGTGGGGGTCTCGGGCGAGTCGTGGATGACCGGCGCCGGCACTCCGCTCGCATCGACCGCGGGTGCCGCCGGAGTGCGGTACGCCTCCACGTTGGCCGCATAGCCGCCGGCCGACCGCACGAACGTGTCCTCACCGATGGCGATGGGGTGCAGGAACTCCTCGCTGCGCGAGCCGCCCATGGCGCCCGCGTCGGCCTGCACGATGACGTACTCGAGGCCGAGGCGCTGGAAGATGCGCTCGTAGGCGTCGCGCTGCGCCTGGTACGAGGCGTCGAGGCCGGCATCGTCGATGTCGAACGAGTAGGCGTCCTTCATCGAGAACTCGCGCCCGCGCAGCAGGCCGGCGCGGGGCCGCGCCTCGTCGCGGTACTTGTCCTGGATCTGGTAGATGCACAGCGGAAGGTCTTTGTACGACGAGTACAGGTCTTTCACCATGAGGGTGAAGACCTCCTCGTGGGTCGGCGCCAGCAGGTAGTCGGCCCCGCGACGATCCTTCAGCCGGAAGATGCCGTCGCCGTACTCCTCCCACCGACCGGTGGCCTCGTAGGGCTCGCGCGGCAGCAGCGCCGGGAAGTGCACCTCCTGCGCGCCGGCCGCCGCCATCTCGTCGCGGATGACCTGCTCGACCCGACGGCGCACCTTGAGCCCGAGCGGCAGCCAGGCAAACACGCCGGGGGCCTGACGGCGGATGTACCCGGCACGAACCAGCAGGCGATGGCTCGCGACCTCAGCATCGGACGGGTCATCGCGGAGGGTGCGGAGGAAGAGCTGGGAGAGGCGCGTGGTCACCCGGTCAGACTACCGGCGCGACGCGCAGTGAAACTTCTTCGACCCGGGGGCGGAGTGCCTGAGGCAGAATGAAAACAGGCCTGCGAGCGATGGCAAGGGGGGCTTGGATCGCTCGCAGGCCCTTCCCGTCTCGCGATCCATCGCGCGGCGGGAAACCTGCACGGCGGAAGAGACCCCCTGAATGGCACCGCCCCCCGGTGCGCGCCAGTCGACTCCCCCGGTCGATGCCCCCAGCGTAGTGATGCCGTGCGGCGCGGAGTCAGTCCCCCAAAAGGGGGATCGATCAGCGCCGTCGACACACGCGGAGGCCCTCGCCGCGAGCGACGAGGGCCTCTGGACGTGACGGGGCGTTGCTCAGCGCGCGGCCGTGACCGGTCGTCTGACGCCTGCGACCGTGGCCACTGCGCCGACGGCGAGCAGCAGAGCCGCCATGCCGATGGCGAACGGAAGGAGGCCCGCGCCCGTCTCCGCGAGCTCCGGCTCCTCCGCCGCGGGCGGCGCAGACGTTCCGGCCGCGACACCGAGAGCACCGTTCCAGATGTCCCGGACACCGTTCTCGAGTTCGGTCTCGTCGGGGTACCAGTCATAGGCGTGGTAGACGTAGCGGCCCGTGCCGATGGCGAACTCCGCGATGCCGATGCTGTCGTTGGCCGCGCTGGCGTAGAGCGGCGTGATGACGGCGAGCTGCTCGGGCGTGTACGACGACACGTTGCCGAGACCGCCCGTGTAGTTGCCGTTGGGCAGCTCGTCCGGCAGGCTCGTGTCGCTTCCGACGCGCTGCCACGGGCCGTTCTCGCTGTTGTCGCCGAACGCGCTCGTGAAGTCGACCCCGGTCAGCTCGCTCACGATGTCGCCGTGGTCGTAGGAACCGGTTCCCACGATCGTGCGCCCTGCGCTCACCCAGGTGCGGATCACCTCGAGAGCCTCATCACTGATCGCGGAGGTGCCGCCCGGGCTCCAGTTGTCGCCTTCCGGGAGGACCAGCACGTCGGCGCCGGTGAGCAAGGTCGTCCACGTCGCTGCCGATCCGTCGCCCCCATCGGTCACGCGCATGGTGCTCGTGCCCGGAAGAAGGGTGGTCGCGATGTCCCAGTCCTCCTGCTCGGGGTCGGTGTACGAGTCGTTCGAGAACACCACCACGACGGGCCCCGTGGGCGTGTCACCGGCATACGTGCCGGGCGCGAGAGGGTTGGCGAGGGCCGCGGCGGCGGGCCGCAGCACGGGAGCCAGGTCATCCTGCTCGCTGGCAAGGGCGGCGGTCGGCGCGAGCACGATGCTCGCGGCAATGGTCGCGGCGCCGAGGCCGCGCAGGAAGGACAGGGGGCGAACCATAGTGGGTCTCCTCGAAAGTGAATCGGGATCGTTGACGCTGAGCCTACATCCCTGAAGCGCGTTCACCACAGTGCAGACGCACTCTCCCACCCGTCCGCCGAGGAGCGCGGAGACCCGCGAGGCCGCCGCGGGGCGACGGCGGGGGACGGCCTCAGGCGGTGACGACCTCGGGCGACCCCTGCGGAGCATCCGGCATCGACGCGGCAAGGCGGTTCGCCTCCTCGATGAGGGTCGCGACGATCTCCGACTCAGGAACGGTCTTGATGACCTCGCCCTTGACGAAGATCTGGCCCTTGCCGTTGCCCGAGGCGACACCGAGGTCGGCCTCGCGGGCCTCGCCCGGCCCATTGACGACGCAGCCCATGACGGCCACGCGCAGCGGCACCGTCATGCCCTCGAGGCCCTTCGTGACGTCCTCCGCGAGGGTGTACACGTCGACCTGGGCGCGACCGCACGAGGGGCACGAGACGATCTCGAGCTTGCGCTCGCGCAGGTTGAGGCTCTCGAGGATCTTCAGGCCGACCTTGACCTCCTCGGCCGGCGGGGCCGAGAGCGAGACGCGGATCGTGTCGCCGATGCCCTCGCTGAGCAGGATGCCGAAGGCTGTCGCACTCTTGATCGTCCCCTGGAAGGCGGGGCCGGCCTCGGTCACCCCGAGGTGCAGCGGCCAGTCGCCCCGCTCGGCGAGCTGACGGTAGGCCTTGACCATGACGATCGGGTCGTTGTGCTTGACCGAGATCTTGAAGTCGTGGAAGTCGTGCTCCTCGAAGAGGCTCGCCTCCCACACCGCGCTCTCGACAAGGGCCTCGGCGGTCGGCTTGCCGTACTTCTGCAGCAGGCGCGGGTCGAGCGAGCCGGCGTTCACGCCGATGCGGATGCTCACCCCGGCCTCTTTCGCCCGCTTGGCGATCTCGGCCACCTGGTCGTCGAACTTGCGGATGTTGCCGGGGTTCACGCGCACCGCGGCGCATCCCGCGTCGATGGCCTGGTAGACGTACTTCGGCTGGAAGTGGATGTCGGCGATGACCGGAATCTGGCTCTTCTTCGCGATGATGTGCAGCACATCGGCGTCGTCCTGGCTCGGCACGGCGACGCGCACGATGTCGCACCCCGTGGCCGTGAGCTCGGCGATCTGCTGCAGGGTCGCGTTGATGTCGGTGGTGGGCGTCGTCGTCATCGACTGCACGCTGACCGGGTGGTCGCTGCCCACCATGACCTTGCCCACCTTGATCTGGCGGGTCTTGCGACGGGGAGCGAGGGTCTCCGGGACCTTGGGCATTCCGAGATTCACTGCAGGCACGGCGGTCAGTCTACGCACCCGCGCTGAACGGGCATCACGGAAAACGCGGCGGCTAGAACAGCGTGACCGGCTTGACGATGTCGGCGTAGATCAGCAGCGCGCTCATGAGGCCGAGCACGAGCACGACCGCGAGCGTGATCGGTACGAGGCGGGCCGTGTCGATCGGCCCCGGGTCGGGCTTGCCGCGCAGCTTCGCGAACCAGCGCCGCAGCGCCTCCCAGAGGGCTGCGGCGACGTGACCGCCATCCAGCGGCAGCAGCGGCACGAGGTTGAACACGAAGAGGGCGACGTTCAGCGAGGCGAGGAGGCCGGTGAGGAAGGCGATGCGCTCGACGACGGGGATCGTGTCGATGCTCGCGATCTCCCCCGCGATGCGCCCGACCCCGACCACGCTGATCGGGCCGTTCGGGTCGCGCTCCTCCGGGCCGAACGCGGCCTCCGCGACGTCGATCATGCGCTGCGGGAGGTTCAGGATGATGCCGACCACGGCCGAGACGTTGTCGCCGACGGCCGGCAGCACCGCGGTCACGGGCTGCTGCACCGTCTCGTACGCCGGGGCGATGCCGACGAAGCCGACCTGCTCGGTCAGCGCCTCCCCGTCGGGCCCCTCGACGATGCGCCCGCGCTCGTCGAGCACGTAGCGCTCCGTCAGCAGCGGGGTGAGCTCGGTCTGCACCGTGCGCCCGGCCCGCTCGACCTCGAACGCGAGGCTGTCGCCCGCCGAGGCGCGGACGACCGCGAGCACGTCATCCCACGTCTCGATCGGCGTTCCCGCGATGGCCACGATGCGGTCGCCCGGCTGCAGGCCCGCCTCGGCACCCGGTGCGAGCGGGTCGCCCGGCGCGCACTCCTGCCGCTCGCTCGTCGCGGGCAGCACGCATTCGTTCACGCTGCCGAGCGTCGTCGAGGGCTGCGCGACGCCGAACCCGACGAGCACGACGGCGTAGAGCACGACCGCGATCACGAGGTTCATGAACGGTCCGCCGAGCATGATGACGATGCGCTTCCAGACCGGCAGCCGGTAGAAGGTGCGGTGCTCCTCGCCCTCGGGAATCGTGTCGGCCGAGGCGCTGCGCGCGTCTTGCACGAGGGTGTCGAAGAAGCCCGTCGAGGCGGTGCGGGCCCGCTGCCCGGCCACCGGCGGGTACATGCCCGCCATCGAGATGTAGCCGCCCAGCGGGATCCACTTGAAGCCGTACTCGGTCTCACCGCGGCGCCACGACACGATCGTGCGGCCGAAGCCGATCATGAACTGCCCGACCCGCACCCCGAAGAGCTTCGCGGGCACGAAGTGGCCGAGCTCGTGCAGGGCGATCGAGACGACCAGGCCGACGACGACCACCAGGATGCCGACGATGTACAGCAGCACGGTCTCCACGTCGGGCACTCTAGCGATGTCAGCTAAGCGGATGCGATGAGGGCGTCGGCCTCCCGGCGCGCCCAGGCCTCCGCCTCGAGCACGCCCTCGAGCGTCATGGGGTGCGCATCGTGGCGGTCGACGACGGCCCGCACGGTGTCGACGATGTCGAGGTAGCCGATGCGGCCGTCGTGGAACGCGTGCACGGCCTGCTCGTTGGCGGCATTGAAGACGGCCGGGAACGTCGCCCCGGCCTCGCCGACGCGCTTCGCCAGGCCCACCGCGGGAAACGCCTCGTCATCGAGGGGGGCGAAGGTCCAGGTGGATGCGGTGCTCCAGTCGAGCGGAGCCCCCACGCCCGCCACACGGTGCGGCCAGTCGAGCCCGAGCGAGATCGGCAGGCGCATGTCGGGCGGTGAGCACTGTGCGATCGTCGACCCGTCGACGAACTCGACCATCGAGTGCACGATCGACTGCGGGTGCACGGTCACGTCGATGCGGTCGTAGGGCACCCCGAAGAGCAGGTGGGCCTCGATGACCTCGAGCCCCTTGTTGACGAGCGTCGAGGAGTTCGTGGTGATGACGCGGCCCATGTCCCAGGTCGGATGCGCGAGCGCCTCGGCCGGAGTGACGTCGGCGAGGGATGCCCGCGAGCGCCCGCGGAACGGCCCCCCGCTCGCGGTCAGCACGAGCCGGCGCACCTCGGCGGCGGTGCCCGCCAGCAGCGCCTGCGCGATCGCGGAGTGCTCGCTGTCGACCGGCACGATCTGCCCGGGCGCCGCGAGGCTCGTCACGAGCGAGCCGCCGACGATCAAGCTCTCCTTGTTCGCGAGCGCGAGCGTGCGGCCGGCTTCGAGCGCGGCAAGCGTCGGGGCGAGCCCCACCGACCCGGTGATGCCGTTGAGCACCACATCGCAGGGCACATCGCGCACGAGCTGCGCGGCGGCCTCGGCCCCGAGCGCCACGTGCTCGACGCCGTGGTCGCGCGCCTGCTGCTCGACGAGCTCGCGGTTGCGGCCGGCCGCGAGGCCGACCACCCGGAACCGCTCGGGGTTCGCCGCGATGACCTCGAGCGCCTGCACGCCGATCGAGCCGGTCGAACCCAGGATGATGACGTCGCGCATGGTGTTCATCATGCCGCCCGGCGGCTGCTACTCGACGATGTCGATGATCGTGACGAGGAAGAGCAGGTCTTGCCCACCCAGCGGGTGCGCCTCGGGGTCGGGACCGTACGCGAGGTCGGCCGGGATCGAGACGAGCAGCGTCGTGCCGACCTGCTGGCCGATGAGGCCCGCGGCGAAGCCCTGGATGACGCCGGTCACCGGGAAGGTCGCCGGCGACGCGCCGAAGCTCTGGTCGAAGATCTCGCCGGTCTGCCAGCTCGTGCCCTGGTAGTCGACGAGCACGGTCGCGTCGTCGCTCACGACGTCGCCGTCGCCCTGCTCGAGCACCGCGAGAACGAGCTCGTCGGGCGCGCCGCCCTCGGGCAGCGTCACGACCGGGGGCGTGACGCCGAGGTCGACCTCGGGCACCCCCTCGGTCCACTCGCTCGGGGTGACGGGCTCGGGCGGCGACTGCACCTCGAGCACGTCGATGACGAAGACGAGCGACTCCGAGCCCGAGAGCTCGAGGGCGGGCACGCCCTCCTCGCCGAAGCCGTCGACCGGCGGCACGACGATCGTCAGGCGGGTGCCCGGCGTCGAGCACGTGAGCGCCTTTGAGATGCCGGCGAACTGCTCGGCCTCGGTGTCGATGGTGAACGACGCCGGGGTGGCGCCGCCGAACCCGGTGGTCTCGATCTCGTCGCCCGACTCGCCGTTGTAGAGGGAGTACTCGAAGGTGATGGTGTCGCCGTCGACCGCGGCCTGGCCCTCGCCCTCCTCGAGCACGGTGCGCTGCGTCGCCTCGGCCGTGAGCGGCGCATCGAAGTCGATCGCCGGGGTGCTGCCGAAGGCCCCATCCACGCGCACGGCGGCCGATGCCGAGCCCGCCGGCGTGCAGTCGCCCTCCGCCGTGGTGCCCGAGGGCACGCAGGCCGCGAGGCTGACGAGCAGGGCGGCACTGAGACCGGTGGAGACGAGGGCAGAACGACGGCGCACGGGAGGATCCTCACGATGGGATGAGCACGAAAGCCCCTAGTCTTCCACGTCGGGCCTCGGTGCCGGCTCCGAGCCGCCTAACGATCGGCGATGAGCGTCGTCGGCTCGTGGCCGACGGGGAAGCTGACGGAGTTCGCGATGAAGCACATCTCGCTCGCCCGATGATGCAGCTCGGCGGCCCGGCGCGCATCCTCGTCGGTGTGCTGCGCCGCGAGGGTCACGACCGGGCGGAGCGTCGCCTCGATGAGCCGCCCCCCGTCGCCCTCCTGCTGCAGGGTGCCGGTCGCGCTGTCGCGGTAGTCGACCACGACGATGCCGTTGACCGCGGCGACGTGCAGGTAGCTGAGCATGTGGCACTGGGCGAGGGCCGCGATGACGAGCTCCTCCGGATTCCAGCGGTCGGGGTCGCCGCGGAAGACGCGGTCGCTCGAGCCCGCGATCTCGTGCTGCTTGCCGGCGGCGTGGATGCGGTGCTCCCGCCCGTATGAGCGGTAGGTCGCCGTGCCCTCGCCCCGGTTGCCCTGCCACTGCAGCTCGACGGCGTAGCCGTGCCGATCGTGGGGCATGAGAGGCTCCTCTCCCCCAGCCGCGGCGGAAGGGCCGGGAGTACACTCATCCCACCATGACTGACACTCTCGCGCCCGCACTCCCGTCCGCTTCTGGCTCCCCGGTGGCCCAGGAGCGCCGCGTCGTCACGGCCATCCCCGGCCCGAAGTCGCAGGCCCTGCACGAGCGTCGCCTCGCCGTCGTGAGCGCAGGCGTCGGCACCGCTCTGCCCGTCTACATCGAGCGCGCCCACGACGCGATCGTCGTCGACGTCGACGGCAACCACTTCATCGACCTCGGGGGCGGCATCGGTGTCATGGGTGCCGGTCACACCAACGACGCCGTCGTGGCCGCGGTGCAGGAGCAGGTGGCGAAGGTCACCCACACGCTCTTCACGGTCACGCCCTACGAGCCCTACGTGCGGGTCGCCGAGCTGCTCGTGCAGCACACCCCGGGCGACCACGCCAAGAAGGTCGTGCTCGTGAACTCTGGCGCCGAGGCGCTCGAGAACGCGGTCAAGATCGCCCGCAAGCACACCGGCCGGGCCGGCGTGGCGGTGCTCGACCACGGCTACCACGGCCGCACGAACCTCACCATGGCGATGAACTTCAAGGCCATGCCCTACAACCTCGGCTTCGGGCCGTTCGCGAGCAACGTCTACCACGCACCCAGCTCGTACCCGCTGCACGACGGCCTCTCGGGCGCCGAGGCGGCCAAGCGCACCATCAGCTACCTCGAGAAGCGCGTCGGCGCGGCCGACCTCGCCTGCCTCGTCGCCGAGCCGATCCAGGGCGAGGGCGGCTTCATCGTGCCCGCCGAGGGCTACCTGGTCGCTCTGCAGGAGTGGTGCACGGCCAACGGCGTCGTCTTCATCGCCGACGAGGTGCAGTCGGGCGTGGCCCGCACTGGCGCCTACTACGCGAGCGAGCACTTCGGCCTCGTGCCCGACATGATCACGACGGCGAAGGGCATCGCGGGCGGCATGGTGCTCGCCGGCGTCGTCGGCCGCGCCGAGATCATGGACAGCTCGCACGCCGGCGGGCTCGGCGGAACCTACGGCGGCAACCCCGTCGCGTGCGCCGCGGCGATCGCGGTGTTCGAGCAGATCGAGCAGCGCGACCTGCTCGGTGCGGCGAAGCGCATCGAGTCGGTGCTCACGCCCGCGCTCGAGGCGTTGAAGGCGAAGCACCCCCGCATCGCCGAGGTGCGCGGCATCGGCGCGATGCTCGCGATCGAGTTCGCCGACCCCGAGACGCACGAGCCCGACGCGGCGATCGTGTCGCGCGCGGTCGCCGCGGCGGCCCAGCAGGGCGTGCTGCTGCTGAGCGCTGGCACGTACGGCAACGTCATCCGCTTCCTGCCGCCGCTCACCATCAGCGACGACCTGCTGCACGACGCGATCGGCGTGCTCGACGCGGCCCTCTCGGCCTAGCGCGCATGGCGGCGGTGCGGCCCCTGGAGGCCGACGGCTGCGTCGAGCTGGCGCGCATCGAGCGCTCGGGGCTCATCGAGTCTCGGCACCTCGGGGCCGCCGCGGTGGTCGACGCCGACGGCACGGTGCTGCGCGCGGCCGGCGACGTGCGCGCCACGGTCTTCCCGCGCTCGGCGCTCAAGCCCCTGCAGGCCATCGCGATGCTCGAAACGGGTGCGCGCTTCACGGATGCGGAGCTCGTGCTCGCCGCCGCCAGCCACTGCGGCAGCCCCGAGCACCTCGCCGTGGTCGAGTCGATGCTGGCCGCCGACGGCCGCGACGCCGACGCGCTGCAGTGCCCCGTGCAGGCGCCGCTCGGCTTCGACGAGCGCGCCGCCCGCGCGGCCCGGGGGCTCGCACCCACCCGCCTCACGATGAACTGCTCGGGCAAGCACGCCGCCATGCTGCGGGCCAGCGACGCCCTCGGCGCCGACGCCGGCAGCTACCTCGACCCCGATCATCCGCTGCAGCAGCGCATCATCGCGGTCGTCGAGCGCTACACCGGCGAGCCGGTGCACCTCAGCGGCTTCGACGGCTGCGCCGCCCCTCTGCACGCCACGAGCCTGGCCGCGCTCGCGACGGGCATCGCGCGCATCGCCCGCCGCACGACACCGGAGGCCGATCGGCTCATGAGCGCCGTCGCCGCGGAGCCGTGGGCGATCGACGGCCGCGGCCGCGCCAACACCCTCACGATCGAGCGTCTCGGCGGCATCGCCAAGCTCGGCGCGGAGGGCGTGGTGGTGATCGGCACGCCGCAGGGTGTCGCCGTCGCCGTCAAGGTGCTCGACGGCTCGATGCGCGCCACCACCCCCGTCGCGCTGGGGATGCTCGCGAGCGTCGGCGCGATCGATGCGGATGCCGCTGCCGAGCTCGTCGAGCGCACGAGCGAGCGCGTGCTCGCGGGCGACCGCGAGGTGGGCGCGCTGCGGGTCAGCACCGTCTGACCCGCAGCGCGCATCCCGAACCGGCCGCAGCGGCCGGCGGGCTCAGGCCTTCGCGAGCTTGCGGCGGCGCGCGGCCGCGCTCAGCTGCGCGACGAGCACGATCGCGATGGCGAGGAAGAACACGGCCGATGCGATGACGTTCGCCTCCGCCGGGATCCCTCGGGCCGCTGCCGTGTAGATGTAGCTCGGGAACGTGACATCAGCACCGCGGTTGAAGTTCGTGATGATGAAGTCGTCGAAACTGAGCGCGAACGACAGCAGAGCGGCCGCCACGATGCCGGGCAGCAGCATCGGGAACGTGATGCGCCAGAACACCTGGAACGGGCTGCCGTAGAGGTCGCGGCCGGCCTCCTCGAGCGCCGGGTTGAGACCGAGCACGCGCGAGCGCACCGTGACGACCACGAAGCTCAGGCAGAACAGTGTGTGCGCCAGGATGACCGTTCCGATGCCCTTCGGAACCCCCGCCTGGAGGAACTGGGCGGCGAGACCGGCACCGAGCACGACCTCCGGCGTCGCCATCGGCAGGAAGATCAGCAGCGTCGTGGCGTTGCGGAACTTGAACCGGTACCGCACCAGCGCGATCGCGATCATCGTGCCGAGCGTGGTCGCGAGCAGCGTCGCGGCCAGGCCGATGAGGAGGCTGTTGCCGAACGCCTCGCATACGCCCTGCGCCTCGCACACCGTGAACCAGTTCTCGAGCGTGAAGCCGTTCCAGATGATGTTGGTGCGGCGCGAGTCGTTGAACGAGAACGCGACCGTGTAGGCGATCGGGATGAGCAGGAAGACGAACGCCATGACCGAGTACACCCAGATGGCGTACTTGCCGAAACCCTTCACAGCAGGTCCTCCGTTCCGCTGCGCTTCACGTAGGCCGCGACCAGCACCAAGATGAACGCCATCAGGATCAGCGACAGTGCCGCCGCCGCCGGGAAATTCTGCAGCACCAGGAAGTTGGCCTCGATCACGTTGCCGATCATCGCCGTGTCGGTCGCCCCGAGGAACTCGCGTGAGGCGTTGATGTAGTCACCCGCGGCCGGGATGAAGGTGAGCAGCGTGCCCGACATGACGCCCGCCGCCGAGAGCGGCAGCGTGACGGTGCGGAACGTGGTCGTCGGGCTGCCGTAGAGGTCGTTGCTGGCCTCGAGCAGCCGCAGGTCGAGCGAGACGAGCGTCGCGTAGATCGGCAGCACCATGAAGGGGATGAAGTTGTAGGTCAGACCGAAGATGACCGAGAACGCCGTCCCCGTGATGGTGGCGCCGGGTGGCAGGGCTCCGAGCGATGACAGGATGCCCGCCACGGGCCCCTCCACCGAGAAGATCTGCTTCCAGGCCAGCGTGCGCAGCAGGAACGAGATGAAGAACGGCGCGATCACCAGCACCAGCGCCAGCGACTGCAGCAGCGGGAACGGCCGCAGCGTGATGCCGATGAAGTACGCCAGGGGGAAGCCGATGAGAAGCGCGAACAGCGTGGCCAGGGCGGCGTAGCCGGCCGAGCGCAGCGCGTGCGACCAGTACTGCTCCATGACCGAGACGTAGTTCTGCCAGTTGAAAGCGTTCACGTACTGACCGAAGATCAGCGGGTCGGGCGCCTGCAGGCTCGTGATCACCAGCGAGATGAGCGGGGTCACGAAGAACAGGACCAGGTAGAAGATGCCCGGCAGGAGGAGGAACAGGGCGATCGGGCTCCGACGGCGGGCGGCGGGTTCGACCGCCGGCGCCGTGGCCCCGCCCGCGAATGCGGTGAAGGCCATGGGCTACGCCTCCTCGAGTTCCGCTTCGAGGTCCTTGCGCGACTGCACGGCGATCATCGAGGTGTCGAGATCGGCGTGGAAGCGCGACACCGGCTCCGTCTCCGCCTCATCGGCGAGACCGAACGCGTGGTCGACCGCCCAGCTGAGCCAGACGGTGTCGCCGTCGTGGTGCAGCGTCGAGATCGACGTGTTCTGCGCGAACACGGTGATCGCGCCCAGGTGCGGCACGGTGACCTCGTACTGGGTGCTGACGCCGCTGAACGAGACGTCGGTGATGCGGCCGGGGCCGATCACGCTGCGCCCCGACTGCGGCTTCGGCTCGGTGTGGTGCAGCGTGACCTTCTCGGGGCGCACGCCGACCGTGACCCGGCCGCTGGTGCGCTGCGCCCGCGAGACCGGCACCTCGATCTTCGAGCCGGCGGCGTCGACGACCATCGACGTGCTGGAGCTCGAGATGACGTCGCCGGTGAACAGGTTGGACTGGCCGAGGAACTTCGCGACGAACGCGGTGTGGGGCAGCTCGTAGAGGTCCTGCGGGGCACCCATCTGCTCGATGCGGCCCTTGTTCATGACGGCGACGGTGTCGGCCATGGTCATGGCCTCCTCCTGGTCGTGCGTCACGTGCAGGAAGGTCAGGCCGACCTCGCTCTGGATGTCCTTCAGCTCGACCTGCATCTGACGACGCAGCTTCAGGTCGAGGGCTCCGAGCGGCTCGTCGAGCAGCAGCAGCGCGGGTCGGTTGACCACGGCTCGGGCCAGCGCCACGCGCTGCTGCTGCCCGCCGGAGAGCTGCGTCGGCTTGCGCCCCGCGACATGGTCGAGCTCGACCAGCTGCAGGGCCTCGTGCGCGAGAGCATCCGCGTTCTGGATGCCACGCCGCTTCAGACCGAACGCGACGTTCTGGAGGATCGTCATGTGCGGGAAGAGGGCGTAGCTCTGGAACACCGTGTTGACGGGGCGCTGGTACGCCTTCGTCGCGGTGACGTCCTTGCCGCCGATGAGGATGCGGCCCGCGGTGGGCTCCTCCAGACCGGCGATGAGCCGCAGAGTGGTCGTCTTGCCGCAGCCCGACGGGCCGAGCAGCGCGAAGAACGACCCTGCGGGGATCGTCAGATCGAGCTCCTCGATCGCCGTGAAGCCGGGAAAACGCTTGCTGATGCCGGCCAGTTCGAGGTCGGCACCCGCCTCAGCGAACCCGCTCTTCGGAACCTCGTTGTTCGTCACCTCGGTGGTACTCCTTCTCTGGGATCGGGTCAGGCGCCGAGCAGGATCGCCTGGAAGGCGGCCTGGTACTCGTTCTCCTCCTGGGCCGTGAGACCGCGGAAGATGCGCGCCTGCGCCAGGGTCTCCTCGTTCGGGAAGATGAGCTGGTTCTCGGCGAGCTCGGGGTCGATCGCGATCGCCGCCTCCTTCGCACCCGCCACCGGAGTGATGTAGTTCACCCAGGCGGCCACCTCGGCCGCAACCTCGGGCTCGTAGTAGTAGTTGATGAGCGTCTCGGCGTTGGTCTTGCGCGTCGAGCCGATCGGGATGATGAAGTTGTCGTTCCAGAGGGTCGCGCCACCCTCGGGGAGCACGAACTTCCACTTCTCGTAGCCCGCCTCGAAGTTGAGCAGCGTGATGTCGCCCGACCAGCAGATGGCGGCGAGGGTGTCGCCGTTCACGAGGTCCTCGGTGTAGGCGTTGCCGCGCACGTTGCGGATCTGACCCGACTCGACCTGGGTGCGGAAGATGTCGAGAGCGGCGTTGAACTCGTCGGCGGTGAAGTCGCCCGAGATGTCGACGCCGTTCTCGAGCATGATGACGCCGATGGTGTCGCGCATCTCCGAGAGCACACCGACGCGGCCCGCGAGGTCGGGACGCCACAGGTCGCTGACCGAGCGGACCTCGCTGGTCTCCTCGACGTTGTACGCGACGCCGGCGAAGCCGCCCTGCCAGGGCAGCGAGTGGACACGACCCGGGTCGAACTGCGGGTTCTGCAGACTCGGAACGAGGTTCGCCGCGTTGGGGATGTTGGCCTTGTTGAGCTCCTGCGTGTAGCCGAGCTGGATCCAGCGGTTGACCATCCAGTCGGTGAGGCAGACGGTGTCGGCGCCGATGTCCTGGCCGAGCGCGAGCTGGTCGCGCACCTTGGCGAAGTAGGAGTTGTTGTCGTCGACGTCGATCAGGTAGGACACCTCGATGCCGGTCTGCTCCTGGAACGCCAGCAGGGTCGGGTAGTTGCCCTCGTCGTCCTCGTCGATGTAGAACGGCCAGTTCGCCCAGTTGAGGGTCGGGTCGTTCGCCGAGTTGTCCTCCGCCGGGGTGAGCTCGGTGGTGCCACCGGGCGTGCAGGCGGCGAGGGCGAGCGCGGTGGCGCCCGCACCGGTGCCGGCGAGCATCGCGCGACGCGACAGCTGAGCACGCTTGGCCTGAGCGATCAGGCTGCGGATCATCGGGTCTTCGGGAAGGGGACGGTTCATGACGTGCTCCTTAGACGAGTGCCGGTACATCGGTGTCCGACCGCGCGGCGCGGTGCGTCGATACTGTCACACCGAGTGGGCACGTCGCACCCTCAAACGGCTGTTTCGAGCATCCTGAAACACAAACGTCACGAAATCAGCACCGTATGGCAAAAAACGGTGCGGAATCCATTGCGGAAAGCCGCTACGCTGGGGGCGCAACGCAGCGCGGCGCGGCCAGGAGCCTCCGCGCGCTTCCCTTCGCGAGGAGACACTGATGAAGATCGCCGTTCCGGCCGAGATCAAGAACAACGAGTCGCGGGTCGCGATCACGCCGCCGGGCGTGCACGACCTCGTCGCCGCCGGTCACGAGGTGATCGTGCAGGCCGGTGCGGGCATCCCCTCGTCGATCTCCGACGCGGACTACGTCGCCCAGGGCGCGCGGATCGTCCCCGACGCGGCCACGGCCTGGGGCGAGGCCGACATGGTGCTCAAGGTGAAGGAGCCCGTCGCCGCCGAGTACGGCTACTTCCGCGAAGGCCTCGTGCTGTTCACGTACCTGCACCTCGCCGCCGAGAAGGAGCTCACCGAGGCGCTGCTCGCGAGCGGCGTCACCGGCATCGCCTACGAGACGGTGCAGCTGCCCACCCGCGCCCTGCCCCTGCTGGCGCCCATGAGCGAGGTCGCCGGGCGGCTCGCCCCCATCGTCGGCGCCACGGCCATGATGCGCCCCCATGGCGGGCCCGGCCTGCTGGTGTCGGGCGTGCCCGGCACGCACCCCGCCAACGTCGTCGTGCTCGGCGGCGGTGTCGCCGGCACGAGCGCCGTCTCGATGGCGGTCGGCATGGGCGCCCAGGTGACCGTGCTCGACACCAACGTGCAGCGCCTGCGCGAGCTCGACGCCCTGTACGCAGGGCGCGTGAAGACGATCGCCTCCAACGGCTTCGAGATCGAGAAGGCCGCGGTTCAGGCCGACATGCTGATCGGCTCGGTGCTGATCCCCGGCGCGAAGGCGCCGAAGCTCGTCAGCAACGAGCTGGTCTCGCGCATGAAGCCGGGCAGCGTGCTCGTCGACATCGCCGTCGACCAGGGCGGCTGCTTCGCCGACACCCGGCCGACGACGCACGCCGAGCCGACCTTCCCGGTGCACAACAGCATCTTCTACTGCGTGGCGAATATGCCCGGCGCTGTGCCGTCGACGTCGACCTATGCGCTCACCAACGCGACGATGCCCTACGTGCGGGCGATCGCGAACCACGGGTGGCGCGACGCGCTGCGCGCGGACGGCGCCCTCGCCCTCGGCCTGAACACGCACGCGGGACGCGTGACGAACGATGGTGTGGCGGCGGCGCACGGTCTCACCGCGGTCAGCGTCGCCGAGGCGCTCGCCTAGACCGACCGGAGGCCATCGACCCGAACCCGCTCCACGCCTCGACCGGGCTCGAGCAGCCACGCCTCGCCCCGCTCCGGGGCGAGGGGCGGGGGTGTGGCCCGCACCGCCAGGAGGGTGCGCAGGTCGGACGGCTCGCCGCCGACCACGAGCACCGAACCCGCGCGGCGGTGCGCAGAGAGAGCCGTCCAGGCGGCCTGCCAGTCGTCGGGGTGAGCGACGTGGAGCGCGGCCGGCGTCATCGCCGTCGGCGGCTGCGGCGGCTCGCCGACGACCACGCGCGACGGGAACGCCTGCGCGAGCGCCGCGGCGACGGATTCAGCGAGGGCTTCGGTGCCGGGCCGCGCGTAGGGAACGGTCTTCACTTCTCCCAGCGCGATGATGAGCTCGGGCAACACGCCGTTGATCGAAATGTCTGGCAGCAGCGACATCGCGACGGCCGTCGGTGCATGCGAGTGGACGACTGCCGCAACGTCAGGGCGTTGCTTCAGCACGGCCAGGTGCATGCTGAGCTCGCTGGTCGGTTGACCGCTTGCGACAGGAGCGCCGGTCTGCAGGTCGAGCTCGACGA
>OFDN01001123.1_pt1 | contig 18813 bp, 21 predicted proteins | sample 1520971 | NCBI WGS metagenome assembly OFDN01 (sample SAMEA94257418, study PRJEB24077) | hot springs metagenome | biome: Aquatic biome; feature: Geographical feature; material: Water | place: India | collected 2012-06-12 | depth 5 m
CTGCCACCAAGCGCAGGCTGCGCGCGGCGAGTGCGGCCCCGCGCGCCTCGGCCTCGAGCGCCTCGGCCAGCGCGCGCAGGGCCTGCTTGCGCGCGACCTCGGCGATCAGGCTCTGGCGTCTGAGCAGCGCGAGGCGGCGGGCTTCACGCATGCATCAGTTCGAGCAGCGCCTGCTGGCTCGCCGCCAGCCCCACCGCCTCGCCCCGGGGTTGGGTGAGGAAGGCGTCGATCGGCCCCGAAAGCGCCAGCGCCTCGTCGAGCAGCGGGTCGCCCCCGGCGCGATAGGCGCCCATCATCACCAGATCGCGCCCGCTCTCGCGCGCCGCGATCAGCGCCCTGAGCCGCCGCGCCGCTGCGGCGACGGGTGGGGTCACGACATCGTCCATCACCCGGCTCAGCGAGGCGGGGATATCGATCGCGGGATAGTGCCCGCGCGCCGCCAGCTCGCGCGAGAGCACAATGTGGCCGTCGAGGATCGCGCGCGCGGTGTCGACCACGGGGTCGTTGGTGTCGTCGCCATCGGCGAGCACGGTGTAGATCCCCGTCATCGCCCCGCCCGTCCTTGCCGAATTGCCCGCGCGCTCCACCAGCCGCGTGATCGCCGCGAGCGCAGAAGGGGGATAGCCCCGCGCCGCGCCGGGCTCGCCCAGCACCAGCGCGAGCTCGCGCGCGGCATGGGCGACGCGGGTCAGGCTGTCGAGGATCAGCAGCACGCGCTTGCCCTGCGCGCGGAAATATTCGCCGATCGCGCAGGCATATTGCGCTGCGCGCAGCCGCAGGTTGGGCGCGTGGTCGGCGGGGACGGCGACCACCACGATCCCGCCGCGCCGGTGCCCGGCCATGTGCCGGCCCACGAAGTCCGAGACCTCGCGCGCGCGCTCGCCGATCAGCGCGACCACGGTGACATCGGCGACCGCGTGGCCGGCGATGGTGTCGACCAGCACCGATTTGCCCACGCCCGAGCCCGCCATGATCCCGAGCCGCTGACCGACCCCCATCGCGGCGAGCGCATTGATCGCGCGCACCCCGCAATCGAAGGGCGCCTCGACACTCGCCCGCTCCAGCGCGCCCTCGCGCCTGCCGCCGAGCGGCCAGGCCTGCGGCAGATCGAGCCGCGGGCCGCCGTCGATCGGATCGCCCAGCGCATCGACCGCGCGCCCGAGCAGCGCCTCGCCGACGCGCACCTCGCCGGGCTGGCCGAGCGCGCGTACCCGCGCCTGCGGGCGCAGCAGCATCGCATCGCCCAGCAGCATCATCAGCGAGTGCCCTGCGCGAAAGCCGATCACCTCGGCGAGGCACTCGGCCCCGGCATCGTTCTCGATCAGGCCGAGCGAGCCGACCGGCAGCGGGAGCCCGGCGACCTCGATCAGACCGCCGTCGCAGGTCACCACCCGGCCGGTCAGCACCGGACCGCTGGCGACCGGCGCGGCGCGCATCCGGGCGAGATCGAGTTGAAGTTCGCCGATCACAGGCGCAGCGCTGCGGCAATCGCCCGGCGCCATTCGGCCGGGCCGTCGCTGACCGTGCCCTCCGCACCCTCGATCACGACGCTGCCGGGTTCGAGTGCGGCATCGGGCACAATCCGCATCGCGGCAAGCGCCTCTTCGCCCAGGAGCGCGATGTCATCCGGGTGGAGATGCAGCACCAGCGTGTCGGCCGCCCCGCCGATCCGGCGCGCGGCGGCGATGCAGCGCTCGCGCAAGGCGGACGGATCGCGCGCGGCCTCGCCCAGCACGCCGTCGCACAGGTGGAGGACGGTCGCGGCCAGATCATCGGCCAGCACGCCGAGCGCGACCTCGTCGAGCGTGCGGAAGGTCAGGCGCAGGGCCCGCTGGCGTGCGCTGCGCGCCTCGCCTTCGGCTTCGGCGGCGGCGCGGCCTGCGGCGATGCCATCGGCATGAGCCCGCGCGAGCGCCTCGGCGTGGCGATCGGGTTCATCGGCATCGGACGCCGTCGGCGCGGGAGGTGGGGCGGGTTCCCCGGGCGCACCGAACAGCGGCGCCTCGCGAAAGCCTGTCCCCTCGCCCAGCAGCGCGAGCCAGCCGGGGGCGTCCTCCTCGGCGATGTCGGGATCGGGCGCGGCGGCAAACGCGCCGACCCAATCAGACGAATTCGCCATTGCCGCTTCCGATCACGATCTCGCCCGCATCGGCGAGCCCGCGGGCGATCTCGACGATCGCCTTCTGCGCCGCGGCGACGTCCTTCTTGGCCAGCCGCCCGCGCAGGTCGATCTCGTCGCGCACGCCGTCCGCCGCGCGGCTCGACATGGCGGCGAAGAAGGGCGCGCGCTCGGGTTCCCTGAGGCCCTTGAGCGCATCGACCAGCTTCTCGTTGTCGACATCGCGCAGCAGGCGCCCCATCGACATCGGGTCGAGCGCGAACAGCATCTCGAAGGTGAACAGCTCCTCCTCGATCTTCTCGGCGAGCGGCGCGTCGCGCTCGGCGATCGCGGGGAGCACGGTGCCCCGCAGCTCTCCGGCCGCAAGGTTGATGAGGTTCGCCGCTTCCCGCGGCCCGCCCAGCATCAGCGCCGCGGTGCCATAGGTGGCGGAGATGCGCTGGGTCAGCAGCGTGTCGATGGTGGCGATCGCGGTGACGGAGATCGAACCGCTCTTGGCGACGCGCTCGACCACCAGCGTCTGGAGTTCGAGCGGCAGCATCGCCAGCACCTCGGCGGCGGGCTCGGGCTCGATCAGCAGCAGCAGCGCGGCGATCACCTGGGGGTGTTCGTCGAGGATTAGGCGCACCAGCACGCCGGGCGCGAGCCACTTCGCCAGCTCGAGCGAGCGCGGGGCGGCATCGGGCTCGATCCGCTGCATCATGCTCTCCGCGCGCGCGGGGCCCAGCGCCTTGTCGAGCAGCGTGCGCACCCGGTCGCCCCGCCCGCGCATCGGCAGCATCTCGCGCGCCGCCTCGCCCGCGAAATCGGCGAGCGCCTCGGCCATGTGCGGCTGTTCGATCTCGCCCAGCGCCATCATCGCCGCGCCGAGCTTCTCGAGCTCTTGCGGCGAGAGGCGCGAGAGCAGCCCGGTCGCCTCCTCGTCGCCGAGCAGCATCAGGAACACCGCGGCGCGGTCGACGCGGGTCAGCAGCGGCGCGGGGGCGGCGGGGGTGGGGAGCGCTTCGGGCGTCATGCCGCCTCAGCCTCCTCCGGGCGCGGTTCGGGCGCTTCGAGCATGCGCTGGAGCGCCTCGACCGCGCGCTCGGGCTGCTGCGCCGCGAGCCGCCGCGCGAGTTCGACCTGGCGCGGCAGATCGGCATCAAGAGACATGGGCGGGACGCCGCTGTCGGTGGTGCCGAGCGGGGCGCCACGGCCCTCGCCCGCTTCCTCGTCATTCGCCGCGAGCGCCAGCGGCGCGTCATCGGCAGCGGCCCCGTCGCCGCTCTTGCCCTTGGCTCCCCCGCCGCCGCCGCGCAGCTTGCCGATCAGCGGCCTGACCGCGAGCAGCAGCACCAGCAGCACCGCGATCAGCGCGGTGCCATAGCGCACCAGCATCGCGAACCACGGCTCTTCGTAGAAGGCGGGCGGCGTGAGATCGGCGGGCTCGAACTTGCTGGCGACGACCTGCACCGTGTCGCCGCGCTGGGTGTTGGCACCCACCGCCGCGCTCACCAGCGCCTGCAATTGCTGGCGGGTCAGCGGGGCGGCGGCCTTCAAGGCCTTGTCGCTGACCGCCACCGCGACCGAGAGCGTCTTCAGCGCCCCCGGGCCAGCGGTGGTGACGGCGACCTCGCGGCCCAGTTCATAGGCGCGGTCGGTCGCGGTTTCGGTGTCGGAGGTGGTCGCCTGCGCGGGCGTGGTCGGCTGCGGCGGGCCGTTGACGAGTTGCGCCTGCGGAGGCGGGGTGTTGGCCGGAACGCCGGGGACTCCGCCCGCGGGCGCAGTGCCGGTGCGGGTCGCCTCGCGCGCGCTCTCGGAGCGGATCGCGCCTTCCTTCTCGTAGGTCTCGCGCGCGGTGGTGACTTCGCTCTTCTCGAGCTCGACCTGCACCTGGGCGCTGAAATTGCCCTCGCCCAGCAGGGGGAGCAGCAGCGCATCGAGCTGTTCGCGCAGCTTGGCCTCGTGCTCGCGCTGGAGATCGAGGCCCTCGCCCTGCTGCGACTTGGGGTCGGAGAGCAGGCGGCCGTTCTGATCGACCACGCGCACCGCATCGGGGCTCATCCCCGGCACGCTGGCGGCGACCAGGTTGACGATCGCGCCGACTTGCTCGGGGGAAAGGCTGCGCCCGCCCACCAGCCGCACCATCACCGAAGCGCTGGGCGCATTGTTCTCGCGCACGAAGACCGAACGTTCGGGCGTGGCGAGGTGGACGCGCACGCTCTCGATCCCGTCGATCTCGCGGATCGTCAGCATCAGCTCGCGTTCACGCGCGAGGCGCAGGCGTTCGCCTTCCAGCGTGCGCGAGGTGCCCAGCGGCATCGCGTCGAGCATCGCCTCGGCGCCTTCGGGCGCGGCGATCCCGGCGTCGCTCGCGACCAGCATCTTGGCGCGGTAGACATCGTTCTCCGACACCCGGATCGCGCCGGTGGAATTGTCGATCGAATAGGCGATGCCGCCGCTCTCGAGCGTTTCGACCACCTTGGCGCGCTCGGCATCGGTGAGGCTGGTGTAGAGCACGCGGTCCGCGCCCGAGGAGATCGCCATCCACAGCGTGGCCGCAGCCGCGACCGCGCCCAGGGCGCCCAGCGCAGGGAGCGCGCGGGCGAGTGCGGGCTGGCTGACGAAGCCCTGCATGCCGGGCGGCAGCATGGTGCGCCAGCCGCTCGCAGGCGCGGGCGGTGCAGCGGGCAGGCCTGCGGGATCGGCAGGGACGGGAAGCGCCTCGGCCATCTATCAGCCCCCCATCCGCATGATGTCTTGATAGGCGGTGAGCAGCTTGTTGCGCACCTGGAGCGTGGCTTCGAAGGCGACCCCCGCTTCCTGCCGCGCGAGCATCACCTGCGCGACATCGGTCACCTGGCCGCGCTCGAAGGCGACCTGCATCTGGCTCGAATGCTCCTGCACCGCGCTGACCTGCTTCAGGGCATTGTGGAGCGTGTCGGCAAAGCCCGCACCCGGCGCCCGGCCGGGCACGGCGAGCGCGCTGCCCGCTTCGCTCGCCGCGCGCACGTCGCGCAGCGCGGCGTTGCGGGCGAGCACCTGGCTGCGCAGCGCCATCACGTCCTCGACGCCGAAGCCGACCCTGAGCGCGTTCATGCCGCACCTCCCGCCGCGAGCATCCCCGCGCCGCGCATCGAGGCGAGGCGGTAGCGCAGCGTGCGTTCGGAAATGCCGAGCGTGCGCGCGGTGGCGGCGCGGTTGCCGCCGTGGCGGCTCAATGTCTCGAGGATCGCGCGCGCCTCGGAGGCGAAGGCGACATCGGAGAGCGAGCGCGGGGCGGTGATGCGGGTCAGCGCGGAGGCGCCGGCGGCGGCCGTCTCGGCGACGGGGCGCACCGCGGTGTCGAACACGATATGCTCGGGCGCGATCGCGCCCGTGCCCCCGCCGAGCAGGATCGCGCGGCGGATGACGTTCTCGAGCTCGCGGACATTGCCCGGCCAGGGATGGGCCTCGAGCGCGGCCAGCGCCTGCGGGGAGAGCCACCCGGGCTGGCCGGCGGAGGGCGCGTGGCGCAGCAGCATCGCGAAGGCGAGCGGGGCGATATCGCCCGGCCGGTCGCGCAGCGCGGGGAGCGCGAGGGGAAAGACATTGAGGCGGTAGAGCAGATCCTCGCGGAACCGCCCGGCCTCGACCTCGGCAGCAAGATGCCGGTTGGTCGCGGCGACCACCCGGACATCGACCTTGAGCGGCTTCGTCGCGCCCAAGGGCAGCACCTCGCCCTCCTGCAGCGCGCGCAGCATCTTGGATTGCAGCGCCAGCGGCAGCTCGCCGACCTCGTCGAGCAGCAGCGTGCCGCCATCGGCGGCGCGGAACAGGCCCTCGGCCGCCTCGGCCGCGCCGGTGAAGGCACCCTTGCGATGGCCGAACAGCAGCGCCTCGAGCATGGCTTCGGGCATGGCGGCGCAGTTGACCGCGACAAACGGCCCGCCCGCGCGGGCGGAAAGACGGTGGACGAAGCGCGCGAGCACTTCCTTGCCGGTGCCGGTCGGGCCCTCGAGCAGGACCGGGATGTCGGAGGCAGCGATTCGTTCGGCGAGCGTCAGCAGCGCGAGCGACTGCGGATCGCCCGCCACCGGCCAGCCGCCCTGCGCCGAAGCCGCGATCAGCGCCGCGCGCGCCTGGGTGATCTCGGCGGGATCATAGGCAAGGCTGATGCGCCCCTCTCCCGCGAGCGCGAGCGTGCAGGTTTCGGCATGGGCGAGGGTGATCGCCACCTTGCCGCCGCGCGCGATCCCCGCCGCCATCGCCGGCGGCAGGCCATCGCCCAGCACGATGCGGTCGCGCTGCCAGCTGCCGCCCATCAGCGGCACGGTCATACCGATCAGGATATCGTGCGCGCCGGGCGCGGGCGCGCCTGCTTGCGGCTCCCCCCTGGTGCGGCGCGTCGGTCCGATCGCCGGTTGCATCATGCTTGCCCCTGAATGGTTGGTCTCGTGGTCGGTCTCGGCAATCCTGTGCCGCATACAGGCTGGACAGGAGGCAAATTTAAGCCCCCGTAGCTTTCCCTAGACCGGCCCGGGACGGACGGGGCGCAGCTGGCGCAGATGGAGGCTGCGGCGCCGCGGTATCTGCTCAAGCATCTGAATTATCAACATTATTTTTCGGGCTTAAACATCCCGAACGGTGGCCGCTCTTAGGGCCAGCAGCGACGGGCCTGTTCGTCCTGCCTGACCATTCGGGAGTTTGAACAATGAACGTGATCAACACCAACATCTCGGCGCTGCGCGCCACCAACGCCAGCACCGATGCTGCCAAGATGCTGGGCGTCGCCGCCGAGCGTCTGTCGACCGGCCGCCGCATCAACAGCGCTTCGGACGACGCTGCGGGCCTCGCGATTGCCGCGTCCTTCACCTCGCAGATCCGCGGCATCGCCCAGGGCGTCCGCAACGCCAACGACGGCATCAGCCTTGCCCAGACCGCGGAAGGTTCGCTCGACGAAATCACCAACATCCTCCAGCGCAGCCGCGAACTGGCCGTGCAGAAGGCCAACGGCACCTACTCGGCCGAAGACATCGCCAACATCGAAACCGAGCAGAACGCGCTGGCTTCGCAGATCAACCAGATCGTCGAGAACACCGAATTCAACGGCATCAACCTGTTCTCGACCGCGACCAACACCATCACCGTCCAGGCCGGTGCGCAGACCGCCGACACGATCGACATCGATCTGCCGGAGCTGGATGTGTCGGGCGGCGATCTGTCGGCGGTTGTCACCTTCGGTGCGACCCCGGGCGCAGTGACCACCGCGTCGCTCGATGATTACGACACCGCGATCGGTGCCGTGACCACGGCCCGCGCTGACCTGGGTGCGGTGCAGAACCGTCTCAGCTCGGCGGTTGCCAACCTCACCAACGTTTCGACCAACCTGACCGAAGCCCGTTCGCGGATCGAAGACACCGACTACTCGGCGGAAACGACCGCGCTCGCCAAGGCCCAGATCCTCGGCCAGGCCTCGACCGCGATGCTCGCCCAGGCGAACCAGTCGCAGCAGAACGTGCTGTCGCTGCTCCGCTAAGCGCCAAGTCCCCGCGCCGCCGCTTTTCCCCTGAAGCGGGGGCCAACGAGAGCCCGGAGCCTTCACAGGCTCCGGGCTTCTTTTCGTCGGCCTGCGAGAAAGCAGCGCAGGTTAGCGACAGGCCGCCGGCGCGCGCGGCACAGCGGCCCCACGCCACGTGGCGACAGGAGGAGGTTCGCAATGCTCAACGTGCCCGCCCCGCTCGATCCGCTGCGGCGGCAGGCCAGCGACCTGTGGGCCTATGCGCAGGGGCTGCTGCCGGGCGAGCCGCGGAGCACCCCGGCGCTGATCTTCGCGCAGGGGCGATCGGGGAGCACGGTGCTCGAAAGCCTGCTCGCCTCGACCGGCCATTTCGCCTCGCGCGGGGAGCTGCTGGGCGAGGGGCACGAGCGGGTGCGCTACCCCCACGCCTTCCTGCGCGGTCATGCCCGCCGGACGGGACGCCGCAGCTTCCTTGCCCATGTCAAGGTCTACCACCTGAACCGCGACCGCATCGCCGCGGGCGCCGCGCCGATCGACCCGCGCGCCTTCCTGCGGCAGCTCCACGGCGAGGGCTGGCGGATCATCCACCTCACCCGGCAGGACCGCGTGCGCCACGTGCTCTCGAACCTCGTCGCCGAGGCGCGCAAGGAATATCACAAGCTCGATGACCGGCCCGAGACGACCGCGGTGCGGGTCGAACGCGCGGCGCTCGATGCGGCGATCGCCGAGCGGCTCGCCTATGCCGAGGAAGAGCGTGCGGCGCTCGAGGGGATCCCGCACACCCGCGTGATCTATGAAGAGGATCTCGAGCCTGCCGCGGCGCACCAGGCGACCGCGAACCGCGTGCTCGACTTTCTCGGCCTGCCGCACCGCCCGGTCTCGACCCCGCTGCGCAAGATCAATGCCCGGCCGCTGCGCGAGATCATCGCCAATTACGACGAACTGGCCGACTGGCTGGAAGGCGGGGGCCCGGGCCGAAGCAGCGCGGCTGCGGGCATGGGCTGACGGGTCAGCGCCGGCCCGCCGCCTTGCCCTTGCCAGCGGGCGCCGCCGGCGCGGCCGCCCTCGGCCCGCCCGAAGCCGCGCCGCGGCCCTCGAGCAGCAGCAGCGAGATGCGGCGGTTCCTCGGATCGGCAGGGTCGTCGGTGACGAGCGGTTCGGTGTCGGCCACGCCCTCGATTCGGGCGAAGCGGTTCTGCGTCACCCCGCCCAGCACCAGCGCCTGTCGCGTCGCCTCGGCCCGGCCGGCGGAGAGCGACCAGTTGTTGGTCTTCACCCCGCCGCGCCACGGCAGCGAATCGGTGTGGCCGCGCACGATCAGCGGCGCCGCCTCGTCCTTGAGCGTCTCGCTCATCACCTCGAGCAGGTCGCGGGCTTCCTTGGTGAGGATCGTGGTGCCGAGCTCGAACATCGAGAAATCGGCATTGTCCATCAGATCGATCCGGAACCCTTCGGGAGCGCGCATCACCCGCACCTGACGGGCAATGTGTTTCAGCGTGCGGCGCTCGGCGAGCTTCTTCTCGATCTTCGTGCGCAGGTCGCGAAGGCGATTGGCCTGCTCGGTCTCGCTGGTCTGCCGTCCGGCAGCCTGCGGACCGCCCGACGCATCCCGCGGGATGGTGAGGGTCTGCTGACCGGTCTGGCCCTGGCGATTGGGGTAGTTGTCGACATCGGTGATCGACGAGCCGCCCAGCAAGCCGTTGCTCCCCGCACTTTCCTCGCGCAGTTTGACGAGCGTCGGGGTGAAGTAGTCGGCGATCCCCTTGCGCTGCTTCTCCTCGGTGGCGCCGAGCAGCCACAGCAGCAGGAAGAAGGCCATCATCGCGGTCACGAAGTCGGCATAGGCGACCTTCCACGCGCCGCCATGGTGGCCGCCTTCGACGATGGTCACCTTCTTGACGATGATGGGTGCCGGGATGGCTCCGCCTGCGTCGGCCATGTCAGAGCCCCTAGCGCCCGCGCATCATGTCGAGGAGGTCGGTGAGCTTCGGACGGTGCGCCGGGGGCAGGCCCGAGCGCGCGGCCTCGAGCACCAGCGGCTGCGGATAGCCGTGGAGGCTGGCGATGATCACCTGCTTGATCGAATGGAAGATCTGCTGGTCATGCGTGTTGATCTGCTTCAGCCGCGCGCCCAGCGGCCCGGCGAGGCCATAGGCGAGCAGCACGCCGAGGAACGTCCCCACCAGCGCCGAACCGATCATCTTGCCGAGCACCGCCGGGGGCTGGTCGATCGCGCCCATGGTCTTGATGATCCCGAGCACCGCCGCGACGATCCCGAGCGCGGGCAGCGCGTCGGCGAGCGACTGGATCATGTGCTGCGGCTCGTCCATCTCGTGCAGCTGGGTCTTGATCGCGCTGTCGATGATGTCCTCGACCGCGTGGGTATCGAGCGTGCCCGAGGAGACCACCATCAGCGTCAGCGGGTCGCAGATCATTGCGGTCACCACCGGATCGGCCTGGAGGCGCGGATATTCGGAGAACAGCGTCGAGGAACCGGGCTCGGTGACGTGGCTTTCGAGCGCCACCGCACCTTCCGAGCGCAGCAGCTTCATCAGCTTGGAGGTCAGCGCGATCGCGTCGATATGGTCCTGATCGTTGTACTTGGGCCCCTTGAACACCCGCCCGAAGCCGGCCCCGAGCAGCTTGATCTCGTGCATCGAGTTGCCGATCAGCGTCGCGCCGGTCGCAGCGCCGCCGATCATCATGAATTCGAGCGGGAGCGCCGCCAGCACCGGGCCCATGGCACCGCCGGCGAGGATGAACCCGCCGAACACCATGGCCAGCAGAACGACAATGCCGATGGCAGCGAACACGGGCCCAATCTCCTCAGCGCAGCGCGTCGAACAGCGTCAGCGAGCTGACACGGGCAAAGGCAGCCTGGCTCGCCTCGAGCGCGGTCAGCGATTGCTGGAGCCGCGCGATGGCATCGGCGATATCGGTGTCGCCCACCCGGCTGCGGCGCTCGGCGAGCGCGACCCGGCGGTCGGCCTGCTGGTCTTCGACCTGCTCGACCCAGGCCATGCGCGTGCCGAGGATGGTGGTGGCGCGGTTCGTGGTGTCGAGCGCGGCGTCGATCCCGGCGAGGCTGGCATTGGCCGCCGCGACCGGATCGCCCCCGCCGCCCTGGAGCGCGGTGGTGAGCGTGGCGAGCACCGCGAAGGCGCTCGACGGCGTGCCGCCGAGATCGAACTCGAACACCTCGCTGCCCGGCAGCCCGCGCTCGATCGCGGTGCCCGGCGCGACCGGAACCGCGCCGCTCGAGGGCGTTCCGGCATAGGTCACGACGCCGGCCGCATCGCGGGAGAAGGCCGTGTCGGTCGATTGACCCGCGAACAGCGGCTCGCCGGTCAGCGAGACCGCGTTGGAACGGCTGAACAGCTCCTGCTGGAGCTGCTCGAGCTCGAAGGCGATCGCCTGCCGCCCATCGGCGCCCGTCGCCGAACTCGCCGCCTGCACCGCGAGTTCGCGCGCGCGCTGGAGCAGGTCGGTCACCGCCTGCACCTCGTTCGCCGCCGCGCCCAGATCCTGCCCGAGCCGCGCAGCGTTGTCGCCCTCGACCTCGGCCAGCGCTTCGCGCCGCGCGACACTGCGCAGCTGCGCGGCCGCCGCCGGATCCTGCGAGCCGCGCTCGATCTTGCGGCCGGTGGCGATCTGGGTGCGGGTGCGCTCGATCCCGCTGCGCAGCTCGGCCATCTGCGCGAGCGAGCGGTTGAAGAAGGAACCGGCGGAATTGGTGATCGAGGGCATCTCGCAGCGCTCCCTTACCTGAGGTCGAGGATCGTGTCGAACAGCTGGGCTGCGACCTGGATCACCCGGCTGTTGGCCTCGAAGGCCTGTTGCAGCCGGACGAGATTGGCCGCCTCGGTGTCGAGATCGACGCCGGTCTCGCGCAGCAACTCGGCCTCGGCGCTGGCGGCGACGACGGCGAGCCCGTCCTTGCGGGTCTCGAGCGCGGAGACGCGGCTGGAGAGTCCGAGCAGCAGCGAATCCGTGCCGGTGATCGGCCCGCTCGCATCGCCCAGCGCAGCGATCAGCGCGGCAAGGTTGGCGGTATCGCGGCTCCCGGCCGGTGCACCTGCGGGGGCGGTCGCAAGCCCGTCGGCCGAGGCGAGCACCACGGTGATGTCCGCTGCGCCCGTGCCCGCGAAGAAGGCGGGGCCGGGGTTGCCATCAAGCCCCACGCCATTGCCCTGCGCGGTGTTCGAAAGCCCGATGGCCGAGACTGCGAGGCCATCGAGGCTGGTCTGGAGCCCGGCCATCTCGGCCAGCGCGCCCGCCCGGCCCGCCATCGCCCCGCCGGAGGGGACGAAGGCCGTGCCGCCGAGGATGAAAGTGACAGTGCCGTCGGCGGCAAAGCTGGTCGCCAGCGTCTGCGCGGCGCCGCCCGTCACCAGCGCGAGCGGGGGCGTGCCTTCGAGCACCACGTCGGCGGTGCCGTTGGGGTTGATCGTCGCGCCGATGCCGAATTCCTCGGCAAGGCCGCGCAGCGCCTTGTCGCGCGCATCGAGCAGCGCGGCGCGGCCCGCCGTGCCCTCGCGCGAGCCGACGAGGTCGGCGTTGACCTTGGCCAGCTCGCCCGCGAGTTCGTTGACCGTCAGCGTCTTGGCGCTGGTCTCGGCCTGCACCAGGCTGCGGGCATTGGCGAGGGTGCCGTTGGCGATGCGGAAATTGCCCGCCATCTTGCGTCCCGCCTCGAGCGCGGAAAGGCGCAGGGCAGGCTCGGTCGGGTTGTTCTGGAGCCGGGTCAGCGCCGCCTCGAAATCGACGAGGCCGGTATAGACCCCCGAGGTTTCGAGCGCGCTTTCGGCTTCTTTCAGAGCGAAGAACTGGGCATCGGCCGCGGCCTGCGCCGAGGACGAATCGCGCGCCTGGCGCTGCACCAGCGCGCTTTCGGCGCGCTCGATCACCCCGGGCCTCACCCCGCCCAGGGAATCCTGCGCGTTGTTGCCGATATTGCCGGTCATCACCAGCTCGCCCTGCGTCAGGGTGCGGCGCGAATAATCCCGGTTCTCGGCATTCGCGACGTTTTGCGCCGTCAGCTCGAGGCTGCGGCGGGTCGCGGTGAGCCCCGAGCGGGCAATGGTGAAGATCGCGGTCGGCATCAGCTGTCACCTTTGGCAGGGAGGTATTGCGCGAGGCTCGCCTCGATACTGCGGGCAAACCCGAAGGCGCCCGATTTGGCGGCGATGTCGGCGAAGTGCTCGTCGCGCATCGCCTCGAACTGTTTCATGCCCCCGCCGGTGAGCGGGGTCTCCTCGGTGAACTTCGCGGCGCGCGCGGTTTCGAGCATCTTGCGCACCATGATCGCCTCGAAGCCCTCGGCGGCCTTGCGAAGTTCGGCCTGCTCGGGCGTCAGCGGCGCAGCGACGGGGCGCGCGGGGGAGAGCGGGCCGATCATCACAGCACCACCATTTCGGCTTGCAGGCTGCCGGCCTGCTTCAGGCTTTCGAGGATCACCACCAGATCGGCCGCGCCCACGCCGAGCAGGTTCAGCGCATCGACGATCTCGTTCAAGGAGGCTGCGCCGGGGACATAGGCGATCCGGCTCTGTTGCTCCTCGATGCTGATGTCGGAGGATTGCTCGAGCGCGGTCTGCCCCTGGCTGAAGGGTGCGGGCTGGACCACGGTGGGGTTCTCGTCGATGCGGATCACCAGCTTGCCGTGGCTGACCGCGGCAGGCGCGAGGCGCACTGCATCGTTGATGACGACAGTGCCCGTGCGGCTGTTGACGATCACCTTCGCCGCGACCGGCGCTGGCGTCACGCTGAGCATCTCGATCTCGGCCATCAGCCCCGAGCGCGCGTCGTTGCCCTGCGGCAGCGCGAGCGCGATCGACACGCCGTCGGCGATGCTGGCGATGCCGGGATAGCGCGCATTGATCGCATCGCGCACGCGCGCAGCGGTGAGGAAATCGGCCTTGTGGAGGTTGAACTTGAGGGCAGGCGCGGTGTCGAAGCCGGTGGCGACCGCGCGTTCGACGCTCGCCCCGTCGGCGATCCGGCCGACGGTCGCGACATTGACGCTGACCTGCGAGCCGTCCCGTCCGCTGACGCCGAGGCCGCCGACCGCGACGTTGCCCTGCGCCATCGCGTAGATCTGCCCGTCCGCACCGTAGAGCGGGGTCAGCACCAGGGCGCCGCCTCTGAGGGAAGACGCCTGCCCAAGGGTCGAGACCGTGATGTCGATCCGCTGCCCCGGCTTGGCGAAGGCGGGCAGTTCGGCGGTGACGATCACTGCCGCGGCGTTGCGCAAGGTCGGGCTCACGCCCGGCGGGAGCGGCAGGCCGAGGCGGCCCGAGACGCCGCGCATCGCCTCGGTGGCGTAGGCGAGGTTGTTGTCGCCCGTGCCGGCGAGCCCGACGACGATGCCGTAGCCGGTCAGCTGGTTCGCGCGCAGCCCTTCGAACTGGCCGAGATCGCGGATGCGCTCGGCATGGGCGGGCAGCGGGATCTGCCCGGCGATCAGCGCGATCAGCAGGTAGAGGATCGGGGCAAGGATGCGGGTGCGGGTCATGGGCCTGTCCTCCTCAGAACGGCGAGATCAGGTTGAAGAAGCGGCTCAGCCAGCCCGGGCGGCTGGCCTGCTGCACCGCGCCCTTGCCCGAATAGATGATCCGCGCATTGGCGACCTGCGAGGAGGCGAGGCGGTTGTCGCCGTCGATGTCGACCAGCCGGATGCGGCCGGCGAATTGCACCCACTCGTCTCCCTGGCTGAACATCATTTGCTTTTCTCCGACCACCTCGGCGGTTCCGTTGGGATAGAGCGCGGCGATGGTCACCGCGACCGCACCGTTGAGGCGGCTCTGCTGTCCGGCATTGCCCCTGCCCGTGAACGACCCTTCGGCCGCAGCTTTAAGGGCCTCGGGGTCAAGGAAATCGAGCGGGCCCTTGGTCGGCGGGGTGATCCCGAGGCTGCCTTCGCGGCTGGTCTGGCCGGTGGTGCTCTTGGAGGTGGTGGTGGCCTCGGTGAGGATGATCGTCACCATGTCGCCGAGCTGGCGCGCCCGGGTGCCGGTGACGAGACCCGAATAGCCGTTGGCGCTCTGGAAGATCGCGCCCGCGCTGACGGGCTGCGGCACGGGCGCGGGCCCGGACAGCGGCATTGCCGGATCGCCCTGCGGCGATGCGGCGGTGAGCATTGTCCCCGGCGGGGGCGGCGCGGTGAAGCCCGGCTGCGGCCCCTTGCCCCCAAGCCCGCCGCAGGCGGCGAGCAGGAACGGCGCGGCGAGCGCGATGAAACGACCCTCCATGACCTTCCTCACAGCGTCTGGTTGGCGTTTTGCAGCATTTCGTCGACCGCGCTCACCATCCGGGAATTGATCTCGTAGGCGCGCTGGGTCTCGATCATCTCGACCAGCTCCTCGACGACATTGACGTTCGAGGCCTCGAGCATTCCCTGGCGGATCTGCCCGCGCCCGTTCTCGCCGGCAAAGCCGGTTTCGGCCGGGCCCGAGGCGGCGGTTTCGACCAGGAAGTTGTCGCCGATCGCCCGGAGCCCCGCCGGGTTGACGAAGCTCGCGACCGAAAGCTGGCCGATCAGCGTCGCCTCGGCATTGCCGGGGGTGAGCGCGCTGACGGTGCCGTCGGGCGCGATGGTGATCGACTGCGCGCCTGCCGGGATCTGGATCGGCGGCTGGAGCGCATAGCCCTGCGAGGTGATCAGCGTGCCGTCGTTCGACAGGGTGAAATTGCCCGCGCGGGTATAGCCCGGCTGGCCGCCGCCCGGCAGTTCGACCTGGAAGAAGCCGTCGCCATCGAGCGCGATGTCGAGCGTGTTGCCGGTGGGGTTCATGCTCCCCTGCGTCTGGATCCGCGTGGTGCCCTGGATCTGCACGCCCGTCCCGAGGTTGAGCCCGACCGCGAAGGCGGTCTGCCCGGTCGAGGGCTGGCCGGCGCTGCGCTGCTCCTGATAGGCGAGCGTCGCGAAATCGATCCGGTCGCGCTTGAAGCCGGTGGTGCCGATGTTGGCGAGGTTGTTGGCGATGACGCGCATCCGCGCATCCTGGGCCTCGAGGCCGGTGCGGGCGACGTGAAGGGCGGACGTGGGCATGGGTCGGGTCTCCGTGAAGAAAGGGGGATCAGCGCAGCGACATCAGCGTGCTGCCGCTCTCGTCGAGCTCGCCCGCGGTGGCGATGATGCGCGCGCGCTGCTCGAAGGCGCGCTGCGCCTCGATCATCTGCACCAGCGTGTCGGCGGTCTCGACATTGGACATTTCGAGCGCGCCCGGGGTCAGGCGCGCGGTGAGATCCGGGGGCAGGACGCCGGTGCCGCCCGCAGCCGTGGGCACCTTGAGGAAGCCGTCGATCCCCTTGGCGAGCGGGCTGCCCTCGGGATTGACCAGCCGGATGCGGCCGACCGCCTCGGGGGGCGCATCGCCCGCCGCCGGATCGCCCGCGAGCACCGTGCCATCGGCGGCGATGTTGAGGATGAAGCCCGGCGGCACGGTGATCGGGGTGCCGGTCTCGCCGAGCACGGCGAGCCCCTCGCCGTTCTCGAGCACTCCGGTCGCGCCGACGCGCAGGTCGCCGCGGCGCGAATAGACCTCGCCCTGGCGGTCGGGGGACTGGAACGCGATCAGCGCCGAGCCCTCGAGCGCCACGTCGAGCGCATTGCCGGTCGGCACCACGCGCCCCACCCGCATGTCCGCGCCGCGGACATTGCCGCGCGCGGGCGCGCGCGCCTCGAGCGAGCCGTCGCGCAGCACGGCCGGGGTGACCGCGAAGATCTCCTGGCGAAAGCCCGGGGTCGAGGCGTTGGCGAGGTTGTTCGCCACCACCCGCTGCCGGTCCATCGCCGCGTTCATCGCGGTCATGGCGGTGTAGATCAGCCGGTCCATCGTCTCAGCTCACTTATGAACGCAGGTTCAGCACGGTCTGCGAGATCTGGGTGGCGGTATCGATCGCGCGGGCGTTGGCCTGGAAATTGCGCTGCGCGGTGAGCAGCGCGACCATCTCCTCCGCCAGTTCCACGTTCGAGCGTTCGAGCGCGCCGCTGATCATCTCGCCATAGGTGCCGATGCCGGGGTTGCCGAAGACGGCCGCGCCGCTCTCGCCGGTCGCCTGCCACTTGGTCTGGCCGATCGAGCGCAGCCCGTTGGGCGCGGCGAAGGTCGCCAGCGCGACCTGCCCGACGGGCTCGGTGCTGCCATCGGCATAGGCGGCGATGACGATCCCGCGGTTGTTGATCGTGACGTTGGCGAGCGACACGCCCGCGGCATTGGCGACCGGCACGTTGACATCGGCGGCGGTGGTCGAGGTGGGGTTGCCCGCGGCATCGACCGGATAGGCCTGCAGGCGGTTGCCCCACGAATCCTCGAGCTCGCCGACCGCGGTCAGGCGGAAGTTGCCGTTGCGCGAATAGCTGACCTCGCCCGAGAAGGGATTGGCGAGCGCGAAGAAGCCGTCACCGTCGACCGCAAGGTCGAGCGCGCGGCCGGTCTGCTCGAGCGGGCCGAGCACGAAGTCCTGCGTGATCCCGGCGACGGTCGCGCCGATGCCCGGGCTGCGGCGCGGATCGGTGGCCGAGCCGGTCGCGACCAGATCGGCAAACTGCACCGAGCTCTTCTTGAAGCCCACCGTCTCGGCGTTGGCGATGTTGTGGGCGATGACGCGCAGGTCGGTCTCGGCGTTCTTGAGGCCGGACAGCGAAGTGAAGAACGACATGGGGGTTTGATCCTCTGCTTGGGGAAGGGGTCAGGGGGCGGGATTGGCGGCAGCCGCGGCGCGGGCGGTGGCCTCTTGCGCCTCGATCAGGCGGTCGAGCTTGGCGGCGATGTCCTCGAGCGTCGCGCCGCTCTCGGTGGTGGCGGCAAGCGCGGAGAACTGCGCCATCTGCGCGAGCATGTCCTGGTTGTCGGTCGGCTCGAGCGGGTCCTGGAAGGTCAGCTGGGTGGTCAGCAGCCGGATGAAGTCCCCGCCATCGAGCGAGCCGAGCCCGCCGCCCCTCAGGGTGGAGGGCGTGTTGAGGCGGTCGAGCGTCGCCTGTGCGGCGGGGGGCAGGCTGTTGGTGGTGTTGGTGGTGTTCATCACTGGCTCCTCAGGGTATCGAGCATCAGCTGCTTGGCGGTCTGGAGTGCCTGCACCAGGTTCTGGTACTGGCGCGAGGCGTCCATGATCTCGACCATCTCGGCGGTCTCATCGACGGGGGCTTCGAAGACGTCGCCATTGGCATCAGCGAGCGGATTGGAGGGATCGTGGCGCTTGGTCGGCGCGGTATCGGCGCGCACGAGGCCGCTGGTGGTGACCCCGGCCAGACCCGAGGCGCGGTCGAGCTCGACGGCGAAGACCGCGCGGATCGGGCGATAGGCGCCTTCCTCGGTGGACGAGACCGATCCGGCATTGGCGAGGTTCGATGTCGCCGCGTTCATCCGCACCATCTGCGCGCTCATCGCGCGGGTGGTGAGGCTGAACAGTGTCATGGGGGAGCGTTCGGGCATCGGCCTCACTCGCCCTTCAGCGCGCGGGTGATGGTGTTCACCCGGCCCTGTACGAAGCTCAGGGTGGCCGAATAGGCCACGGCGTTCTCGGCAAAGGCGACCTGTTCGCGGTTCAGCTCGACCGTGTTGCCGTCCAGCGAGGGCATGGTGGGCTGACGGTAGAGCAGCGTGGCCTCGCCGCCGCCGAGGCGCGCGCGGCCACGGGCATTGCCCAGCCGGGCATCGAGCGCGGCGTTGAAGTCGATGTCGCGCGCCTTGTAGCCGGGGGTCGCGGCATTGGCGATGTTCGACGCGATCACGCCCATGCGTTCGGAGCGCAGGGTCAGCGCGGCGCCGTGGATTCCGAAAAGTCGCTCGCTCACGATTCAGAGCCTCCTTGCTGCGGGCGGGCACGGCCCGCGGGGTCGCCAGCGGTTCAGCAGGAAGCGTGCCAAACCCGCTCACGGGCGGCGCGCGGCCTGCAGCGCGGGGGACGGGCGGCAGGCTTTTGCCGCCCGGCGCAGCACCCCCGGGCAAACCCCTGCCGCAGGTTCCGGGCGCTTAATCGGCGGGGCGCGCTGCCGTTCTTCCGCCTGTTGCCACCAGGAGGGATCCGCCATGCCGCCCACGATGTCGTCGCTGTTCGATCCCGCCGCGCTGGGGGTCGTGGCCCTCGGAACGGTGATCGCCACGCTGGCGCGCTGCGGCCTGGCCGATTCCCGCGAGGCGCTCGGCGCGGCGGCGCGGCTGCTGCGCGGCGGCTTTGCGGGCGAGCCCAACCGCAAGGCGCTGGCGCAGGCG
>OFDN01001124.1_pt1 | contig 18784 bp, 17 predicted proteins | sample 1520971 | NCBI WGS metagenome assembly OFDN01 (sample SAMEA94257418, study PRJEB24077) | hot springs metagenome | biome: Aquatic biome; feature: Geographical feature; material: Water | place: India | collected 2012-06-12 | depth 5 m
GGTGGCGGCGGCGCCCCGCCGGGGCCGGCGGACGGCTGGGCATGACAGCCGGCGAAGAGACCGGCGGCCGCGAGCGGCGCCGCCAGCGGGAGCAAGTGCCCGAACGAAAAAGGTGATTTCATGGCGAAGAGGTGGTGCAGACGGGAGTTCATGCGGCGAACGAAAGCTGTTCCGTCAGTTCGCGGACCCGGGCCTGCCGACGCTGCCAGCGCGACAACTGGGCGAGCTTTTCCTCGGCGAGGACCGGAAACACGAGTTCCGGCACCGGGGTTTCGCGGGCGAGCGCTTCGGCCTCGTTCAGGGTCAGATGCACCCAACGGCGCACGTTGGTTTCCGCGGCGGCAAAGTCCTCGGCCAAACGCTGGCGCAGGTTCTGCACCCGGCTGTCGGCAGTGACGCCACGGGGCCGGGCCCGGTAGGTCGATTTCGGAGTGATTCGGTCTAGTTTCATGCGATTTCCTTCTAAATAGTTGTCTGTTTAGTAAACAAACTGGTGAAAAAATTTTAGGCGGCGAGCCGACTTTCGGAAGCGATGCCCAAGATCAGCAGATAGCCTGCGAACAGGTGGCGTAGGGGTTCCAAGTCATCCTGAATGCGGGCCTGGGTCATGACTCCTTCGTTGTAGGCGAACAAAACTTGGGCGGTGGCGGCTGGGTTGGGGGCGTGGGCGAGGCCTTGGGTATGAGCGTCGCGCACGGCAGATTCGATGTAGGAACGCCAGAGCGCAAAAATTTCCTGAATCTGGTTTCGCAGGGCGCTTTCCTGGGTGCAAACCTCGGAACCCAGCGCAAACAGGGGACAGCCAAGGACTCTCCCGAAGCGGGACTTGATCTCGGCCTGGTGTTGGAAGATGTGCTCGGCCAAATGCCGCAACCGATCCAAAGGCGGCGTGACCGGCGAAAACATGCTGTCCCAGAGCGGACGCTTTTCCGCGATTTCGCACTCCAGCGAGGCGGCGGCGAGATCGGCCTTGGAATCGAAGAAGTAGTAGAAACTGCCCTTCTTTACCCCCGCCTTTTCGCAGATGCGGTCAATGGTGGTCGTGCCGTAGGAGCCGGCCCAAATCAGTTCCCGAACCGATTCAATCAGCCGTGCTTTGGCGTCACTGACCCGTCCCATACGTGGACCGGACGGTAAGATTGTTGACTGATTCGTCAACAATCATTCTAAACCGCTCAATTGCGGATGCGGACGCCTTGTTCGGCCCACTCTTTGACCAGGCGCTTGGAGGCGCCGGAGAGGCGGTTGCCCTTGAGATGGAAGTTGGCGAAGGGGGCAAAGTATTTGGGACCGGCCAGATCGTTGGTGATCCAGGCGGTTAACGGACGGAGGTCCTTGATGCGGTTGTTTTCGAGGAACAGGAACGTGGGTGCCCGGAGGCCCGTCAGCGGGGTCACATCGGAAATCCGGTTGCGGGCGAGCGACACGCTGGAGAGCCGCCGCATCTGTTCCAGGCCGGCGATGCTGGTCAGGCGATTGTCATCCGCGTGCAGGGTCACCAGGCGCGGCAATTCGGTCACCGGCGCCAGCGACGTGATCTGGTTTTGGCTCAGGTAGAGGGATGCGAGGTTGGTCAGCCCGGCCAGCGGGGCGAGGTCCTTCACCTTGTTGCGCGACAGTTCGATGTATTGCAGGGCCGGCACCGTGGCCAAGGGGGCGAGGTCGGAGACCTGGTTGGTGGCGAGGTTCAGATACTGCAACTGGCGCAAGCCCTTGAGCGGCGTCAGATCGGTGATGCGGTTGCCGGCGAGGTCGGCGGCGGCCAGTGCCTTGCAGTGCTCCAGGCCGGCGAGGTTGGTGATGCCGCGGCCGTTGGCGTTGAACGTGGAGACGTTCGCCACATCGGCTGCGGTCAGCGGGGAGTTGGTGTAGCGCTTGGCGAACACCTGCTGGCGAACCGCCTCCTCTAGCTTGGCATCGGCGAAGATGGAAACCTCCGCCGCGGTTGCCCGGACGGCGAACAGTCCGGCAACGAGGGCGAAGACGGCGGCGGAAAGGGAAATGCGGCGCAACATGGGACGACGTTTTGTGGGAGATGCCCGAAGGCTCCGTCAAGACGCATTCCCCGGGCGGGACCTTCAACTGCCGCGAGCCATCTGCCGGGAACGGCTACTTCTTCTCCTTCTTCGGGTTGAGCTGCTCCTCCACCTGCTTCTGGAAGTCCTCAAACTGCTTCACCAGCTTGTTGTATTCCTCGACGGTCTTCTGCTGGTCCTGCGCGAGGGCGTTGTATCTCTTGACCACCTCGTTGCGGTCCTCGGCGAGCTTCTTGAACTCGGAGTTGAGGTTGCTGATGGACTGATTCTGGATCCGAATGCTCTGGTTGGCGTTCTGGACCGCATTGCTGAAGGCGACCACCAGATTGCTGGAATAGTTTAGGTTGGCCTCAAACTTGGAGACCTCGAGTTCCAGCTTGCCGAGGCGGAACTTGTTCGTGCGGTTTTCGGCGACGATGTCCGCGCGCTTCTTCTCCACGTCGGCCAGCTCCGACTGGTAACGGGTCGCCTTGTTTTCGGCCTCGTTCTGGAGGGTCATCAGCACCACGTTGGTCTGCCGCAGAGTTTCGATGCCTTTCCGGAACGTGGTTTCCCGGGTCCACTGGTAGGCGGCCAATCCGCACAGGCCGAGCGACAGAAGGATGAGGATGATGACGCCGACGTTGGCATCTTCGCGGCGACGGCGGGAAACAGTCTTCGAGGTTTTCATTCCAAGGCAGGGAAACCGGGTTTCGGGTCAGGCCGAAACCTCGGTCACGGTGGGCACTGGTGTCCGCTTTGTCAAAAGGGGCGTTGGCAGGGCTCAAAGGCGTGCCACCAGCAGTTCCCGCTGAAAGATCATCTCCTTGGGCAGGAACTGGTAGAGCTTCATGAAGAGCTCGTCCTGCTGAAGGATTTCCCGGCGCCACTCCTCCGGGTTCATCTCCTGCAGTTGCTCGAACTGCTCCCGGGTGAAGCCCGGCAACCCCTCGGTGTTGAAGTCCTCCCAGCGCGGCACCCAGCCCAACGCGCCCTCCTGGCCGCCGGCCCGGCCGCGACATCGGTCGATGATCCACTTCAGCACCCGCATGTTTTCGCCGAAGCCGGGCCACAGGAATTTGCCGTCGGCGCTTTTGCGGAACCAGTTCACGTGGAACACCCGGGGCGGCGCCTTCATGCGCTTCCGCATGTCGAGCCAGTGCCGGAAGTAACGGCCCATGTTGTAACCGCAGAAGGGCAGCATCGCCATCGGATCGCGCCGGACCTGGCCGACGGCGCCGGCGGCGGCGGCCGTGGTCTCGCTGCCCATCGTGGCCCCCAGGAAGACGCCGTGGCTCCAGTTGAACGCCTGGAAGACGAGCGGCACCGTGGTTGCCCGGCGGCCGCCGAAGATGATGGCGTCAATCGGCACGCCCTGGGCCAGATGCGCCTCGCCGGCGAGCATCGGGTTGTTGGCCATCGGCGCGGTGAAACGGGAATTCGGATGCGCGGCCTTCTCCTTCGAATCCGGCGTCCAGGGCCGGCCCTGCCAGTCGAGGCACTGTGCCGGCGGCGGATCGTCGTGGCCTTCCCACCAGACCGTGCCGTCCGGTTTCAGGGCGACGTTGGTGAAGATTGTGTCGCGCTGGATGGTCGCCATCGCGTTCGGATTCGTCTTCGCGTTCGTGCCGGGCGCGACCCCGAAGTAACCGGCCTCGGGATTGATGGCGTAGAGCCGTCCGTCCGGACCCGGTTTCATCCAGGCGATGTCGTCGCCCACGGTCCAGACCTTCCAGCCCTGGAAACGTTCGGGCGGCACCATCATGGCGAAGTTCGTCTTGCCGCAGGCGCTCGGAAACGCCGCCGCGACGAACGTCTTTTCGCCCGCCGGCGATTCGACGCCGAGGATCAGCATGTGTTCCGCCATCCAGCCCTCGTTGCGTCCCATCCACGAGCCAAGGCGCAGGGCGAGGCACTTCTTGCCCAGGAGCACGTTGCCGCCGTAGCCGGAACCGACGGAGATGATCTCGTCGTCCTGCGGGAAATGGCAGATGAACCGCCGGTCCGGATGGCAGTCGAGCAGGCAGTGCAAGCCGCGATTGAACCGCGTGGATTCGCCCAGCTCGGTCCACGCCAGTTCGCCCATGCGGGTCATGATCCGCATGTTGAGCACGACGTAGATCGAATCGGTCAGTTCCACGCCCACATGGGTGAGCGGGGAACCGGCCGGACCCATCAGATAGGGCACGACGAACATCGTCCGGCCGCGCATCGAATCCTGCGCGAGGGCCCGCAGCTTCGCCCGCATCTCCGCCGGATCGGCCCAATTGTTGGTGGGCCCGGCCTCTTCGGCCGACGGAGTGCAGATGAAGGTGCACTGTTCCACCCGGGCCACATCGTTGGGATTGGACCGATGGTAATAACAGCCGGGCAGTTTCTCTTGGTTAAGCGGCTGGAGAATCCCCTGCGCGACCGCCGTCTCATGCAGGGCGGCCCGCTCGGCCTCCGAACCGTCGCACCAGAAGATGCGGTCCGGCTGGGTCAGGGCGGCCATTTCCTCCACCCAACGCCTGACGGCGGCGGACGGGGCGGGGCGGTTTCCGAAAGCGGCAAGCGGGGCATTCATAGTTCTGGACCGGCGGGTCCGATAAAAAAGTCTCGCCGGAAGGGGCGGGGGGCTCCACCGAATTTGTTTTCTGGTCTCCTGCCGGTCGCGCAGGGGAATTCAGCATCCGGCCTTGCGCCGCGGGAGCTTCGGTGCCGACGCTGGCGCCTGCTCGCATGAACTCCCTGCAGGACCTGGTGTTTCACGACGGACGTTTTCTCGGCATCGAATGGCATTTGTGGAAGGTGCTGGGCTGGTGCGGGAACACCGCGTTCTTCTCGCGGTTCCTGGTGCAATGGTATGCCACCGAGAAGCGGAAGGAGGTCGTCGTGCCGCCGGTGTTCTGGTGGCTGAGCCTCGTGGGCTCATGGCTGCTGCTCTCCTACGCGCTGTTCTACCAGCGGGACTCCGTCTTCATCTTTGCGAATGCCTTCAACTGGATTCCCTATCTCCGCAACCTCGTCATCCACCGCCGGCATCTGAAGGCCCACATGACCTGCACCGGCTGCCAGCATGTGAATCCGCCGGCGGCCCGCTACTGCATGCACTGCGGCACGCTGCTGCCGGAAGGGGCGGTGCCGAAGGCTGTAGGCGCCTGAGAATTGGAAGCGACAAGAAGTGTCGGGCGCTGCGGCCGGCCGATGTCGGGGTTGGTTATTCGGCCTTGGGATCCAGGGCGTCCCGCAGTCCGTCCCCGAGGAAATTGAGCGCCAGCAGCGTCAGCGCCAGCACACCGCCCGGCCCGGCGATCAGCCACCAGCGGACCCGGAGCGGATTGATCTGGGCGGCGCCTTCGGCGAGCAGGGTTCCCAGGCTGGCCTGTGGTGGCTGGATGCCAAGGCCCAGGAAGCTCAGAAAGCTTTCGTAGAGCACGATCGCCGGAATGGTGAGCGTCAGGTAAACGATCACCAAGCCGGTCACGTTTGGGAGGATGTGCCGGAACAGGATGCGCCCCGGGCCGGCCCCGAGCGCCTGGCTCGCGAGCACAAAGGGGCGGGTCCGGAGCGAAAGCACCTGGCCGCGCACGATGCGGGCCATGGTGAGCCATGACACCGCTCCCAAGCCAACGAACAGAAAGGTCAGCCGGGCCGCCGGTTCCAGTGCGGGGGCGATGGAGCCAAGCAGGCCCTTCACGTAACCTTCCAGCGTGGTGATCAGCACGATGACAAACACCACGCTGGGCAGCGAATACAGCACATCAACGAAGCGCATCATCGCCCCGTCCGTCCGCCCGCCGGCATAGCCGGCCACGAGGCCCCACGTGACCCCGATGACCAGGCTCACGGCCGTGCCCACCGCGCCGACCAGCAGGGAAATCCGGGTGCCGGCGAAGGTGCGGGCGAACACGTCGCGCCCGTGGATGTCCGTGCCGAACCAGTGGGCTCCGGAGGGTTTGGCAAACGGTTCGGCTGCTCCGTGCGCCGTCGTGCCGTCGGAGAAGAGCGGCACCGCCAAGGCCAGCAGGAGCACCAGTCCGAGGAAGGCAGCCGACACCATGGCCGGGCGGTTCGCCCGCAGCCGTCGTCCTGCCCGTCGGCTCGGGGAATCGGGCACACTGGTTGACGGTCCGGACATGGATTTTCGCCAGCCTCACCCGACCGGCGGCACTAGCCTTTGGGGCGCGGCCAGCGGGGTCAAGCGGACGCTGTGGCCCGGAAGCAGTTCTGCCGTGCTGGAACTGCCCCATCCGGTGGAGTTTGGGAAAAATCGTTGTTTCCGGGCCGGCGGTTCCTAGGTTCGCCGCCGTGACGAAGACGTTCGCCGAACTGGGTTTCCCCGGACGGCTCATCGCGGTGGAGGGGCTGGATGGTTCGGGCAAGTCCACCCAGGTCCACCTGCTGCTCAAGTGGCTCGAACAGCAGGGCTGCAAGGTGTTCTTCTCCGAGTGGAACTCCTCGGCGCTGGTCAAGAGCGCCACCAAGAAGGGCAAGACGCAGAACCTGCTCACCCCGACGACGTTCAGCCTGATCCACGCCACGGACTTTGCCGACCGTTACGAACGGCAGCTCGTGCCGCTGCTCCGGGCCGGTTACCTGGTTCTGTGCGACCGCTACATCTTCACCGCCTTCGCCCGGGACACGGTGCGCGGCTGCCCCCCCGACTGGGTGCGCGGGGTTTATTCCCACGCGGCGTTACCGGACCTGACGTTCTTCTTCAAGGCATCCTTGGAGGTGTCGCTGGCCCGAATTCTCGACAACCGGCCCGTGCTCAAGTTCCACGAGGCGGGCATGGACCTGAACCTGTCCTCGGATCCCTACGAGAGCTTCCGCATCTTTCAGGGCCGGATCTTCGAGCAGTATCTGGCCATGAGCACGGAATTCGGCTTCACCATGATGGACGCGAACCAGCGGATCGAGGAACAGCAGGGACTCGTCCGCAAACTGGTCGCCGCGAAGATTGACCTGCCCCGGTTCTGTTCCGCCAAAGCCCGCTGACCATGCCAGCCAACAAGCCCAAATCCGCCCGCGCCGGCCGTCCCACCGTGGCGCCGGTCCTCGTGCCTGAGGTGACGCCGAAGCGCTTTTTCGGCCACGGCATTCCCGGCACCGACCTGCCCAAGCTCAACGGCAAACTCATCGTGGTCGAGGGGGCCGATGGCTCGGGGCGGTCCACACAGATCCAGAAGCTCACGGCGTGGCTGGAGGGAACCGGGCACGCCACGATCCAGGTGGGCCTGAAGCGCTCGTCCCTGGTGAGCGAGGAACTGGAACAGGCGCAGAATGGGAACATCCTGTCCCGCACCACGCTGTCGCTGTTCTACGCGACGGATTTCGCCGACCAGATGGAGCACCTGATCCTGCCGTCGCTGCGGGCCGGCTTCATCGTGCTGGCCGACCGCTACATCTACACGCTCATGGCGCGGGACCTCGTCCGCGGGATGGACGAGGCGTGGCTCAAGAACCTCTATGGCATCACGCTGGTGCCGGACGCGGTGTTTTACCTCGAGGTCTCGCCGGAACAGCTGGTTCAGCGCGTCTTCGCCAAGAACCAGGCGCTCGATTACTGGGAGAGCGGCATGGACCTGGGGCTGTCCCGCGACATGTTCGACAGTTTCCTCCAATACCAAGGCCGGATGCGCGACACCTTCCGGCGCCTCCAGAAGACTTACGGTTTCACGATCGTGGATGGGGAGCGCCCGCCCGAGGAGATCAACCGTGAGCTCCAGCAGCGCATCGAGCGCGTGCTGGCGGGGAAGTGAGGCGGTCGCAGGGATTGCTCTGCGCGGCGAACGGTCGTCGCGCCGCCGCCGCCCACCCCGGTGGGCGTATGGCTGTTTGACTAAAGTCAAACTGTGGGCATCGTTTCTGCTAGCCCGTAGCAGAAATGCGAATCCCATGAAACCCGATCTCTGGACCAAATTGGCCTTCCTGACGGCGCTGTCGTTGTCCCTTTCGGCGGCCGATTGGCCCCAATACCGGGGCCTGAATCACGACGGTTCGTCGGCCGAGGAGTTGCGCACCGACTGGTCACGCTCCGCGCCCAAAGTCGTTTGGAAGCGCTCCATCCAGCCGGCGTGGAGTTCGATCACGGTGGCCGGCACGCGGGCGTTTACCCAGGTGAACCGGCGGATCGCCGGGCAACAGCGCGAGGTGTGCGTGGCGCTCAACGCCGACACGGGGGCCGAACTCTGGGCGGCCGATCTCGACACTGCCTCCTATCCCGATGCCGGCACGGGCAGCGCCGACGGGCCGCGGTCCACGCCTTCGGTGGATGGGGACCGGGTTTACGTGCTCACGTCCTACCTGAAGCTGTATTGCCTTCGGGCGGATACCGGGGCCGTGGTTTGGCAGCGGGATTTTGTCGCGGAGTTTCCGGGCACCGAGGTCATCGACTGGCAGAACGCGGGTTCGCCGTTGGTGGTGGGTGACCTGATCTATCTCAACTCCAACGTCGCCGACCGCCGCCTGACCGCCGTGCGCAAGTCGGATGGCGCGACGGTTTGGAGCGGCCAGAACGACACGATGACCCATGCCACCCCGGTTTACGCCGCGCTTGGCGGAACCCCCCAGGTCGTGTTCCTGACGGCGCGGGGCCTGGTCGGGGTGACACCCGAAACCGGCAGTGTTCTGTGGCGGCACAGCTTCACGCCCTCGGCGACTTCGACGGCTGCCACTCCGGTCGTGGCCAATGACATCGTGTATGCCTCGTGTGCCTACGCGTTGGGTGCGTGGACGGCCAAGGTCACCAGGAATGGCGCGGCATTTTCGGTCGGACAGACGGATTTCAAGCGCAGCAGTTCCTACCAAAACCACTGGTCCACCCCGGTGCATCACGACGGTTACCTCTACAGCGTGGTGGAACGCAGCACCCGCAGCCTGGCCTGTTTCAGTCTCGCTGGCCGGACCAACACCTGGATTAACAGCACGGTTGGGTCCGGGAATCCGGGCTTTGCCTCGCTCATCAAGGTGGGCGGCAAAATCCTGGTGCTGACCGAGCCGGGGGAGCTGGTGCTGCTGGAGCCGAATCCCGCGGCCTACACCGAAATCGCCCGCTATCAGGCGCTCGGGGGCACCTCGTGGAACCACCCGGCATTCGCCAATGGCCGCATCTATGCCCGCAGCAATGTCGAGATCGTGGCCCTGGACGTTGCGGCCGCGGTCGCGCCGCTGCCGGCGTTGAAGCTCGGGGTCGAACTGCTGCCTGACCTCGGCCGGCTCCGGTTGCGTGTCACCGCGGTCAACGGCACCGCCCTTGCGGCCAATGAAGCCGGCCGGGTCCAGCTTCAGCTCGCGGCCCCGCCGGCGGTGGCCGTCCCGGTCTGGCAGAATGCCGCCGTTGCGTTCGGTGTGGTGGCCGGGGCGCTGGAAGCGGAGCTGCCGGTGCCCGCGGATTCCACCTTCCTGCGCGTGGTGGAGCGCACTTCCCGCTGACCTCGCCGTCACCCCTCGCATGAAAGCCACCGTCCGTTTCTCCGTCCGCCGGGCCTTCACCCTCATCGAGCTGCTGGTGGTCATCGCCATCATCGCGATCCTTGCCGGCATGCTTCTGCCCACGCTGGCGGGGGCCAAGGAGCGGGCTCAGCGGACCGCCTGCCTCAACAACATGCGGCAGTTCATCCTCGCCTCGCTGCTCTATGCGAATGACAACGAGCAGTTCCTGCCCCAGGGCGGCACGGACAAGGCCGACCAGAAGGATACCCACACGCCCGTGTTTTCCACGATCAACCAGACGAATCTGCTGCGTTACACGACGCAACTGAAGGCGTTCGACTGTCCCAATCTCACGCGCTGGATGCAGCGGCCGGAATGGCGCAATCACCCCGACTACGGCATCGCCATCGGTTACCACTATCTGGGCGGACACCCGAATTCGCCCTGGGGCCTGATCGACGGTGTGACCAACACCTGGGTTTCCCCGCAGAAGGCCACCGAGGACCCCAATCTGGTCCTGCTCGCCGACCTCAACGTGGATTCGCCCGCCTATCAGCGGATTCTGGCGCCCCATACCGCCCGCGGACCCAAGGTCGCGGAGAACCAGTATTTCGACGATCACCCCGAAGCCTACGACCAGCGGCCCGCCGACCTGGGCGCCAAGGGCGGCAACGTGGGCCTGCTCGACGGTTCGGTGGCGTGGAAGGATATCCGCCGCATGAACCGCTACCGCGGTTCCCAGATCTGGGGCGCCGACGGCTGCTTTGGCTACTGGTGAACGGAGGGTGACCATCCCGCAAACTACGTTGTCCGTGCCCGCGCCCGGCGGATTTCCTGAGCGGACCACCTCCCGGCCGCCCGCGCCCGACTTTCGCGAGTCTCCGCCGTTTTCCGACTTCACTGCCCGGCCTTCGTTCCGCCTCTAAGGTGTTTACCCTAGGGTGACTCGGGTAGCTCCCGGAGGCGAAAATACGGCATCCGCGAACTGTCGCACCGGCCGTCCCATGGGAAAGGTGTCCTCGCCATGACACCGCGTCGCGATGTTTCCATCGTGCCGACCGGACCCAAGGAGGGGCCGGCCGCTCACTGCTGGTTGTCGTCTGCAGTGCGGCGCGGGGCGCGAGTGCGTTTCCGTAAGCTGAGAACGCAAAGCTCCTCCCAAGGACGGTCGGAGCGGTGCATGGCCCTGGATGCCGGCGGACCTGATCAGGCTGGGTTCGCACGGAGACCCATGCCGCGGCCGGAGGTCAGACCGGTTTTCCGGTTTCCGACCGTCGGCCTGGTTCTCCCGCGCATCCGGAGTGACCGGGACAGCCTGCAACCACACACCCACTAGCAATCGAATCACACCATGAACATCACTTCCAATAGACAAGCCCGTCGCCAACGCGGATTCACCCTCGTTGAAATGATCGGCGTGCTGGCCATCATCGCCGTCCTCGCCGGCATGCTCGTGCCCCGCGTTTTCTCGGCGATCAATGATTCGCGCATCAACAGCGCGGTCATGAGCTATAACTCGGTCAAGTCGGCCGCGATGCTGTATTTCGGCAAGTATGGCCGGTTTGGCATCAACGGCGGCGGCGCGATCACCCTCGCGACCCACACCAACGAGGCGGCGAACTGGGACAAATTCGTCCTGGTGCCGGAAGGCCTGGTGGAAAAGCCCTTCGCGGTAAAGGTCGGCACCGGCTCCAGCATTCAGGTCGTCGCCACCACTACCTCGGCCACGGCCGCGACCGCCTCGAATGCGGCGTATGACTTCGACGGCAGCGCGACGGCGCCCTCGCTGGCCAATGAGGCTTCCGGCGGCCAGTTCGTGCTGCAGTGCGTGCTGACCGGCGTCGCCAATGACGATGCGCTCGCCCTCAACAAGGCCGTGGACGGCACTGATTCGGCGCTGGGCGAATCCTCCGACGGACTGGATACCAAGGGCCGCTGCAAATACGACGTCACCGCCGGCACCGGCACCGTTTACATCTACATCGCCCACAAGTGAGCCCGGTCCTTCCGGAAGCCTGACTTCCTGATCCGGCTCACACAGACCCGGCGGCGGTATCCGCCGCCGGGGTCCTTCTCTTCGCCGCCTCGCTGTCGCCATGAATGCCGTTCCATCCATAAACCGGCCCCGTCGCCAGGGGTTCACGCTGATCGAGATGATCGGTCTGCTGACGATCATTTCGGTGCTGGCGGCGATGCTGATTCCGCGGATTTTCGGGGCGATTGACGAATCGCGGGTCAGTTCGACGGCCTCCAACATCGGCACATTGCGCTCCGCCACGGTCACCTATTTCGGGCGCTACGGGTTTTTCGGGGCTGCGGGCGGAGTGCCGCTGAATCCGGCCCTGCACACCAACGAGATGGCCCGGTGGGATCGCCAGGTTCTCCTGGCGGAGGGACTACTGGAAGTGGCCTTCGGGTCGCATCTCGGCACCGACGCTGCGCTTCAGCTGGTGGCTTCGGTTTCATCCGCCACGGCGGCGAACGCCACGAATTCGGCCTACAACATTGATGGCAACAGCACCACCACCGTCCCGAACGAAGCCGGCAGCGGCTACGTGATCCAGGCGGTGATGCAGAATGTCGCCCTGAACGATGCGCGGGCGCTAAACCGCATCCTCGACGGTGACGATACCAGCCTGGGGGAGGGGGAGACCCCGGGAGTGGACCTCGCCGGACGCGTCAAATACGACGCGTCCGCCGGCGCCGGCACCCTGATGGTCTATCTCGCCCACAAATGAGCCCAGCCATGCACGTCCGACGCTGAAGCCGAAGATTCCAACCACCGCTGCCATGACGGCCGCCTTTGCCAAGCCACTGACAGTCGAGGACCGACTGCTCCAGATGGGTGCAATTTCCGAGAGCCAGCTCGAGTTGGCCCGCCGGGAGCAGCGCCGCCGTGGCGACGCGATGCGCAAGGTGCTGGTGGACCTCGGCTTTGCCACCCCGGAGACCGTCTCCCGGGTCGTCGCCTCCGAGGCGCACGTCGGCGTCGTTGACCTCAGCACGATTTCCTTCGACCGCGAGGCGTTCCGGCTCGTTCCCGCCGAGATCGCCCGCCGGCATCTGGCCCTGCCATTCGCCCGTCACGACGACACCGTCACCGTGGCGATGGCCGACCCGTTCGACATCGTAGCCATTGATACCGTCCGCCGCCTGACCGGCTGCGAGGTGGACGTGGTCAGCGCGTCCGAGCGCGACATTCTCAACTTCCTCGACCAGCTGGAATCCTCCGGCGAACGCATCGAGGACTCGATCGACCGCATCGTCGAGAAGAAGGAATCGGAGGAGAAGGTCATCACCGCGGCGGCGGCGGCGGCCCAAGCGCAGAACGCTGCCTCGGCCGAAGACTCGCCGATCATCAACTTGGTCAGCCAGATCATCACCCGGGCGGTGACCTGCGGCGCGAGCGACATCCATTTCGAGCCCGAGGAAAAGGTCATGCGCATCCGCGTGCGCGTGGACGGCGTGCTGCGGCCCGACGTGCTGATCCCCAAGACGCTGCAGTCTGCGGTGATCGCGCGCATGAAGATCCTGGCGGACATGGACGTGGCGGAAAACCGCATCCCGCAGGATGGCCGGGCCTCGGTGACCGTGAAGCGCCGGCAGATCAACCTGCGTGTGTCCACGCTGCCGACCAGCTACGGCGAGAGCGTGGTCTGCCGCATTCTCGACGCCGGCACCCATGTCCACAGCCTGGCCTCGATCGGCCTCGCGCCCGACGTGGAGAAGCAGCTCCGCAAGGCGATTGATGCCCCGTATGGCGTGGTGATTGTCACCGGTCCGACCGGCAGCGGCAAAACCACGACCCTTTACTCCGTGCTCAACGAGCTGAGCACCACGGAGCTTTCCGTCTTCACCCTCGAAGACCCGGTCGAACTCCGCCGGCCCGGCATGCGGCAGACGCAGATCAAGGAAGACGTGGGACTGACCTTCAGCGCGGGACTGCGCGCCCTGCTGCGGCAAGACCCCGACGTGATCCTTGTCGGCGAAACCCGCGACACGGAGACCGCAACCCTGATGGTGCGAGCCGCGCTCACGGGCCACCTCGTATTCACGACCCTGCACACCAACGACGCCCCGAGCGCGATCCCGCGTCTGCTCGACATGGGCGTCGAGCCATTCCTCCTGCCGGGTGCCCTGGTCGGTGTGCTCGCCCAACGGCTGGTCCGGCGGTTGTGCGAACGGTGCCGCAAGCCCATTGAGGACGTGGATTCCGAGCTCGAACGCTGCGAGGTGACGCTCCCGTCCGATCTGCCCCGCACGCTCTGGAAGCCCGTCGGCTGCCCGGTCTGCGGCGGCAGCGGTTACAAGGGCCGCCACGGCATCTTTGAACTCATGATGCTCGATGAGACCTTCCACCAGCCCATCATCAAGCGCGCCGGCGCCTCCACGTTTGTCGAACTCGCGAAGCAGCGCGGCATGAAGACGATGTTCGAGGACGGTCTCCGGCTCGCTACCCAGGGCACCACCACCGTCGAGGAAGTGCTCCGCGTCGCCCGTTCCGAATAACTCCCACTGCCATGACCAACTTCCTTTATTCCGGCATCGATCAGCATGGCCGCACCGTCACCGGCCAGATGGTTGCGGAGAACCCCGTGAGCCTTGAACAGCGCCTCCAGACCATCGGTGTCTGGCTGCTGAAGGCCGAGGCCGACAAGACGTCCGACACCAATCGCACAATGCGGTCCACGCGCCTGCGCGGTGCCATGAAGCGGCGGCAGCTGATCAATTTCTGCACGCTGATGAGTTTCATGGCCAAGGTGGGCATCCCGCTGGTGCAGGCGTTGGAGATCGCGGCTCAGGACTGCGACAACAAGGTTTTCCGCGAGGTGATCGTGGACCTGAAAAACCAGGTCGAGGCCGGCCAGAAACTCGCCGAGGGGATGGAGAAGTATTCCGCGCTGTTTGGCACCCAGTTCATCAGCCTGATCCGGGCTGGCGAGGAAAGCGGGTCGTTGCCTGAGTCCCTGAACGAATTGAAGCGGTATCTGGAATGGCAGGAGCAGGTGATCTCCGATGTGCGCCAGGCCACGATCTATCCGGCAGTGGTGCTGATCATGGTGATTCTGTTCGTGCTGGTGCTGTTCACCTTTGTCGTGCCGCGTTTTGTCACGCTGCTGACGGCGGTGAAGGTCGAGTTGCCGCTGCCCACCAAGGTCGTGTTCGCCGCCTCCGACTTTGCGAAGCAAACCTGGTGGATGTGGCTGATCGCCCTGGTGGGAGTTCCCTTGATCGTTGGTCTGGCGACGAAGTGGTCACCCCGGTTCGCCATCGTGATGGACCAGCTCAAGTTCCGGGTGCCCCTGTTCGGTTCGCTGAATCACATGCTGGCCATGTCCCGCTTCGCGCGCAGCCTCTCGGTGCTGTATCGTGCGGGCGTTTCCATCCTGCAGGGCCTCAAGCTGTGCGAGGACCTCGCGGGCAGCCCGGTGGTGGCCCGCGATTTGAAGGATGTGCAGTTCCGCATCGAAGAGGGCTCGACGCTCAGTGAGGCACTGCGCCGCCACCCGGTGTTTTCCTCGCTGCTGATCCGGATGACGGTCATGGGCGAAAAAACCGGCAACCTCGACGGGGCCCTCGACAACGTCTCGGAATATTACAACACGATCATTCCCCGCCGGATTAAGAAGATTTTCAGCGTCATGGAGCCCGCCCTGATCCTGACGCTGGTCGGCATCGTCGGCTTCGTCGCGCTGGCGATCTTCATGCCCATCCTTTCCCTGATGCAAAGCATGCGGTGAAGAAGCGGAAACACAGTTAAGTGCTATGAAAAACAACCTGTCTGCCGGCCGGCCGGGCTTGGGGCCGCCCGGCTTTTCCATCATTGAAACGCTCGGGGTCATCGCGTTGATCGCGATCCTTGGTGCCATCACGGCGTATTCGAGCCTTGCGCGGTTGAAGTCATCGCATCAGGAGCGTGAGCTGGCTTCGCTGGTGACTCTGGCCAGGGCGTTTGAGAACGCGGTGATTCGCAGCCGGACCATCCCGGCGGCCGGCGACTGGGCTGGGGCGGTGGCAACCGAGCTGGGGCGGACCCCGGGAAGCGTGCTGGCCAATCCGGTGGGAAATACCCGGAAGCTGATGCTGGACCCGAGCCTGCAACTCGGCATCACGGCGACGAATCTGTTGCCCTACCTGCAAACCGCTTCCGGTTCGGTGCATCCGAGCAATCTGCGGGCGGTGTTGGTCTCGAGCGTGGGGACGCCGCTGCCCGAACTGACGGGTGACGACTTTGTTCGGGTCTGGAACGCACCGGCTCGCACCCTGCCGGCGGGTTGGCCGGCGACTTGGGCGGGCAAGGGCGAGGATCTGCTGGTCGAGCGCATCGACTTCGGACGGCTATTTCGCAAGGTGATTCTGAACAATCTGGACGGGGCGCAGGCCGCTCCCTACGGCGTGGATGCCAGTGCCCAGGTGACGATCCCACCGCGCAGCCGGGTGGAGGGCTGGTTCTTTGAAACCTCCAGCGTGAACCTTTATTACGGCAGCGGAGTGCTCCAGGCCCGGGAGGCGGTCTCCCGGGACGCCAGCTATGTCTATGAAAACGGACGCTGGGGCCGGAGTCTCGTTTACGGCGCCGGCGCGGGCAGCACGGGATTGGGCGAACTCACCGAAGATTTCGTCAACATCGTGTCGTTCAACAACACGGCCGCGGATGATCCGCCGACCAGCGACACGACGGGCGTGACGCAGGCTTCGGCCTCCACGGAATCCTCGACCACGGTCACCCAGACCGAAACGACCACCACGACCACCACCGTCCATACCCGGGTCAAATCCAACAATGGCCACGGCAACAACGTGGACGGCGTGGACTCCAGCAATCCGGGCCAGGGCGGGGGCGGGCCCACAGGCACCAACAACGCCGGCGAGGATCCCTCCGGTGATGTGGACGACGAACGTGCGGTCACCACCCAGCCGGCCTACGGGACGACCTCCCGTGACGTGGTGGATTCGTGTCACCGTTTCATGAAGGCGTATGTGCTCTGGTCCATGAAGGGGCGGCCCGTGGGCGGTTCCACTGCAAGCACCAGGCATCCTTCCTACCGGGCGGTCACGGAGGCTGCCGGCGCCCTGAATGACTACACCCGCAACCTCGCCAACCCATGACTACAAGCCCTTTGAAAGCTCCTGCCGGCGGGTGCCGGCGAAATGCCGGCTTCAGCATGATCGAGATACTCGGCGTGCTCGCCGTTCTGGCGGTGCTGGCGGTGGCGATCAGTCCGAATCTGATCGGTGAAATGGACCGCGCGGCCCATCGGAAGGAGGAGGCCCACCTGCTGCGAATCGCAGCTGGTCTGGAAAAGCACGTCACGCAACTCCATCACCTGCCGGACCATACGGAATGGGCGGCATTGGTGGCGGCCCAGGTGGGCGAGTCCGCAGCATGGGTGAGTTCCAATGCCCGGGGCGGGGCCCGGTTGTTGGTCATTGACCCTGAGTTTGGCGTGGGGCCGACCGGCACGAACCGCCCCCCCTTTGCCCAGACGTGGGAAGGCTCCAGCAGTGTCTCCCATACCCGTTACCTGATCCTCAGCAGTTTGGGGGCGGACCTGCCGGCGTCCGTCCGGGCAGGATTCGCGTCCTCACCCACCGCGTTTGCTGAATTGTGGAATTTGGAGGAAGGGCGCAAGCCAGCCAGTTGGAACTGGTCCGGCGAAGCGGCCGACCTGAAGCTTCAGCGGATTGACCTTACGCCGCTGTTTCACCTGGTGACGCTCAACAGCGTGGATGTGCTGCCCGGCCGCTTCACGGTGGATGAGTCCGAGCCGGTCGAAGTGACCCGTTCGCCGATATCGTTTCACCTGTTGTCCGGCAGCACCATCGGGCTGCTGGGCACGGACAGCGTGTCGCAGTCCCGCGAGATCGTGGACCGGACCGTCTCGTATTCCTTCGAGGCCGGCATCTGGCGGGGACAGTTGTTTGCCGGCATTCCGGTGGTGCAACTGACCGGATCGGAGCTGGAAGCGGTGGCGACCAGTTTTCTGGCCGCGCCCGAAAACCCTTCCGCAACCACAACGACCGACGCCGTTTACGCGGCCGTCCAGAACTACATGAGCGCCTACATCGCGTGGGCGCTGGCCGGTTATCCCGGCAGCGGTTCCCTCCGGACCGCCGTGCATACGGCCCAGACAACTCTGGAGGCCGCCACCACCGACATTGTGACCGTGCCCTGATTCCTAACGCCGCCGCTGTCCGGCTAAAGCTTCCTGAAATCCGAGCCGATGCTGGTTCGGCGGACAGGCGCGGCCCTGCCTTTCGTAAAACCATCTCTGACACACCATGAAAACAGCACAACCGGCCGCCATTCCCGCACCCAATGGGGCCCACGGTTTCACCCTCATCGAGGTCATCGGTGCCCTCGCTGTCGTCGCCCTGATCGTCGGCGTCGTCGCCCAGTCGGGCTTTGAGCGGCTCAAACAGACGGACCGGGCCAACGAGTCCGCCGATCTTTCCCAGATCATCACCGGCATCGAGCGGGCGGTGGTGCGCACGCGCAGCGTGCCGACCGCCACCAATTGGGTCAGCGTGGTGGCGACCCAGCTCGCGAAGTCCACCAACCAGATTTCCAGGACACGCCAGGGACAGACCCGGGTGCTGATCTTTGATCCGGGCTTCAAGATCGGGCCGTCGGCGACCAACACCCTGCCGTTTGTGCAGTCCGCGAGCGGCTCGGTCCTGCCGGCCAACGCACGGGCGGTGCTCGTGTCCAGCGTCGCTGCGCCCTTGCCGACGCTGTCCGGCAGCGATTTCACCAACCTGTGGAACACCGCCGCGGGGGCCCTGCCCTCCGGTTGGGCGGCCAACTGGGGCGGCAAGGCGGCGGACCTGCGTATCGAGCGCCTCGACTTCAGCCGCCTGTTCCGCCGGGTGATCCTCAACAACCTCGATTCCACGGCGGCCGCGCCCTATGGGGTCGATGGCACCAACATCGTCCAGATCCCCGCCCTCTCGCGGGTCGAGGGCTGGTTCGTGGACACCTCGCAGGTCAATCTCTACTTCGCGTCCCTGTCACTCCAGGCCCGCGAAACCCTGGCTGAAGACACCAGCTACGTCTTCGAGAACGGACGCTGGGGCCGCAACGTTACCTACGGTTCCGCCTCCGGCTCGACCCAGCTGGCGGAACTGGTCGATGCGTTCATTGACACGCCAACGCTGAACAACACCGCGGGCGATACGGGCACCGGCACCGGGACTGGCACCGGGACTGGCACCGGGACTGGCACCGGTTCGGGTTCGGGTTCGGGTTCTTCCGGCAACGGCAATGGCAACGGCAATAGCAATGGCAATAGCAATGGCAATGGCAATGGCAATGGCAATGGCAATGGCAATGGCAATGGCAATGGCAATGG
>OFDN01001126.1_pt1 | contig 18754 bp, 17 predicted proteins | sample 1520971 | NCBI WGS metagenome assembly OFDN01 (sample SAMEA94257418, study PRJEB24077) | hot springs metagenome | biome: Aquatic biome; feature: Geographical feature; material: Water | place: India | collected 2012-06-12 | depth 5 m
TCGTCGGCGTCGGCGCCAGCCGCGTGCGCGACATGTTCGAACAGGCCAAGAAGAATGCGCCGTGCATCGTCTTTATCGACGAAATCGACGCGGTGGGCCGTCATCGCGGCCATGGCCTGGGCAATTCGAACGACGAACGCGAACAGACGCTGAACCAGCTTCTGGTCGAAATGGACGGGTTCGAAGCGAACGAAGGCATTATCATCATCGCTGCCACGAACCGCCCCGACGTGCTCGATCCTGCCCTGCTGCGTCCGGGCCGCTTCGATCGTCAGGTCGTGGTGCCGATCCCCGATATCGAAGGCCGCGAAAAGATCCTGTCGGTGCACATGAAGAAGGTGCCGCTGGCGCCCGACGTGAACCCGCGCACGATCGCCCGTGGCACGCCCGGCTTTTCCGGCGCGGACCTTGCCAATCTGGTCAACGAGGCCGCGTTGCTGGCCGCGCGTCGCAACAAGCGGCTGGTGGCGATGCAGGAGTTCGAAGACGCCAAGGACAAGGTGATGATGGGCGCGGAACGGCGTTCCATGGTCATGACCGACGATGAAAAGAAGATGACCGCCTATCACGAGGCTGGCCACGCCATTGTTTCGGTGTTTGAACCGGCTTCCGATCCGATCCACAAGGCCACGATCATCCCGCGTGGCCGCGCGCTGGGCATGGTCATGCGCCTGCCGGAGCGCGACAGCTATTCCTACCACCGCGACAAGATGCACGCGAACCTTTCGGTCGCCATGGGCGGGCGCGTGGCCGAAGAACTGATCTTCGGGCACGACAAGGTGTCGTCCGGGGCATCTTCGGACATCCAGTACGCCACCAGCCTGGCCCGTTCGATGGTCACCAAATGGGGCATGTCCGACAAGCTCGGCCCGCTGCAGTATGAAGACCAGCAGGAAGGCTATCTCGGCATGGGCGGATCGCAGCGCCTGTTTGCTTCGGACGAAACGAACAAGGTGATCGACAGCGAAATCCGTGCGCTGGTCGATGGTGCGCACGCCCGCGCCACCGATATCCTGAAAGTGAACGAGGACAAGCTGCACCTGCTGGCGCAGGCCATGCTCGAATACGAAACCCTGTCGGGTGACGAGATCAAGGAACTTCTCGACAGCGGAAAGATCGACCGTCCGCAAAGTTCGGGTGGGGTGCCCCGGCCGGTCAGCGCGCAAGGGTCTGCCGTTCCGCGCGCGGGCAAGAAGTTCGGCGGATCGGCCAGCCCGGCACCCGCCTGATCGTCCGGCGGTCCTGATCGGCATGCAACGGGCGGGGGGAAACTCCCGCCCGTTTGCCGATGAGCGGATTTTCACCGAAGATTAACCTTGAACGTGCAGTCCAGTGTCCAAGGGGCTATGGGACGCACGGTGTTCACTCCACGCGATCAGATGGTGGCGCTCGCCAGTGCGGGCACGGGCCGGGGCTTCGGCCAGCGCGGCCGTGCGCCGGTTGCGGCTGCGGCGCAGCCCGGCCAGTTGCGCGCCAGTCTGCTACGCACTGCGGAATCGCCGCCCGAACGCAAGCCATCCGCGCTCGATCCGCTGACCGGGCTGACCGGCCGCCTGATCGGTCCGCACTGGCGCAAGCAGGCGCAGCGCATCGAACGCTGGTTTGCCGAGCATGACCCGGTGCACGACCTGGCAGAGGAAATCGGCAGCGCGCGCTGGTATCGCGGCTTTGCCACCATGGTCGGGCTGGCCGCCATGGCAGTGATGAGCTGGCCGAGCTTTGCCCCTTTGCAGGCCGCGCCGCTGAGCGCGCTCGATTCCGCCGCGCAGAATGAGTTGCGCGTGCAGGGCATCCGCCCGCTGGCGTTCGGCGCCGATAATGGGCGTCGCATGAACGCAACCGGAGCCGTCATCCCGCTGGCCGCCGCGCCGGAACGCCCCAGTGTCGAACTTTCCGCAACCCTGGGGGCGGGCGACAGTTTTCCGCGCATGTTGCAGCGTGCCGGCCTTGCCAGCACCGACATCGTGCGCGTGCTCGATCTTGTCACGGCACAGGTTTCGCCCGGCGCGATCCAGCCCGGCACGCGCTTTGCGATACGGCTTGGCGCGCGCACTTCGCCATCCTCGCCGCGCCCGCTTGAACAGCTTTCCTTCCGTCCGCGCTTCGATCTTGCGCTGGATGTGCGGCGCATTGGTGGCACGCTCGCGCTTGCCGCCAATGCCATTGCCATCAACAGCCAGCCGATGCGGGTCCGCGGGATCGTCGGCACCAGCCTGTACCGTTCCGCCCGTGCGGCGGGTGCGCCGCCCAGCGCGGTGCAGGATTACCTGCGCACGATCGACCAGCACATCGCGTTCGAGGATATCGCGCCGGGCGACGAGTTCGATCTGGTCTTTGCCAACCGCCGGGCCGCCAGTGGCGAGGAACAGCCCGGTGACCTGATCTATGCGGCGGTGATGCGCGGGCAAAAGCCGGTGGTGCAACTGCTGCGCTGGGGCAAGGACGGCAGTTTCCTTTCGCCGCAAGGCATGGCCGAAGGCACCCGGCAGGAAAGCGGTTTTCTGGGCGCCCCGGTCAATGGCCGCATGACGTCGGGCTATGGCGCGCGGCGGCACCCGATCCTTGGCTACATGCGGATGCACGCCGGGGTCGATTTCGGTGCAAGCTGGGGATCGCCGATCTATGCCGCCACCGACGGGCGCGTAACCTTCGCCGGATGGCACGGCGGACACGGCAAATATGTCCGGCTCGACCATGGCGGCGGCCTGGGCACCGGCTATGGCCATATGAGCCGGATCGCGGTTTCGCCTGGTATGGATGTGCGGCGCGGGCAGGTGATCGGTTATGTCGGATCGACTGGCCTATCCACCGGACCGCATCTGCATTTCGAAGCCTATCGCAACGGGCGCACGGTCAACCCGCTGTCGATCGGCACGGTCGTGCAGCAGGCCACGGTCGATCCCGCGCAGCTTGCCGCGTTCAGGACAAAGCTGGCCCAGATCACCGCGATCAAGGCAAACGCCATCCGGTGATTGTGCGCGCCCCGCCAAGGGGCTAGCAGTCACGCCATGACGACCTATCCGCTGACCCGCCTGCGCCGCACCCGCGCCACGCCGTGGAGCCGTGCGCTGCACCGCGAAGTGACCCTGACCCCGGCAGACCTGATCTGGCCCTTGTTCGTGACCGAAGGGAGCGGGGTGGAAGAGCCGATTGCCTCCCTGCCCGGTGTATCGCGCTGGTCAGTCGACGGGATCGTGGCGCGCGCGCGGGAAGCGGTTGCGCTGGGCATCCCGTGCCTTGCCCTGTTTCCCAACACGCAAACCGACCGGCGCAGCCACGACGGGGCAGAGGCGCTCAATCCCGACAACCTGATGTGCCGCGCCATCCGTGCAATCAAGGACGCCTGCGGCGATTCGATCGGCGTGCTGACCGATGTCGCGCTTGATCCCTATACCAGCCACGGGCAGGACGGGTTGATCGACGCGGCAGGCTATGTCCTCAACGATCCCACGGTCGAGGTGCTGGTCGGACAGAGCCTGAACCAGGCGGCTGCCGGGGCGGACGTGATTGCCCCGTCCGACATGATGGACGGGCGCATCGGTGCTATCCGCGATGCGCTGGAAGGTGCGGGGCATGTGAATGTCCAGATCATGTCCTATGCCGCCAAGTATGCTTCTGCATTCTATGGCCCGTTCCGCGATGCCGTGGGATCGCGCGGGTTGCTGAAGGGGGACAAGAAGACCTATCAGATGGACCCGGCCAACGCGCAGGAGGCGCTGCGCGAGGTGGAGATGGACCTGGCAGAGGGCGCGGACAGCGTGATGGTCAAGCCCGGTTTGCCCTATCTCGACATCGCGGTACGGGTGAAGGAAGCGTTTGCCGTGCCGGTCTTTGCGTATCAGGTCAGTGGCGAATACGCGATGATCGAGGCGGCAGTTGCCGCAGGCGCGGCAGACCGCGATGCGATGGTGCTCGAAACCCTGCTGGCCTTCAAGCGCGCGGGCTGTTCGGGCGTCCTGACGTACCATGCGGCGCATGCCGCCCGGTTGATGGGGGCCTGATATGGCGCACGATGTTTCGATCATTGCACTGGACGGCAAGACCCCGCGCATCCACCCTTCCGCGTTCATCGCGCCGGGGTGCCGGATTATCGGCGATGTGGAGATCGGGCCGGACGTTTCGATCTGGTACAATTGCGTGATCCGCGCCGACGTGAACTTCATCCGCATCGGCGCGCGCAGCAATGTGCAGGACGGAACGGTGATTCACTGCGACAGCCCGGACGACCGCCATCCCGCCGGATGCCCGACGATTCTGGGCGAAGACGTGCTGATCGGGCACATGGCGATGATCCACGGCTGCACCATCGAGGATCGCGGTTTCATCGGCCTTGGCACGATCGTGATGAGCGGCGCTTACGTGGAAAGCGATGGCATGCTTGCCGCAGGGGCGCTGCTGACGCCGGGCAAGCGCATTGCTGCGCGCCAATTGTGGGGCGGCCGCCCGGCAGCCTACATGCGCGATCTGACCGACGAAGCGATTGCCGGGATGCGCAGCGGGGTGCACCACTATGTGCTGAATGGCCGGGAGCACAAGGCCGCGATCGATGGCGCGGCGCAAGGTTGATCTGCCTGCGCCGCAGCTCTTGCGCGCCTGTGCCGATGCCGAAGGGCGGCTGGCCGTGCGCGTCACCCCCGGCGCGCGCAGCGAAAGTGTGGCGATCAGCGATGGCCGCGTGCTGGTGAAAGTGAATGCCCCGCCCGAAGATGGCAAGGCGACCGCTGCGGTTCATGCGCTGCTGGCGCAGGCCTTGCAGGTTGCACCATCACAGATCGCAATGTTGCGCGGCGCAACTTCGCGCGAAAAGCTGTTCAGGATTCCTCTGGCAACCTGAACGCCGGGATCAGCATCAGCGCCGCCCAGCCTGCAGCGATCCACATGCAGACCATCGGGGCACGGTCCTGCGCAAAGGCGCCCAGCACCGCACCGACCAGCAACCCGCCCCACAGCGCGGCCCAGCCGCTCCACCCCGCGTTCGCCTGTCCGGCAAGGGTATTGGCCAGACCCTGGCCCAGCTTTACCAGCGCGCCGGTCATGTAGGTCAGCCCCACGGTCACTTCGCCATCGCGCTGGAAGGTGTTGTTGAGCGCACCCATGGCAACCACCATGCCTGCCAGCATCAGCGCGTGCAGGCCCGATGCCCGCGCCAGCGCGGCGATCAGCAGCATGGCCGCGACCAGCGCCAGCACCGCGCCCTTGCGGTGGATGCCCGCATGACGCGCCAGCAGGGCGCCGCCGGTCACCCCGCCCAGAAAGCCCGCGATCAGCAGGGCGGGCACCACGGCATGGGCGGGATCGGTCCCCAGCGAAACGCCCAGCCGGGTCGAATTGCCCGACATGAACGATACGAAATAACCGTCAGCCGAAAGGAAGCCGACCGCATCGACAAACCCCGCCAGCGCGGCAAGTGCGATGGCAAGGCGGCGGCGCTGGTGGTCGATTCCGGTCACCCGCCGGGATCTAGCGTCTTTGGCGCGGCAAGGGAATCAGTCGCGCGCCATGCCGCGTGCCATTTGCGCCAGCACATCGGTCAACGCGGTGGCGATTTCGGTATCTTCGGGGGCAGTGTCGGCAATCGCCCTGGTCATGCAATCGGCCCACTGCCCGGCGGTCTTGCGGGTAATCGCAAAGGGTTTGTGCATCGACATCATGCACTTGCCCGGATTGGCATCGAACCATTCGCGCGGGCCGCCCGCCCACCCGGCGAGGAAGCCCGGCAGCGATTCGCGCATCGGGGCAAGATCGGCGGCGTGCATCGCCCGCAGCGCGGCATAGGCGGGATCCTGTTCCATCAGGTCATAGAACCGGTCGGTGATGCGGCGCAGGACCGGCAGGCCGCCAAGACGGTCGTACGGGGACAGGGTGGGGGCAGTTGCAGCTTCGCTGGCCAAGGGATGGCTCCGGGAGTTGGGGATCGGGAGCGTCCTGCCTGCCGCGCGGCTGGCCAAGCCGCATTGATATGGATCAATCCGCGATCATGGCGCGCAGCGTAGCGATGCGATCTGCCTCGTGCGCGGGCTTGTCGGTACGGATGCGGCTGATGCGGGGAAAGCGCATGGCCAGCCCCGATTTGTGCCGCTTGCTGGCGTGCACCGAATCGAACGCCACTTCGAGCACCAGCGATTTGTCGGTTTCGCGCACCGGGCCGAACTTGCCGACACTGTGCTGGCGCACATGACGGTCGAGCCATTTGAGTTCTGCGTCGGTAAACCCGAAATAGGCTTTGCCCACCGGCAGCAGTTCGGCGCCATCGTCTGGCTCGCCGTTCCAGCAGCCAAAGGTGAAATCGGAATAGAACGAGGATCGCTTGCCCGATCCGCGCTGGGCATACATCAGCACGCAATCGACCAGCAGCGGATCGCGCTTCCACTTGTACCACAGCCCGGCCCGGCGACCTGCCACATAGGGGCTGTCGCGGCGCTTGAGCATCACGCCTTCGATGGCATCGTCGCGCGCGCGGTTGCGGATGGCAGCGAGGTCGTCGAAATCCGAGGCCGCGATCATCGGCGAAAGGTCGAACCGTTCGCCATCAAGCTGGCCGACGATGGCTTCCAGCCGCGCGCGGCGCTGCGTCCACGGCTGGTCGCGCAGATCCTCCCCCGCTTCGATCAGCACATCGTAAAGCCGCACGAAGGCCGGGGAATCGCGCAGCATGGCTTTTGACACGGTCTTGCGCCCCAGCCGCTGTTGCAGCGCGTTGAAGCTGGCGGCCCCGCCGGTTTCGCCGCCCTGGTGCATGCCGCGCACCAGCAGTTCCCCGTCCAGCACGGCGGGCACGGCCAGCGCGGCGGTGATTTCGGGGAAGGTTGCGGAGATGTCGTCCCCACTGCGCGAATAGACCCGCGTTTCACCGGCGACATGGACAATCTGCACCCGGATGCCGTCCCATTTCCATTCCGCGGCATAGTCGCGCAGATCAACGCTATCGGCCTCCAGCGGATGGGCCAGCATGAACGGGCGGAACAGCGGCAGCAAATCGGTGCGCGGCGGCGGCGCACCCTTTGCCGCCCATGCGAACAGTGGTTCGTAAGGGGGGGGCTGTCCATGCCAGTATTCCTCGACATCCTCCACCGCCACGCCAAACGCCTGCGCGAAGGCAACCTTGGCCAGCCGCGCAGAAACGCCGATGCGCATCGCCCCGGTCGCAAGTTTCAGCAAAGCATAGCGACCATTGGCGTCAAGACGGTCAAGCAGCGTGGCCAGCACCTGGGGCGCCGTGGCGCGGGTGGTTGCACCCAGCGTTTCGACCACTTCGCAAACGCCCGGCGGCGGCAGACGCTGCTCTTCCGGTTCGGGCCAGAGCAGGCTGGCCGTTTCTGCGGTATCGCCCACAAAGTCGCGGCTCAGCGTCCACAGTACGGGGTCGATCCGCTGCGCCATAAGCGCGCGCACGGTACCTGCCTTCACTGCGGGAAAGTCCAGCCCGCCGGTCAGCGCAGCGAGCGCCCAGCCACGGTCCGGGTCGGGCACTTCGCGCAAGTAGGCGGCCAGCAGCGCCAGCTTGGCATTGCGCGAAGGCGTAAGCACCAGCGCATCGAGCAGGGCGGCGAACCGTTCCATCAGCCGCCCCTTTCAGTCATCTTCGTCCTCGAACCCGGTCAGCGCGAGCGCCCGCGCGCGCCGCTGCGTCAGCGCGCACCAGCGCAGTAGCGCCTCTTCGCGGCCATGGGTGACCCAGGTTTCCACCGGATCGACCTCGGCAATCGTCGCGGTCAGTTCGTCCCAGTCGGCATGGTCGGAAATCACCAGCGGCAATTCGACATTGCGCTGCCGCGCCCGCTGGCGCACGCGCATCCAGCCCGATGCCATGGCCGTGACCGGATCGGGGAGACGGCGGCTCCAACGGTCGTTGAGCGCGGACGGCGGGCACACCACGATCGCGTTTTCCAGCGCCGCTCTGGGTACGCCGGCCACAGGGCGCAGGTCGCCAAGGTCGATGCCATGCTCTTCGTACAGGCGGCACATCCGCTCCATCGCGCCGTGCAGCCAGATCGTGTCGGTGTAGCCGGCGCGCCGCAGTTCCGCGATCACCCGTTGTGCCTTGCCCAGCGCATAGGCACCGACCAGCACGCAGCGCCCCGCGTCGTTGGCGCGCGCCGCCAGCAGGCGGTTCATTTCCCCGGCGATGGGCGGATGGCGGAACACGGGCAGGCCGAATGTCGCCTCGGTGATGAAGACATCGCAAGGCGTCACCGCGAAGGCTGCGCAAGTAGGGTCGGGGCGGCGCTTGTAGTCGCCCGTCACGATCACGCGTTCACCGGCATGTTCCAGCAGGATCTGCGCCGAGCCAAGAACGTGCCCGGCCGGGATGAAGGTTGCCTTTACCCCGCCTGTGAGCGTCAGCGTTTCGCCGTAGTCGACGGGGGTCGCGTGCGTTGCGCTCCCGATCTCGACGCCATAGCGGACTTGCATGATTGCCAGCGTTTCAGGGGTTGCGACCGTCCGCCCGTGTCCGCCGCGGGCGTGATCGGCATGGCCATGCGTGACAAGCGCGACATCGACCGGCTGCGACGGGTCGATCCACACGTTCGCGGGCGTCACGTGGATGCCCATCGGCTCTGCCTTGATCCATGAGAACGCGCTTGTCATGGTGCAGCAATGGCGCGGGGTGGCATTTCGTTCCAGATGGCTGTTATGGTGTATTGAAACGGCAGGCCGGTGATCGTGGACATACCGTGTTCAGACAGCGCCGCTAGCGTGCCCGGCGAAAACCTTTGCCAGGAGATTTGCCCGATGGTCCTCATGCGCACCAGCACTGCCGTTTCCCTGCTTGCTGCCGTGCTGCTGGCCGGGTGCGGTGGCAGCGAAAAGGAAACCGGGCCGGACGTGTCGGCAGAAGCATCGGCCCCGGCGGTGGCTTCGTCCGAACCGCCCGCCGCCATCGTTTCCCCTGCCGACAACCCGCTCGCCAACTTCGACCGGATGGCGGGCGCCGAGGGCAGCGGCATCTCCAGCGCAACATATGCCCAGGCCGCGCAGCAACTGTTCGGCATGATGGATGCCGAGGATGACGGGAACCTGACCGACAGCGAACTTGAGGCGGGCGCGAAGCTTCTGGCGCAAGTCGATGGCCTGTCGCCGGATGCCCTTGTCCGCACCGCCGACAACGACAAGGACGGCAAGATCACCCTTTCGGAATGGATGGCCTACAACAACGCCCGGTTCACGCGCATCGACCGCAACGGTGACGGGGTGATTGACCGCAACGAATGGCAGGCCACGCTTGCCCCGCCCGCAACGATGCCCTGAACCGGCACAGCGTCTGGTCAGGAAAAAGGGCGGCGTCCTGTGTGGACGCCGCCCTTTTTCTTCGTTCAACGCCGGGTGCGATTCGGCCCCGGCAGTGGTTATGGTCCAATCATCAATCCGCTTCGTCGGCGTTGGGCTGTTCCGTTGCAGCGCCGCTGGCCTTGCCCTTGCGGGCCTTCTTCTTGACCAGCTTGGGCGCGGCCGGGGTCAGTTCGAACGAGAGTGACCCGTCCTTGCCGTCCTCGGCCTTGAGGCTGACGTGGACTTCGCCGCCGTTGGCCAGCTTGCCGAACAGCAGTTCTTCAGCCAGCGGCTTCTTGACCTTTTCCTGGATCAGACGCGCCATCGGCCTTGCGCCGAACAGCTTGTCGTACCCCTTGCGGGCCAGCCAGGCACGGGCATCGGCATCGAACTGGATGTGGACGTTCTGTTCGGCCAGTTGCAGTTCAAGCTGCAGCACGAACTTGTCGACCACGCGGCTGACGACTTCGGACGGCAGGTAGCTGAACGGCACGATGGCATCGAGCCGGTTGCGGAACTCAGGGGTAAACAGCTTTTTCACCGCCTCGTCGCCCGCATCGGCCTTTGACACGTCGCCAAAGCCGATTCCCTGACGCGCCATGTCCGAAGCCCCCGCGTTGGTGGTCATGATCAGGACCACGTTGCGGAAGTCCACGGTCTTGCCGTGGTGGTCGGTCAGCCGCCCGTTGTCCATCACCTGCAGCAGGATGTTGAACAGATCGGGGTGCGCCTTTTCGATTTCATCGAGCAGCAGGACGCAATGCGGTTGCTGGTCGATGGCATCGGTGAGCAGCCCACCCTGATCGAACCCGACGTAGCCCGGAGGCGCACCGATCAGGCGCGAAACCGAGTGGCGTTCCATGTATTCGGACATGTCGAAGCGTTGCAGCGGAATGCCCATGATCTGGGCAAGGCTGCGCGCGACTTCGGTCTTGCCGACGCCGGTCGGGCCGGAAAACAGGAACGAACCGATCGGCTTGTCCGGGTCGCGCAGCCCGGCGCGCGAAAGCTTCATCGCGCTCGACAGCACTTCGATGGCTTTGTCCTGGCCGAACACCAGCCGCTTGAGATCGCGGTCGAGATGTTCGAGTACCTTCTTGTCGTCCGAACTGACCGACTTGGGCGGGATGCGGGCCATCGTGGCGATGACCTGTTCGATCTCGCGTGCGGTGATGGTCTTCTTGCGCCGCGATGGCGGCACCAGCATCTGCATCGCGCCCACTTCGTCGATCACGTCGATGGCCTTGTCCGGCAGCTTGCGGTCGTTGATGTACCGCGCGGACAGTTCCACCGCCGTCTTGATCGCATCGGGCGTGTACTTGACCTTGTGGTGTTCCTCGAACGCGGTGCGCAGGCCGCGCAGGATCTTGATCGTATCCTCCACGGTCGGCTCGTTCACGTCGATCTTCTGGAACCGGCGCAGCAGCGCGCGGTCTTTTTCGAAGTGGTTGCGGAACTCCTTGTAGGTGGTCGATCCGATGCAGCGGATCGTCCCGCCCGAAAGCGCGGGCTTCAGCAGGTTCGAGGCATCCATCGCGCCGCCGCTGGTGGCCCCGGCACCGATCACGGTGTGGATCTCGTCGATGAACAGCACCGCGTGCGGCATCTTCTCGAGTTCCGAAACGACCTGCTTCAGCCGCTCCTCGAAATCGCCGCGATAGCGCGTGCCGGCCAGCAGAGCGCCCATGTCGAGCGAATAGATCACCGCCTTTTGCAGCACTTCGGGAACGTCGCCCTCGACGATCTTGCGCGCCAGACCTTCGGCGATCGCGGTCTTGCCGACGCCGGGGTCGCCGACATAGAGCGGGTTGTTCTTCGAACGGCGGCACAGGATCTGGATGGTGCGGTCGACCTCCGGCCCGCGCCCGATCAGCGGATCGATCTTGCCCGCCTGGGCACGCGCGTTGAGGTTGACCGTGAACTGGTCGAGCGCGCTGTCCTTCTTCTGCTTGGTGGCGGCGTCCTGCTTCTCTTCCTGCGGCTCTTCGGTCCCGCGCACGGTGCGCTGCTCGACCGGCTGGCCGCCCTTGCCGATGCCATGGCTGATATAGCTCACCGCATCGAGGCGGCTCATGTCCTGCTGCTGCAGAAAATAGACGGCATAGCTTTCGCGCTCGGAGAACAAAGCGACCAGCACGTTTGCGCCGGTGACGACATCCTTGCCCGAGGACTGGACGTGCAGGATCGCGCGCTGGACAACGCGCTGGAAGCCGGAGGTCGGCGCAGGGTCGGTCTTTTCGGCGACCTTGAGCGAATCCAGCTCGTTATCGAGATAATGGGTGACGGCATCGCCCAGTTCGCCCAGGTCCACGCCGCAGGCCTGCATCACCTGCGCAGCATCGGCATCGTCGATCAGCGCGAGCAGCAGATGTTCGAGCGTGGCATATTCGTGACGCCGGTCGGCGGCATTGTGCAGCGCCTGGTGCAGGGTCTTTTCCAGCGATTCGGCAAAGGATGGCATATTGCGATACTCCGCAGCGGGCGAGATACCCGCCTTCTCATTCAATCCGCCCGGAAAAAAGGGCCGGGCCCCTCATCGTCAAGCGCCTCTTTGCCATTGCCCCGCAACCAATTCGGCTGTCCACTCCGGGGCGCTCCACGTGCACCAATATAGGACGGCGTTCAGGCAAATCCAGCAGGCTCAAAGCCACTCGTCGCGAATATTAGCAGCAAAAGCCGTGCCAGATGGACAACGAATAATGCGGATAGGGTCCGGCAGCAGGCTCAAAGCCCCGACGCCGTGTCAGCTCTTGCGAAACAGCGCTTCCGCGCTCAGCCGGTGCTGGGCAGCAAAGGCCTTGCGCGCCTCGCAGCGTGCGATTTCTGCCCGGCATAATGCGATGCGCGCATCGAGCTCGTCCAGCGAATAGGCATCGATATCCTCGCTGCCCAGTTTCTGGGCAGCATCGGCGCGCAAGCGCGCGAGGCTTTCGTCGGGCTCCATGGACTTATTGTTGACCCCGGTGCCTTAGCTGTCAATATGGGTGTTTACAGAAGTTGACGGGTCGGGCCGTTAACGGGGGGAGCACCAGGTCATGACGACCCTGGAAATGGCGCAAGTAATTCCTGCCACCATGCAGGCCGTGGATTATGCCGAACCGGGCGGGCCCGAAGTACTCGTTGCCGGCGAGACACAAGTACCGGTACCGGGGCAAGGGGAACTGCTCGTCCGCGTCGCCGCCGCAGGGGTCAACCGGCCCGATGTCATCCAGCGCCAGGGCTTTTACCCGCCCCCGCCCGGCGCGCCGCACATTCCCGGGCTGGAGATCGCCGGTACGGTTGTTGCCGCAGGACCCGATACCGATGATGCGCTGATCGGCCAGCCGGTCTGCGCCCTGGTCGCGGGCGGCGGCTATGCCGAATATTGCCTCGCCCGCGCCGACCATTGCCTGGTGATCCCCTCGGGCATTTCCATGGTCGAAGCCGCCGCCCTGCCCGAAACGCTGTTCACCGTGTGGCACAACCTGTTCCAGCGCGCCTATGCGCGCGATGGCGAGACGGTGCTGGTGCATGGCGGCACCAGCGGCATCGGCACGATGGCGATAAAGCTCGGCAGGCTGTTCGATCTCAAGGTCATCGTCACCTGCGGCAGCGATGACAAATGCGCTGCTGCGCTCGAGATCGGCGCGGCGCATGCGATCAACTACAAGTCCCAGGATTTTGTCGAGGAGGTCCAGCGCCTGACGGGCGGCAAGGGCGTCGAGATCGTGCTCGACATGGTGGGCGGCAGCTATTTGCCGCGCAACATGGCCTGCCTGGCCGATGATGGCCGCCATGTCACCATCGCGGTGCAGGGCGGCATGAAGGCGGAGATTTCGGTGCTGGAGATCATGCGCCGTCGCCTGACGCTGACCGGATCGACGCTGCGCCCGCGCTCGAACAGCTTCAAGGCGCTGCTCGCCGACGAGATCGCGCGCGAGGTCTGGCCGCTGGTCGCGACCGGAGAACTGAGCCCGCTGATCCACAGCCGCTATCCGCTGGCCGAAGCTGCCAGCGCGCACGCGCAGATGGAATCGGGCGACCTCATTGGCAAGATCGTGCTCGAAATCGGGACATAGCAGCCCAATTGCCCGCGCTTTGTCATCAAGCCGTCATCGCTATACGATTCCAGTTGTCACATTAAACCGCCATTGGCGTGGTCCCGAGGATGCAATATCCGCAAGGGAGCAAGCGCCACATGGCCCTCGATGATTTCAACGACCCCATTGGTGCCCTGCTGGCAGGCGTGGCGGAATCCGGCGATTTCACCGCAGACGATTTTGCCGCTGGAGACTTTGCCAACGTTACCGGCTTTCCTGGCGGCCAGCCCTATATTCCCGAAGCCCCAGTCGATGCGCGCCGCCGCTATCGCACCGTGTGGATCTCCGACGTGCACCTGGGCACGCGCGGCTGCAATGCGGGCATGCTCATCGACTTTCTCGACCATGTCGACAGCGACACCATGTACCTGGTCGGCGACATCATCGATGGCTGGCGGCTGAAGAAGAAATTCTACTGGCCCGCCGCGCATAACGACATCGTCTGGCGCATATTGAAGCGCGCCAAGCGGGGCACGCGGATCGTCTATATTCCCGGCAATCATGACGAGATGTTCCGCCAGTTCAGCGGGCTCAATTTCGGCGGGGTCGAAATCCGGCGCGCCGCGTTCCACGAGACCGCCGACGGCAAGCGGCTGATGGTGCTGCACGGTGACGAATTCGACACGATCATGCTCGCGCACCGCTGGCTCGCGTTCGTCGGCGACACGCTCTACCACCTGCTGATGAGCATGAACATCGGCGTCAACTGGGTGCGCCAGCGCTTCGGACTGTCCTATTGGTCGCTATCCAAGATGGCCAAGCACAAGGTCAAGAACGCGGTCGAGTTCATCTCTCGCTTCGAGGAGCTGGTCGCGCGGGCCGCTGCCGAACGCGGTGTCGATGGCGTGGTCTGCGGCCATATCCACACCGCCGAAATCCGCGAGATCGGCGGGGTCGAATATTATAATGACGGCGACTGGGTCGAAGGCTGCACCGCGCTGGTCGAGCATTTCGACGGGCGGATGGAAGTGCTGCACTGGGCCGAGATCATGAAGGAACGCCAGGCTGCGGAAGCCGACGAACGAGCGCGTGCCGGCCGCGAGGCGGTGGCGGCCTGATCGATCATCGCGAACCGGAAGGGGATATGCCAATGCCGGACAGTCTGAAGATCGCGATCATCACCGATGCCTGGGCCCCGCAGGTCAATGGCGTGGTGCGCACGCTGACCGCCATTACCGATCGTCTGCGCAGGCTGGGGCATGAACTGCTGGTCGTCTCGCCCGATCAATATGCCTCGATCCCCTGCCCGTCCTATCCGGAAATCCGGCTGGCACTGACCACCCGCCATGGCGTCGGTGCCAAGCTCAGCGATTTTGCGCCCGATGCGGTGCATATCGCCACCGAAGGGCCGTTGGGCATAGCCGCGCGGCGCTTCTGCCTCGACCATGGCTATCCCTTCACCAGCGCCTATCACACCCAGTTTCCCGATTATCTCGCGCGGCGGACCGGGCTGCCCGCGGCGATGTTCTGGCCGTTCATCCGCTGGTTCCATGGCCCTGCCCAGGCGATCCTGGTATCGACCGAAACCGTTCGCCGACAGCTGCGTGGCCAGGGGCTGACCCGGCTGGCGCATTGGGGTCGCGGCGTCGATCTCGGCTGCTTCAGTCCCAATGCCCCGGCCCCGGCGCTTTTTGCCGACCTGCCGCGCCCTATCCAGCTCTATGTCGGGCGCGTCGCGGTGGAGAAGAATATCGAGGCCTTCCTGTCGAGCGGCCATCCCGGTTCCAAGGTGGTGGTGGGCGATGGTCCCGCGCGCGAAGCCCTTTCCAGGGCCTATCCGCAAGCGCATTTCGTCGGCGCGCAATCGGGCGAGACCCTGGCGGGCTATTATGCTGGCGCGGACGTGTTCGTGTTCCCCAGCCGCACCGACACGTTCGGGCTGGTGATGATCGAGGCGCTGGCTTGCGGCACTCCGGTAGCAGCCTTTCCCGTCTCGGGCCCGCTCGACGTGCTGACGCCGGATGCCGGTGCGATGGATGAGGTTCTCGACACAGCCATCGCCGCGGCGCTGCGCCTGAACCGCCCCGATTGCCTCGCGGCAGGGCGCAGCTATACCTGGGATGCGAGTACCCGGCAGTTCTTGAGCGCATTGGTTCCGATCACGGCCAGATTTGCGCTAGCCGCATGAAAATCATGGCAATTTCTAAACCAGTATAGTATGTAGAAAACGGGTCGCCCCAGACAGCCATTTCAGCATGCAGGGGTGATATGAAGCTAACGACATTTTTCCGAGTGACCCTGCCGTGCGCGCTCGCGCTGGGTGGGGTGGTTTTCGCAGGCCATCAGGCGCTCGATGCGGCAGACCATTTCGATCCGCCCGCGCGAACGGGATCGGACACCAACACGGTGGGCTTCGATGTCGCTGCCGACATTGCCGATCTCTACGCCTTTCACGACGCCAACAATGTCTATGTGTCGATCGGTTTCGGCGGGCCTTCGGCGACGAACCTGCCGGGATTCTACGACCCCGACGTGCTGTACATGATCAACATATCCAATGCCGGATCGCGCACCGATGTGGAGTTTCCGATCGAAATCCGCTTCGGACGCGACGGCACCAATCCCGGAATCGAGGTACGCAACCTGCCCGGGGCCAGCGTGGTGCGCGGCCCCGTCGAGCGCAACCTGACCACGCCCAACGGCATCACGGTGCGCGCCGGGCTGTTCGACGATCCGTTCAATTTCGACCCGCAGGGGCTGCGCGATTCGCGCGCGACGGGCAATCTGTCGTTCAACAACGCGCGCAACCGCTTCGCCAATCTCAACACCACCTTTGTCGTCATCTCGATCCCGCGCAGGCTGCTCGATCAGGGCCAGCCGCTCGATATCTGGTCGACCTCGGCGCGGATCAGGAGCTGAAGCCATGACCCTGACCCGAAACTCGCTCAAGCTGGCATCTGTCCTGGCAATGACCGCTGCGCTGGCCGCATGCGGCAGCAACGAGCCGCAGACCAACCCTGTCGTGATTCCGCCGGTCGCCGTGGCGCCCGCGCCCACGCCGACCCCGCCGCCGCCGACCAGCTTCGATGTCGGCCCCTGCCTCAACCAGACCGTCGTGCCCGGCCGCACCGTGGCCAATCTGGTGGTGCCCGATCTGGTCCGGCTCGATCTCAACCAGCCCGCAGGCTTTCCCAATGGTCGCCGCTTCCAGGACCCGGTCGTCGACGTGACGCTGGCGGTGATCTTCCTCGATCTCGCCCGCCATCCCGCGACGACCTTCGCCGCATTGCCCGTCAATCCGGCCACGTTCGACCAGCCGCTGCCCAGCACCTTCCCGTTCCTGGCCGCACCGCTCGGCTCGCCGCCCCTTTCCGGCGGAGCGGGCAGCAACTTCACCTTCCGCAGCGATCTGCCATCGGCCTATCGGCGGGTCGATCGCGCCGGGATGCCCGCCGTGGCGACCGCGCTCGTTTCCGGCAACCCGTTCAAGAACGAGTATAATGACGACACCCCCGCAATCGACGCGACCGGAAAATGGGTGCCCGAACTCAGCAGCACATTGACCATCCTGACCAACGCGCTGGCCGACGATTTCGGTCGTCTGGGCTTGAGCATCTGCGCGCGGCCGAATGGCTGAAGTCGATGCGGCGGGAGGAGCCAGCCTCGCGGCGCGGCTGGCTCCTTGGAAATGGTGGATCATGGCGCTGGCGACGCTGGCCGGGGTCTGGGCGGTCGACGCCTGGAACAACGCCAGGCCCCTGCCCGAGGCGATCGACTGGCAACCCTCGCCCTATTCGGGCAGCGGTCCGCCGCTGAGCTATGCCGAGGCGATCCGGCGCAGCGATACCGCGATAGGCAACGCCCGCAAGGCTGCCGAGGCGGGCGCGGACCAGTGGCTGATGCATGAAATCCATGCCAGCGAACTGATGGCGCGGGCACAGCTTTCAGGCGACTATCGCGATTACGCCGCCGCGCAGGCTGCGCTCGACAGGGCGTTCGCGGTCGCGGTCAAGGGCAGCGGGCCGCACCTGATGCGCGCCGCGCTCGATTTCAGCATGCACCGCCTCGCCGCCGCCGAGGCGCAACTGGCCGCCACCGATGGTTATGCCGTGCCCCCCGATCCGGGCGACCGCGCCGAAATCGCCGCGATGCGCGGCGACATCGCCTTTTATCGCGGGGACTATGACAAGGCCTGGGCGCTGTACGACACAGCGGACCGGCTCGTCCCCGGATCGACCAGTTTTCGCCGCGCGATCTTTGCCGCGCGCACCGGCAAGGTCGATCTGGCCGATGCCTATCTCGCCGAGGCGGAAAAGGGCTATCGTTCGCCGACGCCCCAGACCCTCTCCTATATGCAGCTCCAGCGCGGCATTCTCGATCTCGATCGCGGGCAGCTCGACGAGGCGCTGGCGCATTTCCGCGAGGCCGACCGGCTGTTCCCGGGCCGCTGGCTGATCGAGGAGCATATTGCCGAGGTGCTCAACCTGCAGGGCAAGACCGCCGAGGCGGAGACGCTCTATCGCGATATCGTCAAGCGCACCGGCCATCCCGAGTTCATCGACGCGCTTGCCGCCATCGCCGAGGCGCGCGGCGACAAGGCCGAAGCCGATCGGCTTTACGCGCGGTCTGCAAAAATCTGGGAACAGCGGCTCAAGCTGTTCCCCGAAGCGACCTATGGGCATGCGATCGACCATTGCATGGCGAAGCGGGACTGGCCCTGCGCGCTGCGGCTTGCCGAAGCCAATCACCAGGCGCGGCCCTATGGCGAGGCGAAGATCAAGCTGGCAGCCGCGCTGCTCGCCAATGGCCGAATCGATGAGGCGCGCACGCTGATCGAGTCCGTGCTCGCCTCGCGCTGGCGCACGCCCGATCTGTATGCAACCGCTGCCGATATCTATGCTGCCAGCGGCCTGACCCGCAAGGCGGAGCAATATCGCCGGACGACCGAAAGCATGAACCCAATCACCTGAAAACGGGCCAAAAGCCCAAGACGCTTGCTCGTAGCGCAAGTTTCGCTTATGCCTGAGGCCATATCCGGCCACCCCGCGAGGGGTGGCCATATTTTTTGGAGAAACGCCCATGTCTGCCAACCCCCAGCCGCTGATGCCGCACGCGACCGCATCCTGGATGGTCGACAACACCGGTCTCAGCTTTGAACAGATTGCCGATTTCTGCGGCCTGCACATTCTGGAAGTCCAGGCGATGGCGGATGATCTGGCCAGCAGCAAATATACCGGTCGCGATCCGGTGCGCGCGGGCGAGCTGACCATGGCGGAAATCGAGAAGGGCCAGGCCGATCCCGAATATCGGCTGAAGATCATCGCCGGCCCCGCGCAGGTGCGCCGCACCAAGGGTCCGCGCTACACCCCGGTGTCCAAGCGTCAGGACAAGCCCGACGGCATCGCCTGGATCCTGCGCAACCATCCGGAAATCTCGGATGCGCAGATCGGCAAGCTGATCGGCAC
>OFDN01001128.1_pt1 | contig 18744 bp, 15 predicted proteins | sample 1520971 | NCBI WGS metagenome assembly OFDN01 (sample SAMEA94257418, study PRJEB24077) | hot springs metagenome | biome: Aquatic biome; feature: Geographical feature; material: Water | place: India | collected 2012-06-12 | depth 5 m
GCCCCTACCCGATTGAAGCGCGCGCGCGCCCCTGTTAGCGCTGCTGTCATGCCCCTCTCCCCCGAAAGCAGCGCGCCCCCGCCTTCCGGCCTCACCCCTCGCCCCGCCGTTCTCGTGACCGGCGGGGCGACCCGTATCGGTGCCGCGATCACGCGCCGTTTTGCCGCTGCGGGGTGGCACACGGTGATCCATTACAAGAGCTCCGCCGCCGATGCCGAGGCGCTCGCGGCCACGCTCCCCAGCGCCGAGACCATCGGCTTCGACCTCGCCGATGACGAGGCCGCCCTCGCCGCCGTGACGGCACTCGCCGCGCGCCTTCCGGGCTGGCACTGTCTCGTCAATTCGGCCTCGGTGTTCGATTACGATGCTGTAACCGGCCTCGACCCGGCGACGAACCGGACGGCGATGCAGATCAACGCGCTCGCCCCCGCCCGCCTCGCCCAGGGCTTCATCGCCCTGACAGCAGGACAGGCGGGGGTGCGCAGCGTGATCAACGTCACGGACATGAAAATTGAAAATACGAACCCCGATTTTTTCAGTTACACCATGTCCAAACACGCGCTGGCGGCCACCATCGGCATGCTGGCCAAGGGGAATTGGAACGGGGACGTGCGGGTCTATGGCCTTGCCCCGGGTGCCGTGCTGGCGAGTCACGACCAGCGCGAGGAGGAGACCGAGATTTCACACCGGATGAACCTCCTGGCCCGCAAGACCGGGCCTGACGAGATCGCCGATGCAGTGCTGTTCCTCGCCGGCGGCGCGCTCGCCAGCGGGCAGAGCCTGTTCATCGACAGCGGCCAGCATCTCATGAACCAGCCGCGCGACGTGATCTGGCTTGCCCGCGAAGGGGCTCAAGGGGAACCGGCATGAAGAAACACGCGCTCTCGACCCGGGTGTGGCACTGGGTGAACGCCATCGCGATCATCGTGCTGTTCATGACCGGGCTCAACATCTCCAACGCCCACCGCCATCTCTACTGGGGCCACTACGGCTTCGATGCGAATGACGCATGGCTCCACGTGATCCGCTTCCCCGGCTGGGCGACGATCCCGGGGCACTACAACCTTGCCGTCGCGCGCGACTGGCACATCACCATGGCCTGGCCCTTCGGGCTCGGCGTGCTGTTCATCTGGGCGGCGATGCTGTGGAACGGCCACTTCCGCCGCGACCTGATGACCGCGCCGAAGGACTGGACGCCGGGCGCGGTGATCGCTTCGATCAAGGCGCATTCGGGGCCCAATGCTGGCGGCCATGCCCACGGCTACAACCCGGTGCAAAGGATCCTCTACGGCGGCGTCTTCGGCGTGCTCTTGCCGGTGATGCTGCTGACGGGCCTCGCGATCAGCCCGGGGGTCGCGGGCTTCGCGCCGTGGCTGGTCGACGTGTTCGGCGGCCGCCAGAGCGCGCGCTCGCTGCATTTCATCGCCGCCTGGGGCATCTTCGGCTTCTTCGTGATCCACATCGTCCTCGCCCTGCTCGACTGGCGGCTGATCCTCGAGATGTTTACCGGCGGCAAGCGGCCCGCCGAGGGTGCGGCCGAGGCACCTCCTGCGCCGCAACCCGTCCCTGCCGCCCCCGAAGAAGGAGCCCCCGCTCATGGTTGACCTGCCGCGCCGCTCGCTGCTTGCCGGGATCGCTGCCCTGGGCGCTTCGGCCTGCGCCAAGATCAACGACAGCGAGGCGGCCGGCGACCTGTTCAAGGCGGCCGAGGACGGCCATCGCGTGCTCCACCGCGCGCTCGCGGGCAAGCAGGGCCTCGCCAAGGAGTTCCGCCCCGACCAGCGCTCGCCCACCTTCCGCGGCAACGGCTCGGTGACGGTCGCCGATCCCTTCTATCAGGACCAGCTCGCCAAGGGATTCCCCGACTGGAAGCTCGAAGTGCGCGGGCTGGTCGAAAAGCCGCTGGCGCTGGGCCTTGCCGACCTGAAGGCGCTCCCCCAGCGCACCCAGATCACCCGCCACGACTGTGTCGAGGGCTGGAGCGCGATCGGCGAGTGGCAGGGGGTGCAGCTCGGCCAGTTGCTCGATGCCGCCAAGGTCAAGGAATCGGCCAAATTCATCGTCTTCCGCTGCGCCGACGTGCTCTATGGTCGCGACTATTACGAGAGCATCGACATGGTCGATGCCTATCACCCGCAGACGATCATCGCCCACAGCCTCAACGGCGAGCCCCTGCCCGAAAAGAACGGCGCGCCGCTCAGGATGCGGATCGAGCGTCAGCTCGGCTACAAGCAGGCCAAGTATGTCAAGGCGATCGAAGCGGTCACCAGCTTCGCCCAGATCGGACAGGGCGGCGGCGGGTTCTGGGAGGATGTCGCGGGCTACCAGTGGTATGCGGGGGTCTAATCTTCCGGGAACATCCGCAGCATCGCCGCCCAGTCGGCAGCGATGATCTCCTCCAGCACCGCCAGGTCGATATCGGCAAGCTTGTTGACATAAAGACAGCTCTTGCCGGTGCTGTAGTTGCCCAGTCGCGCCAGTTTCTCGTCGCGTCCCGCGCCGGTGACCGGATCGCAATAGCCCCCCATGAAGTAGAGCGAATGCCTGGCCTTTCGCGGCGAAAAGCCGGTCCGCATCCAGTGCACCGCGCGCCCGCTGTCGTAGGTGGTACGATACTCGCCGTAACCGATGATCGTCGGCCCCCACATCTTCGGCGCCGCGCCGGTCACCTTGCGGAACAGCGCGTCGAGCACCCGCGCGTCCTCTCGCTTGGCAGGCGGTTCGACGGCCTCGATGAACGCGTCAACTGCCACATCGGTAATCGTCGTCTTCGCTTCGGCCATGCCCCGCCCTCCCTGGCGCCACGTCGATAATATTGCGAAAGCCGCCTTTCCGGCTAAGCCTACCCCCGAAGCATCCTAGAAAGGAGCACCATGAGCAAGCCTCTCCTCGACCGTTTCCTGTCCCGTGCCGTCAGGCAGGGCCGCCTCGGCATCGTCTTTGCCGATGGCTCGGCCAGCACCTATGGCACCAGCGCCGAGGGCTTTCCCGAGATCGTGCTGCGCTTCACCGATGCGGCCGTGCCGCGCGACATCATCCTCGATCCCCGGCTGGGCGCCGCGGAGGCCTTCATCGACGGGCGGCTGCTGATCGAGGAGGGCGACGTGATGGGCCTCGTCAGCCTCTTGAGAATGAACGACCGCTGGGAGCGCGGCGACGACAATCTGCGCCCGAGTGCCTTCAAACGCCTGCTCAACCGCGCGAGCTTTGCCGCCGAGCAGATCAACAATCGCGTCGGCTCGAAGAAGAACGTCGCGCACCACTACGACATCGGCAATGATCTCTACGCGCTGATGCTCGATGCCGAGCACTGGCAGTATTCCTGCGCCTATTGGGCCGAGGGCGTGACCACGCTGGCGGGGGCGCAGGAAGCGAAGCTCAGGCACATCGCCAGAAAGCTGCACCTGTCGCCCGGGCAGGAGGTGCTCGACATCGGCTGCGGGTGGGGCGGGATGGCGATCCATCTCGCGCGCGAACACGATGTCCGCGTCACCGGGATCACCCTGTCGGAAGAACAGGCCGCGCTCGCCCGCCAGCGCGTGCGCGAGGCGGGAGTGGCGGACAAGGTGACGATCAGCCTCGAGGATTACCGCGACACTGCCGCCTCAGGGCGCAAGTTCGACCGGATCGTCTCGGTCGGCATGTTCGAGCATGTCGGCCGCGCGCAGTTCGAGACCTTCTTCGAAGCCTGCGCGCGGATGCTGGCCGAGGACGGCGTGATGCTGCTCCATACCATCGGCCGCTTCGGCTCGCCCGGCACCACCGATGCCTTCACCCGCAAGTACATCTTCCCCGGCGGCTATATCCCCGCCTTGTCCGAGACCGTCGCGGCGAGCGAGAAGTTCCGCCTCATCGCGAGCGACGTGGAGACCTTGCGCCTCCACTACGCGCACACCATCCGCGCGTGGTATGCCAACTGCATGGCGCACCGCGAGAAGATCATCGCGCTTTATGACGAGCGGTTCTTCCGGATGTGGACCTTCTACCTCGCGGGCGCGGCGACCGTGTTCGAGCATGGGGGGATGGGCAATTACCAGATCCAGTACATCCGCTCGCGCCACGCGCTGCCGGTCACCCGGGACTATCTGATCGGAAGCTAGCCCATCTCGTGCGCGCCGGGGCGCTGGCGGGGGCGGTAGACCGGGCCGAAGCCCATCATCGCCGCGCCTGCCAGCGGGAGCGCGATCACCCACCAGCGGATGCCGGAGAGCGAGTCCGGGCTGGTGATGGTCAGCCCCGCCGTCGCGCCGAGGCCCGCGCAGATTGCCACCACGCCCAGTACCGCGCGCAGGCGCGGCACGGTGCGCCCGCCGCGCACGGGGCCGAAGCTGCGCTCGTGGCGCGCGAAGATGCCGATCAGCGGCAGCAGTGCGACGATGTAGACCGCGATCCAGATCGGCCGCGTCACCCACCACTCGCCCGTCCCCGGCACCGGGCCGAGGCCCCAGCCCCCGAGGAGCAGCCAGTCGACCGTCATCACCAGCACGAAGGCGGTAAGGTGCCACAGGTAGACCGTCATGATCATCCCGTTCATCAGGACCGTGGCGGCCCAGACGGTGACATTCTCGAGCATCCGCCGCCCCGCGCGCTCGAGCGCCAGCACCAGCCCCACCTGCACCCCGCCGAGCGCGAACAGCGCCAGCGTCGGCGGGAGCGAGTTGGAGAAGCCTCCGGGCGCCGAGACCATCGAGACCGGATAGAAGCCGAAGACGGTGATCCGCACGAGGATCGCCAGCGACACCGCGAAGAAGCCCCAGGCGAACAGCGGGCGCTCGAACTTGCCCGCCCGCCACGCGAAACCCAGCTGGTGGATCGCGAGGAACACCCACAGGAAATTGGTGAAGTTGACGTAAGGAACCTTCATCGTGAAGGTCAGCCAGTCGGTCAGCATCGCAAGCGGCACGAACAGCGCCACGCTGCCCCAGCCCAGCCGGTTCCAGAGCCGCTGGGCGAGCGGCGTGAAGGCGGTCACCAGCAGGTAGACCGCGAGGAACCATACCGGGATCAGCGCGGCCTCGGTCGCCATGCGGATCTGGGTGCGCGGCAGGCCGACCTGGGTCATCACTACCGCGAGCCCTGCCCACAGCAGGAGCACCGGGAAGGTGGGCGTGATCAGGCGCTGCACCCGGCTCGCCAGCCAGTCGCGGTAGACGCCCGCCTGGTCGGCCGCGGCCTTTCTCGTGGTCGCCTCCCAGCTCACCTGGTTGGCATAGCCGCCGACGAGGAAGAACACCGGCATCACCTGGAACCCCCATGTGAGCCAGTGCGCCCAGTCGGAGACCGAAAGCAGATCGCCGCGCCGCAGCTCGCCGGCGGCGTCGATGTAGAGCCCGGCCATCAGCCAGTGCCCGAACACCACCGCCATGATCGAGATCGCCCGCAGGAAATCGACCCAGCGGTTGCGCTCCGGCGGGGTCATCACCGCCAGCTCGCGCGCCTTGCTCCACATTGTCAGCATACATCGACCCCCGTTTGCCCCGCGCGGGACATCGCCTCGCGCACGACATATCAGGTAGTTCTTAGCAGTCGATTGCCAAGAGGCCGCCCGAAGGGTGCGCATGCCACAGCGCGATTGCCCCTTCGCCCCCACGCTGATAGGGGCGCGCGCAAGCATACCCAAGGAACCTCTCGCCATGCCCCAGAAAGTCGTCCTCGCCTATTCGGGCGGTCTCGATACCAGCGTCATCGCCAAGTGGCTGAGCGTGGAGCGGGGCCTCGAGGTGGTGACCTTCACCGCCGACCTTGGCCAAGGCGAGGAAATCGAGCCTGCACGCGCCAAGGCCCGGGCCATGGGCATTCCCGACGATCACATCTTCATCGAGGACGTGCGCGAGGAATTCGTGCGCGATTTCGTCTTCCCGATGATGCGCGCCAATGCCCGCTATGAGGGCGACTACCTGCTCGGCACCTCGATCGCGCGGCCGCTGATCTCCAAGCGCCTGGTCGAGATCGCGCACCAGACCGGCGCCGATTTCATTGCCCACGGCGCGACCGGCAAGGGCAATGACCAGGTGCGGTTTGAACTCAGCGCCTACGCGCTCGATCCCGACATCAAGGTCATTGCCCCGTGGCGCGAGTGGGACCTGACCAGCCGCACGGCCCTCATCGCATGGGCCGAGGCGCACCAGATCCAGGTGCCCAAGGATAAGCGCGGCGACAGCCCCTTCTCGACCGACGCGAACCTCCTCCACACCTCGTCCGAGGGCAAGGTGCTGGAGGATCCGTGGGAGGAGACGCCCGACTACGTTTATTCGCGCACGGTTAACCCCGAGGACGCGCCCGACGTGCCCGAATACATCACGGTGGATTTCGAGAAGGGTGACGGGGTTGCCCTCAATGGCGAAGCCATGAGCCCCGCCACGCTGCTGGCCGCACTCAATGACTTGGGCCGCAAGCACGGCATCGGGCGGCTCGACCTCGTCGAGAACCGCTTCGTGGGCATGAAGAGCCGCGGGATGTACGAGACGCCTGGCGGCGAGATCTACGCCCGCGCGCATCGCGGGATCGAGCAGATCACGCTCGACCGCGGCGCGGCGCATCTCAAGGACGAGCTGATGCCCAGATATGCCGAACTCATCTACAACGGCTTCTGGTTCAGCCCCGAGCGCGAGATGCTGCAGGCGGCGATCGACCACTCACAGGACAAGGTGACGGGGACGGTGCGCCTCAAGCTCTACAAGGGTCTGGCGAGCGTGGTGGGCCGCAAGTCGCCCTACTCGCTCTATTCCGAAGCCCACGTCACCTTCGAGGACGACGCCGGGGCCTATGATCAGAAGGACGCGGAAGGCTTCATCAAGCTGAACGGCCTGCGCCTGAGATTGCTGTCGCGCCGCAACCGCGACGCCTGATCGGGCGATTCCGGCCGGGGAAAACCGAGTCGCGGCGTCTGGCGCGGCAGCTCGCATGCCTTAACGTGACAATTTGAAGGCGGTTTTTTTCCCTCATCCGCGCCCCTGCGCGACAAATGCGACGAAGCGTTGACTTATCCACGCGCGTCCACAGCGCAATCGCCCCGAAGTGGAAAAGTCGCCGCCGGAAATGTTGTCAGATCGCCGATTCAGGCGCACTTTCAACTTGTCTTCGGGACACGAAGCGACGGGAACGGCAGGCCGCAAGGCCCTGAAGTTGCCGGAGAATTCATCCCGAGGGTGGCGGTGACATCTGTCCACGCGCCGGTCTGGAGACGGCATGCAGGAGGCTTCGGCCAATGGCAAGTCGGCTCAATTCAAGGATCGGAGCGACGCGGTGGCACCGGGCAGGCGGAGAACCTGGCTTGAAGGCAAGTGCAGCGGAAACGGCGAAAGCCCCCAGCCGCAGCCTTGGCGGAAGGTAAAGGGACGAAGCCTCGGCCGATGCGAGTGCAGAGGCGGCGGCACGCAGGAAGGCTTCGGCCGGAGAGCGGACGCACGCCCGCAGGAGCGGAAGCCGGATGCCGGCGCGAGCGCCGGTGACAAATCTCCCGCAGGCCGGCCGCAAGGTGCAGGCAGCAGGAGGCTAGACATCGGGCGCCAAGCATGGCCCGCAAAGCGACGGAAGCCGAAGGTTCGCCGGAGGCATCGGAAGCGGAACGGATCATCCACACGCCGGTGAGAGTGGGGTCGGCAGCAATGCCGGCCCCATTTGCTTCGGGCGCCCCGCGCTGGCCCTACACTCACCCCGCGCCCCAGCCGCGAGTCGCACTGCGGAAAATCCGTCGAACTGCCTCCGCGCCGTGCGCCCGTATCAACGGCTCATCGCGTTTGGCGCGCGGCTCGTGCCTCAGGCGAAGCGATCGGGCGACGAAATCCTAACCTGGTTTGCCATCCGCCGAAGCGACCCTGTATCGGCGCGGCCATGCGGACGGGAATTCGCATAGATGGCCTCGATGCCCTGCTGACCGACCGGCGCCCCGCGCCCCGCGGTCTCCTCGCGTGGGCGCTGGCGGGCCTTGCCGGCCTCGCCCCGCTCACCGCCTCCACCGCCGCCCCGGAGGCGCCCGCGCCGTCGGCCGCGCGCAGCGCCGTGGTCGAGCTCGTCCCGCTCCAGCCCGCCGCCGAGGTGATCGCCGCCCCGGTGAGCGACGAGGCACCCGCCCCCTCGGCCCCGCAGGAAGCCGTCCTCGGCCGCGGCAGCGCCTCCTACTACGCCGCCCGGTTCGATGGCCGCCGCACCGCCAGCGGCGAGCGGTTCGACAATGCCGCGATGACCGCCGCCCACCGCAGCCTGCCCTTCGGCACCCTCGTGCGCGTCACCAACCTCGCCAACGGCCGCAGCGTGATCGTGCGGATCAATGACCGCGGGCCCTTCAGCCGCGACCGGATGATCGACGTCAGCCGCGCCGCCGCGAGCGAGCTCGGGCTCGTCGCGCGCGGGCACGGCATGGTCGAGCTGGCACTGATCGCCGACTGACGGTGCGCGCTCAGGGGTTGGCCGAATAGGTCATCCCGAGTGCGGAGGTGTCGCCGGTGATCCTGAGCTTCAGCCGCGCGATCCGTGCATCGGAGGTGTTGCGCAGCAGCGCCTGCTCGCCGGGGCCGAATGCCGCATCCACGCTCGCTCCCGGCTCGACCCTGCCCTTGACGACCGCCGCAGCGGCCGCGCCCTTGGCGAGCACCACGATCGCGACCGGCCCGGTGTTGCGGCCGGTCACGGTGAAGCCGCCGCGCTGCCCGCCGCCGAGCTCGAAGGTCTGCCCCGCTTCGATCTGGAGGTTCGAGGTGATCTCGCCCGCGCTGACGGCGGTGGTCGCTGCAAGCCCGGCGAGCGCGGCGGCGAAAAGGCGGAATGCGGATCTGCGGTTCGAAAGCATCGTCGGGCTCTCCTTGTGCATTGTCCCGCCCGCCCCAGCTACGCCGCGGGCCGGAAGATGGATGCAGGCACGCTGCCGGCGACGCGGTTCAGCTTCGGAACAGGTAGAGCACCGGGGGAACGAGCTTGCGCCAGGCGAGGATGGCGACCGGGATCAGCGCCGCTACCCCGCCCGTGATGGCAAGGTCGCCCGCCACGCTGCCCCAGTCGAAGCGCGCGTCCTCGCCCTGCATCAGCTGGTCAATCTGGAACACGACCTGCGCCACCCCGGCGAGGCCCACCACCCCGAACACCAGCGTCATGAAGCGGTTGCGGCGCTCTTCGTCATCGGTCTCGGCTTCGGCGCGCACGCGCTGGATGTCGCGCGTGCTCTCGTCGAGCGCCGCCAGCGCCTTGTCGAGCGCCGCGGACAACCGCGATGTGCCGCGCAGGCGCTCGAGCTCGGTGAAGACATCGCGCTCGGTATCGTAGCGGAACGGGTTGAAATAGCGGTGCCGGTCGAAGTGCTCGAAGGCGGCGATGCGGTACCAGTTGATCCATTCCTCGGCCTCGCTCACGAGCTGGCCAATGCGGCGCGGCCGCAGCCGCTCGGCCTGCGCCGCACGCAGATAGCTGTTGACCTTCTCGACCACTGCAAAGGCCAGCTTCTCCTGATCCCGCGTCAGGCGCTCGTTGTGCATCGCCAGCACGTGGATGAGGAAGGCATAGGGACAGGTGCCGATGAAGTCGTTCCCCACCTCGAGGGTGCGCGAGCGCTGGACATAGGTGATCAGGCAGCGCGGGTTGGCGTAGCGGACAAAGAAGCCCTCGCTCTGCTGCTCGTCCGAGCTGGGATAGATCGGATCGAGGCTGTCGAGCACCTCGGAGGCGTCCTGGTTGGTCCAGTCGATGATGTTCTGGTTGAAGCCGGCGAGGAACAGGTAGAACAACCGGTCGACCGGCCCCGGGCTTCCGTCGGCAGCCCGCGTCCCGCTCGGATCGGGCGCCAGCATCCGCGCCCAGTAGTCGGAGCCGAGGATCGTGACCTTCTGCCCCGGATCGCGCGGATCGCTCACCGTCTCGCCATGGGCATCGATCAGCGCCGGATAGCCCGCGAACAGATCGTCGCGCACCCGGGTGCGGCGGTTCGCCAGTTCGCCGTCGGCATCCTTGGGTTGGATCAGCTTGAAGAAGGCCTCGTCACGCAGAAAGAAGTTCGAGCGCGTGTCGAGGCAGAACAGCCCGGGTATCTCGTTGATGACGATATGCGGGCACAGGCCCAACAGCTCGACATCGACCATGTCCCTGTCGTGCACCGCCGCGATCGTGCCCTTGTCGCTTTGGAACCAGTGGTCGACCACGTCCCAGAACAGGTGCGGCTGATCGGACGGTTCCATGCCCGGATCGACCAAGCGCAGCTCGAACAGCTCGTCGGACCGGCACTCGCCCACCTCCCCGCCCTCTCCGCAGGGACCGCGCCGCATCTCGCTCTCCTTGGGATAGGCGAGCTTCTGCATCAGCGAGAGCAGGTAGAGGCCCGAGGGCACCCGCTTCGCCTCGAGCGCTGCCGCGAAGCCAGCGTTGCGGTACATGACCTCGAAGCTGATGTGCCATGACATCGCGCCGTTGCCGTGCAGGTACCAGAAGCGCGTGACATGGATCGGGAAGCGCGCATCCTCGGGTGCGATCGGCACCGCGAAGGTGCGCCCCTCGGTCGACCAGCGCACCAGATCGGGAAGCACGAAGGCGGCATCCTGCGTGGGCGCGACCGCGAACAGCTGGTCCTCGATCCGGCCGAGGCGTGACCGGTCGGCGATGTCGTTGAACAGCGGGTTGATGGCGCGCCGCAGCGCCTTGGTCCGGGCCTGCTCCGGATCCAGTGCGTCGGCGGCCTTGGCCCGCGAGCGGCTGTCGAAGGGCGGCAGCTCGCGCAGGTGGTCGAGCCTCCGGGTTCCGCCGTCGACCGCCCAATCGGGATGCTCGACGAAGTAGCGCGCGAGGTCGAAATCCTCCGCCAGCGCATCGCGCGCCTCGTCGGTCGATTCGCGGCCGGAAGGGTCGGGCTTGAGCGGCATCGCCAGATCGTGCCCGATGATCTGCGGCCGGCTGATGTAGAAGGACAAGGTCCAGTAGGCCGTGCCGTTTTCCGTCGGTCGCCGCACGGGCCCTGCCGCAGACGGCGCACTGGCCGGACTGTCTCCCATCACCGCTCCCCCTGGTGCAAGGCCCCCCTCGCGAACGCCCGCAAGGTGCCCCCGCTCGGGCGCGAATGCAAGGCTCGCAGCCTTGCGATCGCCGGGGCCATCGGCAGCAGCGCCACCTCCTTGCCCGCCGCCGCCAGCGCCGCCAGTTCCTCCAGCTGCCGCCCTGCCACCGGATCGGCAGCCGGATCCCCGCCCTTGAGCACCGAGATGCCGAAGAAGCTCTCGAGGTGGGCGCGCAGATAGCCTGCGTCCACCGTGCCGCGCGCCAGGTTCATCACCGCATAGGCGAGCCCGTCATCGCTCCCCTGCCCGGCCGAGAGCGCGGGCTGGACGTAGCCGAAATCGACCAGCTGCGCCCCCATGTGCGCCCACACCGCCAGCCGGTCGACCTGGTCGATCCCGGCATGCTGGCTGTCGGCGGCATATTCGGCATCGCTGAGGCGCAGCGGATCGTTCTGCTCGATGAACATCGCGGGCGCGCCCGCCTCGCCGGGCAGGTCGACGGCGATATTGCCGAGCCGCCCCACCTCCTCCTTGAGCAGCCGCGCGAGGCCCCTGCCGCGCGCGGCCGGCTCGACGAACAGGTAATTGAGCGCGATCGCCACGCGCGGGTGATCGGCCGGCGCGGTGTCGATGCGGGTCGCCAGGAAGTTCGCACCGCCCAGCAGCGCCCCGCTCGCGGCCTCCTCGATCACCACCACGAGTTCGCGGTGCAGCCGCCCGAAGCGGCGGCGCGAGGCGGGATTGGTCGCGAGGCAGGCGCGAAAGCCCTCGAGCTCCTCGCGCTCGTCGGGCAGCACGAAGGCGCGGTCATAGCCGGCCATGAAGCGCTCGAGCAGCGGCGAATCCGGCCGCTCGGTCGCGCGCAGCAGCACGCCGCCGCCCGCCTCGCGCGTCCAGCGCGCGTCATCGCTCCATGCGCTGGCGGGGGCGGAGGGATCGTCCATCCGCCCTCAATATGGGCAATGCCGACGCGAATAAAGAGCATCCGGGAGGCGCGGGGGCGCGAGCGCCGATCCTCCCCTTCAGGGTAGCGGGTGCACCGAAAGGGGCGGAAGGGGCGGGCGAGGCTGATCCGAACGCCCAGCCGCCGCGCAGGCCCGCCCCCAAGCCATCACGCAGGCGGGAGGGGCGTATCAGCGTCAAGAATCCCTCTCGCGCTTGTGGGGAGCCGCAGGCATGGCGCAGCCACAGCGGCCAGGGGTGGGCCCGAGCGAAGCGAGCCCCCCTCACCCCCCGCGCCAGCGCGGCCCCATCACCACCCGCTCATTGGCGAGGATCTCCGCCTTGCGCGCGTCGCTCATCGGAGGATTCCCCCCGATCCGCCCCGCCGCCAGATGCCCGAGCCACTCCGCCACAAACGCGATCTCGCCCGGATCGAACATCAGCGACGGCCCCTTGAGCGGCCGCTGCGTGTTGTCACGGGAGGGCGGATCGAAAGAGGCCTGATTGATGCGATCCATGAGCAAGAGGCTCCCAGCCAGCGGCAAAAGCACCGCAAAGCCCCGCCCCCACCATCCCTCCCCCGCGCAAAGCGCCCGAGGCCCCCGCCCTCGCCCTCAGGCGAACACGCCGAGCGGCTGGCGGGGCGAAGGGCTAGGCGGGAGAGAGTCGCACAGAGCCGACGCTTGGGTGGGAGGGTATGGCGGGAGTGGGGGTGTAGGAAAGGGGGAGTCAATAAATTGAGCAGCACGCATTCGCAGGAAAGCTTACCAGCTCTAGCCCAATCTTAATTCAATCTTTGGTTCGGACGAAGGCTTCTCCACCTTAGGCTCTAGCCACAAAGGTATGGAGAGAGACACGGACGCCAACAGCAAAGTTAATATCAGCATCCTATAAAACATAATCATCTTGTGCTTAGAACGAAATGATCGCCAAGTTCGACCCCATTTTCTTGCATACTTCTTACCGTCTTTTTCAAAAACAACCGCACCTTTCGGATATCGATTTTCTGAAATGTCGCTTTCGTTAAGTTGCCTCGGCTCGCCAAAAATCCAACTGGGAATAGAACTTTCCTGCGAAATCTTTGAACCAAGGGAGACAGTCACCCCATTCTTGACCAGAAGCTTCTCTAACTCCGCCCCTTCAAGAACCGAGCCCATCAATAACGGATGATACCATTGAAGGTCCATCATACGGAATGCGAGCACTGGAAATACAGCAACTAATATTAATATTGACGCGACAGAAAATTGGATGCCGCAAATCTGTATGAAACCGCCATCCCGAATAGCATACCCGCCTAGAGCAAGAAATGCACCAGTCAGAACAAATGCATAATTTCTGATCCTCAACTCAAGATCATTGAAATGCATTTGCACACTCACGGTGTGCTTCCATGCTTCCAATAACAGCTTTTTGTCTGAGTCGATCATCGAAACCTCACTCAGATATACCGCAAAATTTCAGCAAAGGTTCTCTTTAATACGATCGAAGGCTTCACTTCTGCGCCGTTATTTATGCGCTTCTCCCGTTCAACATCCTCGTCGGTCCAGTGCGTTACACTGCGCAACATTTCATATTCTTGTCGATGGTCAGCTTTGCCATAAGCAGCATGAACATCGAGCATGCCCACCTCTTTTGCCATTGCGATATCTTTCATCAAGTTATCGCCAACATAAATACAATGCGATGCCTCCTCGCCGATTTCGTCGCAGATCGCCCTAAGTATGGCTGGATTTGGTTTGATTTCACCTTTTGGCGTATTGCGAACTTGGGTTTCGTTTAGGACAGCTCTTTCCAAAGGCGAATGCGTCAGATGAGCGAACTGCCCAATTGATGCGTGGTGATCCTCAGGAGCGTAAAGCACATCAATCAAACCATCCAAGCCGAGCAGATTGAAACGCAATCCAGTGTACCTTGAATAAGATTCTGTGTATGCTACAATGTAGATTCCTTTGGATTTAAGAGATTTTAAAGTATCTATTACGCCTTTATAGAGACGTAGATTCGTATCTCTTGCATTTGAAAATGCTTCGTTACCTTCCTTTATGAGCTTGTATTGGCGTACGGGATCAAGATTTTTGATGTACGGCAATTCTTCTAGCATGAAGGCATATTCACTAGTCCCATGATTCCTATGGACTTGCTTGACTTCTTCGAAAAGAACAGATGGATCAATTTTTTCGGTTTTTGCAATAGTGCGCATCATTGCACCAAAAGATTGACCCCAGAAATCGACCCAGTCAAAAAGGGTATTATCAACATCTGTGATTAGTACGGTCCTCTCGGACATGATAATATCCTCCCTAAACAAGGAATCGTTGACGACTAGCTTTTTTATCGCCCCCGAATCGCGAACTTCCAAGACGTTATGCAGAGGATGTGTCCAACCCGAGCGCCAACGTCACGCCTTGCAAATCAACTCGCGCAAAAAACGCGAGAATGCAACGCCTTCAAAGGCTGCCGCCCGCCGCCCCATACATTATGCAATCAGCACTTAAGTCATAAAGGTCGTCATATGGGCGGGCCCGCCCTTCCACCATGCTGCGCATGGTCCTCCTCCCAGAGCGAGCTCGGGGAGGATTACTTCGTCAACAACGGCGCCAGATACTGCCCCGTGAACGACCGCGGCTCCTTCACCACCTGCTCCGGCGTACCCTCGGCAACCACCTCCCCCCCGCGCACCCCGCCCTCGGGGCCCAGATCAATAATCCAGTCGGCGGTCTTGATCACGTCGAGGTTGTGCTCGATCACCACCACCGAGTTGCCGCCGTCCACCAGCCGGTGCAGCACCTCGAGGAGCTTGCGCACGTCCTCGAAATGCAGGCCCGTGGTCGGCTCGTCGAGGATGTAGAGCGTCTGCCCGGTCGAGCGGCGGGCAAGTTCCTTGGCGAGCTTCACGCGCTGGGCTTCCCCACCCGATAAAGTCGTCGCCTGCTGGCCGACCTTGACGTAGCCGAGGCCCACCTCGTTCAGCATCCGCATCTTCTCGCGAATGGGGGGCACGGCCTTGAAGAATTCCTCGGCGTCCTCGATCGTCATGTCGAGCACGTCGGCGATCGAGTGGCCCTTGAACTTCACCTCGAGCGTCTCGCGGTTGTAGCGCTTGCCGCCGCATTCCTCGCAGGTGACGTAGACGTCGGGGAGGAAGTGCATCTCGATCTTGATGAGGCCGTCGCCCTGGCACTTCTCGCAGCGGCCGCCCTTGACGTTGAAGGAGAAGCGCCCGGGCTTGTAGCCGCGCGCGAGGCTTTCGGGGAGGCCGGCGAACCAGTCGCGGATCTGGGTGAAGGCGCCGGTGTAGGTGGCGGGGTTGGAGCGCGGGGTGCGGCCGATGGGCGACTGGTCGATCTCGATCACCTTGTCGCAATATTCGAGCCCCGTGATGGCATCATGCGCCCCCGCGATGACCCGCGCGCCGTTGAGCACGCGCGCCGCGCCGGCCTGCAGCGTGTCGATGGTGAGCGAGGACTTGCCGCTCCCCGAGACCCCGGTGATGCAGCAGAAGGTGCCCAATGGGATCTTTGCCGTCACGCCCTTGAGGTTGTTGGCGCGGGCGTTCTTCACCTCGATGAAGTGCCCGTTGCCCTTGCGGCGCTTCTTCGGCACCTCGATCTTGCGCTTGCCGGTGAGGTAGTCGGCGGTGAGCGAGCCCTTGGCCTTGAGGATCTGCTTCAAGGTGCCTTCCGCGACCACCTCGCCCCCGTGCACCCCTGCCCCCGGGCCTAGGTCGACGATATGATCAGCGGCGCGGATCGCGTCCTCGTCATGCTCGACGACGATCACCGTGTTGCCGAGGTCGCGCAGGCGCTTCAACGTCTCCAATAGCCGGTCATTGTCGCGCTGATGGAGGCCGATTGAGGGCTCATCGAGCACGTAGAGCACCCCCGAAAGCCCGCTTCCGATCTGGCTGGCGAGGCGGATGCGCTGGCTCTCGCCCCCGCTGAGAGTGCCGCTGGTGCGGTCGAGGTTGAGGTAGTCGAGCCCGACATTGTCGAGGAAGCCCAGCCGCTCGTTGATCTCCTTGAGAATGGCCTTGGCGATCTGGCTCTGCTGCGGGGTGAGCTGCGCGTCCAATCCGAGGAACCACGCCTTGGCGTCGGCGACGCTCATTTGCACCGGGGTGGCGATGTCGGTCGGTCCGTCCGCGCCGGGGATTTTTACGGAAAGCGCCTTCTCGTTGAGGCGCTTGCCCCCGCAGGTCTCGCAGGCCTGCGCGGTCTGATACTTGGAGAGCTCCTCCTGCATCCACGCGCTCTCGGTCTGCATCATTCGGCGGTTGAGATTGCCGATGACGCCCTCGAAGGGCTTGTGCACGGTGTATTCGCGCCGCCCGTCCTTGAAGGTCAGCGGCACCGGCATCCCGCCCGTGCCGTGGAGGACGATCAGGCGCTGTTCGGGCGCGAGGTCCTTCCACGGGGTGGTCAGGTCGAAGCCATAGGCCTTGGCGAGGCTCGCCAGCACCTGCATGTAATAGGGCGACGGCGGGTTGGACTTGGCCCACGGCACCACCGCGCCCTGCTTCAAGGTTAGCGCCTCGTTGGGCACGACCAGCTGCGGATCGAACAGCATCTTCTCGCCGATCCCGTCGCAGGCCGGGCAGGCGCCCTGGGGGGCGTTGAAGGAGAACAGGCGCGGCTCGATCTCCTCGATCGTGAAACCGCTCACCGGGCAGGCGAACTTTTCCGAAAAGACGATGCGGTTGGCGGGCAGCCCCGCCCCCTTCAGCGCGCCCGCGCCCTGCGCCTCGCCCTCGCGGCCCGGCACCACGCCATCGGCGAGATCGACATAGGCGAGGCCCTCGGCCAGCTTCAGCGCCTGCTCGAAGCTATCCGCCAGCCGCGTCTCGATGCCTTCGCGCACTGCGATGCGGTCGACCACCACCTCGATGTCATGTTTGAATTTCTTGTCGAGCGCGGGGGCTTCCTCGATCGGGTAGATCTCCCCGTCGATCCGCACCCGGGTGAAGCCGGCGCGCTGCCATTCGGCGATTTCCTTGCGGTATTCGCCCTTGCGCCCGCGCACGACGGGGGCGAGCAGGTAGGCGCGCGTGCCTTCGGGCAGCGCCATCACCCGGTCGACCATCTGGCTGACGGTCTGCGCGGAAATCGGCTCGCCGGTGGCGGGCGAATAGGGCACGCCGACGCGCGCCCACAAGAGGCGCATGTAGTCGTAGATCTCGGTCACCGTTGCCACGGTCGAGCGCGGGTTGCGGCTCGTCGTCTTCTGCTCGATCGAGATCGCCGGCGAGAGCCCGTCGATATGCTCTACATCGGGCTTCTGCATCATCTCGAGGAACTGGCGCGCATAGGCGCTGAGGCTCTCGACATAGCGCCGCTGCCCCTCGGCATAGATGGTGTCGAAGGCGAGGCTCGACTTGCCGCTCCCCGAAAGCCCGGTGACCACGATCAGCGCATCGCGCGGCAGATCGATGTCGATACCCTTGAGGTTATGTTCGCGCGCGCCGCGCACGGAGATGGTGGTGAGGCTCATGGAAGGGCTGTGTTCCGGAAATGTTCGCGTGGGTCAAGGGTGCGCGAGAGGCGGCGCGCGGTTCGTCCTCAGATGGAGAGTAGGGCGCTGGAGTGCAACGGGCGAGGCGGGGATTGGTGCCCGGCAAGTGGGGCCGAAGCGAGCTGCCGCCCTATTTGAAAAGATCAAGGATGCGAGCGATCAGCTCATCAACGGGCAAGACGGATCGAATCCGCTCCCACAGGTCGTGCATCCGGTCATAGAAACCGATCGCCGCCTGAGACTTGTCGCCTGCCCACTTGATCTGCTTGCCGATGCTACGGAAGACATTGCGGAACATCTCGCTAGCTGACCGGCGCGCGGGATCGGCCGGGCTGGCATCAGGCCGCACCTGCCCGGCAGCAGTCGTGAGGGCCTCCTGTGCTTCGGGGGTCGTCTGGCCAACAGCCTTCAGGGCATCGACCAGCGCCGTGATTTGCTGCTTTTCGAGTGCGGGCGCACCGCCTTCCGGCCCTTGCCACAGCCCCCGCAGCTTGGGGTCTTCGTCAGCCAGTTGCCGAACGGCTGCAATCAGCGGTGCAAAGGCGTCGATCTGGCCGACCGACAGCGGCGTGGCCAGCGAGTCTTCTCGCTGACGGTCTTCGAACTGGCGGATCAGCTCCTTGCCGCGCAGCACGAAGAGCCTTGGGCGGACGTCTGAGATGCTCTGGCCATTCGCTTCGGAAAGCAGGTCCACCGGGTCGAGCATGTCGCCGGCCTGAGTTCTTCCGGGATCGCAGGAAAGCCGCGCTTGGGCGATCAGCCGGACGATCTCTCCATGGGTGTCGCGGGCGTCGGGATCGTCCTGCAAGCCATTAGGGAGCGGTTCGGGCGCAAGGACGGTGCGCCCTTCGTCATCAAGCGCGAAATTGACGACGGTGGGGTTTTGAGCGAATTCTTCGTCAGAACGCGGCGCGGGGCGGCGCAGTTCCTCTACCTTGGCAGCGATATTGGAGTTGACGGTGGCGGGTTCGCGTTTCCACCAATCGTCGTCCTGTTCGATAAGCCAGCGGTAGAAGGCCTCGTCAGCAATAACATCGAAGCGATCGAAGGCGTGGGGTAGGCCTTCGAGGCGGCCGAAATACCATTCGCGCCAGATGGCGAAACCGTGTTCGGGGCGGGAGAGCCATTGCGCGGCCCTACCCCAGGCGTCCTGGAACCAGTCAGGGCGCTCGATCCAAAGCGGCTGGGCAAGCAGCACGGCGAGCGCGGTGCCATCCTGCAATCGCGCGCAATCGCCCGCGAGCGCAGCCCAAGCGGCGGCAGCGTCGTTGTCGGCGGCGGCGGCGCGGGCGGCGGCATCGGCGGCGTAGGTGGCGCC
>OFDN01001130.1_pt1 | contig 18720 bp, 12 predicted proteins | sample 1520971 | NCBI WGS metagenome assembly OFDN01 (sample SAMEA94257418, study PRJEB24077) | hot springs metagenome | biome: Aquatic biome; feature: Geographical feature; material: Water | place: India | collected 2012-06-12 | depth 5 m
GCGAGCAGGGCTATGTCGAAACCGTGTTCGGCCGCCGCCTGCAGCTGCCGGACATTCGCGCCCAGCAGGTGGGCCGGCGCCAGGGCGCCGAGCGCGCAGCGATCAACGCGCCGATGCAGGGCACGGCGGCCGACCTGATCAAGCTGGCGATGATCGCGGTCGACGGCTGGCTCGCCGCCGAAGGCCTGAAGACGCGCATCATCCTGCAGGTGCACGACGAGCTGGTGCTCGAAGTGCCGGAGGCCGAACTCGACCGCGTGCGCGAGCGGGTGCCGGCGCTGATGGAAGGCGTCGCGCAGCTGTCGGTGCCGCTCAAGGTCGAAGCCGGTGTCGGCCGCAACTGGGACGAAGCGCACTGACAGGCCGCAGCACCGCGGGCACCTTGCCCGCGCGGCTCTCCCTATGCTGGTTCACGCGCACCCGTCGATGCGCTGGCGAACCGGTTCGCCCGGCTCGCTGCAATCCGGTCGAGGAGAACCGCCATGTCTTCGCTGTATTCGGACCACCATCGCGCACTGCAACAGGCCTACGGCACCACCGGTCTGGCCGAGATGCTCGACACCGGATGGGTGCATGAGCAGATTTCGGACGACGAGCGCGCCTTCATCGCGTCGCGCGACATGTTCTTCCTGTCGACGGTCGATCCCGACGGCAATCCCACGGTGTCGTACAAGGGCGGCCCCACCGGCTTCGTCAAGGTGCTCGACGCGCACACGCTGGTGTTCCCCGGCTACGACGGCAACGGCATGTTCTACTCGGTGGGCAATATCGTCGGCCAGTCGCGCGTCGGCCTGCTGTTCATCGATTTCGAGAACCCGCACCGCGTGCGTGTGCAGGGCAGCGCCGAATTCCTCGCCGACGATCCGCTGCTGGCCGACTACGACGAAGCCAAGTATCTGGTGCGCGTGACGGTCAGCAAGATCTGGGTGAATTGTCCGCGCTACGTCCATCGCTACCGCAAGCTCGAACAGTCGAAGTACGTGCCGAAGGCGGAATGCACGACGCCGCTTGCCTCGTGGAAGCGGCTGGACATGGTGCAGGACGTGTTGCCGGAGCACGAACGCCGGCAGGCGATGCAGGAAGGCCTGCTGGATCTTGCCACCTACGAGGCAAAGGTGGCGCGCGGCGAGGGCTGACGTGGCCGGCCTTGAATTCGGGTAAGCGGCGTGCACAATGCGGGGCCTCGCACTGGAATCTCCCGCAATGCACGTCCCGTCGGCCGGTACCGATACCCTCTCCCGCGTCGACCGGCACGACGCCGCGTCGCGCCTCGCGGTATTCGACACGCTGAAGGCGGTTGCGTCACAGCTCATCGTGCTGCATCACCTGGTCGCCTACGGTCCGCTGGCGGAGGCCTTCCGCAGTCGCTTCCCGCAGCTCGCCGACTGGCTCTACTACGACGGGCGGCTGGCGGTTCAGGTGTTCTTCGTCATCGGTGGCTTCCTCGCGGCCCGTGCGCTGGCGCCGGCGCTGCAGCCGCGACCGCTGTCGCTGCCGGCGGTGCTGTGGAAGCGCTATCGCCGGCTGGCATTGCCCTGCATGGCGGCCGTGCTGATCAGCGTCGTCTGCGCCGCGATTGCCCGCGCCCTGATCGACGACCCCAGCCTGCCCGGTACGCCCTCGGTCGGTCAGCTGCTCGCGCACGCACTGCTGCTGCAGGACATCGTCGGCGTCGAAGCGCTGTCGGCCGGCGTCTGGTACGTGGCGATCGACTTTCAGCTTTACGCGATGGCGGCGCTGCTGGTCTGGCTGGCCTCGCGCACCGGCCCGACGCGCCACGCCGTGGTGCTCGCCGCGATCACCGCCGGCGTTGCCGCCGCGTCGCTGTTCGTGATCAATCGCGATACCGGGTGGGACGTCGCCGGTCCTTACTATTTTGGTGTCTATGCGCTGGGGGCTGCCGCCTGCTGGTTGTCCAGACCGGGCCGCTCGCTGCTGTGGGGCGTGGCGGTCGCCGCCGCCGTGCTGCTGGCGCTGACTCTCGAACACCGCGAACGCGTTGCTTTCGCCGGCTGCGTGGCACTGCTGCTGTGGGGCGGCCTGCGCAGCGGGCTGCTGGCGCGCTGGCCCGACATTCCGGCGCTCGCCTTCCTCGGCCGGATATCGTTCTCGGTCTTCCTGATCCACTACCCGGTGGCCATGCTGGTGAACGCCGTCGTCACCCGTCTGTGGGGCGCCACGCCGGACACCGCGCCAGCGGCGCTTGCCTTTGCGTGGGCGGCCAGCGTGGTGGCCGGTGCGCTGTTCCATCGCCAGGTCGAACGGCGCTGCGCTGGCTGAACCACCGACGCGCGTGAAACCACGTCGCCCGGCCGCTGTCTTCGTTTCGGCCCGGTGCCGGGGCAACACTGCGCAGCCCCACCGTCCGCTGCCGTGCTCCGCCTCCGTGCCCACTTCGATAGGGATCTCATGACCGCTGCCGCACCGGAACACGATGACGTCGTTTTCGACGGTCGCCCGCTCGACATCGAGGCGATCGCCGGCATCGCCGACGGCAGGCGTCGCGCCGTGCTGTCGACCGAGACAGCCTTCCGCGGCCGCATCGACGCCGGCGCCCGCGTCGTGCTGCAGCTGCTCGCCGACGACGGCGTGATCTACGGCGTCACCACCGGCTACGGCGAGTCGTGCACGGTGGCGGTGCCCGCCGCGCAGGTGGCGGAGCTGCCTCATCACCTCTACACCTATCACGGCGTCGGCATGGGACGCCTGCTGGAGGCCGACGAGACGCGCACGGTGCTGGCCGCGCGGCTGGCTTCGCTGTGCCAGGGCATGTCCGGTGTGCGCTACGCACTGCTGCAGCATCTGGCGGCGCTGCTGGAGCACGATATCCTGCCCTGCATTCCGGCCGAAGGGTCGGTCGGCGCCAGCGGCGATCTGACGCCGCTGTCCTACGTCGCCGCCGCGCTGTGCGGCGAGCGCGACGTGCTGTGGCGAGGGCGGCGCATGCCGGCGCGCGAGGCACTGGCCGAAGCCGGTATCCAGCCGCTGTCGCTGCAGCCGAAGGAAGGGCTCGCCATCATGAACGGCACTGCCGTCATGACCGCGCTGGCCTGTCTCGCCTGGCAGCGGGCGCGCCGCTGCAGCCGGGTCGCCACCCGCCTGACCGCGCTGAACGTGTTCGCGACCGCCGGCAACCCGCACCATTTCGACGCGTTGCTGTTCGCCGCCAAGCCGCATCCGGGACCGCAGGCGGTGGCGCGCCGGCTGCGTCGCGATCTCGCCTGCGACGCCGGCGCGGCACGCAATCCGGCACGGCTGCAGGACCGCTACTCGCTGCGCTGTGCGCCGCACGTGATCGGCGTGCTCGAAGACGCGCTGCCCTTCACGCGGACGCTGATCGAGAACGAACTGAACAGCGCCAACGACAATCCGCTGATCGACCCCGACAGCGGGCGCGTGCTGCATGGCGGACACTTCTACGGCGGTCACGTCGCGTTCGCGATGGACAGCCTGAAGACCGCGGTCGCCAATGTGCTCGACCTGCTCGACCGCCAGCTCGCGCTGCTGGTGGACAGCCGCTTCAGCCACGGCCTGCCGGACAACCTGACCGCCGCCACCGGCGAACGCGGCGCACTGAACCACGGCCTGAAGGCGCTGCAGATCGCGGTGTCGGCGTGGACCGCCGAGGCGCTGAAGACCACCCTGCCGGCGTCGGTGTTCTCGCGTTCGACCGAGTGCCATAACCAGGACAAGGTGAGCATGGGCACGATCGCCGCGCGCGACTGCCTGCGCGTGCTCGAACTGGGCGAACAGGTGCTGGCGGCGATGCTGGTGTCGGCCCGGCAGGCGGTCGCGCTGCGCGGCCGCATCGACGCCGGTGCGCTGCCGCCGGTGCTGGCGCACACCCAGTCGTGGCTCGAGTCCTGCATTCCGCTGGTGGTCGAGGACCGCGCGCTGGACCATGAACTGACCCGGCTGGTGGGCGTGCTGCGCACAGGCAGCGCCAGCGACGTGCTGGAGTCGGACGGATGAGCGCCCCTTGGCACGCCGACGGCCCGGCGCTGGAACGCGTGCTTGCCGACCTGATCGCCGACGAGGTGCGACGGCTGCGGCCCGGCGGCTCACCGCTGCCGCAGCAGCCATGGTCGGCGTCGATGGCCTTCGACGACAGCGGTTTCGGGCTCGATTCGCTGGAGCGCCATACGCTGGCCGCCGCCATCGCCGAACTGCTGCAGCTGCACGACAGCACGGTGATCGATGCGCTGCCGGCGGCAAGCACCTTCGGCCAGTACTGCGCGCTGGCCCGCGAAGGCCTCGCGCAGGATGGCCGCCGCCTGACCTTCCGCACGTCCGGCAGCACCGGCATGCCGAAGGCGTGCGCACACGCGCTGGCAATGCTGGAGGAGGAGGCCGATGCGCTGGCCGCCCACATCGGGCCGCGCCGGCGGGTGCTGGTCGCGGTGCCGGTCCATCACATCTATGGCTTCATCTTCGGCGTCCTGCTGCCGCCCAGCCTGGGCACGCACGATGTCATAGATGTGCGGCCGCTGCCGCCGCAGGCGCTGGCCGGCCGGCTGCAGCCGGGCGATCTGCTGGTGAGTCATCCCGCGCACTGGTCGCTGCTCGCCCGCTTCGGCCCACGGCTGCCGGCTGACGTCGTCGGCACCACTTCCACCGCACCCTGCCCGGATGCACTGGCCGACGCGCTTCTGGCGCAGGGTCTGGCGCGTCTGCTGCAGATCTACGGCAGTTCGGAGACGGCCGGCATCGGCTGGCGCGACGCCGCTGGCGCGCCCTACACGCTGATGCCGCACTGGCGCCGCGCGGTGGCCGACGACGCGGCACTGGTGCGCTCGACGGCGGACGATGGCGAGCTTCGAGCTGTGCTGCAGGACGTGATCGAGTGGCTGCCGGACGGGCGCTTCCGCCTGGCCGGGCGGCGTGACGAGGCGGTCCAGGTGGCGGGCATCAACGTGTTTCCCGCGCGGGTGCGCGACGTGCTGCTCGAACACCCGCTGGTCGAGGCGTGTGCGGTACGCCGCATGTCGCCGACCGAGGGCGAACGCCTGAAGGCCTTCGTCGTGTTGCGCGCAGGCGCCACCCCGGCCGCACTGCTGTCCGCACTTGAAGCGTGGGTGAGGGAACGCCTGTCGGCGCCCGAGTGTCCACGCGCCTGGTCGTTCGGCGACCAGTTGCCGGCAGACGCCCGCGGCAAGCTGGTCGATTGGCCGATCGCGCCCTCGTTGCCTCCTCAAGTTCGCGGGTGCACTCCCGATAACTGATCCGTTGTCCGGAGTGTCCGCTGCCTCCGCATTGCCATCCGGCGCACCTCAAGGTGTCCGTTGATACCGACCCAGGGAGCACCATGAATACGGAACAGACCCTCTCGTTTTCCAACGCAGCACTGTTTGACTATCTCGACCGCGCCAGCGATGCCGAGCTCGACAGCCTCGACTTCGGCGTCATCGGCATGGACGACGCAACCCAGGTCAGACGTTACAACCGCTTCGAATCGGCCGCCGCCGGCCTGTCGCCCGAACGGGTGATCGGGCACGCGCTGTTCACCGTGGTGGCGCCGTGCATGAACAACTTCATGGTTGCCCAGCGCTTCGAGGACGCGCAGCAGGACGGCAGCGTGCTCGACGACACCATCGACTACGTGCTGACCCTGCGCATGCGCCCGGTCAAGGTGAAGCTCAGATTGCTCGCCCGACCCGGCAGCGGCTTGCGCTATGTGCTGGTCCACCGCCAGACCTGAGCCGGAGCACGCATGAGCGCACCGGTAGAAGAGGAATACGAAGCGCTGCTGCAGTTCATGTACATGGCGCCGATAGGCCTTGTACAGACGCTGGCAGACGGCGAGATCACGATGATCAATCCGCTGTGCGCGCAGCTGCTGATGCCGCTCTCCCCGGACGGCCAGCTGGCCAATCTTTTCACCGCGCTGGAAGCCGTGGTGCCCGACCTGCGACAGCGGGTGCAGGATTTTCCGGACCTGCACGGCACGGTGTGCGACGCGCTGCAGGTGCCGATCGCGACCGGTCAGCCCGGCCGCAGACAGAGCCAGGTGCTGGCGCTGACATTGCTCAAGCTCGACGCCGAGCGGCTGATGGCCGTCATTTCGGACGTGACGCAGTCGGTCCGACGGGACCGCGAACTGCGCCAGAGCCAGGCCTGGATCAACACGCTGGCTATAGGCCTTACCGACTACGCCCTGGTGTCGCTCGACAACCATGGCTGTGTGCAGGACTGGAACCCGAGCATCGCCCGCATCACCGGCTTCACCGAGGACCAGGTGATCGGTCGCAGCCTGTCGATGTTCTACCCGGAAGACGCGATCTCCGAACAGCGTGTGCTCGACCGGCTGCACGAGGCCGACCGCACCGGCTGGAGCCTGGACGAGGGCTGGTGCGTGCGCGCCGATGCCGGTCGCTACTGGGGCAGCTGCCTGATCGCCCCGCTGCACGACCGCGACGACGCGCTGACCGACGAACACGCCTACAGCCTCATCATCCGCGACGTGTCAGACCGGCGCGAGGCGGCGGAAGCGCTGCTGAAGGCGGTGTCCTGCGATCACCTGACCGGCCTGCTGAACCGCCGCGCCTTCGTCGAGGCGGTCGAGCTGGAGATGCAGCGCTGGGCGCGCTTCCCGCGGCCGCTGTCGCTGGTGATGATAGACGCCGACCATTTCAAGCGCATCAACGACCAGTACGGGCACGCCGCCGGCGACGCCGTACTGCGCCATCTCGCCGCCGGCATGACCGCGACCTTCCGCGCGATGGACGTGCTGGCGCGCTTCGGTGGCGAGGAATTCGTCGTGCTGCTGCCGGACACCACGCTGGAGGGTGCCGAGGTGGTTGCCCAGCGCCTGTGCCAGCTGCTCGCGTCGCAGGCGGTCGAGGTCGGCGGGCAGGCCGTGCGCTACACCATCAGCGCCGGCATTGCGACGATGGATGCCGACGTGAGCGATTTCGATGCCCTGATGCAGCGTGCCGACGAGGCGCTCTATGCCGCCAAGGCCGGCGGCCGCAACCGGGTCGAGCGCTGGCAACCGGCGCTTCAATCGGCGGCCGTCCGATGAAGCCCGACAGCGACCCTGAGGATCTGCAGCCGCCCGCTTACGAGGCGCTGATCCAGTTCCTCTACCAGGCGCCGATAGGCCTGCTGCAGATCCGGCCCGACGGCACGGTGACGATGATGAATCCGCGCTCGGCGCAGTTGCTGATGCCGCTGGCGCGGCAGGGCAATCTGGACAATCTGTTCGAGGTGCTGGACGAGGTGGCGCCCGATCTGCGCGCCATGGCCGACGCCGCCATCGAGCCGGGTGCGCTGGTGTGCGAGGGGCTGCGCATGCCGGTGCGGTCGACGGCCGGTGGCCGGCGCGTGCTCGGCATCAGTCTGCTGCGGCTCGACGCCCACACCATCATGGGCTGCGTCAATGACGTGACGCACGAGGTGGAACTGGAACAGCAGCGTCTGGCCTCGCGGATGCGCGACGCCTCGCGCACCGACAGCCTGACACTGATGCCCAACCGCTCCGCCGTGCTGGAGCGGATACAGCAGGCGCTGGCGCGCCCCGACGCCGGCGGTGCGCCCACCTTTGCCGTGCTGTTCATCAACTGCGACCGTTTCAATCGCGTCAATCTGACGCTTGGGCAGGCCGGTGGCGACCGGCTGCTGCGCATGGTGGCCGAGCGGCTGAATGGCACCGTGCGTCAGCGCGACGCCGTCGGTCCGGCGCAGGAGCCGCTGCACACGACGGCCCGCCTCGGCGGTGACGAGTTCGTCGTGCTGCTCGACGGCCTGCGCGACAGCGAGGACGTGCACAGCATCGCGCAGCGGCTGATCGACACGCTGTCTCGCCCCTATCTGATCGATAGCGTCGAGGTGCACATTTCTGCCAGCATCGGCGTCGTCGCCGGCATACATGCCGCCGCCGAAGCGAACGCGCTGCTGCAGGACGCGAGCCTCGCCATGCAGGAGGCGAAGCGCGCCGGCGGCGGGCGCCACGTGCTGTTCACGCCGTCGATCAAGGACATCGCAACCCGCCGTGGCGCACTCGAACTGGAACTGCGACGGGCGCTCGAACAGGACGAACTGTTCGTCGTCTATCAGCCCATCGTCGAGCTGACCGACGGTCGCGTCGCCGGCTTCGAGGCGCTGGTCCGCTGGCAGCATCCGCAGCGCGGTCTGGTGTCGCCGGTCGAATTCATCGAGATTGCCGAGGAGTGCGGCCTGATCGGCGCGGTCGGCGAATTCGTGCTCGATTCGGCCTGCCGACAGCTGGCGGCGTGGCAGCGCCGTTTTGGCGCGCAGGCGCCCGGCATGGTGTCGGTCAACCTGTCGCGTGCACAACTGCAGGACGCCGCCATCACCGACCAGGTCGCGCGCGTGCTCGAATCGAGCGGCCTGCCGGCGCAGGCACTGCAGCTGGAACTGACCGAAAGCATGGCGGCGCAGGGCGACGACATCCGCGCCCGCCTGCTCGAACTGAAAGCGCTCGGCCTCGCGCTCGCGCTGGACGATTTCGGCACCGGCTATTCCTCGCTGGCCTGTCTCGGCCAGCTGCCGATCGACACGGTCAAGATCGATCGCTCCTTCGTCGCCGACGCCGAGAGCAATCTGCACAAGCGGGTACTGATAGAAGCCACCGTGCGCGTTGCTCGCAGCCTCGGCATGAGCACGACCGCCGAAGGCATCGAGACCGAAGGTCAGGCGGCGCTGCTGGCGACGCTGGACTGCAATAAGGGCCAGGGCTATCTGTGGTCGCGCCCGCTGGCCGCACACGCCGCCACGCAATGGCTCGCGGCACAGATCGGAGCGACCGATCTGCTGTCGGACCAACCCCATCCTTCCGCCGCGCCCTTGCGCGCTGCCTCCGGCTTCGTGGCCTGACTGCCGCCTGATTCGCCTCAGCGCCGCGCGCGGCGCCTAGCTGCGGTCGGCGAGCCTCACACTGTTGCCTGCTCGCCAAGCGCCAGCACGGCGCGATCCCGTCCTCCGTGCTTCGCCTCGTAAAGTGCCCGGTCGGCGCGCTGGAAGGCCGATTCGAAACTGTCGTCGTTGGCACTGAGCACGGTCGCACCGATGCTCACGGTGATGTTCAACGTATGGCCGTCATGTTCGATCCGGCGCTCGCGCACCGCCTGCAGCAGTCGCTCGCCGACCTCACGCGCGCCGGTCGCATCGGTTTCCGGCAGCACGATGCCGAACTCCTCGCCGCCGAGACGGCCGAGCACGTCGCTGGTGCGCAGCGCCTGCCCGAGCGTGAGCGCGAGCGCCTTCAGCACGGCGTCGCCGGTCGGATGGCCGAACACGTCGTTCACCTTCTTGAAGTGGTCGGCGTCGATCACCATCAGGCTCAGCGGCCGCCCGTGGCGCAACGCGACCGATATCAGCCGCTCGCTTTCGGCGGTGAAGGCGCGGCGGTTGAGCACGCCGGTCAGAGCGTCGGTCGACGCCTGCCGCTGCAGTTCCAGTTCGAGGCGCTTGCGCTCGCTGATGTCGCGAATGATGCCGACGTGGAAACTCTGCGCCCCGTCGCCCGAACTGCCGACGGTGACGTCGATCGGAAACTCTCGGCCGTCCTTGTGCCGGGCCGTCACTTCGCGCCCCCTGCTCATTGCGCGTGCCTCGGCTGAGGCGTTGGCTGCCTGTACATGGCGTCGATGCATCGCCGCTTCGGATGGCGGCATCAACATATCGAGCCGCCGCCCGGCGACCTCGTCGACGCTGTAGCCGAACAGCACTTCGGCCGCGCGATTGAACTCGACGATGCAGCTGTTGCTGTCGACGACGACCACCGCGTCGCGCGCGGTGTTCATGAAGGTCCGCGCACGGTCCTCGCTGCGCCGCAGCTGATCGGTGCGGCGGGCGACGCGGTTTTCCAGTTCCTGGTTTGCGTCGGCCAGCTGTTGCAGCGCCAGCCGGCGGCGCTGCACCTGGCGGAAGGCGAACCAGGCCAGCCCCGCGAACGCGAGGTTGCTGGCCACCGCCATGGCAACGTAACCGCCGAGGTTGCGTCGCCAGGACTGCAGCAGCATGCCTTCGTCCGCAGTGGCGGCGACGACGACGCCATAGGCGTCGGACGTCGCGTAGGCGGCCGGGCCCGGGCGTTCGTCGAGCAGGCGCTGGCGCGCGAACAGGCCGTCGGCGGCTGCGGGCAGCAGGGTGCGGAACAGGGGCATGTCGCCAGCCGTGCCGTCGAGGCAATCGGACCGGCGCGGCAGACAGGCCAGTCGATGCCCGTCGCGCAGGAACACGGACAGCGTGTAGGCAGCGGGCAGACCCTGCTCGCTCAGCAAGGTCGTCAGCTGTACCGGATCGACCGCCGCGGCGGCCACGCCCAGAAAGCGATTGCCGTCGTTCTCGACACGCCGGCTCAGCGGAAAGATGTATCTGCCGGTCAGTTTGCTGACGATGGCCGGCCCTACGAAGAGCCGGTGCTCGTCGGCGCCCGATCCCGATTGCGCCAGAAAGTAGTCGCGCGCCGATACGTCCAGTTCGGGGGCGGGAAAGTTCAGCGACATCGCCGCGATAGTGCCGTCGTGACGCACCAGAAAGAGCGACCGCAGTTCCGGGTTGAGTGCATGGCGCCGTACCAGCAGGCGATGCAGGGCCAGATCCGGCTCGGCCGGGATGCCACCGTGAAGCCGCACGCCCTCGCCGATGCCGGACAGCAGCCGGTCATAGGTCGCCAGGTGCTGGTCCATGCGTTGCGCGACGACGTCGACGCTCACATGCAGCGTGTCGCGCGCACGTTCCAGCGTTTCCTCGCGTGCCGCGTCGACGAACATGAACAGGCGGATGTCGAGCACGGCCAGCACGAGCAACGCAAGCACTATCCATCGCCAAGCAGCAGGGCGCTTACCGCCACTGTTCATCCCTGTCCCGACTCCGTTCGATCGACATGTCGGCCGGATGGTAGCGCAAGCGTGCGGCGGAGATGGGCGACGCGATCGCTGGGTGACGGCAAGAACGTGGGACGGACACGAACGAAAATGGGCCAGGTCGTTGCCAACCTGGCCCACCGAGATATTGGCGCGCCCGGCGCGATGATTCAGACGATGAAACGGTGGCAGCAATCACGTCCTCATCTGTTTCAGAGGTCAGTGAGGAATCATCCGGGACCTGACAGATGCCCAAGCTCAGCACTTGCGCCTGAGCGCTGATCAAATCAAGGCCTTGCCAGAATTGGAGCCGGTGCTGGACGATGCTGCATCCGCCTGCTGCACGCCGTTACATGAACAACGTTGGTATTCTGCCTGCAGATCGGCCGGGGTCGTTCAACTCATCCAAAAGCCTGTTACCTCTGCGTTCGCCATACCGCTGCAGCCCATGGCGATGCACTCGAACCGCTGCACCGCATCACTCACAACAAGAACGCCATGCTCGACGACATCAAGAAAACACTCTGGGCCACGGCTGACAAGCTGCGCGCGAACATGGACGCGGCTGAATACAAGCATCTGGTGCTCGGCCTCATCTTCGTCAAATACGTGTCCGACACCTTCGCCGCGCGCCGCGCCGAGCTGACGAAGCGCTTCGCTGACGAGAGCGACGACTACTTCCTGCCGGACAGCGACGAAGCACTGCTCGCCGAGGAACTGGAAGACCGCGACTACTACCGCGAGGTGAATGTCTTCTGGGTGCCGGAAACCGCGCGCTGGGAGGCGCTGCGCGCAGCCGCCAAGCAGCCGGACATCGGCAAGCGCATCGACGACGCACTGTCGCTGATTGAAAGCGAGAACCCCAAGCTCAAGGGCATCCTCGACAAGCGTTATGCGCGCGCTCAGCTACCCGACGGCAAACTGGGCGAGCTGGTCGATCTGGTATCCACCATCGGCTTTGGTGACGACCCCGGCAAGGCGCGCGACGTGCTCGGGCAGGTGTACGAATACTTCCTCGGCCAGTTCGCCAGCGCCGAAGGCAAGAAGGGCGGGCAGTTCTACACGCCGGCGTCCATCGTCAAGACACTGGTCGCGGTGCTCGCGCCGCATCACGGCAAGGTGTACGACCCCTGCTGCGGCTCGGGCGGCATGTTCGTGCAGTCGGAGAAGTTCATCGAGGCGCATGGTGGGCGGTTGGGCGACGTGGCGATCTTCGGGCAGGAATCCAACCTCACCACCTGGCGGCTGGCCGCGATGAACCTCGCCATCCGCGGCATCGACTTCAATCTGGGCAAGGAACCGGCCGACACCTTCACCCGCAACCAGCACGCCGACCTGCGTGCCGACTTCATCCTCGCCAACCCGCCCTTCAACATCAGCGACTGGTGGCACGGCAGCCTCGAAGGCGACCCGCGCTGGGAGTACGGCACGCCGCCGCAGGGCAACGCCAACTACGCCTGGCTGCAGCACATGCTGTACCACCTCAAGCCGACCGGCCGCGCCGGCATCGTGCTGGCGAACGGTTCGATGAGTTCCAGCCAGAACAGCGAAGGCGACATCCGCCGCGCCATGATCGAGGCCGACGTGGTCGAGGTGATGATCGCGCTGCCCGGCCAACTTTTCTTCAACACCCAGATTCCCGCCTGCCTGTGGTTCCTCACCCGACAGAAGACCGCCCGGCAGAGCGAAGTGCTGTTCATCGACGCGCGCAAGCTGGGCGGCATGATCAGCCGCGTGCAGGCCGAACTGAGCGACGACACGATAGACCGCATCGCCGGCACCGTTGCGGCATGGCGCGGTGACACCGGCGCCGGCGACTACGCGGACCAGCCCGGCTACTGCCGCAGCGTGACGCTCGCAGAGATCGCCGAACACGGCCACGTGCTGACGCCCGGCCGCTACGTCGGCGCCGAAGCGGTCGAGGACGACGACGAAGCCTTCGCCGACAGGATGCAGGCGCTGACTGAAAAGCTCGGCGAACAGATGGCGAAGGGCGCGGAACTGGACCAGTTGATCCGGCAGAAGCTGGGGGAGCTGGGGTATGAGTTCTGAGTGGCGACAGGGCCGTCTCGGTGACTTCATCGAGCTGAAACGGGGCTATGACCTGCCAAAGGAGAAGCGCTTAAACGGGCCGTATCCTTTGGTGTCATCTTCCGGGGTAAGCGATCGCCATTCCGAGGCAATGGTTCGTGCGCCCGGTGTCGTAACCGGGCGATACGGGACAATAGGTCAAGTCTTCTTTGTTGATCAGGATTTCTGGCCTCTGAATACGACGCTCTATGTTCGTGACTTCAAAGGTAACGATCCGAAGTTCATCAGCTACTTTCTCAAGACACTCGACTTCTTCGCATACTCCGACAAGGCCGCCGTACCGGGGGTAAATCGAAACCACTTGCACGAAGCTTCGGTTTCACTTCCCGGTCCAAAAACGCAGTTTGAGATAGCGGCCTGTTTAGGAGCCCTCGACGACCGCATCGCCCTCCTGCGCGAAACCAATGCCACGCTCGAAGCCATCGCGCAGGCGCTGTTCAAGTCGTGGTTCGTCGATTTCGACCCCGTCCGCGCCCGCATGGAAGGCCGCGCCCCGGAAGGCATGGACGACGCCACCGCCGCCCTCTTTCCCGACAGCTTCGAGGAATCGGAACTGGGGCTGGTGCCGAAGGGGTGGCCAACAGGCAGGCTTCAAGATCTGCTGATTTTGCAGCGGGGGTTCGATCTGCCGGCTGCTTCTCGCACTGAGGGCGCTTATCCCCTCATCGCTGCAAGCGGTCAAAATGGGACGCATGACGTTGCAATGGCACTTGCCCCCGGGGTCGTGACCGGTCGATCCGGTGTGTTGGGCAAAGTCTTTCTTGTCCTCGAGGACTACTGGCCGCTGAACACGACGCTTTGGATCAAGGAGTTCAAGCATTCGACGCCCTGTTACGCCTTCGAACTGCTGAAACGGCTGGATTTTGCGTCGTTCAATGCCGGTTCAGCCGTTCCGACTCTGAACAGAAATCACATTCACGGACTCCCATACTTGCTACCGCCGAGGGACCTGATCCGTGCATATGAGGCAGTAGCGATGGCGCTGCACAGACGCGCGCTTGAAAACAGCCATCAAGCCCAAACCCTCGCCACTCTCCGCGACACCCTGCTGCCCCGCCTGATTTCCGGCCAGCTCCGTCTGCCGGACGCCGAAGCCTGCATCGAGGAGGCCATGGCATGAAGTTCGAAGGTTTTTCACCCGGCGTCTGGCGGCAGCAATACCAGTACAAGAGCTTTTCTCCGGTACTGGTGAATGTGGAGTGGCGCTGGGAGGATGCCCGCATCAACACGCTGCTGGAGCAGGCCACGCGTGCCCTTGGCGAACTGAATGCCTTTTCGCTGATCGTGCCGGACATCGACCTGTTCCTCGAAATGCACATCGCCAAGGAAGCGAACCAGTCGAGCCGGATCGAAGGCACGCAGACGGCGATGGACGAGGCGCTGATGAGCGAGGACATGATCGCGCCGGAAAAACGCGACGACTGGCGGGAAGTGCGCAACTACATCGACGCCATCAACACCGCCATTGCCGAGCTGGAAACCCTGCCGCTGTCGAACCGGCTGCTGCGCGAAACACACGCCATCCTGATGCGCGGCGTGCGGGGCGAGCACAAGATGCCGGGCGAGTTCCGGTCGTCGCAGAACTGGATCGGCGGCTCCGGTCTGAAGGATGCCGCCTTCGTTCCGCCTCACCCGACCGAAGTGCCGGACCTGATGAGCGATCTGGAGAAGTTCTGGCACAACGAATCGATCGAGGTGCCGAATCTGGTGCGCATCGCGATCAGCCATTACCAGTTCGAGACGATCCACCCGTTCTGCGATGGTAACGGCCGCATCGGTCGTCTGCTGATCACGCTCTACCTCGTCTCCAAGGGTTTGCTGCACAAGCCGGCGCTGTATCTGTCCGACTTTTTCGAGCGCAACCGCGCCAGTTACTACGACGCCCTGATGGCGGTGCGGATGTCGGGTGACCTGAACCACTGGGTGCGCTTCTTCCTGACCGGCGTGGCGGAAACCGCCACGCAGGGACGGGATACCTTCCAGAAGGTGCTGGCACTGCGCACCGAGGTCGAAGCGCGCATGCATGAGCTGGGCCGGCGCGGCAAGAAAGGGCTGCAACTGCTCCGCCTGCTGTATCGCCGCCCGGTCGTCACCGTGGCCGAGGTCACCCGCGAACTGGAGGTGAGCGCGCCCACCGCCAACGCCCTCGTTGCGGATTTCGTGCATCTTGGTCTGCTCAAGGAAATGACCGGCTACGCCCGCAATCGGGTGTTTGCCTTCGAAACTTACTTGAAGCTTTTTCTTGTTTAAGAAAAAAAGGCAAAAGTTAAATATAAAAGCCGTTCATAAAAGTTACGGCTCTTCCAAATCAAATGACCGCGCATGCGGATACCTGCCGCCGGGGCTTTCATGACTGAAGACCAACTCGAACAGGAAGCGCTCGGCTGGCTGACCGACGTCGGGTACTCGCCACTGAATGGCCCCGAACTGGCGCCGGACGGCGCGAACCCGGAGCGTCAGAGCTACCGGCAGGTATTGCTGATCGAGCGCCTGCGCAACGCCATCAATCACCTGAACCCCGGCATCCCGCTGGTCGCGCGGGACGACGCGCTGCAACAGGTGCAAGACCTCGGGGTGCCGGTCCTGCTCAGTGCCAACCGTCGCCTACATCAGTTGCTGGTCACCGGCGTGCCGGTCCAGTACCAGAAGGACGGCGAAACCCGCGGCGACTTCGTGCGCCTGATCGACTGGACCGACCCTGCGCGCAACGAGTGGCTGGCGATCAAGCAGTTCACGATCAAGGGGCCGAAGCACACGCGCCGGCCGGACGTGATCCTGTTCGTCAATGGCCTGCCGCTGGTGCTGCTGGAGCTGAAGAATCCGGCCGACGAAACCGCCACCATCTGGAAGGCCTACGATCAGATCCAGACCTACAAGGCACAGATTCCGGACGTCTTCCAGTACAACGAACTGCTGGTGATTTCGGACGGCAGCGAGGCGCGGCTGGGGTCTTTGTCGGCGAATTCCGAGCGCTTCATGCAGTGGCGCACCATCGACGGCGTAACGCTCGACCCGCTGGGCCAGTTCAACGAACTGGAAACGCTGATCCGGGGCGTGCTGGCACCGGAGATGCTCCTCGACTACCTGCGCTTCTTCGTGCTGTTCGAAGACGATGGCGGGCTGGTGAAGAAAATCGCCGGTTATCACCAGTTCCATGCGGTGCGGGCGGCCATCCATCAGGTCGTTGCCGCATCGCGCCCGGACGGTTCTGCCGCCAGCCGCGGCAAGGGCGGCGTGGTCTGGCACACGCAGGGCAGCGGCAAAAGCATCACCATGACCTGCTTTGCCGCCCGCGTGATGCAGGAAGCGGCGATGGAAAACCCCACCATCGTGGTCATCACCGATCGGAACGATCTCGACGGCCAGCTGTTCGGCGTGTTCTCGCTGGCGCAGGACCTGCTGCGCGAACAGCCGGTGCAGGCGAACACCCGGCAGGACCTGCGCGCCAAACTGGACAACCGGCCCTCGGGCGGCATCGTGTTCGCCACCATCCAGAAATTCATGCCGGGCGAGGACGAAGACACTTTCCCCATGCTGTCCGACCGCCACAACATCGTCGTCATCGCCGACGAGGCACACCGCACCCAGTACGGCTTTGAAGCCAAGCTGAAAACCGTACACCCGGTGCGGACCGGTGCCGACGGCGCTGCGAATGACGAGGTACATGCGCTGAAGGCGGCCCAGCCCGAGGGCGAATATGTCACCCGCTATCAGGTCGGCTACGCGCAGCACCTGCGCGATGCGCTGCCCAACGCCACCTTTGTCGCTTTCACCGGCACGCCGGTGTCGAGCGACGACCGCGACACGCGCGCCGTATTCGGCGACTACATCCACATCTACGACATGCAGCAGGCGAAGGAGGACGGCGCCACCGTCGCCATCTACTTCGAGTCCCGGCTGGCCAAGCTGTCGCTGAAGCAGGACGAACTGCCGCTGATCGACGACGAGGTCGACGAACTGGCCGAAGATGAAGAGGAAAGCCAGCAGGCAAAGCTGAAGAGCAAGTGGGCGGCGCTGGAAAAGGTCGTCGGCGCCGCACCGCGGATCGCCAGCGTGGCGGCCGATCTGGTTGCCCACTTCGAGGAGCGCAACAAGGCGCAGAGCGGTAAGGCCATGGTCGTCGCCATGAGCCGGGAAATCTGCGTACATCTGTACGACGCCATCGTGGCGCTGCGCCCGGACTGGCACGACACCGACCCGGAGAAAGGCGCGATCAAGGTCGTCATGACCGGATCGGCCTCGGACCGTCCGCTGCTCAGGCCACACATCTACAGCGCGCAGGTGAAGAAGCGGCTGGAGAAGCGTTTCAAGGCGCCGGAGGATCCGCTGCGCATCGTCATCGTGCGCGACATGTGGCTGACCGGCTTTGACGCGCCATGCGTGCACACGCTCTACGTCGACAAGCCGATGAAGGGCCACAACCTGATGCAGGCGATCGCCCGGGTCAATCGGGTGTTCAAGGACAAGCAAGGCGGGCTGGTGGTCGACTACATCGGCATCGCGAACGAACTGAAGAGCGCACTCAAGGACTACACGGCGAGCCAAGGCCGCGGCCGGCCGACGGTGAATACGGCCGAAGCCTATGCGGTGCTGGAAGAGAAACTCGACATCCTGCGCGGGCTGCTGCACGGCTACGACTGGAGCGACTTCCTGACTGCGAGCCACAAGCGGCTGGCGGGTGCGGCGAACCATGTACTGGGGCTGGAAGATGGCAAGAAGCGCTTCGCCGACAACGCGCTGGCGATGAGCAAAGCGTTTACCTTGTGCTGCACGCTGGATGAGGCGAAGGCGGTGCGCGAGGAAGTGGCGTTTTTCCAAGCGATCAAGATCATCCTCACCAAGCGGGACATCACCCGGCAAAAGCGTACCGATGAGCAGCGCGAGCACGCGATCCGCCAGATCATCAACTCGGCGGTGGTGTCCGAAGAGGTGGTCGATATTTTTGATGCAGTCGGCCTCGACAAGCCGAACATCGGCATCCTCGACGATGAGTTCCTCGCCGAAGTACGCAACCTGCCGGAGCGCAATCTGGCCGTCGAACTTCTGGACCGGCTGCTGCAGGGCGAGATCAAGTCACGCTTCGCCAGCAACATCGTGCAGGAGAAGAAGTTTTCGGAACTGCTCACCAACGTGATCAAGCGTTACCAGAACCGCGCCATCGAAACCGCTCAGGTGATCGAAGAGCTGATCGAGATGGCGAAGAAGTTCAAGGCCGCCGCCAGCCGCGGGGAAACGCTTGGCCTGACCGAAGACGAAGTGCGCTTCTACGACGCGCTGGCAGACAACGAGTCCGCCGTGCGCGAGCTGTCAGACGAAACGCTGAAGAAGATCGCCCATGAACTGACGGAAAACCTCCGGCAGAACATCACCGTGGACTGGTCGGCGCGCGACAGCGTGCGCGCCAAGCTGCGCCTGATGGTGAAGCGGATCCTGCGCAAGTACAAATATCCGCCCGACCAGCAGGAGGCCGCGGTGGCACTTGTGCTGCAGCAGGCTGAAGCGCTGGGCGAATCGTGGGCGATCTGATCGTTGCACGCAGCCGTTCGGCATTGCACAGAAAGCTTGGCCGACCGCACATTGCCTGGTGGCATCCGCGCTTCGTCTCCTGCAGTCAGGAGATCCACTCAAGTCGATTTGAAGGCCAATCGACAGCGGACTGAACGTCAAAACAGCAGAGCAGTTTCCGCATGGATTCCGTACGAAAGAAAAAGGCCACCGCGAAGGTGGCCCAAGTCTTTGAATCTATGGCGCGCCCGGCGCGATTCGAACGCACGACCCCTGCCTTCGGAGGGCAGTACTC
>OFDN01001131.1_pt1 | contig 18708 bp, 20 predicted proteins | sample 1520971 | NCBI WGS metagenome assembly OFDN01 (sample SAMEA94257418, study PRJEB24077) | hot springs metagenome | biome: Aquatic biome; feature: Geographical feature; material: Water | place: India | collected 2012-06-12 | depth 5 m
GATACACTCGGCCCACTGAGCCGTCGTCCCGACCGGAGCGAAGCGGAGTGGAGGGACCTCTTTTCCTCGCATTGATGGCTTCAAGTTGAAAAAAGGTCTCTCCACTCCGCGCTTCGCGCTCCGGTCGAGACGACGGGAAATGCTCATGCCGCCATCGCTTCCGAGAGCTGCGCCGAGGCGAGCCGGCAGAGCGCGGCATATTCGGCCGAGGTCCCGAAGGTCTCGGTGCGCGGGTAAGGCGCCGGAATGGAGAGTTCGGAGCGCACACGGCCCGGGCGGGCACTCATTACCGCGATGCGCTGCGACAGGAACACCGATTCGAAGACCGAATGCGTCACGAACACCGCGGTGAAGCGCGTGCGCTCCCACAGTTCCAGCAGGTCGGTGTTGAGCTTGCGCCGCGTGATCTCGTCGAGAGCGGCGAAGGGCTCGTCCATCAGCAGCAGCTTGGGTGCCGTGACGAGTGCGCGGGCGATCGAGACGCGCATCTTCATGCCGCCCGACAGTTCGCGCGGATAGCTCTTCTCGAAGCCCTTGAGCCCCACGCCCGCGAGCGCTTCGGCGGCGCGCGCCTCGCGCTCAGAGCCTGCAACGCCACGCAGCTTGAGCGGCAGCGCCACGTTGCCCAGCGCCGTCGTCCACGGCATCAGGGTCGCCTCCTGGAACACGAATCCGATATCGGGCCGGCCCTGCGGCCAGTCGATCGTACCGGCGCTCGGCTCGGCGAGACCGGCGATCAGGCGCAACAGCGTCGATTTTCCACAGCCCGACGGGCCCAGCACGCTCAGGAATTCGCCGGCGCCGATGTCGAGCGAAGCACCGCCCAGAGCCTGGACGCCGTTCGCGAAAACCCTGGAGACGTCGCGGACGCGGACGAGCGGCATCAGCCCGGAGGCAGCGTCAGGTCGAGACGGGCGGCCCAGACCGGCATCGGCAACGTATCGCGCGCGGCGAGATTGGCCGACAACGCCGCACGGTCCGTCACCTTCGCGAAAGGCAGGACGAGGCCGGCGCGGACGCCGAACACCGCATCGCCGTCGAGATGCTCGTCGTCCTCGGGGAAGAACTCGGTGATCAGCGGCGCGTGGCCCGGCGCCTGCACGATCATGTGGAGATGCGCCGGCCGCCAGGCGTCGCGGCCGAGCACCCGCAGCATGTCGCCGGCCGGGCCGTCGTCCGGCACCTTGTAGGAAACCGGTCGCACGGTCGTGAAGGAGAAGGTGCCGTCATCGGCAACGGTGAGGCGCGCATGATAGTTGGTCGGCGACTGCGTGCTGTCCTGCTGGGCATAGAGGCCATTGCCGGCATTCTGCCAGAGCGCCAGCACGGTCCCCGCGGCGGGTGCGCCGTTCTGGTCGACGACGCGGCCGCTCACGACCAGCGGCTCGCCGACCTGACCGCGCCACAGGTCGCCGCCGTTGGGCAGTTCCGGCGCGCCTTCGATATGGAACGGGCCGAGCACCGACGACGGCGTGCCGGCCGGCGCGGCATTCACCATGTCGACCAGCGACGAGACGCCGAGCAGGTCGGAGAACAGGATGTATTCGTTGCGCTTGTCGTCGGTGAACTTCGTGGCGCGGGTCAGGGCATCGATGGCGGCGCCCCACTCCGCCTGCGTCACCTTGTTGTCGCGCACGAAACTGTGGAGGTGGCCCGCCAGCGAAACCAGCAGCGTCTTCGCCCGCTCGGAGGGCGCGTTGCGGGCATAGTCGGCGAAGGTCTGCGTAATCGAGGTCGGGGTGAGATTGCGCATGAACGCTCCTGAGGGCGGGCTCCGCCGGCCCGTTACCGTGGCGCCCGCAAGAGAGCGTCGTAGTCGGCGCGCAGCAGCGCAAACAGCAGATGGTCGGCCCACTGGCCGTTGATCCGCAGATACTGCCGCGCCAGCCCCTCTTCGTGGAAACCGACTTTCGTCAGCACGCCCTTCGAAGGCTCGTTGTGCGGCAGGCAGGCCGCCTCGAGCCGGTGCAGGCGAAGGTCGTCGAAGACGAACGGCAGGGTGGCCCGCAGCCCGTCGGTCATCAGCCCCTGGCCGGCATAGGGCTGGCCCATCCAGTAGCCGACCGAGGCCGTCTGGGCGACGCCGCGGCGGACGTTGCTGAGGTTGATGCCGCCCACCAGACGGCGCCCCTCGTTCGTGAAGACGAACAGGCCATAGGCCTCGCCTGCCCGCCACTCCTTGGCCTGCTGGCGCAGGCGGCGGCGGAAATGATCCCGGGCCAGCGAGTCCTCGGGCCAGGTCGGTTCCCAGGGCGTGAGGAAGGCCCGGCTGCGGGCGCGCAATTCGGCCCATTCCGGCCAGTCGTCCATGCTGGGCGCACGCAGAAATACGCGCTTCCCGGCGATCCGGGTCATCCCTGACAGCGACAACGGGACGTCGGCAAAACGGAACATCTTCGGCTATACTAGCGGTTCTCCGGAATTCTGACATGTTTTCTGGGGTTTGACGCAAGAAATTGAGTTTTCGTTCCCGGCAGAGGTCCCGCCGCCATTCCGCCAAACCGGTGTGCGATGCCCTCCACTGGAAGTCCCAGAGGCAAGACCTGTCATGCAAACGGATAACAAGCCCAGCGTCGGTGAAAAGGGTCGGTTCTATCTGACCAAGCACATCTGGCTTCCGCAGCAGCCGCTGGAGGATTTCAACCTCAAGCTTTCGGACATGATCCTGCGGAACATGCCCAAGCTGCCGCTTGGCGGCGAAGACGCGATGAGGGTTTTCCCGGTCCTGTCCGAACTCAAGAAGAGCCACGCCAAGATCAAGGCCGACCTCGAGTACCTGCTCAGCCACCACGAGGAAATCCCCGCCCTGCATGAGGTCCATCCGCGCGACCTCTACGTGCCCGGCCGCGCCTGGCGCACCTTCCTGCTGAAGCTGTGGGGCCATGAGGTCACCGAGAACGCTGCCGCGGTGCCGGACACGATGGCCGCAATCAGCCGGATTCCGGGTGTCCATTCGGCGCTGTTCAGCATCCTGGCCGGCCGTGCCGAGATCGAGCCGCACCGCGGGTCGGCCGCCGGCATCATTCGCTTCCACTACCCGCTGATCGTGCCGACCGAGCCGGAGAAGTGCTGGATCGAGATCGGTGGCCATCACTTCTTCTGGAAGGAAGGCGAGCCGCTGGTGTTCGACGACACGCGCGAGCACTGGGTGAAGAACCAGACCGACGAGACCCGCGTCGTGCTGATCATCGACTTCAATGCACCGATGCCGTTCCCGATGAACCTCTACACCGGCCTGCGCTACAACCTCGTCCGCCGCAGCGCCGAGATCAAGACCGTCATCGAACGCGCCTCGATCGGCGTTCCTCCGCGCACGCCGCAGCCTGCTTTAACCAAGGCTGCCTAATTGGAGCGCGCCACTCCAGTGGCGCTCTTCTCATGATTCATAAGCGCAACTGGAGTTGCGCGCGCCAATGACTCCGAAAGGCTGGCACTCTCGCGGCTACCTTCCACATTTCGACTCACCCGAAACGCTGCAGTTCGTGACGGTTCGCTTGGTCGACAGCCTGCCGGCGGAAGCGATCGAGAAACTCCGACTTGGTGTCGGAACGGCCACCACGTCCGAATGGGATGCTTTTCTGGATGCGGGCGCTGGCGAATGCTGGCTCAAACGGCCTGAGATCGCACAGATCGTTGAGGCCGCTCTTCTACACTTCGACGGAGAACGCTATCGGCTGATTGCCTGGACGATCATGCCAGATCACGTCCACGTCCTCGTCGAACTCTCCAACCAACACTCCCTGGAATCAGTTGTCAGTTCGTGGAAGCGCTTCTCGGCCCGAATGGCCGATCAGCTGATAGGCCGGTCAGGGCCGTTTTGGCAGGACGACTACTGGGATACGTACATTCGCGACGAGCGGCCCTTCGAATCCACGGTCGGCTATATCGAGAATAATCCGGTCAAGGCGGGCCGTGAGTGCGGCGGAAGACTGGCTTTGGAGCCATCTGCGGCACCAATTGGCAACAGACGCATGAGCGCCACTGGAGTGGCGCGCTCCATGGCTACACTCGTATCCGAAATTTAGGCGCTTCGCCTGTCAGGCCGCGAGGCGGGCGGCGATCTTGTCGAGGGATTCGAGGCCGTTGATCGGGCCCAGCGCGGCCAGCGTCAGTTCGCCCTGTAACAGGCGCTTCGCGACGCGACGAACGGCGGCCTGGTCGACGGCCTCGATGCGCGACACGATCTCCTCGTAGGGAATCGTGCGGCCGTGGACGATCAGGTGGCGCGCCGCCTGCTCGCAGCGCGAGCCGCTCGATTCCAGCGCCATCAGCGTGCCGGCCTTGATCTGGTTGCGGGCGCGCACGAGTTCCTGCTCGTTCAGCGTGTCGGCGACGCCTACGAATTCCTCGCATACCGCCGGAATCAGCTCCGCCAGATCGTCCTCGCCCGTGCCGGCATAGATGCCGAACAGGCCGCCATCGGCGTAGGCGGTGTTGAAGCAGTGGATGCCGTAGACGAGGCCGCGATCCTCGCGGATGCGCTGGAACAGGCGCGAGGACATGCCGCCGCCGAACAGCGTCGAGTAGATCGCCAGCGCGAAGTAGTCCGGGTCGCGATAGCCGATACCCTCGCAGCCCAACACGAGATGCGCCTGCTCGAGCATACGCTGCTCGCGGCCGTCGCCGCCGACATAGGTGAGCGGCACCGGCTGCTCGGCACCGGCCGGCGTGCGCGGCACGGAGCCGAAGTGCTTTTCGGCGAGGTCGACGATCTGGTCGTGCTCGACGCGGCCGGCCGCCGACAGGACCATGTTCGAGGCCGTATAGTGACGCGCCAGATAGGCGAAGAGATCGTCGCGGCCGATCGCCTCGACCGAGGTCGCGGTCCCCAGCACCGGCCGGCCGAGCGGCTGTCCCGGCAGCGCGGTTTCCTGGAACTGGTCGAAGATGATGTCGTCGGGCGTGTCGAGCGCCTGGCCGATCTCCTGCAGGATCACGCCGCGCTCGCGCTGCAGCTCGTCGGGATCGAACACCGAATTGCGCAGGATGTCGGAGACCATCTCGACGCCCAAAGCCACGTCTTCCTTCAGGACGGAGGCGTGGTAGGCGGTGATCTCGCGGCCGGTATAGGCGTTCAGGCTGCCCCCGACATTCTCGATCTCCTCGGCGATGGCGCGGGCGCTGCGGGTGCGGGTGCCCTTGAACGCCATGTGCTCCAGCATGTGGGCCATGCCGTTCAGTTCGGCCGATTCGTGACGCGTGCCGCAGGCGACCCAGATGCCGAGCGAGGCCGATTCGACCTCGGGCATCGGATCCACCGCCACGCGCAGGCCGTTGTCGAGCGTGGTGACCTTGACGTTGCTCACGGGCGCACCTTTTCCCGGCCTGCCGGCGCCGTGGCCATTTCCCGGCGTTCATCGATCATGGTTTTCAGGGCCTCGACGTCGTTGCGCAGGCCGTCCGAGCGTTCGGTGCGCTCCAGCAGGTCGGCGAGGCGGGCCGGCAGACGCGGCCGCCGGCCGGTCGCCTTCTCGACAGCGTCGGGGAACTTGGCGGGATGCGCCGTCGCCAGAACGACCATCGGGATCGACGGGTCGCGGCGATGCTGCTGGGCCAGCGCATAGCCCACGGCGGTGTGCGGATCGATCGTCTCGCCGTACCGCTTCAGGCAGTCCGCCATGGCCGCGATCGTGCCGGCATCGTCGAGACGGCCGGCGTCGAACAGTTCGCGCACGCCCGCGAGGACGTTGCCGCCGACCTCGAGCGTGCCGGTCGCACGGAAGGAGGTCATCGCCTCCGCGAGCGCCACGCCGTTGCGGTCGTAGAGGTCGAACAGCAGGCGTTCGAAATTGCTCGAGATCTGGATGTCCATGCTGGGGCTCAGCGTCGGCACGACCTCGGACGTCGTCATCCTGCCGCTTTCGAAGAAGCGCGCGAGGATGTCGTTGCTGTTGGCGCCGACCACGAAGTGCGAGATCGGCAGGCCCATCTGCTTGGCGGCGTAGCCCGCGTAGACATTGCCGAAATTCCCGCTGGGCACGCTGAATGCCACGGGACGTTCCGGCGCGCCGAGCTTCAGCGCCGCCCAGAAGTAGTAGACGATCTGCGCCATCACGCGGGCGAAGTTGATCGAGTTCACGGCGGTCAGCGCATGACGGTCGCGGAACGCGAGATCGTTGAAGCAGGCCTTGGCGAGGTCCTGGCAGTCGTCGAACGTGCCCTGGACCGCGATGTTGTGGACGTTGGCCGCCAGCACCGTCGTCATCTGCCGCCGCTGGACCTCGCTCACCCGGCCCTTGGGGAACAGCATGAAGATGTCGATGGTCTTGCGGTCGCGCACCGCTTCGATGGCAGCCGAGCCGGTGTCGCCAGACGTGGCACCGACGATGGTCGCGTGCTGGCCGCGCGCCGTCAGCGTCTGGTCGAGCATGCGCCCGAGCAATTGCAGCGCCACGTCCTTGAAGGCGAGCGTCGGGCCATGGAACAGTTCGAGCAGGTGCAGGCCGGAGTCGCCCAGCGGCTTCAGTGGCGCCACCTCCGGGGTCTCGAACGAGGCATAGGCCTCGGCGATCAGGCGGCGGAACGTCGCCTCGTCGAACGTGGCGCCGACGAAGGGCTGCATCACGCGGAAGGCGAGCTCGGTGTAGCCGAGGCCCTTCATCGCCTCGATGTCGGCCTTGCTGAAATGCGGCCACTCGGCCGGCAGGTACAGACCGCCGTCGCGGGCGAGGCCCGCAAGCATGATGTCCTCGAAGCCAAGCGGCGCAGGCGTGCCCTGCGAGCCGTGGCGAGTGCTGATGTATTGCATTAACGAGTGCTCCGAACGCGGCCGAGAGGCCTCTTTTCAACGAGGCACGAAAAAGATCTCTCCACTCCGCTTCGCTCCGGTCGAGATGACAAATCAGGCGACCTGCCGACAGGCCTCATGATCCTTGCGGATCCGTTTGGTGGAGGCCGGGAACTTGGCCAGCGCCTTCTCGGGGCGGGTCGGGCGCTTGACCAGATCGCCACCGCAGTTCGGGCAATGTCCGCCCAGCCGGGTTTGCGCGCAGTCGGCGCAGAACGTGCACTCGAAAGTGCAAATCAGGGCATCGGACGCGCCGTTCGGCAGGTCCTTGTCGCAGCATTCGCAGTTGGGACGGAGGTCGAGCATGTTTCCCTCTTACGCCGGGAGGTAGCGGCTTTCCAGATGCGCTTTGAAGGCGGCCGCTCCCAACGGCGCCCCGGTGGCCGCGGTCAGGATCTCGTCGGTCGTGGCGATCGAGCCCTTGCCGTGCACGTTGGTTCGCAGCCAGCCCAGCAAAGGGGCGAAATCGCCCTGCCCAATGGCCGCCATCAGGCCCGGATTGGCCCGGCGGGCGGCAGCGAAGAGCTGCGCGGCGGCGAGCGCGCCCAGCGTGTAGGTCGGGAAATACCCCCACCCGCCGTCCGGCCAATGGATGTCCTGCAGGCAGCCCAGCGAATCGTCGGGCGGCGCGATGCCCAGAAGCTCGCGCATGCCGTCGTTCCAGGCGCCCGGCAGGTCGGCGAGCGCAAGGTCGCCCGCCAGCATCGCGCGCTCCAGCCGGTAGCGCAGCATGATGTGCAGCGGATAGGTGACCTCGTCGGCATCGACGCGGATGAAGCCCGGCGCCACGCGCGTGTAGATCCGGTAGATGTTCTCCTCGGTCCAGGCCGGCCCATCCTTGCCGAAAGCGGCCCGCATGCGTGGTGCTGCAAAGGCCACGAAGGCGTCGCTACGGCAGGCCTGCATCTCCATCAGCAGCGATTGGCTCTCGTGTAGGGTCATGCCGCGGGCATTGCCCACCGGCTGGCGCCGCCAGGCCTTGGGCAGGCCGGCCTCGTAGAGACCATGGCCGGTCTCGTGCAGAACGCCCATGAGGGCGCGGGCGAAATCCTGCTCGTCGTAGCGTGTCGTGATGCGGACATCGTCCGCCGTGCCGCCGGTGAAGGGATGGGCCGAGACGTCGAGACGACCGTGATGGAAGTCGAAGCCGATCAGGCGGATCAACTCCTCGCCCAGCCGGCGCTGCGCCTCGACCGGGAACGGGCTGTCAAGCGGCAGCGGATCGGGCCGGCTCTTCTGGCACTCGATTACGCGGCCGAGCAGGTCGGGCAGGAAGCCGCGCAGCTCGGCGAACAGCAGGTCGATGCGCGCGGAACGCCCGCCCGGCTCGAACTCGTCGAGCAACGCGTCGTAGAGCGAGGTTCCGAGTGCCGCGGCCTTGGCTTCGCCGACGCGGCGCATGATGTTCAGCACTTCGGTGAGCGTCGGCAGCAGCGACTTGAAGTCGGCATTCTTCTTCGCCGAGCGCCAGGCCAGCTCGCAGGCCGAGCAGGCCCGCGTGCGCGCCTCGACGAGGTCGGCCGGCAGCGCACTCTCATGGATCCAGGCGCGGCGCATCTCGCGCAGGTTGGCGGCCTGCCACACGTCGAGCGAGGCCCTGGCCTCCTCCGCCCGCGACAGGAGATCGGGCATCTCCGGCGCGGCGATCATCTCGTGGGCGATCACGCCCAGCGTTGCGAGTTGGTCGGCGCGATCGCCGCTGGCCCCGTCGGGCATCATGGTCGAACGATCCCAGTTCAGGATCGCAGCCGCACGGCCGACGTCGCTCATCCGCGCGAAGCGGCGCTCGAGCTCGGCATAGGGATCGTTGGCGATCATTTCGCTTTTCGCCGGCCGTTGATCTCCAGCCGGCCGTTCTCCCAATGATAGGCGAGATAGACGCCGGCCAGTGCCAGCGCGAGCAGGAACCAGGTGATGGCGTACTGGAGATGATCGTTGGGGATCTCGAGCCGCGTCTGGCCGCCGACCGGCACGCCGCCCGGGTTGGGCGTGGCATCGGCCTCGAGGAAGAACGTGTCGAGCTTGGGATCGGGCGGCGCGCCCGCCAGCTTGCGCATCAGCGGCACGTCCGCCTGGAACCAGACATTCTTCTCGGGGACGTTCTCGGGCGCGAAGCGCGCCCGGATCTGCGAGCGGCGCACGAGACCGGTGACCTCGACGCGCCCCGTCGTCCTGGTGATGGCTTGCGTCGCGGCCGCACGATCCGGGACCCAGCCGCGATCGAACAGGATCACGCGGCCGTCGTCGGTCTTGAGAGGCACGATCACCTGCAGCCCGACCTTGTTCTTGAGGCTCCGCGCGGCGAGGAAGAATTCGTGGCCATGCTCGAAGGTGCCCGCGACCCTCACGCGTCCATATTCATGACGCAGCGGGTTGCCGGCCAGCAACTGGTCGAGCGTCATCGGCGCCGCCGCCTGGTTGGTGGCGATGCGATCGAGGATGTCCTGCTTCCATTCGCGACGCTCCATCTGCCACAGGCCGAGGCCCAGCGAGAGCACCAGGATCGGCAGCGAGACGAGCGTGGGCCAGAAAGCGGGCCTCAGCCGGATCATCGTATCTCCTCCAACCGTCGGGTTCGGCTAGTCATCGAGTTCGCCTAGTCGTCGAGTTCAGTCGTGCGATGGACGAACTGCTGGGCGACCAGCAGGGCCTTCAGGAAGCGCAACATCAAGACCGCCAGCGCGAACGTGAGCGGCAACCAGATCAGGACATGCATCCACCAGGGCGGCTCGTAGCGGAACTCCACCCAGAAGACGAGCATCATGATGATGGCGCCCAACCCAAGGATGACGAAGACCGCGGGCCCGTCGCCGGCATCGTTGCCGCGCAGGTCGAGGTCGCACACGGCACAGCGATCCACGACGTTCAGCAGGCCGGCGAACAGCCTGCCCTTGCCGCAGCGCGGGCAGGCGCCTCGCAGGGCGACGTCGAACGGCGATTGGCGCGACCAGTCTGACAAGTGCCTCTCCCAAATGCGAACCGCCGGGGAGCACCCGGCGGTTCCAAGATAGTCCGTCGTCCCGCGTCAGTGCAGGGCGATCGGTGCCTTTCCGGCGCCCCACCAGTAGATGCAGAAGAACAGGAACAGCCAGACCACGTCGACGAAATGCCAGTACCAGGCAGCGGCTTCGAAGCCGAAATGCTGCTTGGGCTTGAACTGGCCCTTCGAGGCGCGGATCAGGCAGACGATCAGGAAGATCGTGCCGACCAGGACGTGGAAGCCGTGGAAGCCCGTCGCCATGAAGAAGGTCGACGTATAGATGTCCTGGCTGAACGTGAACGGCGCGTGAATGTATTCGTAGGCCTGGACGCTGGTGAAGATCAGGCCGAGGAGGACGGTGCAGAGCAGGCCGCGGACGGCATCCTTCTGGTTGCCCTCGATGATCGCGTGATGCGCCCAGGTGCAGGTCGTGCCCGACAGCAGCAGGATCAGCGTGTTCATCAGCGGCAGGTCGAACGGCGCGATGATGCTGATGCCCTTCGGCGGCCAGATGCCCCCGGTCGCTTCCGCGCGCACCGGCATGTTGGGTGCGCCGGGATACAGCGCGGCGTCGAAGAACGCCCAGAAGAAGGCCGCGAAGAACAGCACTTCCGAGGCGATGAACAGGATCATACCGTAGCGCAGGCCAAGCTGCACGACCGACGTGTGATAGACTCGCGACTCGGCGATCACGTCGCTCCACCACCAGTACATGACGCCCAGCACCAGCAGCAGGCCGGGGGCGAGCGCCCACCAGTGCAGCGACTTCATGACGGTTGCGATGCCCGGGCCCAACATATCTGGATGCAGGGCGAGCCCGAAGCCCAGCGCCAGCAGGAGCGCGGCGAACGAACCCAAGGCCGGCCACGGGCTGGGGTCGACCAGGTGATAGGGATGCTTGGGAGTACCGCCGGCCATGTTCATCCACCCTTTCCGATATCGCTGCCCGGCACGCCGCCGAGCAAGGTCCTGGCCCGTTCCGTCTTCGCCTCGAAGAAAGTGTACGAGAGCGTGATGGTCCGGATGTTGTCGTAGCGCCGATCCTTGTCCAACTCGGGATCGACGAAGAAGATCACGGGCATGTCCACGGACTGCCCGGGCAGCAGCAACTGCTCGGTGAAGCAGAAGCACTGGAGCTTGTTGAACCACCCGCCGGCCGTTTCGGGCGTGACGTTGTAGGTCGAGGTGCCGACGGCCGCGCGCTGCGAGAGATTTGTCACCCGGTAATAGGCGAGATACTCCTCGCCCAGCCGGACCTTCACTTCGCGCTGGAGCGGCTGGAACTTCCAGGGCAGCGCCGTATCGACGTTGGAATCGAAGCGCACGTTGACCGTGCGATCGAGGATCGGCCGGTCACCCGCCTGGGCGACCACGGGGGTGCCGCCGAAGCCCGTGGTGCGGCAGAACAGGTCGTAGAGCGGCGCCGAAGCATAGGCGAAGGCGCCCATGCCGGCCGTCGTGAGGAACAGGCGGCGCGCGACCTTCCTGTTCCTGGCGGCCATTTCGGCTTTGGGATCGCTCATCCGTAGCCGCCCATGCGCACGATCGTGAGCGCGAAGAACATGATCGCGAGGACGACCAGGAAGCCCCCGATGAAGAGGTTCTTGCCTCGCTGGCGGCGGTGCATGTCGGTATCGCCCGGGCGACGGTCCTGTGCCATGGCCATGCTCATCCCGCGATCCGGCTCACGACCAGATCGACCGGCAGAGCCGCGAACAGCGCCGCGAGATAGATCAGCGAATAGCGGAACATCCGGCGGGCTGCGCCGAAGGCGGTCTCGTCGTCGGCCGTGCGCCACACGGCGATCGCGTGACCGATGAAGCCCAGGCTGAGTGCCAGGGCGACCGTGCCGTAGGCCCAGCCGACCGCGCCCAGCAGCGTCGGCGCCATGGCGACGGGCAGGAGCAGCAGCGTGTAGATCACCATCTGGCGCTTGGTCTCGCGCGGACCGGCCACCACCGGCAGCATCGGCACGCCGGCCCGGCGATAATCCTCGCTGCGATAGAGCGCGAGCGCCCAGAAATGCGGCGGCGTCCACAGGAAGACGAGCAGGAAGAGCACGATGCCGACGGAGGAGACATCGCCGGTCGCTGCGGCCCAGCCGATCATCGGCGGGAAGGCGCCGGCGGCGCCGCCGATCACGATGTTCTGCGGCGTCCGGCGCTTCAGCCAGATCGTGTAGATGAAGACGTAGAACAGGATCGCCGCGGCCAGCAGCGCAGCCGCCACCAGGTTCGTCGATACCGCCATCAGCAGCACGGAGAACATCGACAGCAGCACGCCGAGGCCCAGCGCATCGTCGGGCGCCACGCGGCCGGCCGGCAGCGGGCGGTTGCGCGTGCGCGCCATCAGGGCGTCGAGGTCGCGCTCGTACCACATGTTGATGCAGCCGGCGGCGCCGGAACCCAGCGCGATCGCGATCACCGCCAGCAGTGTCTTGAACGGATGGATGTGCACCGGAGCGATCACCACGCCGATCCAGCCGGTGAACACCACGAGCGACATCACGCGCGGCTTCAGCAGGTCGATGTAGTCGCGCACGCGCGCAGGCGCGACGTCGCCGTCGATCCTGCCTGTGAGAGTATGCGCGGTGTCGCTCATGTGCCTTTCAAGGCGAAGGCGCCTTCTTGGGGCGCCTCCGCTCCGTTCCTAATGGTGTGCCGTCGGCGAGATGTGCGGCAGTTCCTCGAACGTGTGGAACGGCGGCGGCGAGTCGACCGTCCATTCCAGCGTCGTGGCGCCCTCACCCCAGTAGTTGGCGCCGACCTTGCGGCCGAACATCAGCGTCCCGAAGACGACGAAGATCAGCCAGAAGATGGTCGCCCCGAAAGACATGAACGCACCGATCGACGACAGGTAGTTCCAGTGCGCCATCGCATCGGGATAGTCGACGTAGTGGCGCGGCATGCCGGCCAGGCCCGAGAAGTGCATCGGGAAGAAGGTCAGGTTGACGGCCACGAAGGTCAGCCAGAAGTGGATCTGGGCCGCCCACTCCGGATACTGCCGGCCCGACATCTTGCCGATCCAGTAGTAGAAGCCGGCGAACATGCCGAACACCGCGCCGAGCGACAGCACGTAATGGAAGTGCGCGATCACGTAGTAGGTGTTGTGCAGCGAATAGTCGACGCCGGCATTGGCGAGGACCACGCCGGTCACGCCACCGACGGTGAACAGGAAGATGAAGCCGATCGCCCACAGCATCGGGATGGTGAGACGGATCGAGCCGCCCCACATGGTCGCGATCCACGAGAAGATCTTCACGCCCGTCGGGACGGCGATGACCATCGTCGCGGCCACGAAGTAGGCGCGCGTATCGACGTCCATGCCGACCGTGTACATGTGGTGCGCCCACACGACGAAACCGACGACGCCGATCGCCACCATCGCATAGGCCATGCCGAGATAGCCGAAGATCGGCTTCTTGGCGAAGGTCGAGATGATGTGGCTGATGATGCCGAAGGCCGGCAGGATCATGATGTAGACTTCGGGGTGACCGAAGAACCAGAACAGGTTCAGGAACAGCGTCGGATCGCCGCCGCCCTCGGCCTTGAAGAACGAGGTGCCGAAGTTGCGGTCGGTCAGCAGCATCGTGATGGCGCCGGCGAGGACCGGCAGCGCCAGCAGCAGCAGGAACGCGGTGACCAGGATCGACCAGGCGAACAGCGGCATGCGGTGCAGGGTCATGCCCGGCGCGCGCATGTTCAGGATGGTCGTGATGAAGTTGATGGCACCCAGGATCGACGAGGCGCCCGCGATGTGCAGCGAGAAGATCGCGAGATCCATGCCGGCGCCCTGGTTGAGCGTGAGCGGCGGATAGATCGTCCAGCCGGTGCCCACGCCGCCGCCGATCAGGGCGGACATCAGCAGCAGGATGAAGGCCGGCGGCAGCAGCCAGAAGCTGATGTTGTTCATGCGCGGGAACGCCATGTCGGGCGCTCCGATCATCAGCGGCACGAACCAGTTGCCGAAGCCGCCGATCAGGCCCGGCATGACCACGAAGAACACCATGATCAGGCCGTGCGCCGTCACGATCGTGTTCCAGAAATGGCCGTCCGGCGTGCCGTCGGCGCCGTTGAAGTACTGCACGCCCGGCTGCATCAGTTCGAGGCGCATGTAGACCGAGAAGCCCGCCCCGATCAGAGCCGCCATGATCGAGAAGATAAGGTACATCGTGCCGATGTCCTTATGGTTCGTGCTGTACAGCCACCGCCTGATGCCGGTCGGCGTGTGGTGGTCGTCGTGCCCGTGGGCGTTGTGGTCGTGGGCTGCGCCGTGCGCGGTGGCCATGATCAGTCTCCTGCGGAGAAGCGCTTAGCGGGTGGCGGGAGTGGAGACGGCGGCGACATCGGTCGCGGGCGCAAGCCCGGCGGCCTTCTTCTTGTCTGCCACCCATTTGTCGAAGTCGGCCTTGGAAACCACCTTGACGCCGATCGGCATGTAGGTGTGGTTCTGGCCGCAGATCTGCGAGCACTGGCCGAAGTAGAGGCCCTCTTCCTTGACGCTGATCCAGCCTTCGTTGAGACGGCCGGGGATCACCGTCTTCTTGATGCCGAAGCCCGGGACGGTCCAGCCGTGCATGCTGCCGCCCTCGGCGGTACCGATGATGCGCACGACGGTGTTGGCCGGGATCACCATTTCCTCGTCGACGGCGAGCAGGCGCGGCACCTGCGGCTTCGTCTTGGCGCGGTCGGCTTCGCTCAACATGCGGCTTTCGACCGTGAAATCACCCTGGTCGGGGTAGTTGTAGGACCAGTACCACTGGTGCCCGGTGATCTTGATGGTCAGCGCCGCGTCGGTGGCCTTGTCGCTGTAATAGAGCAGGCGGAAGGACGGGATGGCGATCACGACCAGGATCAGGATCGGGATGATCGTCCAGGCGATCTCGAGCCCCGTGTGGTGGGTCGTGGCCGACGGCGTCGGATTGCGCGAGGCATGGAAGCGCCACATTGCGTAGAGCAGCAGCGCCAGCACGAAGACGCAGATCAGCGTGATGATCACGAGAAGAATGTCGTGGAGCGTTTCAACCCGCTCCATGATCGGCGTGAAGGGCGGTGGGAAATTCAGCTGCCAGTCATGCGGCACACCGATGACCTTCTGCGCCTGGGCAGGCGCCGCGATGCCGAACCCGGCCATTGCCGCCAACAGTCCAAGAACGCCCAAAACGCGCTTAACGACCATGCATCCGTCCCCTCGGCGGTTAAGACCCGGCAGGCTTTTCCGACCCGCAAAATCCCCCGCATTTCAAACGGGTTAGTACCAGATATAGCCGTGGGTGGTAACGGGTTTTCAGCCCCCGTCGGTATGTGGCGGCCGGTCGCAGCCGTCCCACGCGCGGTGGAATTCTCCCCCGACTGCCGGGCCCAAGCCGCCCCGAAGTTGCCGCTTGTCTTTCGACGGTCGGCCTTTAAGGTCCCGCCCGCCGCGGCCAGACCGTGGATTCGCCGAAGGAAACCGTCATGCGGCTCGCCATTCTGACGCCCGTCCTTGCCGTCATTCTCATGTTCGCAGGAGCAGCCTCCGCCATGGATAAGGAAAACACCCTCTACATCGACCTCAAGGACGGCCGCGTCGTCATCGAAATGCGCCCGGACCTCGCCCCCAAGCACGTCGCCCAGATCAAGAAGCTGGCGCGCGAGGGCAAGTACGACGGCGTGGTGTTCCACCGCGTGATCGACGGCTTCATGGCGCAGACCGGCGACCCGACCGGCACCGGCAGCGGCGGCATGGGCGAGTTGCTCAAGGCCGAGTTCTCGAAGGAGCCGCACGTCCGCGGCTCGGTTTCGATGGCCCGCACCAACGACCCGAACAGCGCCCGCAGCCAGTTCTTCATCGTCTTCAAGGACTCGAACTTCCTCGACGGCCAGTACACCGTCTGGGGCAAGGTCACGTCCGGCATGGAGTTCGTCGACAAGATCAAGAAGGGCGCGCCGGGTTCGGGCGCCGTGTCCGCTCCGCCGGACAAGATGATCAAGGTCCAGGTCGCGGCGGACGCGAAGAGCTAGGCTCCCCGCGTCCGGCTCGGACGTCTATTTGGTAACGGTGTGGAAGGCCTTGGCAATGACCTGCCAACGGCCTTCTACCTTTAGAAGCGTCAGATAGTCCGTGAAGTAGCGCGGCGGGATCTGGCACTCGACCTTGGCGAAGGCCGTCGCCGGGCCGGAGAAATCGATCGACACGATGCGGTCGCGGCGCTCGCTGCCGCTGTCCTTGGCCGACTTGCGGCTCTCCACCATCTTGAACCAGTCGGCGCGCGGCATGTCGGCGGCCTTGCCGTCGGGGCCGGCGCTGTAGAGGTGCGAGGCCGGATGGAACGCCTCGCCGAGTTTTTTCGTGTCGCCCTCGTAGAGGCCGTCGAAATAGACCTGAAGCACCTTCTCGATGGCCGCGACGTCGGAATTCATCTGTTATCTCCCTCGTTCAAATCGCGCCGTTGGGCGCCACCAGGATCTTGCCGTTGCGCCCGCCCTTGTCGGCATGCGCCAGCGCATCCTTGATCTTCTCGATCGGATAGACCGTGTCCACCGGGGCGTACAACGTACCCGCCATCACCTGGTCCGCAAGCTCGGCATAGATTTCGCGGATCCTCGCCGCATCCCGCCTGGCGAGACCACGGCCCAGCATGAATCCCGTCAGCTTGATGCCGCGGTAAATGAGGTTGCTGCGCCCCACCGTGGGATCCTCGCCGCTCATCGAGCCGTAGTGCACCACCGTGCCCTCGGTCGCGACGCAGTCGACGAGGCGGCCGGTCGCGGCGCCGCCGATCGCCTCGACGCCGAGCCGGATCGCGGCCTTGCCGGTCGCCCCGGCAACGCGCTCGGCGAGATCGTCGCCATCGACCAGCACGACATCGGCGCCGAGCGCCTTCAACTCGCCAGCCAGTTCGGCGCGGCGCACGACGTTGACGGTGCGCAGGCCGCGCTGGTGGGCCAGCACGATCAGCAGGCGGCCGACCGCCGAGTTGGCGACGTTCTGGATGACCCATTCGCCGGGCGCTAGATCGACGAAGTCCGACAGCATGAGCCGTGCCGTCGGCGGATTGATGCGCACCATCGCCGCCTGGCGCAGGTCGATCCCGGCCGGCAACGGGATGGCGTCGTCGCCCTTCACGCGACGTTTCTGCGTCCAGTTCTCGCGCTGCAGGTTGATGACCAGGTCGCCCTTCTTGACGTGCTTCACGTCGGCGCCGACCGCGGCGACGCGGCCGACGCATTCCGCCCCGGGTGTAGCCGGCAGCGGCGGCTTCAGCCGGTAGCTCCCCTTGCAGAACCACATGTCGGCGGGATTGATGGGGAAGGCCAGCACGTCGAAGACGACCTCGTCGGCCGCCGGCTCACCCACGTCGGGGACGTCGGCGCAGCGCGCCACGTCCCACGGCGTCCCGTAACGATCGATCAGCACCTGCTTCATGCCGCGCCTCCGCCCGATGGTCACGGGCACTTTGTTGGCCCGTCGATTGCTTATATGGTGATTTGACAGGGGGTGAAATGCCGGATGGCGATCAAGGCATTCGATGAAATGAATTCGGGTACGGACGGCTCCGTCCGGGTACCCTATCGTGGCGTCGCCGACTGGCTGGCGCGCACCTCGCCCGAACGGGTGGCGGCCACGCGCGCCGAAGTCGATCTCTTCTATCGGCGGCACGGCATCACCTTCGGCGCCTATGGCGCGGCCGAAGGGGCCGAAACGACGATCCCCTTCGACATCATCCCGCGCGTCATCGCGTGGGACGAGTGGCAGTTCCTCCACAAGGGCCTGTCGCAGCGCGTGCGGGCGCTCAACGCCTTCCTGAGCGACGCCTACAGCCAGCGCGAGATCTGCCGCGCCGGGATCATCCCTGAAGAGCAGATCCTGATGAACGGCGAGTTCGTCGCCATGGCGCAGGGGCTGCAACTGCCGGGTGGCGTGCATGCCCATATCGCCGGAATCGATCTCGTCCGTGTCGGCGAAAAGGATTTCTATGTCCTCGAGGACAATGTGCGCACGCCATCCGGCGTCTCCTACGTCCTCGAGAATCGCGAAGTGATGATGCGGCTGGCGCCGGAGCTGTTCGCCGCCAAGAGCGTGCTGCCGGTCGCCGACTATTCCGAGGAGCTGCTCGCCACCCTGCGCTCCGTGTCGTTCAGCGACGGCCATGAGCCCAATGTCGTGCTGCTGACGCCCGGCCATTACAACAGCGCCTATTTCGAGCACGCCTTCCTGGCCGACGAAATGGGCATCGAGCTGGTGAAGGGCTCCGATCTGTTCGTCGACGAAAGCCGCGTCTTCATGCGCACGCCGCGCGGACCGCAGCGGGTCGACGTGATCTACCGCCGAGTCGACGACGCCTTCCTCGATCCGCTGGCGATGCGCCCTGACTCGTTCCTGGGCGTCGCCGGCCTGCTGGGCGCGCTTCGAGCCGGCCGCGTCAACATCGTGAACGCGCTGGGCAACGGCGTGGCCGACGACAAGTCGACCTATACCTACGTGCCGGAGATGGTTCGCTTCTATCTCGGCGAGGAGCCGATCCTGCAGAACGTGCCGACCTGGCGCTGCGACCGCGCCGACGACTACAAGTACGTGCTGGAGCACCTGTCAGAGATCGTGGTCAAGGAAGTCCACGGATCGGGCGGCAAGGGCATGCTGGTCGGCCCGACCTCGAGCAAGGCCGAGATCGAGGAATTCCGCGCGCTGCTGAAGGCACGACCGGACAACTACATCGCCCAGCCCACGCTCTCGCTCTCTACCTGCCCGACCTTCGTGAACCAGGGCGTCGCGCCGCGGCACGTCGACCTCCGCCCCTTCGTGCTCTCGGGCAAGAAGATCACCATCGTCCCGGGCGGCCTCACCCGCGTCGCCCTCAAGGAGGGGTCGCTGGTGGTGAATTCGAGCCAGGGCGGCGGCACCAAGGACACCTGGGTGCTGGCGCCGGATCCGTCAGACCCTCCCCATTCAAATGGGGAGG
>OFDN01001136.1_pt1 | contig 18661 bp, 27 predicted proteins | sample 1520971 | NCBI WGS metagenome assembly OFDN01 (sample SAMEA94257418, study PRJEB24077) | hot springs metagenome | biome: Aquatic biome; feature: Geographical feature; material: Water | place: India | collected 2012-06-12 | depth 5 m
CAATTAATTTCACTATATTTAGAACACCGCGGTGATGATGATTTAAAAGAATTATTTGTCAAAGTGACAAAGTCAGGTGAAAAACAAGTTGTTAGCAAGTCTTCATTTGATTACTGGTGCGTGAAAATGAGCCGACTTCTTAGTGAGCGTGAAAATAAACAAATTCATATCAATCCACATTGTTTTCGACATAGCCGATTAGAAAATCTAAATAGACAAGGCGTCCCGATTGAAAAGTTAAAATCGCTTGCTAATCATTCCGATATTTCAACCACAGCATCCTATCTAGCTGACCGCAGCGAAGACGATATAGCAGACATTTTCGGTATGGATCCGTCATTCTTCAAAACGTCCGTCATAAGGGAGGTGATTAGTCACTATTAGGAACGTCTACTTAAACAATGTTAATGCAGACAGTGAGGCAATTCACTGTCTTTTTGTATTCTTTACGGAAAGAGAGGTTAGATGATGGAACAACGTGTTGCAAAACTTGAAGCGGATATGGTTGACGTTAAAACTCGTTTAGCGGTGGCAGAGTCAAATATCAAAGACATGCGAGAAGATATTTCAGCGATCAAAAGCAACACAACATGGATTTTACGGTTAATTGTAGGCGGGATTGTAGGAGCGCTACTGACGTTTATTGTGAGAGGAGGCATTCAATAATGGAAGCGTTGCTTTCAATCGAATTTACGGCATATGTAGCATTAGCTGTTTTACTTTACGCCATTCGCGAAGCAACAAACATTCCTAATCGCTATATCCCGATTGTTGCAGTTGTACTCGGCGTTGTTTTCTCTGTTTTTGAGAACAACGCTTTTTCTTTTGAGGTTTTAATTGCAGGCCTCAAATATGCACTTTACGGAATCGGTTCTGTAGCAGCCATCAAATATGCTCTTGAAAAAGGAGGGGAACGAAAATGAAAAAAATCAAGTGGGATAAAGGGCACGGTGGCAGTGATCCAGGGGCAGTCGCGAATGGGCTGAAAGAGAAAGATTTGACACACCGAATTGTTGAATACGCAATGGACTACCTCGAAGCGAATTACACGGGTTTTGAACAACGAACGACACGCGCAGGTGATCAAACACTGACGTTGTCCCAACGTGCCGACAAGGCTAATAAATGGGGCGCAGACGTATTTATCAGCGTGCATATCAATGCTGGGAAAGGCACGGGCTTTGAATCTTTTGTCTACAACGGCGGTGTTTCTTCTCAAACAGTCGCGTTGCAAAACGTATTACACAATGAAATTTTGTCCGCAATGCGCCAGTTCGGGAACATCACAGACCGAGGTAAGAAGCGTGCGAATTATGCTGTTTTGCGTGAAACCAAAATGCCTGCCGTGTTGACCGAAAACTTGTTCATCGACAGCAACGATGCTAAGCTTTTGAAAAATGAAGCGTTTCTCAAAGCCGTAGGAGAAGCGCACGCACGAGGTGTCGCTAAATTTTTAGGATTGCCGCAAAAAGCAAAATCACAACAAAAAGTGTCTGACGGAAAACTCTACCGTGTGCAAGTCGGCGCGTTCGCCAATCGCGAAAATGCAGAACGGCTTGCGGCGGAGTTGAAAAAGAAAGGATACCCAGCTGTGATTGTTTAACCCCTGCCACTCGGCAGGGGAGTTTTTTTATTTTCACAAAACTTTTATTTGCACAAACCTTCCTTGCTAGTATAATGTTGGCAGGGGGTGTTAAGATTGAAGAACATATGGAAAAAGTGGTGGTTTTGGGCTATCCTTGTGGTCTTATTTATTATCGGAAGTGTGACTGGTAACAACGACGATGAGCAGCAAGCACAACCAGCATCGAAACCTCTACAGGAAGAGAAGAAAGCGGGGAATACGCAAGAAAAACAACAGAATGAGCAACAACAAACTAAAAAAGACACAGAACAACAACCACCTACCAAAACATTTTTGACAAAAGATGAATTTAATAAACGGTTTAAACTAGATCCTAACGAAAAACAATACGAGAACGGTAAGTTTCAGTTAAAAGATGGTTCGATTATAAATGCAGACTACCTAGTGTACGGCGAATCAAATATATTTTCATCTGCTTCTACTATATTTTTTCAAGGAAAATTGGTTCATCTTCAAGTCGAAACTGATAAATCACTCGAAGAAATACTTAAAGGACTGGGAATAACGACTACAAAAGACACCAAAGTGGAAACAAAGGATTGGGAAGATACATTCGTACATGAAATTACGTTTGATACAACCTTTTTAGATTCGAATATAGCCGTTTTCCCGAATGAATGGGATTGATGAAGCCTACTCGTGTAGAGTAGGCTTTGTTTTATCCATATCTATTCAAGCACTAGCGTCGCATTAAAATAATTTAACACCTTTAAATAAACCGAATTTTCTGAAATATAATCCAAACACAAAAAAATCCTTTATAATGGTTGGGTGGTAGTAAACCATCCAAATCCAATACAAAGGACAAAACCATGGATAAGTTTACACGAAAAACATCATTTGAACAATGGTTTTCACCGATTAATCGTCCATTATTTGATGACCTAGTGAAAACACATCAATTAAATCACTATACCAAGAAACTTTATATGGCTTCATTTATGAAGCTGCTTTTGTATGCCCAACTCCATGAAACCGAGAGTTTACGGGCGTTGAGTGACGCTGTCTTTTTAGAAGAATTACAACGAGCAACGGGATTGGAATCGATTAGTTTTTCACAGTTAGGGAGACGAATCAATACCATCCCAACTGAGTTCTTTCAAACGATTTTTCTCGATTTAGTGGCACAAATTCATCGGAAAACCAATTTCCAAACAAGAAGAAAAGTGACAACGCCTTTGAAAATCATTGATTCGAGTACATTACCGCTTAATTTGACCAATCATAAGTGGGCAGAGTTTCGAAAAACAAAATCAGGAGTAAAGCTTCACTTACGACTTGTTTTTATGGAAAAAGGACTCTCCTATCCAGATAAAGCCGTACTCACGAATGCCAACGAACATGATCGTGGTCAACTAGAAGTATTCGTGGATGACAAAGAATGCATGTACGTGTTTGATCGTGGTTACTTGGATTATAGGCGCTTTGATCAAATGATGGAAGATGGCTATTTCTTTGTGACTCGTTTGCGTAAAAACGCTGTTGTCCGAGTGTTAGAATCCTTTTCGTTACCAGAAGATTCACCCGTATTCTCTGATGAAATGGTTGTCATTGGAACACCACAAAATCGTTCTGAAAACGTGTTTCGCTTACTCAAATTGCAAGATACAAAAGGAAATGAGCTTCATTTACTGACAAATCGGTTTGACATTGACGCAGATGAAATTGCAGAAATCTACCAATCACGTTGGGCAATCGAACTTTTTTTCAAATGGATGAAACAACATCTGAACATTAAAAAGTTTTTTGGTCACAGTGAACAAGCTGTACATAATCAAGTGTACGTAGCCATGATAGTGTACTGTCTGAATGTTTTAGCTCAGTTGAACACGAATAGCGAACGCAGTTACTTACAAATTAGTCGCTATTTGAAGGCTTCTTTGTGGAAATCCGCTCACATTTGGTTACGAAAAATCGAAGGAAACAGCGTCCCATAAAGGTTTGCCAGTCGTTGTTGCACAAGTCATAGGTTATAGTAAAAAAATGGATGTCTACTACCCTCGCTTAGGTGTTTTCGTTTTTTCTCTAAAGTCCAGAAAAAATAAAACTGAAAATTCAGACATCATTTATGCGACGGTAGTGCTATTCAAGCGGTTTCTTCAGTTCCAAAAAGATCGAATAGTTTAGATGGAACGGAATACTGGAAGGAGAAGAGACGGATCGCTCCGCCTTGTTGCACCCACAAAACACCCACAAATTTATTGTGGTTTATGATTTTGTTTGATTAAGAAAAATCGAAAAACCTTGATAAGTCAACGTTTGTAAGGTATTATTTTCTCATGCAACAAGCAAAAATAATCAAGTTTGAAATGGAAGGTAGTATTGGATAACCTTGATAAATCAAGGGTGTAGCCCTTTCCTCAGAGAGCTACACCCACAAAACGCCCACAATTTATCTTTTTTCAGTGTACCGCTGATACAACTCTAGTGCCTCGTCCTCGATTTTTTGAGTCACATGGAGGTACGTGTCAGCGGTCATTTTTATGCTGGCATGACCTAATCGTTCAGACACGTATTTGATGTTTGCCCCAGCCTCCAAAAGATGCACGGCGTGGCTATGACGCAAAGCGTGTGGTGATAACACAGGAAGCCCTGCTCGTTTACATACTTCCTTGAAATATTCCCTTACGACATTTGTTCGCAGCCAACGTCCATCTTGTTGGTGAAAGACGATGTTCGTTTCTGGCTGTTTATAGTTTTGATACATCAGATACATTTCTTTACGGTTTAGGCGGTGTTTTTTCAATAAACGAACAGTCACATCGTCTAGTTTAATCGTCCGCAGACTCGCCCTTGATTTTGGAGTCGATAGATACGGTGTTGAATTGGTTGGATACACGAGCGTTTTATTAACCGTGAGCGTTTTATTTTCCAAGTCAACATCGTCCCACGTTAATGCTAATGCTTCTCCGATCCGTAATCCTGTTCGAGCCAAAAGAGTAAACAGCACATAATATTGAATAGAGTGCTGATACTTTGCATGTTTTTGCGGTTTTTTCACTTCTTCCAAGAATTTTTCCAACTGTTCTTTGGTAAAATACTTCAGTTCTTGGTTTTTGTCTGTTTCTTTCGGGATGGTGATTTTGATCAACGGATTTTCACGCAGAATACGGAATTCATGGACAGCGTCGTTAAATGCTGAGTTCATTAGGCTATGAATTCGTCGTACTGTCCCTTCGCTATATTGTTCTCTTAATTCATTAATCCATTTCTGATACTCGACTCGGTCGACTTCCTTTAGTTTGTAATTTCCCCATCGTGGAAGAATATTGAGCCGGACATTTCTCTCTTGAAGAGAGTAGGTGATTGGCTTGACGTTTGGTTTTTTGTACACCTCGAGCCATTTTTCGAAAAACGTATCTACTCGCTCATTTCCGTCTTCCGTAAAGCCGTGATACGCAATTTCCATTTCAGCCTGGGCAGCTGCTAATTGTGCTTCTTTTTTTGTTTTAAATCCGCGTTGGGACTTTTCTTTATATTTGCCCGTTATTTTATCTTTGTACCGAATACGATATTCCCACGTTCCATTCGCATGCTTACGAAAGCTTGCCATATGTCTACTCCTTTCTATTGGTGTTAACTAAAAAGAGCAACCATTGGCGTTGCTCTTTTAAATTTTTGACGTCAAAAATTTAATACGACCTTTTTCAGTTTTCCTATAATGCGCACATTTTTCATGTCGCTCTTTTGCACAACGATCGGCTGATACTTCGGATTTTCGCTTTGTAAAATAATCGTGCCGTTTGTTTTGTACACTCGTTTCAAAACAATTTCGTCGTCGATTAGAACGGCGGCAATTTCTCCACTGTCCACATCTTCCTGCCTTCGGATGAGCAATAGATCGCCATCCATAATACGCGCGTTAATCATACTGTCACCTTTCGCACGCACAAAAAAGTATTCGCCGCCATTCAACCAACTTGTTGGCACTTCTTCATATCCCTCAATCTCTTGGTATGCCAGCACACCGTTTCCGCAGCTGACCGCCCCCACGATCGGGAGTTTGGTGAAATTTAAAATAGTTCCTTTGTTTTTCGAATCTTCCGATTCTAAGTTAAAACTAGGATCGATGTCTGATTTTTTTACATTAAATGCTTTAGCTAATTTTTCGACGTTTCCTGGATTAATCAATGTTTTGCAGTTGATATAATCAGATAACGTACTTTTAGAGATACCAGACATCTCGCTTGTTTTTAGTTGAGTCCATCCTCTTTCTTTCATTAATCGTTTTATATTATCGGATATGACTTTTTTTAACGGGAGATCTCTATCAATCAACTAACTCACCTCCTTTCAATTAGAATGTTATCCGAAATATTACGGAAAGTAAATAATTTTTCCGAAAAAAATCGAAAAAAATAAAACTTCAATAAGGATTTATAAAATTTATTTAATTTCCGAAAAAAATCGGTTGACATTCCGAAAAAATTCGGATAACATATAATCAAACAGAACGACAGGAGGTGAAGTTGATTGCAAATCACATTAAGAGCAGCAAGAGTGAACGCAGGATTGACTCTTATCGAAGCAGCAAAGCTTTTTGGTATCAACAAGGATACACTTTCTAAATACGAAAGAGACTCTTCTAACGTGCCAAGAAAGTTTTTTATTAAAATTGAAGAAGTTTATGGAGTTCCAGTAGACAATATTTTTTTTGGTAAAGAATCCGAGTTTTTTCGGAAAGAAAAACCGAAGAGAACCGCATAAGGAGGAACACTATGAGTGAAATTCAAGTCTTCAATCATTCGATGTTTGGCGAGTTGCCAGTTGTCGTTGTAGGAGGAGTAGAGTGGTTCGGAGGAGTGGAGTCGGCAAAGGCGTTATCGTTTTCCGATCCACACAAAGCGATTGCTAATCACGTTGACGAAGAGGACTCGACGGTCCATCCAGTCCTTACTTCGGGCGGAAAACAAAACAAAAAATTCATTAACGAATCCGGTCTTTACAGTTTAATATTCGGAGCAGCAAAACAAGGTAATAATCCAGAAATCAAAGAAAAGGCAAAGCAGTTCAAGCGTTGGGTGACAGCCGAAGTACTCCCAACCATCCGTCGAACTGGCGGATACGTTGCAAATGAGGACATGTTCATCAATACGTATCTTCCGTTCGCTGATGACCAAACGAAACTGATGTTCCGTGGCGTGCTGGAAACAGTCCGCAAGCAAAACGAACAGATTGCCGCGATGAAGCCGAAAGTGGAGTACTTCGATGCGCTGGTTGATCGGAACTTGCTGACGAATTTCCGTGACACGGCAAAAGAGTTGCAGGTGAAAGAACGTTTCTTCATCGATTGGTTGTTGAAAAACAAATTCGTCTATCGCGATCAGAAAAACAAACTCAAGCCGTACGCTGCATATGTGCCAGAGCTGTTTGAGCTGAAGGAATGGGAACGAAATGGACGAGCTGATGTGCAGACGCTCATCACGCCGAAAGGGCGAGAGACATTTCGGTTGTTGCTACAGAAAGAGCAAACGACGTGAAAGGGGGTGAAGAGGATGAAAGACATGATTAAACTTCCGAATGAAACGCTCACAAAAGCAAAAGAACTTTTGCAATTCGCCTACGAAAAAGGATGGGACGAAGAAGACCTTTACGTTATCGCAAAAATCATCATCGCCCATTATGAAGAGTAAAAGTTCTATTTACTACCATAAAACTCCTTTAAGGCTTGTTCTTTGTTTTCTGCAATAACCGTTTTGTTGTAATTTACTGCTTCTTCAAATGCAGCGACGTATAGTTTTAGTTTTTCTTTCGCAATAGCTTCTGGGGAGTCGCTATTTGCAGCAGTTGAACTAATGACGGCCAACGCAAATTTTTCGGGATCTATGTTTTTTAACACATTCACACCTCCTTTCATCGAGTCAATTCGACAGGGAGGAGGAAAATCCTACAAAAAGGGAGGGGGACGATTTGATTAATATTCAACTAGATGAACACCAAGTAGAGCAGCGTTTTCTTGAAGAATTACGGAAAAGGCTAAATGACATTGAGCATCGGCATACGTTTTGGGACATGAAAGAGCTTTGTCGGCAAACATGTATGAGCGAAACGTTCATTCGAGAAACGTTCTTTTACGATCCGCGCTTTCCAAAATACCGTGTCGGGAAGAAATGGCTATTCCCAGCGAAGGAATGCGAACAATTTTTGGTTATGTGGCTGAAAGAACAACCAAGGGTTTAAGGAGTGATAACAATGAAAATATCTAAAGTGAACGTGGACGCGTTGCCTAGCGAATTGCAAGCGATAATTACTGAGAAGTTCAAGAACGCAAAATTTATATTGGCTCATGTAATCGAGTATGAGTCAACTGGCTCCATTTTATACGTGGTTAACTTACTCGACTTACAAAAAGATGAAATTGTTGAGCTGGTTTTTGAAAACGGGAAGATTACACATCAAAGCGCGATTGCGCTTGTAGTCATTGAAAAAACAATGGAACTGTATCCAGAAGTATTCGGGAAGGTGGTTAGATGATGAACGTATTGGAAAGGGATCGTGAGTTGGCGGAAAAGCTGGTCAACTTCGGGGCATTGTGCTTATTACAAGCAAGGTTGGAATGGTTGCACGATCAATTGGATGGAGCAGAGAAATGGGCGGAGGAATTCCTTCGTTGCAAGCGAGATTTGGACGAGCTTATCAAGCGGAAACAACGACATGACGAGTTGGTAAAAATCGTTAAAACGATGAAAGTGCGTGGCGTGGATATTGCGGTTGTCGCGAGAAAGGGGAATGAGTGATGTTCCGACCAAACTATGCTAATCCATCCATTTACGAGTATCAAAGATTGCTAGATGAAGAGGCTTGGTTGCTTCAAGTTGCAGAGTTTTGCGAAGTGCAAGGATTACATGAAGATGCACGCGGTGTTCGTCAGATGAAAAAATTCGTTTCTATTCGCCGCAAATGCATGAAAGCAGCTCTTCAACAAAAAGAAAAAACGGCCAGCGCGGCAACGCTAGCCTGAAAATCATACGCACATCTATTGTACAACACACCCACTCGACAGGTCTAGTGCCTGTCGTCATGGCTGGGAGCAAACAGGGTTCTCCCCCACCCATTAAGTTTGTTTCTGGTCATGACGATGTGCGCTAGCACATCTACTACATACTATGCGAAAGGGGGTGAGGGCATGACGCGAGAGGAGAAAAGAAAAATCAGATTACAAATCATTAGACTTCTTGATCGTTGTGATGGATGCAAGCATAGAACGGAATTGGGCGCATCAATAACGGTGTGCAAGGTGTGTCCAATCGGAAAAAAGATGGTTGAGATTTCTTCAAAATTCGAAAACATACCAAAACAACTTGAGTATTTAGACGGGAAACCACTCCGAACGCCCTGGGAAGAGACAGAAGAACAATTTATTATCGAAAATCACGACAAAATGTCGTACAAGGAAATAGCTGCTGAATTGGGCAGAGCACCAACTTCAGTACAATCGAAAATTAAAAAAATGAGGCGTGCAGGCCTCGTTCCTCGAGTGACGACAAAAGTATAAAAGGAGGTGCGATCATAATGTCACATACAAAACACTGGGGTATCGACGCGCTAGGGGATGAAATTTTTGAAGGAGATACCGTTTTTGAATTTGCCAACGGAGATATCGTGTTAGCCGAAAATGTTCATGAATACATCATGCGTGTATTTGATGCAAAAGAACTAGTGGCGAAATAAAAAAGGCTTCGCCGGACGATCGGCAAAGCACTCCAATTTAGAACTCACCACTATTTTATCAGACAGGAGTGCGATATGACAGAAAAAACAATTGAAAACCAAATCAAACGATATTTGGATCGGCTTGGCGTTTGGTATATGAAAGTGCACGGGTCAATGTATCAAAAAGCAGGCGTTCCAGACATTATTGCTTGCGTTGATTCGGTGTTTGTAGCCATCGAAGTGAAACTCCCAGGTGGGAAAGTATCAGCTCTACAGCAACTCCAGATCGATGAAATTAACAGAAACGGAGGTTATGCGTTTGTCGCTTACAGCGTCGAAGATGTTCAAACAAAGATTGCAGAATTACGACATGCTTTACAGTTATCAAAAGGACGCCTTGAACAAGAGTGAGCCCGACTGGCTGTATGCCTTAGATACAGGAACGGGAAAGACCATTCTCTCGATTCATCACTATTTAAAGCACTATCAAGGCGAACCGTTGTTAATTGTTCAGCCTCCAGCTAAATTGCGTGAAGGTGGATGGAGCCGCGAAATTCAACGTGTGGCAGATTACTACAACATTGCGATTACATATAACGAACTGTCATACGGAAAGATCGCAAAAGATTGGCATTTATACAAAGGGTACTTCGTCATTTTTGACGAGTGCCACTATATCAAAAATGTATCAAGCCAACGAGGAAAAGCTGCGTTGTCCCTAACAAAAATATCGACTCATTTTGTGTTATTATCGGCCACTCCATCCAGCAACGGCTGGATTGATACGATTAATTACTTTTTGATGTTTCGTTTTTACAAAAACAAAACAGAGTTTTTAAAACGTCACGCGATATATGAAACTAAACATTTTGGTGATCGATCCGTCAAAGTCATCAGTGGCTGGAAAGAACAACAACACTTGAAAAAGCTATATCAAAGCGTGTCTACGAAACTGTCAAAAGAAGAATGTCTTGATTTACCGCCATTGATATTCGAAGACGTACGCTTCCAGCAATCGAAGGAGTATAAAATCATTCAAAAAGACCGAGTGTTGGAAACGAAAGATGGGAAAATCGCATTTGATACGATTATGAAATTGCAGCATGGGCTTAGGCTTTATGCTAACCAAAAGGACAAGCTAGCCTATACAGAAATGCTTGCAGAAAGTACGGAAGAAAACATTGTCATTTTCTACTACTACCAACAAGAAAAAGACCAGCTTGCTCAATTGTTGCAAAAAACAAAAACCATCTATGAAGTAAGTGGAAAGGTCAACAAATTGCCTCTTCACAACGAGTGGCCAAACCTGAAAAATACCGTCACTTTTGTACAATACCAGGCTGGTGCGGCAGGCATCGAGTTGCAGTATGCCAACATTGTGATTTTCTATACGCCAACGTACAGCTATCAAGACTATGACCAAGCGCTGGGGAGATGTTATCGAAATGGACAAACGAAAAAAGTTACGGTCTACCGATACATCACAAAAAACAGTATTGAAGAAGCTGTATACGAAGCGTTGGCAGCGAAAAAAGACTTTACGGAAGAACTATTTAAAAACTTTATAGGAGCGTGAAAACATGTTTGGTTTAAAAGATGCAAATGTCGTTCAACATCGCGATAAATGGGTCGGCGGCTCAGATGTCCCAGCGATTTTAGGAATCAGCAAGTATAAAACGCAGTTTCAGTTAGCAAAAGAAAAAACGGGCATTGAGACGTCGGACTTCAAAGGAAATGAGTATACGGCGTATGGGAACGTATTAGAACCGCAAATTCGCGAGTATATTAACGCAATCAACGAAACAAACTTTCAACCAGCCACGAAAACGGATGTCGAGCGCGGGATTCGTTCCAACACCGATGGATATGATGCCGAAAATCAATTGATTCTTGAAATCAAAACGCATGGTAAAACGCCAGACATTCGTTCATACGAGGCGCAAATGCAATTATATATGTATCAATTTGGCGTAGAATACGGATGGCTTGCGCTTTATGAGCGCCCAGACAACTTCGATGCAGAATTCGATGCAGAACGGCTACAAATCAAAGTCGTTCATCGCGACGATCAATACGTGCAGCATATTTTAGATGCGGTTGAAACGTTCTGGATCCGTTGCGAATACCTCAAAGAAAAGCCAGATATGACAGAACAAGAATTTATGTCTGTTGGTCAAAATGAATTAACCATCGTCGCACAACAAGTCGAAAAGCTAGAGTTACAACTTGCTAGCTTTAAAAAGCTAGAGGAGCAATATAAAGCGATGAAAGACAAGCTGTATCAACTCATGGAAGAATACGACGTAAAAAAATGGGAAACTGACCGCATCGTCATTACGCGCGTGCTTCCTGGCAAACGTGAGTCGTTTGATAGCACACGCTTCAAAAAAGAACACCCAGAACTTGCACAACAATATATTAAAGTCAGCCCAACAGCTGGAAGCGTTCGAATTAAATTAAAGGAGGCAAATTAAGATGGGATTACTACCAAAAAATCAACCAAAGAAAACAGTCGACACGCCGCGTAACTTCTTTATTTGGGGACAAACGATGCACGGGAAGTCTTATTTAGCTTCCCAGTTCCCGAACCCGGTTATTTTCAACACCGATGGGAATGCGGATCAAATTGAAACACCGAGCGTCAATCTAAAAAACGAACGCGACCCGAAAACAGGACAAATCAGCTTTAGCGTCATCGATCAGTTAAACGAACTGATTAAAGAGCTAGAAACAACAGACCACGGTTTCGAAACAGTTGTCATTGACGTGATTGACGATGTAGTTACTTTGATTGAACAAGCGATTTGTGAAGAACACGGCGTGCAATATATCGGTGACATTCCATATGGAAAAGGGTTTGGTATTTTTAAGTCGATTTTTACTGCGCTGGTTGTCAAACTCAAAGCTTTACCGATGAACGTCATCTATATCTCGCGCTACGCAACAGTCACCGAAAACAACATTGAAAAACCGGTGCCTTCACTCAGCGTCAAACACTTGAACACGGTCAACGGCAACTGCGATATGAATATTTTGTGCCAAAAAATCGGCAAAAACTATATTCGCCGTGCTGTCGATCGGCGAAAAGCCTATCAGCGCGAATGGATTCAAGACGAACGAATTTTAGCCATCCTTGACACAGTGATCGGCGCTTTTGATAAACCAACACAAACAAGTAAAGAAGAAGCAAAGAAGATTGTGGAACAGTTAGAAAAAGCAGAGGAACAAGCAACGCAAGTAGCAAGTGAAGCAGACCCAGACACGCAAACCAAGGCGAAAACAGAAGAAACGAAACAAGCGCCTAAACCGCGTACAGCTGCACCGCGACCACCGAGAGTAAAATAACTACTTTAACTAATTAACAAGATAAACAGGAGGTAATGAGTAATGAATTTAAAAGCATTGGCTCAAAAAATGTTAGAAGAAGGATTCAACCCGCATCAAACAAACGTGGATGACAATGGCTACGACAACCTTCCAGATGGCATTTACGATGCCATTTTGGAAGACGTGCAATTCCGTGTCAACGACAAAGGAACGGAGTGGTTATCACTTACATTTACAATCATTAACGAAGGGTACGAAAACCGCAAGTATTTCGCAAACTACTGGCTTACTGAAAAGCAATTGGAACAAAACATTAAAAAGCTTTGGGGACACGCCGCACAAGTATTTAACGTGGAATTAACGGTCGATGACATCGCGAACATTGAAACAGCTGTTGTGGAAAAACTACAAGAAGCGCTAGGCACGCAAGTGGAGTTAGAACTTAAAACAAGTCGCTATAAAGATAAGCGTACAGGGGAAATGAAAGAATTTCAAAACTTCAAATTAGCATCAGCAGACATCCCGTTTTAATGGTGATGTAAATGTTTACTTTCTTCGATATTGAAGTGTTTCGACACGACTGGATGGTGGTTCTCCTGACTGAGAACCACACCATCCACATTCATAACGATACAGATAAGCTCCGCAACAGCTTATCTACATCTAGCATATTAGTCGGATATAACAATTATGCCTATGACGACATTATTTTAGCCGGATTGTTAACAGGAAAAGATCCGTACGAATTGTCACAAAAGTTGATTCGTGGCGAAAAAGTAAATGCCACGCTTGGCTATCTCACATTAGATGCAATGCAAGAAATTAACGGGGTGTCATTAAAAGAAGTCCAGGCAAACATGGGTCTTGATATTAAAGAAACGCCCATTAATTTTGACATTGACCGCCCATTAACAAGTGAAGAAGTAGCACTCGTATTCCAGTATTGCGAAAACGATGTCCGAACAACAAAAAAAGTATTTGAACTACGCGAAGACTATTTTACAAGCAAATTTGAAATTGTAGATGCTTTTCAGTTGCCAGTGACAGCTGTAAAGAAAACAAGAGCAAGTCTTTCGGCCGCCGTCTTAAAGACAAAACCAAAAAAACTTCCCCGTGACCGATTGCAACTAGAATTTGATCGTCGTCTCAACTTAAATGAATTGCCGCGCGAAGTGATCGATTTTTACGAAAACATCAAGAAACGATACATACAAGGAGAAGAGCACGACGCGCTAGAGAAAGAAAAGCTAGAAATTGAGATTGCTGGTATGAAGCACACATTTGGTTTCGGAGGCGTCCATGGAGCGATTGAAAACTATCGGTACACGGGTCGGATGATGCAAATTGACGTTTCGTCTTACTTTCCGTCCCTGATGATTAACAATCAATTTATTAGTCGACAAGCTGAAAGCCCGGAGCTTTTTACACGCATTTATGAACAACGGTTAAAACTGAAGAAACAAAACGACCGAAAGCACGAAATTTACAAGATTGTTCTGAACAGCGCGTTTGGCGCAATGAAATCAGAATACAATCCATTATTTGACCCGAAACAGTTTAACAACGTCACCATGAACGGTCAGCTTATTTTGACACATCTTATTTTGCTTCTCGAACCGTTCGCACAATTAATCCAGTCGAATACAGATGGAATCATTATTGCTTACGAAGACGGAATGAAAGACATGATTTTAGAAGTTATTCGACGCTTTGGTGAACAATATCAGCTGACGCTAGATGTGGACGATATCCACAAAATTGCACAACGAGATGTGAATAATTACGTGGTGCAATACGCCGATGGAACGATTAAGGCGAGAGGAAGAATGTCAAAATTTCAAGGAGGCGACTGGGAACGAAACAGTCTGCACATCATCGACAAAGCGTTGGTCAATTTTTATATGCACGGCATCCCTATTCAAAAAACAGTCATCGAAGCGTGGAAAAACAATCAATTAGATTTGTTTCAAGTCGTGGCCAAAGCAGGAAAATTTGACGGAATGGCGCACGAAGTAAATGGAAAAATGATGATGTTGCAAAAAGTGAATCGTATTTTTGCAACCAACCAATTTCATTACGGTGGTGTGTATAAAGTTCGCGATCATAAGTACTACAAAGTACCACACACGAGCGAACAAAGTTTTGTTTGGAACGGCGAACTCGACAAGATGAACAAAAAACTCATTGATATCAACTACTATATTAAGCTTGTGCAAAGCAATGTATTTTAGGGAGGTTGTCACATGAACGTTCAAATTACGTTGTCAAACGGTGAAAAAAGTGCACGTTTGAAGATCGAAAATTTCCCAGTTGAATCGTTTGAACGCTTATTAAATAAGACACTTGATTTTTTAGGGCTTCTCGATCATGGGAGCAAAAAGAAGAAAGTATCTATCAAACCTAAAATCAGGATTAAAAATTTCCAAACGGCCGAAATCAAAATGGAACAGACGGAAGACGCGCTCTCGTTACTTCCAGAACAACTCCGCAACTGGTATCAAGAGCAGGAACAAAAAGCAGCGCAAGAAGGAAAGCCAACATTTCATTTAACAGGCATTAAAATTAAGGACGGCATGCCGCACTATAAAGTGTTTTACGAATGCCCGAACTGCGGTTTTAAAGGTGTCCGATACGAAAAAGAAGGCGTCAAAGAAGTGCAATGTTACCAATGTGCAGCGCCTGTCGATGTGTTCCCGACGAAAGGAGAGTTCCCGAAACGGGACAAGTTTAATAACTATTTTACGAGCGCGAGGGAGGAATAAAAATGGTGAAACCAAACATCTTGGAACATTTTGAAAAAACAGCTTCAAATGCAAAAGAACGTCTTGAAAATCTGATCGAGAGTGCAAGGAGATATGGGCTTGATACTTTCATGGCAGGTTTAACAACCGCGATTGAAATACTCGAGGAGGAAGAGGTTGAGAAACTTGAAAAGATGTTCAACATGCAACAGGCATTAGACGAACGTATCATTGCCGAACGCAACATTGATAAAACGCTCGATGAGTGGGTAACAGCGATCACGATCGCCATGGAAAGTGAAATCGATGAAATTCGTCGCGAAGTGAATTGGAAATGGTGGAAGCAAGAAAAACAAGTTGACATGTATCGACTACAAGAAGAAGTGATAGATCTATGGCATTTTCTACTGTCTTTGTCACGAATGGTCGGGTTAACACCAGAAACGATTTTTGAGAGATATATGCAGAAAAACGCGGTCAATCATAAGCGCCAAGACGGTGGTTATTAATGAAGCGCAAACAGGAAAGGGAGAGGGCAACTTCTCCCTTTCATCCAGACATTATGGTCGCGTGGAATAAAGGATTCGAAGCAGGTGCCAAGCGACAGAATGAATTAGATACAAAAATTATGTTAGAGTGGCTGGAATCATTAGAAGAAATTGCAGGAATCGGTCCGAAAACCGCACAAAAGATTCGGGGACACTGCTTGAAATTTATACAAGCCAAACACCAAGGCAGGTGACAAGATGATTAAATATATCGAATTAGATGGGAAGGTGCCGAAACATTCACTCGATATTTTTAGCACGACACACGAACATTATGAAGATGCGGCAATCTTACTTAACAGCTCGATCGTCGTCGTCGATTTTGACGAACGGAATGAGGCGATAGAAAAACTCTTTCGCCTCTTCCCTACTTTACGAGTGGAAACCAGCCGCGGTTGCCATTTGTATTACCAAAAGCCGAAAGGCGTCATGATAAAGAACTGGACAGGAAAATTGACGGTCGCTGGCATGACAGTAGACTACAAGACAGGGAAAAAGTCTATGGCCGTCATTAAACAAAATGGAAAATTGCGATCGATGCAAAATGAGCGTTTTCTAGGCGATTTGAGCGCGCTTCCGATGCTCCCAGTCTATTTATACCCGATGCACTTAAAACACGTGTTAACGGGGCTTGTAGAGCACCAAGGACGTAACTCTGCGTTATTTACACACTTACTCACCGCGAAAGAAATGTATGAATTAGACGATACGTTTATCGAGGAATTGGCACATTTTATTGACGAACTTGTATTTGGTGAGCCTTTGGGAAAAGAACTTATCCATGTTATTGAGTCCGTTAACCAAACATACGAAAAAAAGAAAAAAGGACAAGCTGTTCAATTCTTGAATGAAAAAGACATTGTGATGACCAGCGAAGTGCTTGTTCAACGGCTGGATATCAAATACTATCAACAAAAACTGTATTTTCGGCAAAACGACCATCATGTCCACAATGACAATAAACTGTTGCGTGAAATTGACCAGCTCATCAAATTAAAACCTAACCAGCATAAACAACTGATTGAACTATTTAAAATCAAATCCGAATACATTGAAGAACAAGACTTTCCGATTAAGTTGCCAGGCGGATATATTATTGACGATGGTGAAGTTATTGAAGCTGATTATGGTTTTACTCCTTATTACTTAGATGTGCAATACCAAGAAGATGCATATGACGAGCATGTGGATCAATTTTTAGACTTTTTCACAATGAACCGAAAAGACTTGCGTTTGGTCATTGAAGAAATGTTTGGTCACATTTTAATGACACATTCGTTTCCGCACGTCGTCTTTTTCTTTCAAGGACATAAGGGGAACAACGGAAAAAGTACATTTTTGAAAATGATTAGTGAATTTGCAGGAGAGTTAGCGTCACAACTCACGTTAAATGACTTTAACGACGCGACAAGTGTGGCGTTCTTAGAGGGAAAGCTTGTAAATATTGGCGATGATATCGACGCAAGTTATATGGAACAGTCAAAAAACTTTAAAACGCTCGCTTCCGGTGATCCGATTATGGTTCGCCCGATTTACCAGCAGCCGTTTAAATTAAAAAACCGAGCAACGCTCATTTTTACATGTAATGACATGCCGACGTTCAAAGATAAATCTGGCGGCATCGCTCGGCGTGTAGTCGTTATCCCTTGCGACAATCATGTGAAGCGTCGTGACCTTGACTTAGATCGAAAGTTGTCATCACCGAATGCAAAAAGTTATATTTTGCGTTTGGCACTTGAAGGCATTCAACGAATCAAAGCAAACGGTGGTAAGTTAACCGATAGTTTAACGATTCAAGCAAAAACGAAAGAATACTTTATTGCAAGTGATAGTGTGCTAGCATTCGAGAGCGAAAATCAACATTTAATTTTGAATCGCCCAGCAAAAGATGTATATAACGCATATGTTGCCTTTTGCTTCGAAAACGGTTTACGTGAAGTGGGTAAAGTGGAGTTTGGGCGGAGATTGGCGAATGTGGGGTATGAAACTAAAGTTAGAAAAATCAATGGCAAACCGATTCGATACTATCAAAAGGTTACAGATATGGTTACAGATCAATGAAACATCTGTAACCTTTCATTCCTTTTAAAAACATTGATATTTCAACATTTCTGAACACTTTTACATAAAATGGGGTTACACTTCCAAAATTTATCTGTAACCTTTATAATTATTGATATATCAATATTTTTTCTTATTTTTTTATTAAGGTTACAGATAAATAGGTAAATAAACTTTTAAAAAAATATAACTTCAAAAATAGAAGATAAAAAAAATAAAAAGTTTTTCAGAGGGTAATCTGTAACTTCTAAAATAAATATCTCAAACTATTGATATATTAACGTTTTTGAGGGTTACAGATGATTTTTAAAACATCTGTAACCACTCACACATATCACAGGGGGCATCCATGGATGAGCTCTTGCGAGAATATAAGCAAACGTTGAAACAAACCAAAAAACTACTCGAACACGCACCAGAACAAGATAAAAAAATCATTCGTCAAATGATTGCCGACCTTGAATTCGTTATCGAGTGGCTCACGACAGGACGACGACCTGGTCATAAACGAGGCATCGAGCGTCGCGCAGCTTATCAACGGGAGAAACTGTTCGACCCGTTACTCATGCAAAAATATTTTCGTTCCAGCGACCCCGTTTACGAATGGGACGATCACGAAAGGGAAAGCGTGATTACGAGTTGGGACAGGGAGCGAATTGAAGATGCTTTGTCTGTTCTTACAGATC